>JAABVA010001970.1_pt1 | contig 21020 bp, 17 predicted proteins | sample 5560331 | NCBI WGS metagenome assembly JAABVA01 (sample SAMN12812661, study PRJNA571458) | rock metagenome | isolation source: Antarctica rocks | place: Antarctica: Victoria Land, Mt New Zealand sud | collected 2016-01-07
GGGATGGCCTGATGCGGGGCCGTATACTCAACTGAAGCCAGCCAGATCTGCCTATCAAGCCAGCCGTCGTGTTTGCTTTGAGCAGTTCTCGCTGCATTGCCACTACTGAGGCACCATCCTCCTGTCGCCGCTTTGCGCCATGGAGCAGGCACGTTCGTGATCTACGTGCATCCCAATCGCTTGGACGATTGCTTCGATGACGGGTGCTTCTGTGATTGAAAAATTCGCCCACTGCGCGTGGTTGCTCTTGCCCACCAAGCGGGGCGCCTCCGGAATGTCAGTGACAAAAACTGGGTCCACCCAGTACAGCTTATTTGGGTTCTCCATGAAACCAGGATGATCATAGATCGACAGGTCGGCACGTTGAGCCAGGTTCCATTGGCTCGTGAGCACATACCCAGGTTTGTTGCAAACCCAACGATACTTTGCGAGACCAGCACCCCACATTGCAACAAAGAATTCACATTGGTTGATAAGCAGCAAATTCGCAGGGACCATGAGGCCTATGGCACTTACAATCACGTCTGCGCCGTAGGCCTGCATCAATGTTTGCAGTATCTCGCGTTCCACATGCATGGTGACTGCTATGTCACTCATCTGTTCGCCATGGCTTAGATATTTATGGTGGCCTGCTTTGGAAATGTTGTGGCCATCAATTACAAAGTAGGCTTTGGGATAAAGCGAGAGCACGGCAGCGATCAAATGGACATAGAAGCCCTGCAGATCGGTGAGAGTGCGGTTCCCCACCCTTAGGCCAAGCAGGATGCGTGGGCCAACATCAGAGGCCGTCATACGTTGAAGGTCGTGGCTTGCCGGCCCGACTGAGGCGGCATGGCTGAGAATTCGTAGACGTAGATTTTCGGATACGAAGTCGTCCGTGATACGAACGACGAATCGATGATTTGCATAGGCGTAGCGGATCATATCGTCTGCATTGTCGAAACCGCGTTTGACTCTGCCAAGCAAATGGGGGAACAGGACATCGATCGGGCCGTAGAACTCGATAGGGCCATAAGTATCTGGGACGGCCCACTCCAGAGCATCTGGATAACCCGCATTCCCCGGAAGCTTGTCGATGCCCGTGAGTTCATTCCAGAGTTGATGGCCGATATGCGTCCAGGGTGGCGCACGTAGCAGGCTGGTCATACAACCGACAGGGCGGCTCAGGTATTGGGCGAACTCAGAACCATAGCGAGCAATGTGCTCAGGTAACCAATGTGGTAGATGCTTTACGAACAACTCACCAAGGTTAAGCTTTCCTGGAAGGCAAAACGCAATATTAAGTTGTGGAAAATACATCGCATATACTTGCGATAGTTCATAGCCAGCAATCATATAGAAAACAATCCCTGCTTCATCATCTATGAAGCGATATGCGAAGTGGTAATCGTCAAAGCACATGCTGGCCTGCGCTTTTATAAGACGACCGCTTACTGGACTGGGTATCTCAAAACTAAAATTTCCTGCACTGATGGATCTTGCCAGCGCAACCTGCAATTCTAAGCTTAAAGCTGCAAATATATATCTATGGCTGAGTAGTGTTGGATGGGCGTTAGGGCCCACCATGATCGGTATGACTGTCGCCTTGTCACAAACCAGCTGAAGTTCTGGAGTGGATAGGATGCCGCTGCAAGCCAAGTGCATCAGCTTGACCTTTGTGCCGTGATCGAGCCACAAGAAATCTTTCGCAGCTTGCTCTAAGCGGGGCTCTGCATGCTCCATGAGACCGCGGACCAAATTACCTAAGACTGGTGCGGCCACGCGCCGCAGGAGGTTTCGACTGCAATCATCGAGGTCGTCCAACTCGCCTGCGATCCGCGTGCCGTCCGAAGCCACATACCAAACTGCCATCTCTCCGTTCAGGTGGGCGAGCTGGACAATGAGTATAGGAGCGAAGCCGCTATAGAGGAACTCTGCACGCCATCCATCGGATAAGCCACCGCAACCGGAACCCACCAGTTTAAGCCCCTGACCGCCAAACTCGAAACGAAGACAGTCGATACCGTCTTCGTTTTGGAAAGGACTTGAGTGGAGGAAGCTGGTCTGTCTCATGAAGGGGCGCCTTGAAAGGCCTGGATCAGATTGAACCCTAAACCAAGGCAAAGGCTTGAAGGGCCAGAGTCTTCGGTTGGCGCATGATGCTTGCCTGGTTCATTCAGAATTTGAGCGATCCGGAAATTTTTACTGGTTGGGAAAGAGGCCGGACGGACTCTTGAATAACATCGTATAGCTGATCAAACACTCCCGTTCTATCTATAATGAAATTAGAGAAAGAGGGCTGCTCAGGCCCAAAATCAACCAGTAAAGGCGCTGCCGAAACATCATCAATGAATTGGCTTCTTACGAATGACAAGCGACTTGGAGCCTCCATGAAATCCATCGCGTCGTAGATATGCAAATCGCTTCGATGAGCCATATTCCAATTGTTCGTGACGACGAGGCCAGGCCTGTTGCAAGCCCAACGATATTTGGCAAGGCTCGCGCCCCATACCGAGAAGAAACAGTTCGCATGCTCGCACCACGCCAAGCTTGTCCGGATTGATTGTCCCAGCGTGTCGACCACCGTTACATCCCGCCCGGTCTGAAGACGCTTCAAATGCGTTGCAACTTGCTGCTCCATCTCCAAAGGAGAATGGCGCGCTCCGAGCTCGCCGTGACTGAAGATAATCCGGCCATCATCTCTAGAGTTATGACCATCTAGAACAAGCAGAGAGCCGGGGAAGGAGCTCGCAAGAAACTCAAGCAATCCCTCGCAAAAATCGAGCAAGTCGACCATGGTCCGGTTCTCCACCCGTAGCCCAAGCAGGACAATCGGCGCATCTGGACGTTTCCGGGCCGCGACGGCCTGCTGAACCGCGCCGAAGACCGGATCGGCCTCGACACTCCTGCGCAAGCTGGCCCGTAAGCCCGCGGAGACGTATTCGCTGGTGATCCGGACGAGGCACGTTCCGGTCACGTACGAGGAGATTATGGCGGTGTCGGCGTCCGGGGGCGACCTGTCCACCCGGCCTTGGAGCCTTGGAAACACCTCCTCGATGGGGCCCCATAGTTCGGTTTGCGTGCCGGGCACGATCCATTGGGGTGGGCAAAGCCTTGGTGCCGACTGCATGAAGCGGTCGATGCCGGTCAGTTCGTTCCACAGCTGATGGCCCAAATGGGCGGCCGGCCAACCGCGCACGAGATTGGCAATCCGACTGGCGCCGGGCTGGAAGTAGCTCTGAAGCACCGCGCCGAAACGGCAAACCAGGGATGTCAGCCAGTTCGTTATGCTCGGAAAATAGAGGTTGAACCAGCCTGCTGCCCAGCTATTAGGTATGAGGACGAGGTTTAAGGCCGGCACATATAAGGCAAGCGTGGCCGCATGGTGGTGGGAGACGATCGGATAGCATACCAGGCCGTGCACCGGGTCCGCGAGGCGATAGGCGAAGCGGAAATCGTCGGAGCAGAGGCTGCCCTGGACCATGAGCGTCCTGCCGTCGATCGGGCTGGGCCAGCTCAGCATGCCGTCCCGTGCCGCAATCAGCACGCGGTCCTGAAACGGCATTGCAAGCAGCGCTTCGACATGCGTGCGGCTCAGGCCCCATTGGTCATCCCATTGACTCGGCTCCGCGTCGAGCAGCACGCGGCGCACCAGCGGCAATGCAGACGTCGTGCAAAGCTGCCCGATATCGCAGCGCAATCCCTCTGGCAGCAGGAGGAAGGCTCGGGATCGATCGTCCAGCGCCAGCGTCGCCGGTTGTAGGACCATGCCGACGAACTGCGTCAAACGTGGAATTGCCGCTGCACGCAGTGCCTCACGGGCGGAGGCGTCCAACTCGCCGACCGACCCGCCGAGCCGGGCGCCATCCGCGTCCACGATCCAGACTGCGACCTCGTTGCCCTCGTTGCTGAACCGAAGCACATAGAGGGGGTCGAAGCCAGTATATACAAAGTCGACCCGCCACCCCGGGACGAACGACGCGACAGGCTCCGGCCCAAGCCGCAATGGTAAAACCCTGCCGTCGAGCTGCAGGCACAGGCTTTGATCGCGCATCACAATGGGGTCGATCGTTATGTCGGTTAGTGCGTCCACTTAACACCTCGCACACAACCATAACACGCTGAGGAAGCTATACAACGCGACCTAAGCGTGTTCAGCGAGATGTTTTTGCAACTCATATGTCAAACCCGTCGCGTGGCGACTTACGCCTAAAGCGCATTGCCCCGCCTCGCCAACACTGGCAACTTGCGATTGCGGAACAGAACACAGGATACTCCACCAGCGATGCGGATCCTCGTCACCGGTGGTTGCGGCTTCATCGGCTCGGCCGTCATACGGCACCTGGTCCGCACAACCGACCATCACGTCGTGAACGTGGACAAGATGACCTATGCCGCCTCCGAGGATGCGCTGGAGGAGGCGCGCACCCATCCGCGCCACCAACTCCTGCGCGCCGACATCACTGACGCGGCCGCCATGCGGGACATCTTCGCCACTCACCGGCCCGACGCCGTCATGCATCTAGCAGCCGAAAGCCACGTCGACCGGTCGATCGACGGCCCGGCACCGTTCATCCATACCAACGTCGTCGGCACCTTCGTCCTGCTCGACACGGCTCGCGCCTATTGGGCCAAGCTCGGCCGCGAGGGGCAGCGGCGCTTCCGTTTCCACCATATCTCGACGGATGAGGTGTTCGGGGCACTCGGCCCGCACGACCCGCCGTTCACCGAGACGACCCCCTACGACCCGCGCAGCCCGTATTCGGCGAGCAAGGCTGCGTCCGACCACCTCGTGCGCGCCTGGTGGCATACCTACGGCCTGCCGACCTTCGTCACCAACACCACCAACAACTACGGCCCCTGGCAATTCCCGGAGAAGCTGATTCCGCTCGTGACCCTGAACGCGCTGGAAGGCAAGCCGCTGCCGGTCTATGGCGACGGCGCCAACCAACGGGACTGGCTGTTCGTCGACGACCACGCAGAGGCGCTGGTCCGCGCGTTGGCGCACGCCGAGCCCGGCGCCACCCTCGCGATCGGCGCCGGGCAGCCGCGTAGCAACCTGCAGGTCGTGCAAACGATCTGCATCCTGCTCGACGAGCTGGCGCCCGATCCGGCCGGGCCGCGGGCACGGCTGATCCACTTCGTCACCGACCGGCCCGGCCACGATTTCCGCTACGAAATCGACCCGGCCCGCACGACGGCGGCGCTCGCCTGGACCGCGCCGCACGGCTTCGACCGCGGTTTGCGGCGCACCGTGCAGTGGTACCTGGACAACCGGGCCTGGTGGGAGGGCATACGCAGCACCCGCTACTCAGGGCAGCGGCTGGGGACGGCCGCATGAAGGGTATCCTGCTCGCCGGCGGCAGCGGCTCGCGGCTGCACCCGATCACGCTCGCCAGCAGCAAGCAACTCCTGCCGGTCTATGACAAGCCGATGGTTTATTACCCGCTGTCTGTGCTGATGCTGGCGGGCATCAGGGACATCATGATCATCTCGACCCCGGAGGACTTGCCGCAGTTCCGCCGCCTGCTGGGCAGCGGGGAGCGGTTCGGCGTGCGGTTCACCTATGCCGAGCAGCCGAGGCCCGAGGGGCTGGCGCAGGCATTCCATATCGGTGAGGACTGGATCGACGGACAGCGTTGTGCGCTGGCCTTGGGCGACAACCTGATCTTCGCCGACCACCTGAGCGTGCTGCTGCGCGCCGCCGCGACCCGGCCGGAGGGCGCCACGGTATTCGCCTACCAGGTGCGCGATCCCGAGCGGTATGGCGTCGTCTCGTTCGACAGCAACGGCCGGGCGGTCGAGATCGTGGAGAAGCCGGCCGCGCCGAAATCCAGTTGGGCGGTGACCGGGCTCTACTTCTATGACCACCGCGTGGTCGACCTGGCCCGGCGCGTGAAGCCGTCCGCGCGCAACGAGCTGGAGATCACCGACCTCAACCAGATGTATCTGGAGGAGGGGACCCTGCATGTGGAGCGCCTGGGCCGCGGCTGCGCGTGGCTGGATGCTGGGATGCCGGACAGCCTGCTGCAGGCGGCGACGTTCGTGCAGACCATCCAGAACCGGCAGGGCATGCTGGTCGGCTGCCCGGAAGAGGTCGCCTTCCGCATGGGCTACATCGACGCCGAGATGCTGCGCCGTGCGGCACGGGGGCTGGCCAAGACCGAGCTGGGACGGCTGCTGCTGGAGCTTGCGGACGGATTGCACCCATGAAGGTCGAGCGGCTCGCCATTCCGGACCTGATCCTGGTCACGCCGCCGCGGTTCGGCGACGCGCGCGGCTTCTTCTCCGAGGTGTTCAACGCATCCCGCTTCGCTGCGGCTGGGATCGACATGGACTTCGTGCAGGATAACCAAAGCCTGTCGCAGCAGCGCGGCGTGGTTCGCGGCCTACACTGCCAGGTTGTGCCGTATTCCCAGGGCAAGCTGGTGCGCTGCATCAAGGGCGCGATCTGGGATGTCGCAGTGGATGCGCGCCCGGGCTCGCCAACGTTCGGCCAATGGGCGGCGGCGGAGCTTTCTGCCGAGAATTGGGCGCAGCTCTGGGTGCCGCCGGGCTTCCTGCACGGGTTCTGCACGCTGGTCGAGGGTACGGAGGTCATCTACAAAGTAACCAACATCTATGACCGGGCCTCGGAGCGAGGGGTGATCTGGAACGATCCGGAGCTTGCGCTGCCTTGGCCAGTTGGAGAGCATGAAGCTGTGCTGTCCGACAAGGACCGGGCGCTGCCGCGCTGGGCGGAAACACCGCCGCTGTTTTGAAAAGTTCATCATCTGTGCAGGCTGCCCTTCGACAGCGCTTCTCGTGATGACGATTGAGATTAACGACGATGTCGCAATATCTGAGAGCGTAATCCCAGCCGTACGGCTTCTAGCTCGGGAGAAAGCAGGCTAAGCTTTTGAACATGACATCGATCATGGTTACCGGCGGCGCCGGGCAGCTTGCAACGGCGATGGAGCAGGAGGGCGGGGCTATCGTACGTCGCGTCGGCCGCCCGATGTTTGATTTCGATCGGCCGGCGTCGATCGTCGAGACCGTTCAGGCCATTCGCCCTGCGTTCCTAGTTAATGCCGCCGCCTGGACCGCGGTCGACGCTGCCGAGGTCGATCCCGATGCGGCGGGCCGCGCCAACCGGGACGGACCGGCGGAGCTCGCAGCGCTTTGCGCCGACGCGCAGATCCCGCTGATCCACATCTCGACCGATTACGTGTTCGACGGGACCAAGGGCACTCCCTATACCGAGGCGGACCCGGTCAGTCCTACCGGCGTGTATGGCACGACCAAGCTGGAGGGGGAGCAGGCCGTGCTCGCGGCATGCCCGCGCGCGATCGTGCTGCGGACGTCGTGGGTCTATTCGGCAGTGGGCAAGAACTTCGTCCGCACCATGCTGGGCGCGGCGCAAAAGACCGACCGGCTGCGCGTTGTGGCGGACCAGCAGGGCTGCCCGACGGCCGCGCGCGATCTCGCAGTGGCGATCCTCGCCATCGTGGCGCGGCTGCGGGAGGGCTGGCAAGACCGCTATGCCGGCGTGTTCCATGCGGCCGGCGCCGGATCGACCACCTGGCATGGCTTCGCCGAGGCGCTGTTCCAGGACGCCGCCCAATACGGCCGTCGGACGCCGACGGTGGAGCGGATTGCCACCGCCGATTGGCCTACGCCGGCACGGCGCCCGGCGGACAGCCGGCTCGATTGCACCAAGCTCGCGCAGGTCTTCAATATTAGCTTGCCGGAATGGCGCACCGGCCTGTCGCGCACCGTTGCCGAGTTGTTGGCCACGGCGCCGCCGGGTCGATGATTGGCCGCCGTGCCGGCGCCTCTTCATCCCGCTCCGACCCGGCTACCGACACGGGTCGCCATCCTGCTCTCCACCTATAACGGCGAGCAATTCCTCGGCGACCAACTCGAAAGCTTGCTTCGTCAGACGCTGGCCGACTGGGTGCTCTATTGGCGGGACGACGGGTCGACGGACGGGACCGCCGGGATCATGCACGGCTTCATGGCCGGAGCCGGCGCGGGCCGGTGCCAGGCGGTTTCGGGCCTGTCGGGCCGGGTCGGGCCGACGGGAAGCTTCATGGAGCTTTTGCGGGCTGCGGTGGCGGTGGACAGCGATATGGAGGCGGTGGCTTTCGCCGACCAGGACGACGTCTGGCTTCCGGAGAAGCTGGAGCTGGCAGTCGCTGCGCTGCGCTGCGATCCTCGGCCGACGCTCTATTGCAGCCGCCAGATCTTGGTGGACGAGGCGCTGCATCGGATCGGCCTGTCGGCGACGCTGCGCCGTCCGCTGCAGTTCCCCGCCGCGCTGACGCAAAACGTCGCCACCGGCTGCACGGTCGTGCTCAACCCGGCGGCGGCGCGGCTGGTGGCGGGCAGCCATCCGCCATCCGCCACGCTGCACGATTGGTGGAGCTATCTCGTCGTGTCCGCCAACGGGGGCCGGCTGGTCGCCGACGCCACGCCCACGGTGCTGTATCGCCAGCACCGCGGCAATGCGGTGGGCGCGCCGGCCTCCATGCGCCGGCGTGCGGTCGCGGCGCTGCGGCGGGGGCCGGGCGTGTTCATGAATGTGCTGCGCTGCCATGTGGCGGCGTTGCGGGACCACCCTGATCTGTTGTCCCCGGACGCGGCGGCTGCGCTCGATGTAGTGCAGGCCGGGCTGCAGGGCGGGTTGGCGCAGCGCCTGGCCGCCCTGCAGCGCTGCACGCTGTCGCGCCAGACCTGGCAGGAGACGCTGCTGTTCCGCTGCTGGTTCCTGGTCGGCTAGCTGGCTTCGGCGTCGCCTCGCCATCCGCAGGCGAGCAGCGCGTCGCGCATATGGCCCGGCGGCGGCGCCATAGCGCTGACCGGCGGCTCCAAAGGCAGCATGATCGCGCGGGCCAGCAACTGCATCGGACCGTCGCCGCGGCCATAGATGGGATCGCCCATGATCGGATGGCCCAGGCCCGCGCAGTGCACCCGGATCTGGTGGGTCCGGCCGGTCATGGGGTGCAGCTCCAGCCAGGCAAGGCCGCCGGCCTGGCCCATCAGGCGCCAGGCGGTGCGGGCAGCCGGGCCATCCGGTGCCGCTTCCATGCGCCAGCCGGTCCGCAGGCTGCGCTTCTGCAAGCTGTTGGCGACCTCGCCGGCCCTGGCGGCGGGAGCGCCGTGAACGATGGCCCAATAGGTCTTCCGCACGGTTCCCGCGAGGAACGCCGCCTGCGCCGCGAGCAGCGCCTGTTTGCGCAGCGCCACAACCAGGCAGCCGGCGGTGTCGGCGTCCAGACGGTGTGCGAGCCAAGGGCCGTCCTTGCGGCGGGACAGCGTCGGAAACACGTCCTCGACGCTCGGTCCGCCGCCAGGCCCCGGATGCACCGCCAGGCCGGCGGGCTTGTTCAGCACGATGAAGTGCGGGGTTTGCAGCAGGACCGGGATCATGCCCGCAGGTTGACAGCGGTGCGGCGGCGGCGGAAGCACCCGCATGCCCGATGACCGGATTTGCGGCCTGAACGCCGTCACCGCCCTGTTCGCACGCCGCCCGACGACGTGATCCGCCTGTTCTATAACGAGGAGAACAAGTCGCGCGTCGGCCCGCTCTGCGCCGAGCTGGCCCGGGTGCGCCGCCCCTATCGCCTGCTGCCGTCGGATGAGCTGGAGCGCGCCGCCGGCACCCCGCACCACGGCGGCGTCGTGGCGATCGCGACGCCGCGGCCGATGGGCATGATGGACTTCGTCCGCCCGCCTTGTTTCCCGCTGCTGCTGATCCTGGACAGCGTAGGCAACCCGCATAACGTGGGCGCAATCGCCCGCAGCGCCGCGTTCTTCGGGGTGCGTGCCCTGCTGCTGCACGAGACGCCGCTGCAGGCCATGCCGTCGGACGCTGCCTACCGTGTCGCGGAGGGCGGGCTGGAGTACCTCGAGGTCTCCAAGACCCGCAACCTGCGCAAGGCGCTGCTGGCGCTTGATCCATACTACCGCACGGTAGCCGCGACGCTCACGGACGACGCCGTGCCGGTGTCCGCCCTGCCGCGGGACCGCCCGGTGGCGCTGGTGCTGGGCAACGAGGAGCGCGGCGTATGGTTCGACGCGCTGGAGCCCTGCCGCCGCCGCATCCGCATCCAGGGCAGCGGGGCCGTGCAGAGCCTGAATGTCGCGCAGGCCGCCGCCGTGCTGCTGCACACGTTGACCAGCCAGATCGCTTGAACCGAGGCACCCATGCGCATCCACGTCCAAACCCTGCCCGACGATCCGCAGTTCGCGATCACGCCTGCCCAGTGGGAGTCGGCTGCCGCCCGTGCCCCGGACGTGTCGGCCGGCCATTCCGTCACCTTCGGCGAGACGGCGGCGCAGTTCCAGGCGGCAATAGGGGACGCGGAAGCGCTGGTGACGCAAACCGGCGCCGTGCGTGCATTGTTCCCTGCCGAGGCGCCCAGGCTGCGGCTAATCTTATGCACCTCGGCCGGCCTCGACAGCCTGGCGCCGTTCGACTGGCTGCCGCCGGGGGTGCAGCTGCTGAACAACCGCGGCACGCACGCCACCAAGGCCGGCGAGTATGGGATCATGGCGCTGCTGATGCTTGCGGCCGGCATGCCCGAGTTCGCGGCGGCGCAGCGGGTCGGGCAATGGTCGCCGCGGCACGGGTCCGTATTGGCCGGGCGGCGCGTGGCCGTGATCGGGCTGGGGTCATTGGGCGGCGCGGTCGCGGCGCAGGCGGCGCGGTTCGGCATGCGCGTCACCGGTGTTCGCACTCGGGCCGAGCCGCATCCGGATTGCGAGCGGGTGGTGACCTTGGGCGAGCTCGATGCGCAGTTGCCCGCCGCGGAGTTCCTGGTGCTGGCCCCGCCCTTGACGGACGCGACGCGCGGCCTGCTGGACCGTCGCCGGATCGCGCTGCTGCCACCCCGCGCCGGCGTGGTGAACATCGGCCGGGGCGCGCTGCTCGACCAGGACGCGCTGTGCGACGCGCTCGACGACGGGCGCCTGTCTGGCGCGGTGCTGGACGTGTTCGTGCCGGAGCCGGTGCCCCCGGGCCATCGGCTGTGGACGACGCAGAACCTGGTGATGACGCCGCATGTCTCGGCAGACGACCCGGCCACCTATATCCCACTCAGCCTCGACATCTTCTTCCGCAACCTGCAGGCCTACCGCGAAGGGGCGGCGCTGCCGAACCGTTTCGACGCGGAGCGCGGCTATTGATCGAGGGAACAGCCGCACGTGCATGCCCGCGCATCAGGCCGCCTCGGGTCAGCCCTGGATCATGCGTCCCACCTTCTCCACCAGCGTTCCGAGCGCGAATGGTTTAAGCATCATTGCCATGCCGGGCTTCAGCGCCGTATCCCGGCCTCCGGTGGGGCTGTGCGCATAGCCCGTTATGAACAGCACCTTCAGGCCGGGTCTTCGTTCGCGGGCCGCATCGGCCAACTGGCGGCCATCCATGCCGGGCAGGCCGATGTCCGTCACCAGCAGGTCTACCCGCTCGGGAGAGCGCAAAAGCTGCAGCCCGGCCTCGCCATCCGCCGCCTCCAGCACCCGGTAGCCCTGGTCATGCATCATCTCGGTCACGAGCATGCGCACGTCAGCCTCGTCCTCGACAACCAGTATCGTTTCGCCCACCGCTTCCTGGGCGGTACCGGAGCCGTTCGCGGCGCCAAGGTCCGTCCTCGTTGCATTGTCGGGGTGGCGGGGCAGGTAGATCCGCACGGTCGTGCCGCGGTTCATCTCCGAGTAGATGTGCGCATGACCTTGGCTCTGCTTGACAAACCCATAAAGCATCGAAAGGCCGAGGCCGGTGCCCTGACCGATCGGCTTCGTGGTGAAGAACGGCTCGAACGCGCGCGCGATCACGTCCGGCGTCATGCCCACGCCAGTGTCGGTCACGCTGATCGAAACGTAGGGGCCGGGCTCGATCCTATCGCGCTGGGTTCGGGCATAGGCGTCGTCGAGCTGGGCGTTGGCCGTTTCGATTTTGAGACGCCCTCCCTCTGGCATCGCGTCGTGTGCGTTGAGCACCAGGTTGAGCACCGCGTTCTCCAACTGGTTCGCATCGCACAACGTGGGCCAAAGCCCGTTTGAGAACACGGTCTCAACCGTGATGCCAGCCCCGACCGTGCGCCTGACCAGATCCTCCATACCTGCGACGAGATGGTTGGCGTCGACCGACTTTGGGTCCAGCATCTGACGCCGCCCAAAAGCGAGCAGGCGCTGGGTGAGCGACGTAGCCCGGTCGATCGAGGCCATGGCCACCGTCATATAGCGCTCGAGATCGGCCATGCGTCCTTGCCGGAGGCGCGTCTGCATCATGTCCAAGCTACCCGACATGCCCTGCAGCAGGTTGTTGAAGTCGTGCGCGATGCCGCCGGTAAGCTGGCCCACCGCATCCATCTTTTGCGACTGCCTGAGCTGCTCCTCGGCATTGGCGCGTTCCAAGACCTCTTTGCGCAGTTCCCTGTTCGTTTCGTGCAAGTTTGCGGTGCGCCTGACGACAAGCTGCTCCAGCAACTCCTGGCCGCGGGTCGACGCTTCCCGCGCCTCCACGATCTCGTGGATGTCGGTGCATGTCCCGTACCAGCGCGTGATCTGCCCAGCCGCGTCGCGGACCGGCTGCGCGCGGCCGAGCACCCAACGATAGGCTCCCGAGTGGTGCCGAAGTCGGTACTCGGAACGGCAGAGCTCCCCGGTGGCAAGCGAGTGACGCCAAGTGGCCCAGGCGCGTTCCTGGTCATCGGGATGCACCATGTCGTGCCATCGCCGGCCGTCGTTCGACCCGGGTGACATGCCGGTGTAGTCGTACCAGCGTCCGTTATAATAGTCGGTGAACCCGTCTGCCCTAGCCGACCAGATAATTTGGTCGATGGAGTCGGCCATTATCTGGAAGCGCGCCTCGCTTTCGCGCAGGGCCTGCTCGGTGAGCCTGCGGTCATGGACGTCTTCGGTGTAGCCATACCATTGCGTGATGTCGCGGTTTTTATTCCGGCGTGGAAACGCCTGCGATCGCATCCAGCGATACGTGCCATCGGCCATACGCCGGCGTGCTTCGATATCGTATGGCTCACCGGTCGATACGGCGTGCAACCAAGCCGCCGCCATCGCGGCGTGATCGTCAGGATGGAGCACCTGTTTCCAGCCATCGGCCAATGCGTCGTCAAGGCTGAGCCCTGTAAGGCCAAGCCAGCGCTTGTTGACGCTGGTGACCATGCCGGCCACGTCCGCTGTCCAGGGGATCTGCGGATTGAACTCGATCGTATGGTGCAGATGCGCCTTGCTTTCTCGGAGCGCGTCGACGGCCCACTTGGCTTCGCTGACATCGCTGCCCTGGATGAAGATGCCGCTTACCCGGCCCTCCGCATCGCTGATCGGCTGGTAAACGAGATCGACATAGCAGGTGTCAGGCGCTCCGCCGCGCTGACGCTGCACCTTGAATTCCATCTGCCGACCGGTGAACGTTTCGCCGCTCGCGAACACGTTGTCCAGGAGACCGGGGAACTCCTGGCCCTCGGCCTCGAGTTCGGGCAGCGCCTCACGGACCGTCATGCCGAGAACGTCGCGATGGCCGATGAGCTGCATATATGCGGCGTTGACGAGCTCGAAGACGTGGTCCGGCCCGCGCATGACGCACATGAAGCCGGGCGCCTGCTGGAACAGCGAGCGCAGCTTCCGGCCCTCAGCAGCCAACTCCTGGTTTGCGCGCCGCACCGCGTCCTTCTCGGACTTGAGCTGGACGCCGAGAAGCACCCGCGCCGTGGTCTCGATCACCACAACCAGCACGCCTGCGACTCTGTCAGTCCCATCGCGGACCGGACTGTAGGTGAGGTCGAACCAGGCGTCCTCGGGAACACCTTGTCGGAGGAGGACCAGCTTCTGGTCCTCGAACGATCTTGTTTCGCCTCTGAGGACAGCGTCGTAGATCGAGGTGTGGAAATCCCAAACCTCGGGCCAGCACTCCCGCGTCGGCTGGCCGAGCGCCATCGGGTGCTTGGCCCCGGCGACCCGGGCATAGGCATCGTTGTAGATTTGGATCAGCGATGGGCCCCACAGCACGATCATCGGCAGCGGCACGGCGAGGATCAGGTCCACGACGATGCGGAGGCTCTGCGGCCAGGCCGCGCGCGGCCCCAGGGGCGTCGCCGACCAGTCATGCGCGCGTATGAGGCCGCCCATCTCGCCCTCGCCCTCAAAGCCGGCAGGACAATAGGGGGGAAACACTGCAGGGCTTCGCCGCGCAGCGTGGCCCTTGGCTTTCAGAGGGGTTGCTACGTCACTCATGCTCGGCGAATGCCCGCAAGTCACGCTCCTGCTGATCGTAGGCGGGATTCGGCGTCGAGGACCGGCGATCGAACACAACGAGAAGTTGTGCAAATCGGGGCGCAATCAACTATCTATCGGGGCAGCCGCACCCTGTCTAGTACATTCCTGATTCGCAACATCTAGCTTGATTGGACCGCTGCAACCCTGGCGATTCCACTCGACGCGTATGGGTTCGTCGCTAGAACCGTCAGTGCCGGACAATGGAGCCACAGTTCCTGAGCGGCTATGGCTCGGCCGATAGGCGCGCTTGCGATCCGGCGATCCAGATCCCTCCCCGCTGCCCTAGACTGCCGAGCCGGAGCCGGACTATGGTCCGCCGTTGATGGTCAGCACGGTGCCGTTCGTATAGGCGGATCGCGGGCTGGCTAGAAACGCGACGGCGGCGGCGATCTCCGCGGGCTGCGCCGGGCGGCCATACGGCATGTCCTTGCAGAGGTCGAGCCAGCGATCCGCGTCCCCGAGCTCGGTGGCGGCGCGATGGCGCAGCAGGCGCTCAAGCCGCGCAGTGGCGACCGGGCCAGGGTTGATCGCCACCGCGCGCAGCCCATCCTTGTGGGCGCCGCGGCCCAATGCGCGGGTGAATGCCATGAGGGCGGCGTTGCCCGCGACGCCCGCGACATAGCCGGGGTCGAACGTCTCCCCGACCGCGCCGATCACGTTCACGACGACGCCCTGCCGCGATTGCAACGTGGGATACAGCGCCCGGCACAGGCTTATGAAGCCGAACACCTTGAGATCCCATGCAGCGCGCAGCGTCCCGTCGTCCACGGCAAGCAGGTTGCCGGGCGGGATCGCGCCGGCGTTGTTCACCAGGATGTCGATGGCGCCGGCTGCGGCGGCCACGCGCTCCACCTCTGCCTGCTGGGACAGGTCGGCGGCTATGACCTCGACGCGCACCTGGCGGCGGGCGCGCACTGCCGCGGCGGCCTCGTCCAGCACGGCCGAATTGCGGGCGACCAGGACGACATCGCAGCGCTCCTCGGCGAGCAGCTCGGCGCTGGCCCGGCCGATGCCCTTGGAGCCGCCGGTGACCAGGGCACGCTTGCCGGCCAGATGCAGGTCCATGGCTAGACCGTCATGCTGCGCCGGCCCAAGGCGCGGTCGAGGCTGAATGCGCCGCCGCCAACCGCGGCGAATGCGAGGAAGCCGCCCGCCATGCAGACATTCTTCAGGAAGTTGATCTGCTGGCCCGGGTCGACGAAGTTCGCGTGGGCCAGCAACGCGGTGGCGATGCAGAACACCGCGAGCACGATGCCAAGCGGCCGGGTCTGCAGGCCCAGCAGGAACAACATGCCGCCGCCGAGCTCGACCGCCACGGCGACCCAATAGGCGATCTCGGGCAGCGGCACGCCGATCTTGGCGAAGTAGGCCTTGGTTCCGACCATGGCCATCAGCTTGGTCCAGCCGCCAAAAATGAAGATGACGGAGGCCAGCACCCGGCCGACCAATAGCAGCGCGTCGCTCGCGCCGGTGGTGGTCACCGAAGCGTTGTTAAAAGTCGTGCTCATGCAACCCTCCTGATCCCGCCGGCATAGGCGCGGCAGGCATCTCCGAATGCGCGGAACAACCGCACGCTGTTTGCGTCGGCAGCATAGTCCCACTCCGGATGCCATTGCACTCCCAGGGCGAATATAGCGCCCTGCACTCGGACGGCCTCGATCGTGCCGTCGGGCGCCACCGCCTCGACTGCCAGCGTGTCCGCTACTCGGTCGATCGCCTGGCCATGCACCGAGTTCACCCTAATTCGGTCGTGTCCCAGCAGGCGGGCCAGCTCACCCGACAGCGCGATGTCGTGCTTGGGGGCGAAGGCCTTGGTATTGGGGCCGGGCCCGCCGCGGTGGTCCTCGCGGCCCGGGACGAAATGCACCTGCTGATGCAGGCTGCCGCCCAGCGCCACGTTCAGCTCCTGGATGCCGCGGCAGATCGCCAGGATCGGCATGCCCCGGCTGAGTGCGGCGCGGATCAGCGGCAGCGTGGTGCCGTCCCGCGCCATGTCGTGATGGTCCGGCGTCTCGTCCGCGGCGCCGTAGCGGCTCGGGTCCACGTTGCTGGGACTGCCGGACAGCAGCAGCCCGTCCACCCGGTCGAGGATCGCGAGCGCAGCCTCGCCGACCGGCGGGATCAGCACCGGGACGGCGCCGCTGGCCCCCAATAGAGCAGCGCCGTAACGGGCCGGGGTGACGTGCTGCGGGTGCCCGTTGATGTCCCGGTTGCAGGCAGGGATGCCGATCAGCAGTGTCATGCAAGGGTGTCCGTGGTTTGCTGGAGCTTCGGTTGGGGGAGTGGCGCGGGTTTGGGGCGGATACGGTCGGCGAGCACGACGCCCACGGCGCCGATCAGCATCAACGCCGCCATCGGGCGCGCGGTGCCGTCGCTGAGCGCGCCCACGAGCACGCCGCTGAGGGCCGCTAGGCAGAACTGGATCGTTCCCATGAGTGCGGACGCGCTGCCGGCATGGGCGGCGTGGCGCGACAGCGCGCCCACGGCCGAGTTCGGCATCACGAAGCCCATGCTGCCCATCGCCGCCACCACCGGCAGCACGACGCCGAACACGCCGCCGACCTGCAGAATCGCGCAGGCCGTCAGCGTGGATGCAGCGGCGAGATAGACAAGAGAGCCGACCCGCATCACGCGCGCCGCGCCGAACCGGGGCAGGATGCGCGGGTTGACCTGCGACGAGAGGATGAACGCCCCGGCGCTGGCGCCGAACAGCATGCCATATTGCACCGTGCTGAAGGCGAACCGCTGGATCAGCACTGGAGGCGAGCCGCCGATGTAGGCGAACATGCCGAACATCCCGCAGCCGCCCATGAAGGCATAGGCCAGGAACACCGGGTCCCGCAGCACGCCGGCATAGCGGCTGGCGAGGTTGCCAAGCCCGAGCTGCATGCGGCGGGCAGGCGGCAGCGTGTCGGGCAGGAAGCGCCAGACCAGGGCGCAGCAGACCGCGCCGTAGGCCGTCGTCAGCCAGAATATCGCGTGCCACGGCGCGACGCCGAGCACGAGGCCGCCCAGCGTCGGCGCCAGGATCGGCGCGACGCCCATGACCAGCATCAGCCGGGACATCAGATGCGCCGCCGCGTGCCCGTCCGCGAGGTCGCGCACGATGGCGCGGGGAATGACCATGCTGGCCGACCCACCGAAGGCGGCAACGAAGCGCAGCAAGGACAGGGTGAACAGGTCCGGCGCCAGCGCGCAACCGGCGTTGGCCAGCGTGTAGATTGCGGTGCCGATGACCAGCGGCCCGCGCCGGCCATAGCGGTCGGCCAGCGTGCCTTGGGTGATCTGCCCGATCGCCAAGCCGGCGAACCAGGTCGCGAGGGTGATCTGCGCCGTGCCGGGCCGGCCGCCGAGGGAGGCTTCGATGGCGGGGAACGCGGGGAGATACATGTCCGTCGAAAGCGGCCCCACCGCGGTGAGGAAGCCGAGCAGCACTGGCAGCCACGCTGGATAATTCATTGCTTTAGGATGCCAGGATTTTGCAGTGCAGCGTATCCCGGTGGGCGCATGGCGGCATCGCAGCAGCCGGGCAAGCGCGCGGCGTCAGTCCAGCGCCATAAGCAGGTCGCCGAGCCGGACCTCGCCGCCCTCCAGCACCCGCGCAGTGATGCCGCCGTGGCCACGGACGGCATTGTAGCCGCCGATACCCAATAGCCGTTCCATCTTGGAGCAGGGGTGGCACTCCCCGCTGCTTTCGAGCAACGCGCTGCCAAGGCGGAACGTCCGGCCTTTCAGGGCGGCCAGGTTGCTTCCTCTCACCACGATGTTACGCCGGAGCAGCTTGGGCGGCATGCCGTCCTGGCCCAGGTAGCTGGCGATCGCGGCCAAATGCTCCGCGGGAATGACGGTAACCTGGCGGGCGCCCTGCGTCGCACTGGCATAGTGGTCGCCAACCACGCCCTGGCCCGGCGTCAACGTGATCGCCTCGGGTGTTGTCATCGGCTCGAGCCGGGCGGGCCGGATGCCGAGCCAGGTGACAATACCTGGCCGCATGGGCACCGCCATCAGCTTGGAGAGCGGCGACGCCGGGTTCAGCAAGGTTCGCGTCGTCCGGCCCGACGGTCATTCATCGTCGTCGCGGGTCGAGCGGGTCAGCACCTCGCGCTTGCCGACGTGGTTGGCGGCGCTGACGACGCCCTCCTTCTCCATCTGCTCGATCAGCTTCGCCGCGCGGTTATAGCCGATCGCGAGGTGGCGCTGGATGAAGCTCGTGCTGGCTTTGCCCTCGCGCGACACCAGGGCGACAGCCTGGTCGAACAGGCCCTTCTCGCCGTCCCCGGCGGCCGCGATGCCGGACAGGCCAGGATTGGCGCCGGAGGGTCCGTCGTCATCGCCGGCGGGCTCGGTGATCTCGTCGTCGTAGGTCGGCTCGGCCTGTGCGCGCAGGAAGGCGACGATGTCCTCCACCTCGCGGTCGGCGACAAAGGGGCCGTGCACGCGGGCGATGCGGCCACCGCCCTGCATGTGCAGCAGGTCGCCCTGGCCCAGCAGCTGCTCGGCGCCCTGCTCGCCCAGGATGGTGCGGCTGTCGAACTTGCTGATGACCTGGAAGCTGATGCGGGTCGGGAAGTTGGCCTTGATGGTGCCGGTGATCACGTCGACGGACGGGCGCTGCGTCGCCATGATCACGTGGATGCCGGCCGCCCGCGCCATTTGCGCCAGGCGCTGCACCGCGGCCTCGACCTCCTTGCCAGCGACCATCATCAGGTCCGCCATCTCGTCGATCACCACGACGATGTGGGGCAGCGGCTTCAAGGTCAGCGGCTGCTCCTCGAACGTTGGGCGCCCGGTCTCGCTGTCGAACCCGGTCTGCACGCGCCGGGTCACGACCTCGTCCCGGGCCAGCGCCTCGTTGATACGGTCGTTATAGCCGCCGACGTTGCGAACGCCGAGCTGGCTCATCGCGCGGTAGCGGCGCTCCATCTCCCGCGTGGTCCATTTCAATGCGGTCACGGCCTTGGCGGGCTCCGTCACGACGGGCGCCAGCAGATGCGGGATACCCTCGTAAACCGAAAGCTCCAGCATCTTCGGATCGATCATGATGAGCCGGCACTGGTCGGGCGACAGGCGGAACAGGATCGATAGGATCATGGCGTTGATGCCCACCGACTTGCCGGAGCCGGTGGTGCCCGCAATCAGCAGATGCGGCATGCGCGCGAGGTCGGCGATGACCGGCACGCCGCCGATGTCCTTGCCGAGCGCCAAGGCCAGCTTGCCGGGATGGCTGCGCCAGTCCTCGCTGCCCAGCAGCTCCGACAGGAACACCGTCTCGCGCTTCTCGTTTGGGACTTCGATCCCGATCACGTTGCGGCCGGGGACGGTGGCGATGCGGACCGCCGTGACGCACAGACTGCGCGCCACGTCGTCGGCCAGGCCAATCACCCGGGCGCTGCGTATGCCCGGCGCGGGTTCCAGCTCGTATAGCGTGACAACCGGGCCGGGGCGGATGTCGCGGATCGCGCCCTGCACGCCGTAGTCGCCCAACACGGTTTCGAGCAGGCGGGCGTTGGCCTGCAGCGCGTGCTCGCTGGGGCCCGATCCGATGCGGGCCGGGGCACGGCTGAGCAGAGACAGGGGCGGGTACTGCCAGCCACTTTCGTTCAGCGGCAGGTTTCCCTGACGGGACGCTGGCAGCCTGCGCTTGGCTTCAGCGGCGACCAGGGCCGGACGGTCGAGCGGGTTGGGCCGGGCCGGGATGTGGGCGGGCCCGGGCGCTGCATCGGGCCAGGCCGGAGGCGGCTCGACCGGACGCAGCGGCGGCTCGAGCGCCTCGGTTGCACGAGGCTCGACAAGCGGCCGCAGGTTCGCGGTCTGGAGCGGCGGTAGATCATCGTTGGCGGAACGATAGAACAGGCGTTCGACTGACTTTGCGGCCCATCGTCCTGCCACAGCCACACGCGCGCCCATGCGGGCCAGCAGCCCGGCCGCCCGCCCGCCGCCGCGCACCGAACCACGCGCCGCCCCCATCGCGCCCTGGCCCGCCGCGCGCCATTCCCCGGTGGACAAGCCGAGGCTGAGCACCACCAGGATCATCGCCAGCATGGTGCCCGCGATCAGCACCAGCACAACGCCGGTCGGTCCGAGCAGCCCTTGGCCCATTCGCCTGGCATGGTCGGCCAGGATACGCCCTATGGCTCCGCCCGGACCGGCCGCGGTCGGCCAGGCCGGCGACGGCATGGCGGCGAAGGCGCCAGCCAGCACCGGAATCGCCAACAAGGTGCAGAGCAGGCGGACCACCAGGCGGAGCGGGCGGCGGGTGGCGAGGCGGAAGCCCCAGGCCAGCATCGCAACACTGGGCAGCACCGCCGCCGCGCCGAAGCCCTGCAGCAGCGCGTCTGCCGCCGTAGCGCCCGGCAGACCCGCGAGATTGGTTGCCGACCGGGACGTGGCGGTGTTCAGTGATGGGTCGTGCGGATTGTAGGATGCGAGCGCCACAAGCAGCGCTAGCGCGCAGGCCGCGAACGCAATGCCGCCGAGCTGACCCAGCCGCGCCGACACGACGTTGCGAACCTCCGGGGAGGCAAATCGGCGATTCTGGGCCAGTGTTGCCATGGCGTTATCCGGTCAGCTTGAAGGGAGGCCGGAGCTTAGTGCACGGAGCGCGAGGAACAAATCGGAAAACGGGGCCGCGACGATTTCGCGGCACCGGTGTGTTGTCTTAAGATTTCGCTCTTATTGCGAAGCCTGTTGATATGGCCCCAGTCCGGCGGCTCCCATAAGCCACGCCGGTGGATTGGACGCAGCTCCGAGGGCTTCGATCGTTC
>JAABVA010001971.1_pt1 | contig 21018 bp, 17 predicted proteins | sample 5560331 | NCBI WGS metagenome assembly JAABVA01 (sample SAMN12812661, study PRJNA571458) | rock metagenome | isolation source: Antarctica rocks | place: Antarctica: Victoria Land, Mt New Zealand sud | collected 2016-01-07
CTGGTGAACGAAATTCTGCAACGCCATCACGAAGACTCCGCCTACCTACGCCGTGAACTTATCGCGGCTAGCTACGGACTGATGCAACGCGACAAAGGCACGTACTGGCGTATCACACCTGAGTTGCTTGTACCAGAGAAACGGCAAGCTCTACTCGCGGAACTCCTCGCAGCCTTTGAGCTTGACAGGGTGTACAGCGAAGAGGAGGCCGACGAGATTATCCGCCGACAATCATCCGATTATCCGTATCTCTTGCGAACATTGGTTGATGAAAATATGCTGCAACATGACAAAGAGGGCTACTGGCGGTTGCCACGTACCATGCTGTAGGGGTCTCATTCATGACACCCTGGAACCGTATCACCAGTCGAACGAGGGTGTCATGAATGAGACCCCTACAGGGATTACGTCATATTCCAACACATTTATCTGTATTTTATTCTGCTCGATTTAGCATGTATGTCGGAACAACATGTTGTCCTGCATTATAAAGGAGTCTTTCATGTCCGTTATCACTGCACCTATGCAAAAAACGTCCTGGTTTATCAACCGCAACTTTGCACTGCTATGGACGGGACAGAGCATCTCAAGCATTGGTGATTTCTTTTTTATTACAACACTTACGTTATGGATTGCAACACAGCTTGCAAAAGGACAATCATGGGCACCACTTGCCGTAAGTGGTGTTGCTATAGCTAGTGTGATACCGTTACTGATCGTCGGGCCAGTTGCAGGTGTGTTTGTAGATCGCTGGGATAAGCGTCAAACGATGGTACGCATGGATGCGCTACGGGCTATTATCGTTGCGCTCTTGCTGTTTCTCATCATGCTTATTTCATTACCCTATATCGCAAAAAACCATAATACCAATACGTGGCTTCTTGTCAGCGCATATACGATTGTCGCACTTGTCAGCATCTGCTCTCAATTCTTCAATCCGTCACGTCTGGCACTGATCGGAGATATTGTACCTGAGCCGCAGCGCACCCGAGCAGTCAGCTTTACCAGCATATCGTTCAATCTTTCGTTGATTATCGGTCCATCGTTAGCGGCACCACTTTACTTTGCGTTTGGCGTGCAATGGGCTATTGCCATCAATGCACTTTCGTTTGTCGCGTCATTTTTAGCAATTGTGGCTGTGCAGGCCCCAAAAGCTGCGATAAGCAACAATGATGCACAAAGCAGAAACTTCGCACACGAATTTGCTGCGGGATTGCGCGTCTTCAAAGGCAACAATGTCCTGGTGGTACTCTTGTGTGCAGGTATGCTCTTCGGGTTAGGAGCAGGAGCATCTGATGCGCTCTATATATTGTTCGCGATTCAGAATCTGCACACGCCCAAAGATCTGCTCGGCCTATTTGAAGCAAACTACGGGATAGGCGTCATTATAGGATTACTGGCAGCTATCTACTTTGCTAAATGGCTCGGTGAGGTGAAAGTTTTCTGGTTGTCGTTTCTCATGTGGGGAAGCTGCATGGTCATATTTGGTAGAACGACTAATTTCATCGTCGGCTTTGTGTTGTTCTTCCTGCTAGGCTTTGCCAATGCCGGTATCAATGTTGTGGTTGGACCGCTCCTGCTCAAGGTGACACCGCGTGAATTTGTCGGGCGCGTGCAATCCGTCAACACGCCGCTTATAACTAGCTCATCACTGATCTCGACCGCTTTGGCAGGTCTACTTGCCAGTACAATACTCAATGGATTTCATGTCTCACTACTTGGAAGTACATTTGGCGCGTTAGACACAATCTTCTCGGCGTCAGGCTTTATTGTGATGGGAGCCGGAATATATGTATTGTTTGCTTTTCGAGATAGTGATACTATGAAACATGGAAGAACCGAAAACGTTCAAGATGTGTAACCGTTTTGATGAGCCAAAACGTATTCTAAACAGTACCAATTTTCGCGCTACGTTTAGACAACGTATTTGCGTACTCCCCTCATACTCCGTCCATTAGTTGAAACATGAGAACAGGAGAAGGATATGGCAAGCCAACCCTCAAACAGTCTCTGGCGCATTAAACCAATTGACCTCATCATGAAACAAAGTGGCGACAACGAGCATGGACTCAAGCGAACATTGACAGCATTCAGTATTACACTTCTTGGTATTGGCGCGATTGTCGGCACAGGTATTTTCGTGCTAACTGGTGTGGCGGCGGCAAAATATGCTGGCCCCGGCCTCATATTTTCATTTATCGTAGCTGGTATCGTCAGTGGTCTTGCCGCCATTTGTTATGCCGAATTTGCTAGCACCGTTCCTATCTCAGGGAGTGCTTACACATATTCCTATGCGACGCTTGGCGAATTGATCGCATGGATTATCGGTTGGGACCTGATCCTAGAATACGCGGTGGGCGCAGGTGCTGTTAGCATTGGTTGGTCGGGCTATATCGTTGATTTTCTCAAAAGTGCTTTAGGTATAACACTTCCCAAGGCAATTACTGCATCGCCTTTTTCAGGTGGTATAGTCAATTTACCCGCCGTCATTATTATTTTGCTTGTTACGGGATTGCTGATCCTGGGCACATCCGAAAGCACGATGGTCAACAATATCATGGTAGGCATCAAACTCGTGGTGATCGTGTTCTTTCTTATTGTTGGGGTTGGACACGTTAATCCTGCGAACTGGCAACCTTTCCTGCCGTTCGGCGTTGGCGGCATTTTCCGTGGTGCCAGTATCATCTTCTTCGCCTATATTGGCTTTGACCAGATATCTACATCGGCAGAGGAAACGAAAAATCCTGCACGCGACCTGCCAATTGGTATCTTTGCAAGTCTGCTTATATGCACCGTTCTCTATATCGCTGTAACTGCTGTGCTTACCGGAGCAGTTTCCTACACAAAGCTCGATGTTGCCTCGCCTGTATCGCATGCGCTCATCTTGCTTGGTCTGAATGTAGCCGGTTCCATCATCTCTATTGGGGCGATTTGCGGCCTGACAACAGTATTGATTGTCCTACTCTATGGGCAGAGCCGCATCTTTTTCTCAATGGCGCGTGATGGTCTCCTACCCGGCTTTTTCTCAAAAGTGCATCCACGCTTCCGTACTCCCTATCTATCAAGTTTGCTTGTCGGCCTCGTCGTTGCGGCCATCGCTGGTTTCATCCCGATTGATGTAGTCGCAGAACTTACCAATATCGGCACGTTAGCTGCGTTCGTACTGGTTTCGGTTGCCGTGCTTGTGCTACGACGAACGCAGCCAGACCTAAAACGTGGTTATCGCGTACCATTCGTGCCATTTATTCCAATTCTCTCTATCATCGCCTCGATAGTGCTGATTGTGAGCCTGCCAATTGTGACGCTCATTCGCTTCGTGGTATGGCTGCTGCTTGGCTTTATCATTTACTTCTTGTACAGTCGGCGCAAAAGCCATTTGGTAAAGGGAAATGAGGAAACACCCACTGATGAAGTGGTTGGAAAAGAAGTATAAGTATCCAGTAAAAACCTCACTACGAGAAGAGGCGATTGATAAGAACATTGTCCACAATCGCCTCTTCTCATAGTGAGATTTTATGCTATTGTGTTGTCGGTAGCGGTGCCATTTGTCGCTTCTGCTTCATGAGCCAGGCGACGTTTTCTAGCTTCATCTCTCTGTTTTTGTCCATGCCGTGAGTAGAGCATCGTCCAGAGCATGACGCCGCCCAGCATACCATAAAAGACGAACGGTGAGACAATCAAAAATTGCGGAATCGTTAGTGTAAACACTAAGTATGTGCGTAGTGCCGCTTCGAGAACAAAGCAAATGCTCCATACCGCTGTTGAGAGACGCATAGCGTAACGGAACCCTGGATATTGCCAGTAACCGTTGAACTCTGCAACCTTCGCTGGCACATTGCCCGTTACAAAGTAACGCGCGAAGTAGAAACCTAGCGGCCTGGGAAAGAGAAACGAGACAAGGTATGCAAGACCGAATGCCGCCGTGTAGTATGATCCGCGAATGAGCAGGAGACGTGGACTACCGCCGAGCAGGATCAGAATGATGCTAACCGCGATAGACAGCAGCGCAAGTCCTGCAATCAGGTCCACGTGACCTTTACGTATCACACCGACCAGCGCATCAATCATCGGTGGAATACCGGAGATGACCAGTGCCCAGAAATCTGAAAGTGTTGTATAGCTCTTCAGAAGCTGATAAATCACCAGTGGAAGGGCCGCGTTTACAACGATACTATAGGCTATGCCAAGCGTTGTTGCTATAATCTTTGCTCTTTTAGGATTTGCCCCGTTGGTCGGTGCCGTGTTTACTACCATGACGTTGACTCCTATCGTTCTCACTTGCTTCTGCATAATTCCTGTGAGATAGTGAGAAATTGTTGTACTACCTTTTATATCCAGAAGTATAAAAGAAAGGCAGACGTAATGTGAGTGCGGAAAGACCTATTCTTTCATAGTGACTTTCGTCATAGTCACCTGATTCGCATACATAACCGCTGTTGTGGGAGACTATAATGACAGGAAATATGAAGAAAACATGTGAGGATATTATGGCTGAGAAACAAATGCAATTAGACCAGCTTCGTAAACGGATGGAAGAGGATATGAGCTTACCGCTTCGCGATCAGGCAACTCAGCTTGTATTCGGTGAAGGCAATCCTGATGCGGCACTCTACTTCCTTGGTGAAGCACCAGGAGAGACAGAGGATAGACTTGGGAAACCGTTCGTTGGTCGGGCAGGAAAATTGTTGACCAACTCATTGGAAGAGATTGGTTTGCAACGTGGAGATGTTTATATCTCTAATATGGTGCGTTTTCGTCCACCAGAGAACAGACAGCCCAAACCTGCGGAAATCGCCGCATTTGAACCGTATGTCAGCGAGGAAATAGCGATTATCGAGCCGAAGCTACTTATTACGCTTGGACGGTTTGCTATGAAGAAGTTTCTTCCAACTGAGAAAATTACCAAAGCGCATGGAACTATGCAAACAGTTACGTGGCATGGACAGACAATGACAGTCTATCCGATGTTTCATCCATCCGCTGCCCTTCGCACTCCTCAAGTACGCAAAGCTTTTGAAGAAGATTTCAAGAAAATTCCTGCACTGCTTGCTACGCTTTCTGTTCCACCATCTCTATAAAATTCTGCCCGTAGAGCGTCTTTTGTACTTTTTGCATGACTCTTGTTCTTCTTCTGGAATAGTATATCTTAAGCTTTCACTACTCCTCAAATTCGCGGCAGGATCATCTTTCAACTAAACGATATATGGGATAGATCAAACCTAAGCTCTGGACATGCTATAATGAGGCGTGTAGTTAGGTGCTTTATGTTTACCTCCTTGAGAGCATGATCAAAAAACTGTAGGGATTAGAACGAGTTTTGGAGAAAAGATGAGTATAAGTGCCGTCTGGAATAGGCAAGGTCATATAGATCTCACAGACAGGAATGTAGTATCTCCGGGATCGCAAGACATAAAAATACGGGTGGAGGCAGCCGGGCTGTGTGGCACCGATCTGCATATTGCCGCTGGTGAGGTTCCCACAGCTCTGCCAGGAGTTATTATTGGACATGAGTTCGCCGGCACAATCGTAGAACTTGGGTCTGAGGTCGAAGGATATAGAGTGGGAGAACGGGTTGTCATCGATCCCAATATCCCTTGCCACACCTGCTATTACTGCCGGAATGCACAACCGCATCTTTGCGAGCGGCCACAAGCACTGGGTGTGACTCGCGATGGCGGTATGGCTGAGTTTGCGATACTGCCTGCGACTCAGGCATATCATGTTCCCCCAGATTTACCGGCACTGGCTGCTGCTCTGACCGAACCCCTGGCATGTGCATTGCATGCCGTTGACCTGGCTGGCTTGCGCGAAGGCGAGACGGCATTGGTACTAGGCGCAGGACCCATAGGCATTCTCTGCACGCTCCTCCTGCTGGCTGCCGGAGCAGCGAGTGTCGTGGTCAGCGAGCCCCAGGCGGCACGACGTGAGCGCGTGCGGGACTTCGGGGCTGTACCTCTGGTACCGGAAGCCGTTCCTGTTGGAGAGATGAATATCGTGCTTGAGTGCGTCGGGCGACCCGAGACGATGCGAGCGGCGGTAGATGCTGCCCGATCGGGTGGGACGGTCGTATGGGTGGGCGTAGCCGCACCGGGCGTTGAGGTGAGGCTTCAACCCCACGATATCTATCGCCGCGAACTGACTATTCGTGGTAGCTACACCAACCCCTTCACTATGCAGCGTGCGCTCGCTCTGCTCGGCTCCGGTCGCATTGATTGGGAAGCGATTGTGACCAACCGCGTTCCCTTAACGCGCTTTGATGATGCCTGGACAGCCCTGCGTACAAGTGCAGGTTTGAAGGTGTGTGTCCTACCTTAACGCACAACACGATACACATTCACTCCTAGAGAAGAAAGTTCGATAGTAGCTGGCGCAGGCTCGTGCGTGAGCAGATCAACAAGCCCCATGCTGCCTGGTAGCACAGGCGTCACTGTAAGTGGATGCTCGGCTTCGCTGATTAGCCAGACAAACTGTGTACCATCCTCGTGTACGAGAGAATCGACAAGCACATGAGGGCTGTCAACGCTGATTCCTGGTTCGATTTGTGCTTGAGCAGCGAGAGCCTGGTAGAGGAGGTAGGTATCCTCCGGGTTTGCGTCTGGTCGCATCGCCGCGAAGTACTCACTTGGATAGGTGGAAAAAATGATTTTTCCACGCCCGACTGATCGTTCGAGTAGTGCAGGATGCCCATGCTGGTCCCTTGCGAGAACATGCGCCTCGGTGGGGACACAGGGCAGGAATGTTTTGCCATGCTCATTGCCAGCCACCTTAAAGGTAAGCTTATCTCCTGGCAGGAGATTGCCCAATTTCTCTGTGAATGTCCATGTGATGATGTCATCTTTGATGGAATTGATTAGCCCGTACCGCAGTTGGTGTTCGATACCAAAGAATGCATTGAACGAGGGGTGCCAGGGGCCGCGCTGCTGTGGGACTGCCCCTGAGAAATATGACACATAGACCGTTGCGCCTGCACTGGCACGCGCTTCAAGTGCTTCCCAGGTTGGAGCGGTGAGCTGCCTTGTGGATGGAACCAGGATGAGACGTACATGGGGAACGCCATCCAGTTCGCGCACAAACGCTGTTGGCAAACCTGCCTCGTGCGTTGCGATATACCCCTGGAGAAGAATGTCTCGCATATGTACACGTTCTGCTTCGGCAGTAAACGGGTAAGGTGTATCGAGGTAGGAAGACACCATCACGGCACTGTCCACTGCCGCCCGGTCACAATTGGCAATATCGATGGCATCAAGCACTTGCCGGAACTTCGCCATTTCGAGGAGGGGAGATTTAGGTGTGCCATCTATGCGCGTAATACCAAAATGAAGTTCGTAAGGATGATGTCGATAGGGATCCTGATGCGTCAGATCGAAATCTGTATTATTCCAGGCAATCCAACCAGTCGCGCCCGCGAGGAGTGATGTGTGCAGAACCTGGCGGTAATAGTCCCCGGCATGCTGATCCGAGCTGAAATCGCTGGTCACGCCGAACTCTTCGAGAATGACTGGCCTGCCAACATGGCTCAGTTCGCAGGTAAACGCTGCCGTGAGATGCTGACGTACTAGATCGTTTCCCATCGGGTAAACGTGAGGCCCGATAAAATCGACCGTGTGTACGAGGTCGCGCAGTCGGAAGCCATTGTCGCTGCCTGATACTTCAATGCCCCATGCTCCATCGCCAAGTGAAACCGGCTGTGTTGCCCCAGCAGCATGAACCGCCTGCACCATAAGCTGCGCCCAACTTCGCCCCATCTCCGGCGTCGTTTTACCTCCGTAAATCGGAATTTCGTTGGAGATCAACCAACCTGCTATAGAGGGATGATCCCTGAAGCGCTGGGCCATGTTGCGAATGAAAAACGCCTGCTGTGCCAACATCCAGCCATCCGAGTAGATATCGCGTTCGCCACGCCATGGTACGTCCCAGTTCTCGCCAGACATGTGACCGACGATAAACGTGGGGATGGTGGGAATGTGTTCCTCGCGGCAAAGATCGAGAAACTGCTGGTAGTGCTCCACGTAGGTTTCGTCAATAGAATCCGGCATGGGCATGAAATCCGGCAGATAGAAGAATGAACGGGTGACATTCAATCCGTGTTCATGCAGCACGCGCAGTTCCTCGCGCACAATATCTCTGTCAAATGAGCGCCACATGAGCGGCCCTCCGGCTCGTGACCAGTAGTTGGCTCCAAGCCAGATGCCAGATGAAAGCTTCAAAAACGGCCTCGCGATCAATTCGTACTCCAATCTACCCTGCTGCTTGTATTCCATATTTCACAGTGCAGCATCACTCTTCCAGCGAATGCAGAATTTCTTTAATAGATAAAGTAGCTCCGCAAATTACCTCATCTGCTGCACCGTAGTACAAGGTAATTTCGTCACCAGCGACGATCATGCCATTGGTAAAAACTACGTTGCCAAAAAAGCCCGTCTTTTCATAGTCCATCAGCGGCTCCATAATTGGTTGTACAGAGCGGGCAAGAACTTTTGTAGGATCATCTCCATCCAACAGTAGTGCGCCTAGGCAGTAGCGATTCTCTTCATTCGCACCATGATAAATTTCGAGCCAGCCCTCCTCTATGCGAATGGGAGCAGCCCCGGCACCAATACGCGCTGAATCCCACATACCGGGGCGAGTCATGGCAATGCAATCATGCTCACCCCAATGGATTAAATCAGGTGAGCGGCTGATCCAGATAAAGCTACCGCCAAGCCCAATGCTGCTAGGCCGATGCAGGATAGAGTAGCTGTCGCCGATCTTTGCGGGGAAGAGTGCAGCATCCTTATTGGTCGGTGGGAGGATCATGCCGTGATGGGTAAACTGCTGCCAGTCGGAGGTACTGATCATAGCGATGCCGATCCCATAAGGAGATACTGCCGCATAAGTGAGGTAAAACACGCCTGCGATCTCGCTCACGCGGCAGTCCTCTATGCCATATGCTTCAAGCTTGCCCTGTCCAAGCAATGTGGGCACTTCCTCAACCAGGAAATTGATGCCATCCTCGCTGGACGCTAGGCGTAGGTGTGATAGGGTAGTTAGATAGAGCTGTCCTTTATGCCTGAAGCTGCGCGGCTCCTCGGAGAGGAGCGCGGGATCGTCCAGGCTGACCTCAAGGATGCTTATGCCATTAGCAGCGATTGAATCCAGGATGGGAGTACTGATCATGTAATCTTTCTGCCGGGGCCGCTCGGCTACACGCAAGAGCAGCCAGGTTTTGTCCTGAAAACGGAAGGTGCCGGGATTCAACAGGCATACAACATCCAGCCTATCAAGGCTCGGCTTTACGTCTCCTGGGCGCAGAATAGGATTGCCAGCAAATCTTTTTGCGATATCTGCCACAATAAAACACCCTTTGCATAAGACAGAGCAGCCCCTACATTATTACTTCGCTCCACTACGACGCCCCCATATCTCGAGGAGGCGGCGAATGACCAGGATGGTAAGCAACGTCACGACGGCATTCAACAGGGCTACGGTAGCACCATAGCTAGCACGGAACTGCTCAAATGCCTGGTAGTAAATCTCCAGTTGCCAGGTCAGCGTGGCATTTTGCGGACCGCCGCTGGTCAGCAAATATGGCTCAGTAAAGATGGCAAAGGTTGCACCGATAGCCAGGATGAGCACAGTGTAGAAGGCGGGGTAGAGATTCGGCAAGGTAACACGCCAGAACCGTGTCCACGCGTTGGCCCCATCAATGGAAGCCGCTTCGTACAGTTCAACTGGAATAGCCTGCAAGCCCGACATGAAAATGAGGGCGTAATAGCCCGCATATTTCCAGACGATCATTAAGGAAATGACTAGAATTGCCAGTGCCGGAGTGCCCAGCCAGTCTGGCGAAGCTCCAAAAATGCTGCGTAGTGCTGTATTCAACGGACTGGTGTAGGATAATACGCCGCGTACTATCATCGTGACGACTACGCCTGAAGCCAGGTAGGGTACGAAGAAGCCTACGGCAAACAGTGGCTTGAAGTGGGGAACGCTGTTCACGATCAGCGCCAGGATGATGCCCCCGATAATCACGAGAGGCACGAAGAGCAGCATGAACCTGTAGGTCGATAGGAAAGCCTGCCATATGCGTGGGCTGGTGAAAGCCTCCTTGAAGTTTGCCAATCCTATAAACACGGCGTTCGGCGCGATCAAATCCCACCGTTGGAAGATGAGGAAGATACTCCATACCAACGGTATCAAGAAGAAGATGAGTGTGAAGATGAGGTACGGGCTAGTCATGAGCCATCCCTGTACTTCCTTTTTTCGTTCGTTTCGCTTCGCTCTGGGGGTTAGTGCAAGCATAGTTATTTCTCTCAGTCTAGCGTCGTCGCTCTCCATTAACGAAGAGCAAATTGAACGCCCTTTACAAAGTTACGGCTGAAAAGGATAAACAATATCAGCAGTGGGAATGTGAGCAACACTCCCCCAGCATAGAGGGGACCGGGAAATGTGTTATAAGGGCCGAACAGTGTTGTCAGGAGTACGTTCAAGGTCTGCGTGGCAGGGTTCTTGACAACGATCAAGTCCCATAACAATTCTGTCCAGCGATCCATAAAAACGAAGAGGAAGATGATGGTGGTGATCGAACGTGAAATGGGTATCATGATACGGAAGATAATGCTCAATTCGCTGGCACCGTCAAGTCGCGCTGCTTCTATCGCCTCGATGGGTATCGAGCCGAAAAAGCCGACATACATGAAAATGGCCCACAGATTTACCAGGCGTGGGATAATCATGGCCCAGTAGGTGTCATAGAGACCAAAGAAACGAATGATCAGAAAGGTCGGTACCAGCAAGATAATGGCCGGATAGAACATCTGAAAAAGGATAAAGTTATAGACGACCTTCTTGCCCCGAAACTGTAATACCGAGAGCGCATAGCCAACAATAGCTCCGACCGCAACGACGAAAACGCTATCGACGACACTGACCAACACACTATTGAAAAACGTCTGTATCCATGGCTCTGGAACGCCGAAGCCGCCGCCGGTCCATATCCAATTGTACGAGCGCAAGCTTAACGAACTGGGAAAGAACTGCTTGTCCACCTCGTTCCATGGGGCCAACGATTGCAGCAACAGATAGAGGTAGGGCAAGACCATCAGCACGAAAACAGGTATGGCAATGATATAGATAGCGTATTTTTTACTTCGGTTCCAGCGCCAGCGCTTGGTCAGAGATAGCGAGCGAGCGGATGAGTGCGGCCTAACACTCGGAATTGCCAGGCCGCTGCTAGTTTCAATTTTAGCCATTATAACCTCCTTGGTGTGAAGAAGAACTCGGTGCTGGCCGTCGCCTGGAAATACCAGCACCGAGTTTAGAACAATACTTAGCTAAGACTGCTCAGGGTCGATTGCGCGGATGGCTTCCAATCATTCCATGCCTGAACTGGAACTTTCTGACCCTTGACGACTGGAATAACCGTGACATCTCCCAACGCCGTCAAGAGGTCAGTATACTTAGGAGTCTTCATAGCGGGTACCGCGTAAGGTATTTCCTTCGCATAGGCCTCAAGTTCGGGATATTGTTGAAAGAAAGATGTAAACGTCGCATTGGTACTGAGGTCGTCGCGAGCTGGTGGCAAATTGGTCTTTTGTAGCCACTGCTGATCATGCTGCGGATCTGAGAACACCCACTTGATGAAACTCCAAGCCGTCAATTGTTGCGCTTGCGATGCCTGTTTGTAGATAACTACGCCTTTAGAGTCGGCATAGGTCTTGATGTTCTGATTCGTGGGATAAGTATCAGGGACAGGTGGAGGGGTCAGCATATAGTTTTTGTTGAACTTCAGATTCGGGAACTGCTGCGCCCATGCCGGGTAGGTCCATGGTCCGAGGATTTCCATGACCGAGACGCCAGTCTCAAAAGGATTGTTGACGTTTTGCGTCAAGAGCATATTGTTTTGCCTCAGGCTATTCATGAAATTGAGCGAGTCTACTGCTGCCGGGTTATCGACGGTGAGCTGGCCGTTGCTGATGAAGCTGTGACCATTGCTGGCAGCATCGTAGAAGGGAAAGAAGTCGAACAAGCGCTGTGACCACGCGTCCAGGACGAGGTCGTTATCGACCCAGACAAATTTATCAGGGAACTTCTGCTTTAGTTTCTGGCCCATGGCTATGACCTGGCTATATGTCCGAGGAGGCGTGTTATAACCAAGCTGTTGAAGGATGTCACTGCGCCAGCCAACCAGCATAGCATTACTGTAGATAGGGAGCACATAGGAGTGACCATCATTGAATTTCCAGTTTGTCATGACTTGCGTCATATGGCGGGTATTGATCAGGTCGTCCCAACCCGGCAGCGTATTGAGCGGAACAAGGGCCTGGTCCTGCACTAGTAAACCAGCAAAACCAGTAAAGATGTTTTCTGAAGCCGTTGGAGCCGCACCTCCCGCAAGAGCACCCTGAATACCCGCCTCTGAAGTCGGCGATTCCGGCATCGCCGTTACGTTGATTGAAATGCCGTGATGACTAGCCATGTACGCCCGTGCCATCGCTGTCCAGAAAGCAACTTGCGGTGGGTTTGGTGCTGCCCAGAAGGTGATCGAATTGCCTGGAGCATTACTACTGCCTCCAAAGCCACAACTGACAACGACTGAACTCAACAAGATGATGAGCGCACATGCTGAACTATGTTTGAGTGGCTTCATACTTTATTCTCCTGATGGAGTATGCTTCCAGTACTTCCAAGACGCCTACTTACAACGCTGTACGTAACGTATCTATGCCACTACAATGTACATATACTACCAATGAATTTGTATACATTTCATTGTGAAACAGAGTATATGCATATCTGGCACGCCATACATCTTTCAATGAGCCTGATACTCGGCATCCAACGAAATGTACCGCTTACGCATCTTACATTAGCCAATAATTGTTGTTGCTGTATCTACAAGAGCCGGGCGTGTTGCAACCGAGCCGCGTTTGATCAGTTCAACTCCCAGGATACTGGTGGTGCTGATCGCCTGTGGATCGTTGACACGAGCTATTAGCCGTCTCACGGCAGCGGCTCCCATAGCCTCCTTGTTGACTCGCAGCGTTGTCAAGGGTGGCGTAAGATGCTCAGCCATGTCATCATCAAAGCCAACAACTGAGATGTCTTCCGGCACCCTGATACCCGCATCGCGCAAGGCTCTCAAAACGCCCATTGCTGTAGGATCGTTGGCGCAACAGATGGCACTGCATGGCATACCTTTCTCTAGCAAACGCATGCATGCTTCATAGCCACCTTCAGAGGAGAGATCATATGCTACGATGAGTTCATCATCTACGGGCAAACCTGCACGCTGCAAGGCCGAGCGGTAACCTTTCGCTCTCCATTCAATGGTATACGGAGTATGTTCGGGATACAAGCGGGGCGATAGGAACGCGCCAATGAAGGCGATGCGGCTATGGCCCTCGCTGAGTAAATACTCAACCGCCTCTATCGTCCCCTCGAAATTGTCGGAAAGTACTGCGTCTAACGACGGCCTACGTATATAGTTATCTACCAGCACCAGAGGAATCGCTGCCGTTCTGATAGCATCGATGGTTTCCGCATCTGCTGGCCCCACGAGTAATATTCCTTCCAGGCGCAATTCATAGAGCCTGTTCAACAGAGAAAAAGATTCGTCGCTCTGGCGGTTAATGGTCTGGTAGGTCAATCTAATGTGTGATGTATGGGCTTCAACTTCTGCACCATGCAGGATATTTGCCCAGAAGGGTGCTAGCGATTCTTTGCTAGATTTCGGCTGGTCTAAATAGAAGAAAAATCCGATCTCTTTAAGCCTGGAAGCTTTGTGTGGGGAGCAAGAACTGCGCCGAGCTAGCCCAATGTAGCCCAGTTCAGAAGCAGCCTGTAGCACACGTTCTCGTATATCTCGGTTGACATTGCTATGATTGTTAAAGACACGCGAGACGGTGCCAATAGAAACTTTAGCGCGTTGCGCTACATCCTTGAGTGTCACCAAGTCAGTCACTCCTTAGTGTTCCACTGATGCTCCATTTCTACCATTGGAAAACAGGTTACATGAAACAGTAACATATTTTCGTAAAAATATCAATGATTTTTCATGATCCGCTCTATTAAATTGATTTAGCAACAGCAGAAGAGACTTTGCTTCCTTAAAGCATCTCACAAGAGAGCCAATGTACCCTCCTCGTCCCTTTGCCTCAAAATGTCGTATAACTAATGAAGGGGATTACACTTTCGTCTCTACGTCTTGATGGCGTGTTCACACTCACAATGGTCCCCTTCACGTCTCGACGGGGAAAAGGAAACGCCGCATGTCTAAGCAAAAGGGTATTTGGATACTTATCGCTACTATCCTGGGATCGAGTATGGCCTTCATCGACAGTAGCGTTGTCAATGTGGCCTTGCCGAGGTTACAGGTAGAACTTCATGCCAGCGCGTCTAATGTACAATGGGTCGTCGAAGCATACGCCCTCTTCCTCGGTGCGCTTATTTTAATTGGCGGCTCACTTGGCGACCAATTTGGTCGCAAACGTATTTTTATGCTTGGTGTCATTGTCTTCGCGCTTGCTTCGGTTGCATGTGGTTTTTCGCAAGACATTACGCAGCTTATCGTCGCACGTATGGTACAAGGTATTGGTGGCGCATTGCTAACGCCGGGGAGTCTCTCCATTATCCGCTCTTCGTTTGACAGTGCGGAGCGTGGCAAGGCTATCGGTACCTGGTCGGGTTTCTCCTCCATCACTTCAGCATTAGGGCCTGTGCTTGGTGGCTGGCTGGTGCAGAATGCATCATGGCGTTGGATTTTCTTTATCAATATCCCACTCGCAATCATTGTACTTATCGTTTCTTTCCTGCATCTGCCAGAAAGCCGTAGTGAAGAAGGCCCAAAACATCTCGATTTTCCCGGTGCCATTCTCACCGCTGTAGGTTTAGGGGGTGTGGTATTTGGCTTGATTCAGGCGGAGAACGTTGGCTTTGCAGACCCACTCGTGCTTGCTTGCATCATTGGTGGTATTATCGCGCTTGGTCTCTTCGTCTTTATCGAGAGCCGTAGTCCTGCCCCTATGATGCCATTGACCCTGTTTCGTTCGCGCACATTTAGCGGCACAAACTTGCTCACCCTACTCCTTTATGCTGCACTTGGTGGTGCCCTCTTCTTTCTGCCCTTTAATCTGATTAGCGCACAGGGTTATACTGCCACCGCTGCAGGAGCTTCGTTGTTACCGTTCACGTTGCTTTCGTTCTCGCTCTCACGTTGGTCGGGTGGCTTGGTCGCGCGTTATGGTGCAAGATTGCCACTTATTATTGGTCCCAGCATTGCAGCGGTCGGCTTTGTGCTATTCGCTATCCCCGGCTTAGGTGGTAGCTACTGGCTGACCTACTTCCCAGCGGTGGTTGTGCTAGGCTTAGGTATGACGATCACCATTGCGCCTTTGACGACAACGGTTATGGGTGCCGTTGAAGACCGCTATTCTGGCACTGCATCAGGTGTCAACAATGCGGTTGCTCGTATCGCGGGTTTGCTTGCCATTGCTGTATTAGGCATCTTCGTCGCGTATGCATTTAGCAGCAGCTTGAATAGCAATATCGCTGCACTACATCTGCCCGCGAACGTACAGCAAACGATACTCGCGCAACATAACAGACTCACAGGGATAGATATCCCGAATACTATACAGGGGGCTACACGCGCAAGTATTCGCAATGCGATTGATGAGTCGTTTATCGTAGGCTTTCGGCTGGCGATGCTTATTTCCGCCGGACTTGCAGCAGGGAGCGCACTATGTACAGTGTTTTTCGTTTCATCACCTAAGAAACTTCCCCGGCATACGGGCGAAGATCAGAGTGGCGACAACGCCTGCACCCTTACCTATGCTCATCAACCTATTGATACTGTAGGCAAGAGCAATCCTGCAACAGGAAAAGATATGACGTCCGCCCGTACATAAAACGTAAGGTATGACGTACAAGAAAAATGAACACAAAGAGGTGACTATTTATCATGGCTGATAATGTACAGAACAGTACTTCATTAGAGCAAAAAGCTGCCGAGGTAACGCAGACAAAAGACCCTAAGCCGCCTTATATCCTTGCACTCGATGTCGGGACATCATCGACTCGTACCCTTTTATTCGATGCGACTGGTTCAACTATTGTAAGTGTTCATGCTCAACGTCCGTACAAGCTTACCGTAACCGATGAGGGTGAGGTTTCTGTTGACGCTGATGCTCTTGTCGAAGTTGTGGCGCAAACGGTGAATGACGCGCTCAAAGCGGCGGGTCCGATGGCACAACAGATTGGCGCGGTGGCGATAGATACATTCTGGCATAGCTTGCTAGGTGTCGATGCAGCGAACAATCCGCTCACGCCCGTTATCACATGGGAAGATACACGCCCATATGAGGCCGCGCAAGAACTGTCTTCACAACTCAATGCAGAGGAGATACATCACCGTACTGGTGCGCCCTTACATGCCAGCTTTTGGCCCGCCAAGTTGCGGTGGCTCGCAACCAACCAGCCCGATCTCTTCAAACGTGTTACACAGTGGATTTCTTTTGGCGAGTACCTGCATCGCAAGTTCCTGGGCAAGTCGGTATGCGCCCTCGCAATGGCTTCCGCGACTGGTCTACTCAATACGAGGGAGCGAGCATGGGATAGTGACTTGATGAAGGTGCTTGCTGTGAGACCAGAACAGTTACCACCATTAGGCGATACGCATGATGGTTTGCGTGGTCTAAGTGCTGAATATGCCTCGGCGTGGCCTGCTTTACGCAATGTACCCTGGTTTCCCGCAATCGGCGATGGGGCGGCGGCAGCGGTTGGCTCTGGTTGTGCCAACACAGGCACATGGTCGCTTACCATTGGCACCTCTAGTGCGATACGTGTTGTGTTACCGCCAGAACGCGCCGTTCCATCATCGGGTCTCTGGATGTACTTAGTAGATGCGAAACGCGCGATTATGGGCGGTGCCCTAAGCGAAGGTGGGAATATGCTCACCTGGCTTGACAGCACGCTGAAACTACCCGCCCTCGCCGATGCCGAGCCACAAATCGCCTTTTTGAAGCCTGATTCACACGGCTTGACGATTCTACCGTTTATCTCAGGTGAGCGTAGTCTGGGTTGGCATGCCAAAGCACGTATGACGATCATGAACATCCACACAGGCACCTCACCCGCCGAACTGCTACGGGCGAGTATGGAGGCGTTAGCCTACCAGTTAGATGCCGTGTACGAGCAACTGCGCGAAACTCTAAAAGAAGGTGACACACTACCCAATCCACAAGTTGTGGGTAGTGGCGGTGCTTTGCTGGGTTTGCCTACGATGCAAAGTATTCTCGCCGATACACTTAGTACGCCCATCTATCCATCACTTGACCATGAAGCCTCGGCGCGTGGTGTTGCTCTCCTCGCCCTTGAAGCCCTTAGCATCATACCCGACATATCCAAAGTCGAGCCACGCCTCGCCGAGCCGATACAGCCCGACTCTGGACGTGGCGAAATTTACAAAAAGGGTGCTGAACGGCAGAAGAAGCTGTATCAAGTGTTGCTAGGGAATTGAGGGACCGATGATTGGTGCATCCGCTAAGTGGTAAGGGGACTCGCACCTTGCTTCGCTCGTGCTGAGGACACGATAAATCGGTCCCTACCGTTGCCTGCATACTTAGCGGATATACCAATCATCGGTCCCTATAAAAGAATGCCTCTCTTAGGCGGGAACGAGAACCCCTCGACCGCGGAGCTTGCCGCTTTCCAAGTCGTGGATCGCGTCCAGGGTGGCATCCAGCGGGTAGATGGCGGTGTGCAGCGTGACCTTGCCTTGTGCCGTCAACGTCATGAGTTCGACCAGATCGTTGTAGGTGCCAACCAGGTTGCCGATGAAGTTGATCTCGGCGGAGATGATGTCAATGGTGGGCACGTTGAGATTGCCCCCATAGCCAATAATGAAGTGCGAGCCTGCCTGCTGCACCATCTGCACCGCGTCTTGCTGCGCCCCACTCTCGCCGACAAAGTCAATGATGGCTTCGGCCCCCTTGCCATCGGTGAGGTCTTTGACCGTGTTGACCTGGGTGCCATCCGCGACAACGGTATAGTCGGCCCCCCAGCCGCGCGTGAGTTCGAGGGCGGCAGGCGATGTGTCCACCACGATAATCTCCGCAGGAGTGAGAGCCTTGAGACATTGGATGCCAATGTGACCCAGACCCCCTGCCCCAATGACCACGACCTTCGTGCCGGGATAGAGCAAGGGGATGGACTTCTTCACCGCGTGATAGGCAGTCAGGCCCGCATCGGCAAGGGCGGCGATGTCTTGGGGAGCAAGCTTGGGGTCCAGCTTCACCACCGCTCGGGCGGTCGTCTTGAGCAAGTTCGCCATGCCCCCATCCACCGAAATACCAGGGAAGGTGGAGTGAATGCAATGCATGTCATTGCCAGAGCGACAGGCACGGCACAAGCCACAGGTAATGAGCGGATGCACGATCACCGTATCGCCCACGGCAACATGGCTCACCGCCGAGCCAATTTCTTGTACCCAGCCTGCATTCTCATGGCCCAGGGTATAGGGAAGGGTCACCCCGGACTTCTCAATCCATTGCCCCTCGATAATGTGCAGGTCGGTCCGACACAGGCCCGCTCCCCCGATGCGAACAATCACATCATGGGGACCCGTCATCTTCGGCTCGTCCACCTCTTCGACTTTCGGTGGCTCCTGGTAGTGATGCAAACGAACGGCTTTCATGAGATACTCCTCTCATTTCTCCTGTAGAGACCGATGTGTATCACGTCCTCGTACAGAAACTATAGGCAAAGGACGCGCTCCATCAGTCCCTACATGAACTCCTCCAGTGGAAAATCTTCTGCACCCACAAAGCGCGAGCCGGGCAAGCCCCAGCGACGGAAGAAATCACCGGTGGTCCGACACAACGCGATGTTAGCATCACCTCCCGCTCGAATCAACGCTTTGCTCCGCTTTCTGGCTCGCAGGACGCTGGCGGTGCTCACGGCTGCCCCATCGCGTTGGGCAATCAGCGGGGCATCCAGAGCGACCGGGCCGCCAGCAGCTCGCCGTTCTTCCAACAAGGCGAGCAACGCCTGCCGGGTGGCATACGTCAAAAATGTGACCCGTTCCCCTTGTTTCCCGCGACGAGGTGTATACAGCACCGCTAACGGGTCTGCTTCAACATCGGGCAGAAGCCGCCCCTCGCGGTCCAGTGACCCCACATCCCCCACGCGCACGCGCAGCAGCTCGGCGAGGCGCAAACCGCTGCCAATCAGGGCCAGAAGGATGAGACGTTCTGGCCCGGTCTGCGTCTGGCTGGGCAAGGCCACCGCAGAAGCCCTGCCTGGAAGGGGTCGCCAAGAGACCTGCACGCCATTGACCCGAAACCAGAGTTTCGCCCCCATGGCAAGAGCGGAGACTTGACTCTGGGTCGAGGGAGGAAGAGCCGAGGCAAACGACAGCAGCGCGTGTTCGGCCACCGCTGGGTCTGCACGGGCTTGTTCTAAGAGGGCTTCCAGGTCCTGATATCCCGTCAGGCTGCGAAAGCGTTCCAGACTCGCCACCGAGGTCCGCGTCCAGGACTGCTCTCGGCACCGCTGCAACAGGATATCAGCCATCCGGCGCACCGAGGGGAAGGCGAGCAGCTCGCCCTCCCTGCGACCGTGAAGCACCGTCATTGCGTGTAGCGTCTTCATGCATTCCCTCTCGCGTTGATGCGCTCCTGAATCTTGTCGCGCAGAAAGTGGTCGCGCAGCACCACTTGACAGGACGTGACCCCTGGCAGGGCTTCCACACGCCGCCGTATCTCGTGCCCAATACTGGTCGCAAACTTGGTGGGGCACAGCGGACTGGTCAAGTGAAATTGCACGGTCACGTGCCCCTCGTCGATCTGCACCTCATCCAACAGGCCCAGTTCGGCAAGCGAACGGCGGATTTCGGGGTCGCGTGTGGAGCCAGCGACCTTTCGCACCGCTTCAACATCTATACTCATCGCGACACCGTTCCTGCGACACCCGTGTCTTCTGCGGTTGCCTTTCCTGCTTCTGAGGAGGCGTAAGCACGTTTGCGCTGGGCGATCTCATCGTTCTCAAAGGCTTTCTTTTTGCTCTCAGGATCAATACCGTACAGACGGGTGATATTGCCGCCGATGATCTTGTGCTTCATCTCCATCGTCAAATCCACGCCGTACTCGGCCTTGAGGTCCTCGGGTAACTCAAAAGCCAGAAACTCATCGAGCTGCCAGTGTGGATACCAGATGGGGAAGTCGGTGCCGTAGATGATGCGATCCGGTCCAATCCAGAAGAGCAAGTTCGCCATGATTTCAGCGAAATAGCGTGGACGGTTGTGGATAAAGGCCAGGGCCACCGCGAGTGAGCCGTAGACATTGGGACAACGGGTCGCAATCCAGCAGAAATCATCGAGGCGGGGTAAGCCAACGTGATCAATGATGAAGTTCAGTTCGGGATAGAGCCAGGCGGGTTCGTCGATGTCGCGCACGTCGAACTTTTGCAGGGTGAGCGGTTCGACGGCAGGACCTTTATGGAAGTGCATGTTCTTAATGCCCAACTCGATACACTTCTCATAGAGTGGGAAGACCGCCGGGTCGTTGGCACTCCAGCCGCGAGATTGTCCGCGCCACTCGGCGGTATACCATTTGAAGCCTCGCATGCCATGTTCCTGGACCTGGCGTTCCACCTCGTGGACGGCATTGGGCATACGAGGATCAACCCCACCCAGACCGATGATGCGCTCAGGAGCGCGTGCAATCATCTGGGCATTGCGAGCAGCATTGGTAAAGCCAGTATGGTAGAAGTCCATCAGCACTTGCGTCGAGAGGATGGTCATGTCGGCGTCGCCCTTGACGAACATCTCCTCCAGGTACCAATCAGGGTCCACCTTGCGGAATTGCTTTTCGTAGTCCATCGTCCACTTGGGGTCGGGGGGATTGAAGCCGGTTTGGAAGGCATAAAAGGTTTCGATGAAAGCCTCGCCGAAGCGATTCTTACAGTTTTCTTGACTGGCATCCCAGAAGCCAGTATGGGCATCCATGACGAATGAGCCGTTCTTCATTGATCGTTCCTTTC
>JAABVA010001973.1_pt1 | contig 21008 bp, 20 predicted proteins | sample 5560331 | NCBI WGS metagenome assembly JAABVA01 (sample SAMN12812661, study PRJNA571458) | rock metagenome | isolation source: Antarctica rocks | place: Antarctica: Victoria Land, Mt New Zealand sud | collected 2016-01-07
GGTGACGACGAGGAAGGCGCTGGCGTACACCCGCGGCGCCCGCCCCCGGACGAGGAACCACAGCAGGCACCCCGCCCAGAGCGCCCCGAGCACGTCGCGCTGCGGCGAGACGAGCAGCCCCCACAGCCCGTAGGCGGTGACGCCGAGCATGGCGGTGGGCACGGTCCACCGCGGGGCGCGCCTGCCCAGGACGACGGCAGCGAGGTAGACCAGCCCGTGGCCGGGCGGCACGAACGCCGGCACGCGGTCGAGCAGGCTGCTGAGCTGTCCGTCGCGGTCGAGGCGGTAGACGTAGGTGCCGAGCAGGCCGGAGAAGGTCAGCTCGACCAGCGTCGCGTAGACGACGACGACCCCGACCTGCAGGCGCGTCAACGCATCCTCGCGCAGCAGCAGGACGGCCAGCAGCAGCCAGGTCGCGAGGCCGAGCAGCCGCTGGGCGCCCACCGAGGCGCCGCGGTCAAGCACCAGGACGGCGGGGATCCACACAAGGACGGCGAGCGCGCTGCCGAGCCGTGCCCGGGGCTGGACCGGCGGGTGGCCCCGCTGCGGACCCGCGCTCGCGGTGCTCGCCGTGCTCGCCGTGCTCGCCGTGCTCAGTCCATCCCCTTGTTGCGGCGCCCGAGGGCCCGCTGCATGTCACGCCGGGCGTCGCGCTCGGCGAGGGCGTGGCGCCTGTCGTAGTCCTTCTTGCCGCGGGCGAGGGCGATTTCGACCTTCGCCCGGCCGTCCTTGAAGTACAGCGAGAGCGGGACGAGGGTGAAGCCGGACTCCTGCGTCCGGCCGATCAACTTGCCGATCTCCTCCGAGTGCAGCAACAGCTTGCGGCGGCGCCGGGGGGAGTGGTTGGTCCACGTCCCCTGCGTGTACTCGGGAATGTGCAGGTTGTGCAGCCAGGCCTCGCCGTCGTCGATCTGGGCGAACGCGTCGACGAGGTTGGCGCGCCCCTCGCGCAGCGACTTGACCTCGGTCCCGACCAGCACCAAGCCGGCCTCGTAGGTGTCGAGCACGGAGTAGTCGTGCCGGGCCTTGCGGTTGGAGGCGATGACCTTGCGTCCGCTCTCCTTGGGCATCGTTCGAGGATACGAGCGGCCGGTCGGCGAGTGGTGCAGTTGGTCAGCCGCGGCCCGTCAGGTGCGGCGGTGGCTCCCCGCACCGGCGGGCTGTGCGGGCGCCTGTTGCGCGGGTGCCTGTTGCCCGAGCGCATGTTGCCCGGGCGCCTGCTGTGCGGACGCGTGCGGCGGCCGGGCCTGTGGCGGCACGCCGGAGGTGCCTGCGGAGACATCTGCACCACCCGAGGCCGCGAGGGCCTCCTGTCCCCTGCGGACCTCGCGCCGGCCGGCGAGGAAGCTGCGCGCCTCGGCCGCCCGCAGGTTGCGGCGCAGCGCGAGGACGGCCATCCCGGCGCCGAGCAGCAGCCCGGCCACCACCATCTGCGCGATGACGACCCAGACGTCGCGGCCGCTGACCGGCGGCGTGAAGTGCTGGTGCTGAAGCCAGTCGTCGACGACGCCGACGCGGAAGGCATACAGCGCGACGCCGGCGACGACGCCACCGAGCAGCCCCGCAGCCGCGCTCTCCAGGACGAAGGGCGCAGCGATGTGCACGTTGCTGGCACCCACCAGGCGCATGATCCGCATCTCGCGGCGGCGGGTGTGGGCTGCGACACGGATGGTGTTGAACAGCAGGACCAGTGTGGCGAGCCCGAGCACGGCAGCCAGGGCGAAAGCAGCGAACTGCACCCCGTTGAGCACCTTGAACAGTACGTCGAGCTGCTTGCGCCAGTCCTGCACCGAGTCGATCCCTGGGCGCCCGCGGTATCTCTGTGCGACGACGGCGAAGCTGCGCGGGTCGCGGAGCTTGACGTGGAACGAGGCCGGCAGGTCGGCTGCCGTCACGCCGTCGAGCAGCTCGGGGCTGTCGGCGAACAGCGTGCGGTACTTGGCGTAGGCGTCGTTCTTGCTCTCGTAGTCCAGGTGCTGCACGGCGGGGTCGGTCGTGAGCGCGCTCTGCAGCGCCCCGCGCTCGTCGGGCGTGATGGTGTCGGTCAGGAAGATGGCGAGCTCCACCCGGCCCGACAGGTAGGCGCTGGTGATGCCGACCTGCCGCTGGGCCAGCAGGCCGACGCCGAGCAGCGCGAGCGAGACCGCCGTGCACAGGACCACGGCCAGCGCCATGGTGAGGTTGCGACGCAGGCCGCTCGCGGCGTCGCGCACCACCGGCCCGAGGCTCGTCACGCCGTCGCTCCATAGACGCCGCGGGTCTGGTCGCGGGCTACCCGGCCGGCGTCGAGGCCGATCACCCGGCGGCGCATCGAATCGACGATCTCGGCGTTGTGCGTGGCCATCACTACAGTGGTGCCGCTGCGGTTGATCCGGTCGAGCAGGCGCATGATGCCGATGCTGGTGCCGGGGTCGAGGTTGCCGGTGGGCTCGTCGGCGAGCAGCAGCTGCGGGCGGTTGACGATCGCCCGGGCGATGGCGGCCCGCTGCTGCTCACCACCGGACAGCTCGTTGGGGTAGCGCTCTCCCTTGCCGGTCAGCCCGACGAGCTCGAGCACGTCGGGCACCACGTGGCGCACGTCGGCGCGCGAGCGACCGACGGCCTCCATCGCGAACGCGGTGTTGTGCCCGACCGTCTTGTCCGGCAGCAGCCGGAAGTCCTGGAACACGCAGCCGATGTGCCGCCGCAGGGCGGGCACCTTCCAGCCCGGCAGCGCGCTGGTCACCCGCCCGGCAACCCGGACGACCCCCGAGGTCGGCAGCTCCTCGCGCAACAGCAGCCGCAGCAGCGTCGACTTGCCCGAGCCCGACGGGCCGACCAGGAAGACGAACTCGCCGGCCGCGACCTCAACCGAGACGTCGTCGAGGGCCGGCCGCGGGTTGGCCGGATAGCGCTTGGTCACGTGACGAAGACTGATCACAGCAGCTCTCAGGTCGGGATGGCTGCCGCCCTATCGGCGACGAGAGGCGCGCTTCGAGACAATCATCGCCCCGGCCGAGGGCTGCGCCGGGTAGGACGCGGGCAGTGTTGTGGAGATGTCGGCTGCGCCGCACCCGGCCTGTCGGCTGCGCCGCACCGGGGCTGCGCTTGAGTGGAACGCGGCGGGTGCCGACGACGTTGGTCAAGACAGGGAGGGCAGGCCATGTGCTGTGAGCAGTTGGTGTGCGCCTCCTGCAACGGGCGCGTTGCCGAGGCGCGGTGCCCCACGTGCCGCGCGTCGCGCGCCGACCTCCACGGCGGCGAGCAGCAGGCCTGGTCGCTGCCGTTCCTGCTCCTGGTCGCCGCTCTGGTGCTGCTGCTCGTCGTCGTGGTGCAGCAGTCGGCCTGAGCACGGGGTCGGCCTGAGGGCTGGCCAGGCGTCAGGAGTGCTGGAGGCGGCTAGCGGGTTGGGTAGGGCATGCCCTCTGCACCTCCGGCCAGCGCTGAGCCGCTCCGATACCGCTCGGTCCAGGGGCGCTGGGTGCTGCTGGCGATGGTGCTGGGCAGCGGGATGGCCGGCATCGACGCGACGATCGTCAACGTCGCCCTGCCGCGGATCGGCACCGACCTGCACGCCGGCCTCACCAGCCTGCAGTGGACGCTCAACGCCTACACGCTCACCCTCGCCGGGCTGCTGCTGATCGGCGGCTCGCTCGGCGACCGGCTCGGCCGCCGGCGCGTCTTCCTCATCGGGGTCGTCTGGTTCGCTACGGCTTCGGCCCTCTGCGCGGCGGCGCCGACAGCGGGCGTGCTCGTCGCGGCGCGAGCGCTGCAGGGGGTCGGCGGGGCACTGCTGACCCCGGGCTCACTCGCCATCCTGCAGACCTCGTTCGCACGGGAGGACCGCTCGACCGCGGTCGGCGCCTGGTCCGGCCTCGGAGGCGTCGCCACCGCCATCGGACCCATCCTCGGCGGTGCCCTGGTGCAGCTCGGCCCCTCGACGTGGCGGCTCGCCTTCCTCATCAACATCCCGGTGGCGGCCGTCATCGTCCCGCTGACGCTGCGGCATGTCCCCGAGAGCCACGACGCCGAGGCGACCGGCCGGATCGACGTCGCGGGTGCCGCGCTCGCCGCGCTCGGGCTGGGGGGCGTCGTCTACGGCCTGACCGAGGGGCCGTCGGCAGGCTTCGGCGGGCGGGCCGGTATTGCGCTGGCCGTCGGCGTGGTCGCCCTGCTGGTCTTCGGTGTCGTCGAGGCCCGCGTGCCCTCTCCCATGCTGCCGCTGGGCCTGTTCCGCTCGCGGCAGTTCTCCGCCGCCAACGTTGTCACGTTCGTCGTCTACGCCGCGCTCGGCGGGGCGCTGTTCCTGCTGCCGCTGCAACTGCAGCGAGTGGCCGGCTTCGAGCCGGTCGCCGCGGGAACCTCGCTGCTGCCGGTCACCGTGGTGATGCTGCTGCTGTCTGCCCGGGCAGGTCGGCTCGCTCAGCGGTTCGGGCCCCGGCCGCTGATGACGGTCGGCCCCCTGCTGGTCGCGGCCGGGCTGGTGCTGATGACCCGCATCGGGGCCGGAGCCTCCTACCTCACCGACGTGCTGCCCGCGGTGCTGGTGTTCGCGCTCGGCCTGGCGATGAACGTAGCCCCGCTGACCTCGACCGTGCTCGCTGCCGCCCCCGACCACCAGGCGGGGATCGCGTCGGCGGTGAACAACGACGTGGCCCGTGCCGCCGCCCTGCTCGCCGTAGCCGTGCTGCCGGGGCTCGCCGGCATTACCACGGCGTCGTACCGCTCCCCCGCCGCGTTCTCGGGCGGCTTTCACAGCGGTGTGCTGATCGCAGCAGCGCTCTGCGCCAGCGGCGGGGTACTCGCCTTCGCCACGATCCGCCGGCAGGCAGCGCCGGAGCCCACTGCTGCGGTCAAGATCGGGCAGGCTCCCGCGGAGGCGTCGCACTGCTCGCTCAGCGGTCCGCCCCTGCAGGCGGAGGAGTCGGAGCACGCGGGGCCATCGGTGACGGCGGCCCGCGACTAGCAGCTACGGCTGTGCGCGGCTACCCGGCAGTGGCCGCCGCGCCCTCCACACCGCGCCGCCAGCGGATCTCGGCGTCGAGGAAGTCGTCGATGTCGCCGTCGAGCACGGCTCCGGTGTTGCCGGTCTCGACATCGGTGCGCAGGTCCTTGACCAGCTGGTAGGGCTGCAGCACGTAGTTGCGGATCTGTGAGCCAAAGCTCACGTCCTGCGGGCCGCCGGTGATGCGCTGCTTCTCGGCCGCCTCGTCCTGGCGCCGGCGGTCGAGCAGCTTGGCTGACAGCACCAGCAACGCAGCAGCCTTGTTCTGCAGCTGCGAGCGCTCGTTCTGGCAGGTCACCACGATGTTGGTCGGCAGGTGGGTGATGCGCACCGCGGAGTCGGTGGTGTTGACCCCCTGCCCGCCAGGCCCGGAGGAGCGGAAGATATCGATCCGCAGGTCCTTCTCGTCGATCTCGACCTCGTCGCTCTGCTCGACCGACGGTGTCACCTCGACACCGGCAAACGAGGTCTGCCTGCGCGCCTGGTTGTCGAACGGGCTGATCCGGACCAGCCGGTGGACCCCGTGCTCGCTGCGCAGCGTGCCAAAGGCGAATGGCGCACTGATCTTGAGAGTGGCCGACTTCAGGCCGGCCTCCTCGGCGTAGGAGGTGTCGAGCACCTCGGTCGGCCAGCCGCGCCGCTCCGCCCAGCGCAGGTACATCCGCAGCAACATCTCGGTCCAGTCGGCGGCGTCGACACCGCCGGCACCGGCCGACAACTGCATGATCGCCTCGCGCGCGTCGTACTCGCCCGACAGCAGGGTGCGCACCTCGAGCGCCGCGACCTCGCGCCGCAGGGCAGGCATCTCGCCCTCGGCCTCGGCCAGCAGGTCGTCGTCGCCGAGGTCGGCCGCGGCCTGCAGGTCGTCGAGCCGGGCGCGCAGCGCGTCGATGCGGGTGAGGTCGGCGCGGACGCGTGACATCTTGCTGGTGACGGCCTGCGCGCGCGGCTGGTCGCTCCACAGCTCGGGGTCGGCGGCCTGCTGCTCCAGGCCGGTGAGCTCTGCGCGCATGCTCGGCAGGTCGAGCACCATCTCGATTCCCGCGAGGGTGTTCTCGAGCTCCTTCAGCTCGGTCAGGAAGTCGCCAGCCATGCTTTCGAGGGTACGGCCGGTCAGCTGGTGATGTCCTTGCTGGAGAAGTACGCCCAGGACGCACCGAGCAGCACCACGACGTAGACGGCCTGCAGCGCCAGCCCCCGATCGACGTTGCGCCACAGGATCGGGCTGCGGAACAGATCGACGAACGCGAACCAGTAGTGCGTCGGCAGGTAGGGCGCGACCGAGCCCGCAGCGTCGAGCGCGTCGAGAACAGTGCTGCTGACCAGCACGGCGAGCGCCCCCAGGGTGGCCGCGAGCGGCTGCGAGACGATGGTGGAGAAAAACAGCCCGAAGGATGCGACCCCGAGCATCGACACCCCGACGTAGAGCACCGAGACGACGATGCGGAACACCGCGTCGGTGCCGCGGATCGGCGGCCCGCCCGACAGCGTCGGCAGCCCGCCGCCCGGGGTGACGGTGAACAGCAGCGATCCGATGGCGAAGCCGGCCGCCGACACCAGCAGCACCGCGACGAGCACGAAGGTCGCGACGGAGGCGAGCTTGGCGACCAGCAGCCGGGTGCGCGCGACCGGACGGACCAGCAGGTAGCGCAACGTGCCCGCCGCTGCCTCGCCGGCCACCGAGTCCCCGGCGACGACGAGCACCGCCACCGGCAGGAACAGGGGCAGGACGATGGCGAGCGCCCCAGCGGCGAACAGCTGGCCGTTGTCGAGGATCTGGGCGAGGAAGGGCGGTCCCGTCCCCGGCCGGGGGGCGACGCCGGTCGCCGCCACGAAGATGGCGACGGTCGTGGGCAGGCCGGCGAGCAGCGCCAAGGAGACCCACGTGCGAGGGCGGCGCATCAGCAGCGCCAGCTCGACCCGGATCATGCGAACACGCTCGACTCGGTGAGCTCGAGGAACGCGTCCTCGAGAGTTCGGCGCTCGATCGTCAGCTCCCCGATGCGCACCCCGTGCCCCACGAGCAGCGCGTTGAGCGACGCCGCGTCGTCGGTGCGCACCAGCAGCCGCCCGGGGGTGCCGTTGGTGCCGAGCGTGCTGGCGTCGACCGTGCGTCCGAGCAGCTCGCGGGCGCGCACCACGTCGAACGTGCTGAGCAGCACCCGCCCGGTCGGCCGGCGCAGCGCGTCGACCGCGTCCTGCGCCACCAGGCGCCCGTTGCTGACGATGCCGACCTTGGTGCAGAACGACTCGACCTCTCCGAGCAGGTGGGAGGACAGGAACACCGTGGTGCCGCTGAGGTTGAGCTCGACGAGCAGGTCGCGGATCTCGCGGATGCCTTGCGGGTCGAGGCCGTTGGTCGGCTCGTCCAGGACGAGCAGGGTCGGCCGGTGCAGCAGGGCCCCGGCCAGGCCCAGCCGCTGCTTCATCCCGAGCGAGTACGCCTTGACCGGGCGGTCGTCGACGCTATCGAGGGCGACCCGGGCGAGTGCGGCATCGATACGGCCCCGGCGCCCCTTTCCGCGGCCGCCGGGGCCGGCGGCATCGCGGACGGCGAGGTTGCGCCGGCCGGACAGGTGCGGGTAGAAGGCCGGCGCTTCAATCAGCGCCCCCACGTTGGGCAGCACCTTCAGCGCCCGGCGCGGCATCTGCTCGTCCAGGACGCGCACAGTGCCCGAGGTCGGCGACACCAGCCCGAGCAGCATGCGGACGGTCGTCGACTTGCCCGAGCCGTTGGGCCCGAGGAAGCCGTACCGGTCGCCCTCGCGGACGTCGAGCCCCACGTCGTCGACGACGGTCAGCTTGCCGTACCGCTTGGTCAGCCCTTCGGTCCGGATCACGGGGCGCTCCCGGTCAGCGTCGAGGGCGAAGGTGCAGGCGCGGGAGCAGGTTGTGCTGACGGGGCCGGCGAGGGTGGCAGCGCTGCGTCGTGCCGGCGCTGCTCCTCGGCCCGGCGCTCCCGCTCCTGCGCCAGGCGGGCCTGCTCCTGCGCCTCGCGCGCCTGCTCCTGCTGCAGGCTGACCGGCGGGTGGTCGACGAGCTGCTGGGCCATCCGCAGCAGGACGGCCCGCGTCACGGTCCCGGCGAGGATGTAGCCGCGGTCCCGGTTGGTGAAGACCAGCCCGCTGACCAGCGGGGAGGCCAGCTCGCTGGCCATCCCGAACGGCTCCTTGACCGGCGGCCGGGCGGGGCTGTCGAGCTGCTGGCGCACCGCCTGGGCGGCAGAGGCGTCGACGGGCACGACGACGACCAGGCTCACGCCCGAGCCATAGGTCGCGACGAACGGTCGCGCGGTACTGCGCAGCGGCAGCCCGCCGATCGACGCGGGCAGCTGGTAGGGCGGCGTGAGGGAGTCGCTGGTGTCGGGCGGCGTCGACTCCACGTCGGCGCTGCGGTCCTTCGTGGGGTCGAAGGACAGGTCAGCGGGGGCAGGAGGGCCGATCCGCAGGTCGAGGAAGGACGTGCGGTAGGCACCCGGCGCGCCGACCGCGTCGACCTCGACATCGAGCGGCAACCCGGTGGCAGCATCGGCCCAGACCCGCACCTCGTTCACCAGGCTGCCGGCATCGTGCGGGCTCCAGGCGAGGCCGACGGCGGAGCGCCCGGCGACCCTGCGCGCGGCGATGCTGTGGATCCGGCCGCTGGCGACGTCGGCCGCGGTCGCGGCCGCCAGCAGCCGGCGGCCGAGCGTGGAGGGCAGCGCATCGGGTGGTTCGGGCGTCTGGACGGCCGGGGTGCCGGTCATTGCCGTGGCACGACGGGGCCCGGAGTCCCAGACCCAGACCAGCCCGCGGTCGCGCCGGATGTCGTACTCATTGGCGGCCGTCACGCGGTCGACCCGGTAAGACTCGGCGCCGGCCCACCAGACGCGCAGCCGGCTGGTCTCGGACAGCAGGCCGTCGACCTGACCCCCGACCAGGTCGATGGCCGGCAGGTTCAGCCCGCCGTGGGAGACGGCGTACCCGGTGAACGCGACCGGGCCCGAGACGTTGATGCGAGCGAGCAGAGCGCCGGGCGCCACCGACGGCGCCGACACGGGCAGCGCTCCCACGGCTGCCGGTAGGCAAACGAGCACGGCGACGAGCGCACCGACCACGGCCCAGCGGCGGCGCGCGCCGGCACGTGCCAGCGGACCGTCAGCCCACCAACGTGACAGCCGCGCCGTCGGGCCGCGGCGGTGCCGGCCCCGGCGGACCGGTCGGGCCGGGCTCGGCGGGAAGGCACCGGGCGGGGACGCACCAGGCGGGAACGAACCGGGACCGCCCGCCACTAGGCCTCGAGGACGATGGCCAGCCCCTGACCGACCCCGATGCAGATCGCCGCCAGCCCCCACCCGCCGCCGCGGCGGACCAGCTCGTGCGCGAGCATGCCGACGATGCGGCCGCCGGAGGCACCGAGCGGGTGCCCGATCGCGATGGCGCCGCCATTGACGTTGACGATGGCGGGGTCGAGCTCGGGCCAGTCGGCCAGGCAGGCAAGGGACTGTGCGGCGAACGCCTCGTTCAGCTCGACCACCGACAGGTCACCCCAGCCGATGCCCGCCTTGGCCAGCGCGCGGTTGGCTGCCTCGACCGGTCCGATGCCGAACACCTCGGGGTCGACGGCGGCCACGCCCCGACCCGCGATGCGCACCATCGGCTGCCGCCCGATCTCGTCGGCCACCGCGGCGTTACCCAGCAGCACCGCCGAGGCACCGTCGTTGAGCGGTGAGGCGTTGCCGGCGGTGATGGTGCCGTCGGAACGGAAGGCCGGCTTGAGCTTCGCCATCCCCTCGACGCTCACAGTGGGCCGGATGCACTCGTCGCGATCGATGTCGGTGCCGGGTACGGCCACGACCTGGTCGGCGAAGAAGCCGGCGTCCCATGCGGCCGCGGCCCGGTGGTGGCTGGTGACGGCGAACTCGTCCTGCGAGTGCCGGTCGATCTTGTAGCGCTCCGCCAACTGCTCGGTGCTCTCCCCGAGCGAGATGGTCCACTGCTCGGGCATCTTGGGGTTGACCATGCGCCAACCGAGGGTGGTCGAGTGCAGCGTCTCGTGCCCGCGCGGGAAGCCCTTGGTGGGCTTGAGCAGCACCCACGGTGCCCGCGACATCGACTCGACGCCGCCGGTGATCATCAGCGAGGCGTCGCCGACCTGGATGGTGCGACTCGCCTCGAACGTCGCCTCCAGGCCCGAGCCGCACAGCCGGTTGACGGTCGCCCCCGGCACGCTGGTCGGCATCCCGGCAAGCAGCGCCGCCATCCGGGCGACATTGCGGTTGTCCTCGCCCGCGGCATTGGCATCGCCGAGGAGCACGTCGTCGACCTTGGCCGGGTCGAGGCCGGGGCTGCGGTCGAGCAGCCCCTTGACGACGGTGGCGGCCAGGTCGTCGGGGCGAATGTCGGCCAGCGCACCGCCGTAACGCCCGAAGGGGGTCCGGATCGCGTCGAGTACGTAGACGTCGTCTGTCGAAGCCATGCGTCGACGGTAGCCCGGCAGGCTGACATTTTCCTGCCCGTGTCCCCCGGGAGGGTGGTTGCCCGGCGGAGCGCTGTCTAGAAGTCGAGGCTGTCGTCGAGCAGCCGCGCTGCCATCGCTGCGACCGGCGAGCGCTCGGCGCGAGTCAGCGTGACGTGGCCGAACAGCGGATGACCCTTCAGCCCGTCGACCACTGTCACCACTCCGTCGTGCCGCCCGACGTGCAGGTTGTCACGCTGCGCGATGTCCCAGCAGAGCACCGCCCGGCTGTCGACGCCGAGCCGCGAAAGCGCGGCCAGGAGCACGGTCCGCTCGATGTTCTGCACCTCGTCGATCACTGCCCAGGTGCTCGTGAGCGTCCGGCCGCGGATGTGGGTCAGCGGCAGGATCTCCAGCAGGCCGCGCTGGCGCACCTCGTCGAGCACGTCGGGGTGGGTCACGGACTCGAGCGCATCGAAGACGGCAGCCGCCCACGGTTCCATCTTCTCGTCCTGGCTGCCCGGCAGGTAGCCCAGGTCCTGCCCGCCCACCGCGTACAGCGGCCGGAACACGACGACCTTACGGTGGGTGCGCTGCTCGAGCACCGCCTCGAGGCCAGCCGCAAGCGCGAGCACCGTCTTGCCGGTGCCGGCGGGGCCGCCGAGGCTGACCACTCCCAGCTCGGGGTCGGCGAGCAGGTCCAGAGCGATGCGCTGCTCGGCCGACCGCCCCATGACGCCCCACAGCTGCCGGTCGCTGGGAACGAGCGAGATGCGCTTGTCGGGCCGCACGCGAGCGAGCGCGGAGTGGCTACCGTTGGACAGCACCAGCCCGGTGTTGACCGGCTGCGCGGCGACCTCGTCGAGCTCGTCGCAGAGGTCACCGTCGAGGTCGACGTAACGGACGGAGAACAGCCGGTCGATCACCGAGGACGAGACGGTCAGCTCCTGCATCCCGGTCCACACGGTGTCGGTCACCAGCCGCCGGCGGTACTCCTCGGCGGGCAGCCCGGCGACGGCGGCCTTGAGCCGCAGCGGGAGGTCCTTGCTGACCAGCACGACGTCGTGCCCGTCACCAGCCAGGTTGGCGGCGACGGCGAGAATCCGGTTGTCGTTGCCGTCTCCCGCCAGCCCGGCTCGCAGCCCGGGCGGCAGCCCGGCGAGGTCACGGTGGTTCAGCTCCACCCGCACCGTCCCGCCGCTGGCATTGACCGGGATGGGGTCGTGCAGCGATCCGGCCGCGAGCCGCAGCCGTTCCAGGCTGCGCAGCACCTCGCGTGCGGCCCAGCCGAGCTCGGGGTGGTGGCGCTTGGCCTCGAGCTCGGTGATGACGGTCAGCGGCAGCACTACCGCGTGCTCGTCGAAGGCGCGCAGCGCGCCGGGGTCGGACAGCAGGACGCTGGTGTCGAGCACGTAGGTCTTGCGGGTGGACGTCGAGACGGGGGAAGTCAGCACGAAGGACCTCGGGGAGCCAGGAGAGGGACGAACCGGGGGTGGCGAACGGGCGCCGCGGCAGCACGCAGGGCTGGACCGGCCGGCGAGGCGGTGGGCCTCGGGCGGCCGCGCGCTGGGTCACCTCCGCCCGCCCCGTCTCGGGCGCGGTGCGGCGGGCTCACTCGTCGCTGCCTGTGCTGGTGCCACTGCCCCTGACGCTAGGTCTCGGGCCGCCCCGCATTCCGAAGGCGCGCCCGAACAGGCTGCCAACACGACGAGAACGGCGGACCGGATGCCCGCCGCTCTCGTCCTGCTGCTGCATATGCCGGGCCGTCGTGCCCGACTGCGCGCTACTGCGCCGGCTTGAGCTCCTTCTTTAAGATCTTGCCCGTCGGGCCCTTGGGCAGGCTGTCGCGGATCTCGACCGTGCGCGGGTACTTGTAGGCGGCGACCCGCTCCTTGACGAAGCTGATGATCTCGGCTTCCTCCGCGGTCGCGCCAGGCTTGAGGGAGACGACGGCGTACACCTCCTCGCCCAGCTTCGCGTCGGTCACGCCGATGACGGCGGCCTCGGCGATCGCCGGGTGGGTGTAGATCACCTCTTCGATCTCGCGCGGGTAGACGTTGTAGCCGCCGCGGATGATCAGTTCCTTCTTGCGGTCGACGATGAACAGGAACCCGTCCTCGTCGAGGTAGCCCAGGTCACCGCTGTGGAACCAGCCGCCGGCGAACGCCTCGGCCGTCGCCTCGGGGTTGTTGTAGTAGCCGTTCATGACGTTGAAGCCGCGGATGACGACCTCGCCGACGTTGTCCTTGCCGGCAGGCAGCGGCTCGCGGGCGTCGTTCCAGATCTGGACGTCGACCCCCCATATGGGCTTGCCGACGCTGTAGACCTTGCGCTCCTCCGCGCTGACGTTGAACGTCGTGGTCGACGCCGTCTCCGACAGCCCGTACCCCTCGAGGATGGTCACGCCGAAGGTCCGCTCAAACGTGTCGATGACCTCCGCCGGAATGGCGGCTCCGCCGGAGACAGCGATGCGCAGCGAGGAAACGTCGGCGTTCTTGGCGTCGGGGTGGTGCAGCAGGCCGAAGAACATCGTCGGGACGCCCTCGAACACGGTCACCTTGTCGCGCTCGATGACCTTGAGCACGGTGGCGGGGTCGAAGCGCGGCACCAGGGTCATCGTCCCGCCCAGCAGGATGTTGATGTTCATGATGCTGGACAGGCCGAAGACGTGGAACAACGGCAGCACGACGATGACGGTGTCGTTGTCCTGGTAGTCGAACAGGCCGCCGGGCACGTCGGCGTTCATGTACAGGGTGAAGTGCGAGAGCTCGGCGCCCTTGGGCTTGCCGGTGGTGCCGGAGGTATAGATGATCACCGCGGTGTCGGTGGGGTTGCGCACCGCCATCTGCGGTCCGGGCTCGTCGCCGGCGAGCAGCTGCTCGAACGGGACGCCGGCCTGAGAATCGGGCGAGCCGGGCACGTTGACCACGTAGACGCTGCCCACCCCCGCGGATGCGGCGCCCTTGGCTGCCTCGTCTGCAACGCCCGCGAAGGTGATCAGCGCCTTGGCCTGCGAGTCGCTCAGGTAGAACGCGACCTCCGGCCCCTTCAGCAGCACGTTCATCGGCACGACGACGCCGCCGGCCTTGAGGATGCCGAAGTAGCCCACGACGAACTGCGGCAGGTTGGGCAGTTGCAGCCCGACAGAATCACCCGGCTCGACGCCGGCGGCCGCCAGGTTGGCGGCGACGCGGTCCGACATCGCATCGACCTGGGCGTAGCTCAGTCGCACGTCGTCGAGGATGACCGCGGTCTTGTCGGGTTTCCGCTTCGCGGACTCTCGCAAGATCACGGCGAGGTTGAAGTCCATACAAGCCCTCCGTAGCTGAGCTGCGGTGGCACCCCCACGTGGGTGTCACCCGTCAATGAGTTCGGCGCGGTGCTGCGACATCACAGGACGTGACAGCGCTCACCTGCCCCCTGCGGGCCGGGTCCAACCAGGGCACGTGCGTCAGCGGTGGCCGCCCCAGATCTGGCGCTCGGCTGTCCGCGGGTCGTTGACGAGTGTCGAGGTCGCGTCGAACGTCATCACCGGCCGCTCGGCCGTGTCGTACGGGACCCAGCCCGGGTCGCCGGTGCTGGCGAACGCCACCCACGCCGCGTGCATCTCGTCGGCGATCTGCTGCGGTGGCTCCGGCCCCACCGTCGCCGCCACGCCCTCGGTCCGCAGGGTGTCGAACACGAACGGGATCTCGAGCGAGTGGCACGCACCGAGCCGCCCGTCGTAGCTCGGGCTCGGCCACGCGAACTCGTACATCCAGGCCCGCTGGCCCTGCGCGAGCACCGCCTCCGCCAGGCGAATCGACGGGATACGGAAGAACCAGTCCGTCGACAGGGCCATGAGGACCTCGCCCGGGCTGGCACCGGGCCGGGCCGAGCGGTAGGTCGAGAGAGTCTGCTCCGCAGGCATCCCGTACGCCGCCACCATCATCCCGACCAAGAGGTCGTTGACGAGGTCGACGAGCCCGCTCGGAACGAAGAACAGCCGCTGCTCCTCGGCAGTGGTGCCGGTGAGCAGGTCGACACCCGCGGCGGCTCCGGCGCGGATGGCGTCGATGGGCACCTGCGGCAGCACGTCCCCATCGACGACGGGCTCGAGCATCATCGCGTTGAGCGTGATCTCGCCCCACCTGGCCGGGTCGGGCGTCGTAGCGATCAGTCGGGACAGGGCCGCCTGCTCCCGCGACAGCGCGTCGAGCGGGACCGCAGCGAACGCCTCCGCGTTTGGAGCTATGCCGAGTCGTTCCGCGAGCGCGGCGGTGACCCGCTGGGCGGTGGGCTCGGACAGGACGTAGCTGCCGCCGCCGCTCTGCGTGATGGCGCGGTGGAACAGCCCCCGGGCCCGCGGCATCGCCACCAGCGTGATGACGCTCATCGCGCCGGCGGACTCACCGAAGATGGTGACCTGGCCGGGGTCGCCGCCGAACTGCGCGATGTTGTCGCGCACCCACTCCAGGGCCGCCACCTGGTCGAGCAGCCCGCGGTTGGCGATGACGCCGTCGAGCGCGCCGAAGCCGTCGACGCCGAGCCGATAGTTGACGGTGACGAGCACGACTCCGTCTCGCGCGAAGGCCGTGCCGTCGTACTGCGGGACGGCGCCCGAGCCGTTGACGAACGCGCCGCCGTGGATCCAGACCATGACCGGGCGGCTGCCCTCGAGGCCGGGCGTCCAGACGTTGAGGTTCAGGCAGTCGTCGCCGGCGATGACCGGCTCGGGCAGCAGGTCGTCGACCGGGGCCGGGTAGGGCGGCTTGGGGACGGTCGCGCCGTACTCGGTGGCCGGCCGCGGCTGGGTCCACGGCTCGTGCGGTGCGGGCGGCTGGAAGCGCAGCTCGCCGAACGGCGGCGCGGCATAGGGGATGCCCTTGAACGCCAGCACTCCGCCGATCCGCGAGCCCTGCACCGGCCCCGAGGCGGTGCTCGCGATCGGCTGGTCGCCGGGCGTCGGGGCGGTCGGCTGCGCTGACATCTGGTGGACCTCTCGTCGTGGGGTGCTCTTGCCCACCCGCCCTGCCCGGCGCGTGCTCGCGCTGAACGCAATGAGAAGGTGAAGCGGAGGCGAGGGAGGCAGCATGACATCCGCAGTGGTCACGTCGCAGACCGGCACCAGCCTGCAGCGGCTGGCCGAGCTTGCCACCGAGCGCACCGGCGCGGGCTCGGTGATGCTGTTCGAGGGCCAGCGCTGGTCCGGCGAGCAGCTGGCCGAGCGGGCCCGGCGCCTCTCGGGCGGGCTGCGGGCGGCAGGGCTCGGCCGCGGTGACCGCGTCGTCGTCTGCATGGCGAACTGCCCCGAGGTCGGCATCACCTACTCGGCGGTGTGGCGCGCCGGAGCCGTGACCACGCCGGTGATCTTCCTGCTCAGCGCCGACGAGCTGCGTCACGTGCTCGGCGACAGCGAGGCTTCGTTCGTCGTCACCACGCCAGAGTTCCTGCCGAAGGTGGGCGAGGCAGCCCGGGGCATCGCATCGCTTCGCGGGATCATCCTGGTCGGGGATGCCGGGGGCGCCGTCGAGGCGCTGCACCCGGACCAGCCGGTGCTGGCCTTCGCGGAGCTCGAGACCGCGGACGAGGGGGCGCTGGTCGACACGCCCTCGACCGACATGGCCGCACTGCTCTATACGGGCGGCACGACTGGCCGCTCCAAGGGCGTGATACTCAGCCACGACGCTATGTCGGCAGCGGCGTGGGCGGCGACCACCGCGACGTTCGAGCCCGAGCTGCGCGTCTCGCTGCTGCCCCTGCCGCTGTCGCACGTCTACGGCCTGATGATCAACGTGATGGGGCTGCACACTCCGACCCCCGGAACGGCTGTCGTGATGCGCTGGTTCACCGCGGACGGCTGGCTGCGGCTCGTCGAGCAGGAGCGGGTGCAGGTCGCCTCCGTCGTGCCGTCGATGCTGCAGCTGCTCCTGGCGCAACCACTTGAACAGCACGACCTGACCTCCCTGGCGCGGATCTCGAGCGGCGGCGCCCCGCTGTCGCGGGAGGTCGCCGACGCCTTCACGAGCCGCGTGCCGGGGGTCGAGATCTCCGAGGGGTACGGCTGCACCGAGACCGCGGCCCTGATCTCGATCTCTCCCCCGGGTGGGGTACGGCCCGGCAGCGTCGGGCAGGCGGCCCCGGGCATCGAGCTGCGGATCGAGCCGCCGGACGGGACGTTCGCCGCCGGTCCGGGGGTCGACGGCGAGATCTGCGTGCGCGGCCCCATGCTGATGTCGGGCTACTGGCGCTCGCCGCAGGAGACGGCGACGGCCGTGCGCGACGGCTGGCTGCACACTGGCGACGTCGGGCATGTCGATGACGATGGCTACCTGTACGTCGTCGACCGCATCAAGGATCTGATCATCCGCGGCGGGTTCAACGTCTACCCGAGCGACGTCGAGGACGCCATGCTTGCCCACCCGGATGTGGTGGCGTGCGCGGTTGTCGGCCGGCCGGACCGGACGTACGGCGAGGAGGTCGTCGCCTTCGTCCAGCTGCGCCCGGGTTCGACGGCAACGGCCGACGACATGGTGGCGCACGGCCGGGCGCACGTCGCGGCCAACAAGTACCCGCGGGAGGTGGTCCTCGTCGATGCGGTGCCGCTCACCAGTGTCGGCAAGACCGACCGCAAGGCCCTGCGCAAGACGCTGCTGTCGCCCGTGCAGTAGGGCTGGCGCTCTGGGACGCGCCGACGGCGTGCACAGAACTCCGCTATGGGTTAGTCAACCCTGTCAACTTGTCCGAAGACGCCTCGGCTCGCGCCCGCACGATCACCGGGGCGATGCCGAGCAGCCGAGAGACCGGCAGGGTGACGGTTCGGCTGCCCGTGACGACGAGGCGGTCTGCCCCGCTCACACTGCCGCTCACGCTGGCCGTCAGAGCCGAGTCCGGCGCTGCCTCGGCCTGGTAGCGCGCGACGGCGCCCTGCACCTGCGCGAGCGGCAGCCTGGTGGCGGCGGGCCCGTGGTACACGCCGGGCACGTCCACGGACTGCGCTCCGGCAAGCGAGGCCCCGTCGCACGCGGACGCCAACGCTCGGCGGGCCAGGAAGACCGCGGATGCGTCTACGACCACGGCGACGAGGCCGAGCGCTATGACGACATAGCCGAGGGTCAGCAGCAGGATGGTGCCGCCTTCGCCGCGCGGTCGGCACTGCCGCCGCAGCCGCAGCCGTAGCCGTAGCCGCGGCCGTAGCCGCGACCCGACGTCGGTCACCGCGCCTCCCGGTAGGCGTCAACGGCAACGGAGTACGTGCCGTTCACCGTCACCGAGCCGGCTCCGCTCAGCGGCCCCCGAGCGGTCAGCGGGAGCGCAGCGGTGGTGCGCACGCAGACCGTGAAGTGGGTGCCGGGCGCCAGCGACGGTGACCCGCCGCCCCCGCACGAGCCGTACCCGACGGTCGCGCCCGCGTGCAGCCCCTGGTCCTCGAGAGCCAGGTCAGCTGCCACCTGCGCGCGCTGCATCCCGGTGCCCGCAGTCGGTGCTGTAGCGAAAGCGCGCCCGGCCTCGCGAGCCGCCTGCGTCACTGCGAACGCCGCCCGCTGGATTTGGAAGACGGTCACGAGCAGGTACACGAGCGGCAGCAGCAGCAGGAGCGACAGCCCGATGAACTCGATGAGCGCCGAGCCCTGCTCGTCCCGGCGCGTGCGCACCGCCCGCCTCATTGCGCGGTCTCCTTCACAGCCCGAGCAGTGACGTGCAGCGGTAGGGACAGGCCGAGGGGAAGGAAGGTCAGCCGCATCCGGCCCACGCACGTCACTGTGGTCAGTGGCAGGCCCCCTGCTCCTAATTCGCTGCCACCAGTGCACTGCACCTCCCGGCCGGCCCCCGGGAGGCTGTGCGCCAGCAGCGCCTGCGTCCACGGGCCGCCCGAGGACGGGTCGACCCCGAGGTTGGCGCCGTGACGAGCCCCCTCGGCGGCATCGGCCGCGAGCACGTTCCGCGTGTGCAGGACTAGCCCCACCTGGACGACGCCGAGAAAAACGAACAGCAGCAGCACGCCGACCAGGACGAACTCGACGACGGCTGCACCGTCGTCTCCCCTGCGCATGGTTGCCCCGCGTGCGGAGCGAGTCAGCCGCCGACCGAGTCGATGGCCTTGGTGAAGGCCGACGTCAGCTTCGGGCCCGCGAGTGCCAGCAGCGCGACGACGAGGCCGGCGGTCATCACGGTGACCATGACCCAACCGGGCACGTCACCGCGCTCCCGGTCGCCGGCGAGCACGCCGCGCAGGCGGTCGAGAACACCGTCGAGGAAGAACAGCAGGTGCATGGCAGATCTCCTTATCCGCTGGAAAACGTGAGGCTCACGAGAGCCGGGTAGGTCGCGAAGACGACGGTCACGGGCAGCACGAGGAAAACGACGGGGATCATCATCTGGATCTCCTTGCGCCCTCCGGCGTCGAGCAGCGCCCGCTTGCCCGCTTCCCGGACGTCGCCGGCCTGGGCGCGCAGCACGTCGCCGAGGGGGGTGCCGCGCTCCAGAGCGACGACGACGCCGTCGACGAACCGGGACAGTGGCACCAGGCTCGTCCGCCGGGCGAGGGCGTCGAGCGCGGCAGCCAGCGGCATGCCGAGCCGGACGTCGGCCAGCGCTCGGCCGAGTTCGCCCGCCAGCGGTCCTGAGCTCAATCGCACGACCCGGCCCATGGCAGCGGCCGGCGACTCCCCCGCGGTCACGGCAAGCGCCATGAGCTCGGCGACGGTCGGCAGCTCGGCCAGCATCGTCTCCTCGCGACGGTTCATGACGTGCGTCAGCCAGGTGTCGCGGGCGGTCAGGCCGCCGGTGAGACCGGCGACGACGAGCCCGGCCGAGACGAGCGGCGACGGGCCACTGCCGGTCAGGAGGTTGAGCGTCAGGAGTGCCGCGCCCGGCACGGCCCCGAGCACGCCGCACAGCACCTGCTGAATGCGGAACTGCTCCACGGTCGTGCGGCCGCCGGCTCGCTCCAGGCGCCGGGTCAACGCTTGCCGGCCACCGAGCAACCGGTCGAGGCGACCCGCAGCGTCAGTGACGAACGGCTGGACGAACGCCCGCAGCGGGTTCGACGGAGTGCCCGGTACCGGGGTCGAGGCGAACCGGCGGGGCGCGTGGATGTCGCGCAGGTACGGATCGAGGCGGTCGGACAGGCGGACCCGCTGCGCCCAAGGGGTGCGCACGGCTGCCAGCAGCAGCCCGCTGGCGGCCAGCAGACCGAGCAGGGCGCCGACAGCAGCCGGCGTCACGCCTGTCCCGCGGGAGCGGCCCGCAGGACGCGCGGCTCCTGCGGCAACCGGCCGACCCGCTTCATGATCATGTATGCCACGACCGACCCGACACCGCCGCTGAGCAGCACCAGGACACCGGTCGGGCTGTCATACGCCTGCACCGTGTTGGTGCGCGTGGCCAGCAGCAGCAGGACGATCCACGGCGCGGCCAGTGCCAGCCTGGCTGCGCTGACCGTCCAGCCCTGCCGGGCCTCGAGCTCGGCGCGGGTGCGCAGGTCGTCGCGCAGGAAGGAGGACAGCGTGCGCAGCAGCCGGCCGAGGTCGGAGCCGCCCACCTCGCGCGCCAGCCGGAGCGCCTCGACGATCCGGTCGGCGGCGGGGTCGGCCAGCTCGTCGGCCAACCGGTCCAGGCAGGGGCCGAACGCGCCGTAGGCCCGGTAGTCCTCGGCGAACCGCTCGAACGAGGGGCGCAGCGGCACTGGGCCGCGGGTGCCAAGCCCGCTTACCCCCTCGGGCAGCGAGAGGCCGGCCCGCACGGCGCTGGCCAGGTGGTCGACGACTTCGGGCCACAGTTCACGACGCTCGCGGATGCGGGCCTCCCGGCGGCGCACCAGCAGTGAGCGCGGCACCGTCACCGCGAATGCGCCGAAGGCGAGCGCAAGCGTGACCGTCGAGGACAGCACGAGGACGATCGCGGCGACGAACAGCCCCAGCCCGACGGACAGCAGCACGAGCTGGACGGGGCTGACGCCGCGGACGCCGGACTCTGCCAGCAGCCGGGCGGTCCGTCCGCGCCATCCCATGCCCTGCTGATCGCGCGGGCGCTCGTCCTCGCCGCTGGTCACGACGAGGAACAGGCCGAGGCCGAGCAGCAGCCCGAGCAGCAGGCCCATCAGGCGGCCTGACGAGTGTCGCCCAGCAGGGCGGCGAGGTCGTAGCCCGCCCACGCGAAGCGTTCGGCGTGGGGCGGGAAGCCGTCTGCGCGGACCAGCCGGCCGTCCGGCGCCGTGCGGTAGATCGTCGACACCTCGACCACGTCACCCTCGGTGCGGCCGGGCAGGGCCACCACCTCGCGGACCCGCCGGTGCCCGGCGCCGTCCTTGGCCAGGTGCAGCACGAGGTCGACCGAGCTCGCCACGGTCGGGACGACGAAGGCGTGGCTGACGTTGTCGCCAGCCAGTAGCGGCAGCGTGCACAGCTTGGTGACGGCTTCACGGGCGGAGTTGGCGTGCACGGTCGCCATCCCCGGCACCCCGCTGTTGAGCGCGATCAGCAGGTCGAGGGCCTCGCTCTGCCGCACCTCGCCGACGATGAGCCGGTCGGGGCGCATCCGCAGCGCCTCCTTGACCAGGCGGCGCAGCGGCACCTCGCCGGTGCCCTCCAGGCTGGGTTGGCGAGTC
>JAABVA010001974.1_pt1 | contig 21005 bp, 21 predicted proteins | sample 5560331 | NCBI WGS metagenome assembly JAABVA01 (sample SAMN12812661, study PRJNA571458) | rock metagenome | isolation source: Antarctica rocks | place: Antarctica: Victoria Land, Mt New Zealand sud | collected 2016-01-07
GCTCCATCCTCGGCCCGGACGCCACCCCGGACACCCCCGAGTTCGAGCTGTACATCAAGCAGTTGGTTGTCGAGATGACCAGCAAAGCCGGCCAGAAGTGCACCGCCATCCGCCGCGCCTTGGTGCCGCGCGAGTTGGCCGATGCCGTCATCGACGCGACCCGGGACCGGCTGGCGATGGTCGTCGTCGGCGACCCGGCCACCGAGGGCGTCACCATGGGGGCGCTCGCCAGCCTCGAGCAGCGCGAGGAAGTGCTGCGTGCCCTCAAGGCGCTCTCGGCATCCGCCACCATCGTCAGCGGCGACCCGGACAAGTTCGCGGTGGCCGGCGCCGACGCCCAGCGCGGCGCTTTCCTGCCCCCGATCCTGCTGCGCTGCGACGACGGCGCGGCCACCGCCCCGCACGACGTAGAGGCTTTTGGTCCGGTCAGCACCGTGCTGCCCTACGACAACCTCGACGACGCCGTGACCCTTGCCGCCCGCGGGCAGGGCAGCCTCGTCGGCTCGCTGGTCACCCACGACCCGGTCGTCGCCCGGCAGGTCGTCCTCGGCATTGCCCCGCACCACGGCCGCATCCTGGTCCTCGACCGCGACGACGCCAAGGAATCCACCGGCCACGGCTCGCCGCTACCGACCCTGGTGCACGGAGGACCCGGACGTGCCGGCGGCGGCGAGGAGCTCGGCGGCATCCGGGGCGTGCTGCACCACATGCAGCGCACCGCGGTTCAGGGCTCCCCCGACATGCTCACCGCCATCACCGGGCGCTGGACCAAGGGCGCAGCACAACAGCAGACCGAGGTGCACCCCTTCCGCAAGCACCTCGAGGAGCTGCAGATCGGCGACACCGTCGTCGGGGGACCCCGGGTAGTCAGCCGCGCGGACATCGACCACTTCGCCGAGTTCACCGGCGACACCTTCTACGCCCATACCGACCCCGAAGCGGCAGCTCGCAATCCGCTCTTCGGCGGCATCGTCGCGCACGGCTACCTCGTGGTGTCACTGGCGGCGGGGCTGTTCGTCGAGCCGAACCCCGGGCCGGTGCTGGCCAACTTCGGCGTCGACGCGCTGCGGTTCCTCACCCCCGTCAAGGCCGGCGACGCGCTGACCGTCACGCTGACCGCCAAGCAGCTCACGCCACGGGTGTCCGCCGACTACGGCGAGGTCCGCTGGGACGCCGTGGTCACCAACCAGGACAACTCCCCGGTCGCCACCTACGACGTGCTCACGCTCGTCGCCAAGTTGCCCACCGACGACTGACGGCACTCCGACGGTGTGCGGATGCCTCTGCTCGTCCAGCTAACACCGCGCCATGGTCGGGCCGTCGCTGATCCGTGTGCCGCGGCTCCGTGGACGTCATACGACAGGCTGGAGGCCCACGTCGCCCAGGCGCTGCTCAACCCACAGGTCGGTGATCTGCTCGAAGCCCCTATCGACCGACTGAGCCCGCCATCCTCTAACGGGGCGGCTGGCACGAGCCTGAGGCGACGTCCGAGCTTCGCTTGCTGGACTCACTAGGTTGAGCGGTCCTGCCCGTGCCGACCCTAGGTGTTTTTACCTACGTGAGGTGTTGTTTACTCATGTCGGTAACTACGGGCGATCGAGCGCCTCGATCGGTGACTTCGACGGCGCGACGGTCGCAGATCATGGCGGCGACCATTGACGTGATCGCCGAGCTCGGTTTTGGGCAGGCGTCATTCGCCCGGATCGCCGAGCGTGCCGGCCTGTCGAGCACCCGGTTAATCTCCTACCACTTCGCGGGCAAGGACGAGCTGATCGTGGCGGTCGTCGAAGACGTCATCGCCTCGATCGGGGAGTACATGGCGCGGCGGGTGGGTGCCGAGACGAGCGCCGCGTGGATGTTGCGGGCCTACATCGAGGGCATGGTGGAGTTCACCGTGGCCCACCGGGCGCGGATGAAGGCGTTGCTGGAGATCTTTCTCGGCGGCAACCTGCACTATGACGCCACTACGGAACGGGCCGTCGTCGGGCACGTCGAGACGATCCTGCGCCGAGGGCAAGCCGATGGGGAGTTTCGCGATTTCGACCCCCGGGTGGTGGCCACCGCCGTGCAACGCGCAGTCGAGGGGTTGCCGTTCCTGTTGGAGTCGGTGCCGGATCTGGACTGCGCGGCTTACGGCCGTGAGCTGGTGACCCTGTTCGACCTCGGCACACGGTGGAACACGACGTGACCCGCGCATACCGTCGCGCCGCCGAGGCCCGAGAATCCGACTCGACCCGCCACCCCCGTGTTCCGAGCTGGGCGCTGGCGCGAGCGGCGGTCGCGTTCGGTCTCCCAGCAGCCGGGTATTACGGGCTGCGCGCCGCCGGCGTGGGGGTCTTCTCGGCGTTGCTGGTCGGGGCTGTGGTCTCCGCGGTGATCACCGCGGTGCCGGTCATCCGCCACCGGCGCATGGACGCCATGGCCACCCACGTGACGACCATCATGGTGTGCAGTGTCGGGGTGTCGCTGCTGGCCGGCAGCACCCAGTTCCTGCTGGCCCGGGAGGCACTGCTGACCGGGGTCACCGGGGCGTGGTTCATCGCCAGCCTCGCCGGGCGCCGGCCGTTGGCCTACCTGCTCTCCCAGCCGCTGCTCGAGGGCCGGTTCCGGTGGCCCCAGTACTGGGACGAGCTGTGGGCCCGCTCGCCACGCTTCCGCCGCATGTGGCGGGTGTCCAGCGTGCTGTGGGGCGTCGGCACCCTGACCGATGCCGCGCTGCGGGTGGTGATGGCCTACACCCTGTCGCCCGATCTGGTCCCGGCACTGGGCACGGCCCTCTACGCCGGAACCTCCGCCATGCTGATCGTCGTCACCACCATCTACTACGCCGCGGCCGGGATCTACAACCACGGCTCGGCGCTGTACCGGCCGCCGCTGGACATCGCCGAAGCCGCACACCAACAATGACTACGACCCCTCCCGTGGCTGCCTCCACCCGGCGTCGCGGCGTCCACCGCTCGACCGCCTGGCTGAGCTCCGCCGTGGGAGTTGCCACCCTGGCCGTGAGCGTGGCCGCGCTGGCCAGCCCCGCGCTGATGCGGGTGCTGACCCGAGATCTGACGCAGCTGCCGCCGGGCCCGTGCTGCCCGGCACCCGCACGGGCCGCCCCAACGGATCACCGCGATTGTGGCCGGAGTCTGGCTCCTCACCATCCTCACCTGGGTCTGCTGGGTCCGACCACTCGGCGTCGATCTGTTCGTCGGTCAGGAGGATTGCTCGCGGGGACGAGTCAACTGCGATTTCGGTTGCGATTGCGCTGTCGTCCGCCGCCCTGCGCACGGAAGATCACAGTTCCCATTACGGCAATCAAGGCGAAAACGAGCGCGCCGATGACCACGGCGGTGGCGTTGAATCCGGTAGCGAACAGGACGATCACGTAGATGATCCCAGCGATCGGCATCACGGACCTGTAATAGCGGCCGCGCGTCATCTTCGGCATAAGGCCTCCCGTGCAGCTGCCCGTCTCGAAGGACCAACTCTCGCAGTGTCAAGGGCCACCAGTCAACCGGATCACCTGGGGCTGCATCGATCGCGATTCCTCAAGCCGAACGATCAGCGATCGCTCCGCGCGAGGTAAGCCCAGGGCCACCTTGATCAACGGCGGGGCGCGTGCTGCGCATGGCCGGCGTCAGTGTGACCTCAGGTGACCAGGTGTGGCGCGTCAAGGGGTTGCCGACCCGACCCTGGTGACGTAGCGTCCATTTTATAGTTAGAGCAGCTCGTCCGTTTATAGAGCAGGAGACGACCTGATGGCAGGGAAACCCTTCGCCTCGTCGGCAGACCTCGGCGTCAAAGAGCAGACCTTGGAGATGCTCGCCGACGGCGTCTACGCCCTCACCGCGGAGGGCGACCCGAACCTGGGCGCCATCGAGGGCGAGGACTTCCTGGTCTGCTTCGAGGCGCTGGCCACCCCGGTCGCCGCCCGTCGCTGGCTGCGCAAGCTGCGCGAGCACACCGACAAACCGGTCCGCTACCTGGTGCTGTCGCACTACCACGCCGTCCGCGTCCTCGGCGCCAGCGCATTCGACGCCGAGACGATCGTCTCCTCCGAGCAGACCCGCCAACTCGTCGCCGAGCGGGGCCAGCAGGACTGGGACAGCGAGTACGGCCGGATGCAACGGCTGTTCGAGGAGCCGGCGTCCATCCCCGGACTGACCTGGCCCACCCTGACCTTTCGCGACAAGCTGACCATCGAGCTGGGCGGTGACCGGGGTGAGCTCGTGCTCGAGTTCCTCGGCCGAGGCCATACCGAGGGCGACATCGTCGCCTGGCTCCCCCAGCAGAAGATTCTCTTCGCCGGGGACCTGGTGGAGTCCGAGGCGGCGCTCTACACCGGCGACGCGTTTCACTTCGATTGGGCCGCAGGCACCCTCGACCGGATCAAGAGCTTCGGCGCCGAGCAACTCGTCGGCGGCCGCGGTGCCGTCACCCGGGGCCGCGACGCGGTCGACGCCGCCATCGAGCAGACGCGTGCGTTCCTGACCACCATGCAGGAAACGGTTGGCACCGCCCACCGCGCAGGCGGCACCGTCAAAGATGCGTTCACGGCCACCCACGCCGCGCTGGCCCCCAAGTTCGGGCACTGGCCCATCTTCGAGCACTGCCTGCCCTTCGACGTCCAGCGGCTTTGGGACGAGTTCGAGAGCATCGAGCGCCCGGTCATCTGGACGGCCGAGCGGGACCGTCAGGTCTGGGACCAGCTGCAGGACTGACGGCGACCATGCCAACCACCACTACGCCGGTCCTCGTTCTGGGCTGCGGGCCGGTCGGCCAGACGGCGGCCCTGCTGCTGGCCCGCTGGGGTCTGCCGGTCATCGTGCTGGACGCCCGAGCTGCCCGCGATGACGTCGGCAGCAAGGCGATCTGCCAACAACGCGACGTGCTCGACGTCTGGGACTCGGTCGGCGCCGGCGCCGAGATCGCCCGCCGCGGCGTCACCTGGACCACCGCACGCACCTTCCACCGCGGCACGGAGCTGTTCAACGTCGGCTTCGTCGACCGGGGCCGCTCACCGTTCCCCCCGTTCGTCAACATCTCCCAGACCGACACCGAGCAGCTGCTGGACGAACGTCTCGCCGTCCAACCCCTGATCGAGGTCCGTTGGGGGCATCGGGTGCTCGGCCTGGAGCAGGACGCCGACGGGGTCAGCCTGCGATGTGCCACCGACGACGGCGAGGTCGCCGTGCGCGGCTCCTCTCTGCTGGCGTGCCCGGGCGCTCGCGGTGACGCCATTCGCGCCGAGCTGGGGTTGACCTTTCACGGCCAGACCTTCGGTGACCAGTTCCTGATCTGCGACATCCGCACCGACCTACCCGGCTGGGAGACCGAGCGGCGCTTCTACTTCGACCCGGAGTGGAACCCCGGCCGCCAGGTACTCATTCACCCCTGCCCCGACTCGACCTTTCGGATCGACTGGCAGGTTCCTCCCGACTTCGATCTGGCGGCCGAGGACACCTCCGGCGGTCTGGACCGACGCATCCGGCAAGTCATCGGTGATCGGCCCTACGACATCGTGTGGAAGTCGGTGTACCGCTTTCACTCCCGGGTCGTCGACCGGATGCGGGTGGGGCGCGCCCTCGTCGCCGGGGACGCCGCCCACCTGGTGGCGCCCTTCGGCGCCCGCGGGCTGAACTCCGGGGTGCTCGACGCGGAGAACGCCGCCTGGAAGCTGGCGTTCGTGCTGCGCGGCTGGGCGCCGGAGTCGCTGCTGGAGAGCTACCACGACGAACGGCATGCCGCGGCGCTGGAGAACCTCGAGATCACTGGCGCCACCATGCGCTTCCTCGTCCCCGGCACCGACTTTGAGGCCCAGCGACGCATCGACGTCCTCGAACGCGCGGCCACCGACCCGGCAACATGCGCGGAGGTCGACTCGGGACGGCTCGCCGAGCCCTTCTGGTACGTCGATTCCCCGCTGACCACCGCCGACGGGTCTCGGCCCTTTCCCGGTCGCCCGGTCCGCGGTGATGTTCCCCTGCCAGGGCCCGGTGTCCTCGTGCCGGACTGGCCGGTGACCGTGGCCGGGCGCCCCGACATCAGCCGCCTGCGCCAGCTCGCTCGGGAGGGCATCACCGTGCTGGTCGGCGACTGTATTGATGTACCGGTTGAGCTCCCGGCCATCCCGAGCGAGCTGCCCATCACGGTGCACCGGATGCGGGAGCTAGCTGACGGTCCGGCGCTCGCGACCGCGCTGGGCGCCCGGCCCAACGAGGTGTGGGTGCTGCGCCCGGACGCCCACATCGCCGCCGTGCTCACCAACCTGGCCGACGTCGCGCCTGCTGTGCACCGGCTGATCGGCTCCTCCCTTCCCGCACCCGTCCCGTCGTCGATCTGAACCTGCGAGGTCACCATGGCGCACTACCGGCAAGTGGGCAGCATCCCACTCAAGCGGCACACTCAGCACCGCCGACCCGACGGCGGCCTGTACTCCGAGGAACTGATGGGTGAGGAGGGGTTCAGCTCGGACTCCTCGCTGCTCTATCACCGCGGCATCCCGTCGAGCCTGGTCGACGCCCGGCCGTGGGAACTGCCCGAGCAGGCCACCACACCGAACACCCCACTGCTACCGCGGCACCTGCGGCTGCACGAGCTGTTCCCCGACGAGGAACACAAAGCCCTCGACCCGGTCACCAGTCGACGGCTGGTCCTGGCCAACGCCGACGTGCGCATCTCCTACGCCGTCAGCAGCCAGACCTCACCGTTGTACCGCAACGCGACCGGCGACGAGTGCGTTTTTGTCGAACGAGGTTCCGCGACGGTCGAGACGGCGTTTGGTGCGCTGGACGTCGGCCAAGGTGACTATGTGATCCTGCCGAGGGCCACCACGCATCGCTGGATCCCCACCGGCGACGAGCCGCTGCGCACCTACGCGATCGAGGCCAACTCGCACATCGCCCCGGCCCACCGCTACCTGTCGCGCTACGGGCAGTTCCTCGAGCACTCGCCATATTGTGAACGGGACCTGCGGACCCCCACCGAGCCGCTGCTGGCCGAGGGCACCGACGTCGAGGTGTACGTCAAGCACCGCGGCGAAGGTCCCGGTGGGTTGGCCGGCACGGTGCACGTCGTCCCGGAGCATCCCTTCGACGTCGTCGGCTGGGACGGGTGCCTGTACCCCTACGTGTTCAACGTCGCCGACTTCGAGCCGATCACCGGGCGGGTGCACCAACCGCCGCCGGTGCACCAGGTGTTCGAGGGGCAGGGATTCGTTATCTGCAACTTCGTGCCCCGCAAGGTCGACTACCACCCCCTTGCCGTTCCGGTCCCCTACTACCACTCCAATGTGGACTCCGACGAGGTCATGTTCTACGTGGACGGCGACTACGAGGCGCGTAAGGGCTCCGGCATCGGCAAGGGATCGATCTCCCTGCACCCGGGCGGACATTCCCACGGCCCGCAACCCGGGGCCGTCGAGGGCGTGCTGGGGGTGGAGTACTTCGACGAGCTCGCCGTCATGGTCGACACCTTCCGTCCGCTGGCCCTCGGCGAAGGCGCCACCGCTTCCGACGACGGCAAGTACGCCTGGAGCTGGTCCGGCCGGGGGCCCTCCTCATGAGCACCGTCCTCGGCCTCTTTTCCGGGCTCTTTGACGACGCGGCGCTGTTCCCGCCCGTGGACGCCCCCATGACAGCGGCCGTCCCGGCGCACCGTGCGTTGCGGGAAGATTTCGGCGAGCTGGTCGGCCCGTTCATCGTCCCCGCGACCCGGCTCGACGAGCTGGCCAGCTGCCTGGACGACGGTCCCCCATTCGGCATCTCGCTCATCGCCGCGCCGGGAACACTGCCGGCCGCCGCGGACGCGCTGGCGCGGGGTACGTCGCCGGGCGCCGCCGCCGAGTGCCTCGCGCAACGGGACGGTGTCACAGTGGCCGGCCGGCTGCGTACCTGGTCGCCTGAGCGGGCCGAGCGCGCCCGGGCGCTGTTCACCTCGTTCGGCACCTGCAGCCTGCTCGAGCCGGTCGAGGACCTCGTCGCCCTCGGGCTGCTCCCCACCATGGAACGGATGTCCTCGTGAGCACACCGCAGACCTGGCTCGCACTTCCCGCCGACACCCCGTTCGGTGTGGCGAACCTGCCGTATGGCATCTACTCCACCCCCGGCACCGCCCCGCGTACCGGCATTGCCATCGGGGACCACGTCCTGGATATGACCGGCACCACCGGCGACCCGGTGCACGCCGCCGGATCGCTCAACGCGTTCCTGGCCCGCGGCAGCGGGGCCTGGCGTGAGCTCCGTGAACAGGTCACCGGCTGGCTCACCGACCCGGCACATCGCGAGCTGATCGAGGCAAACCTGGTAGCCCGGTCGGAAGTGCAGATGCACCTCCCGGTCGAGGTCGCCGACTACGTCGACTTCTACAGCTCGCAGCACCACGCGGAGAACATTGGCCGGATGTTCAGGCCGGACTCGCCGCCGCTCACCCCGAATTGGAAGCACCTGCCGATCGGCTACCACGGCCGTGCCGGCACGGTGCAGGTCTCCGGCACCCCCGTGGTGCGCCCGTGCGGGCAGCGCAAAGCCCCCGCCGACGACGTGCCCACGTTCGGTCCCTCCCAGCGCCTGGACATCGAGGCCGAGGTCGGCTTCATCGTCGGTACACCCTCGACACTCGGTGCTGCCGTACCGGTGGGGGCGTTCACCGAGCACGTGTTCGGGGTGTGCCTGCTCAACGACTGGTCCGCGCGCGACCTGCAGTCCTGGGAGTACGTACCGCTCGGCCCGTTTCTGGGCAAGAGCTTCCTTACCTCTCTCTCGCCGTGGGTGGTGCCGCTGGCCGCGCTGGAGCATGCCCGCGTCACCCCACCGAAGCGGGATCCGCAACCCCTGCCCTACCTGGACGACGCCGAGCATCCGTGGGGTCTGGACATCACCCTTCAGGTCCGCCTCAACGGGGAGCTGATCAGCACGCCCCCGTTTGACGGCCTGTACTGGACCGCGGCCCAGCAGCTGGCGCACCTGACCGTAAACGGAGCGTCGCTGCGCACCGGGGACCTGTACGCCTCCGGCACGGTCAGCGGCCCGGAGCCCGATCAGCGCGGTTCGCTCATCGAGCTGAGCTGGGGCGGAGCCGAGCCGTTGACCCTCGCCAACGGATCCACCCGCACGTTCCTCGAGGACGGCGACGTCGTCACCATCACCGCCACCGCCCCGGGCCCACACGGCCACCGCATCGGCTTCGGTGAGGTCACCGGCCGCATCGCACCCGCCCAATGACCACCACAAACGACCAGGCGGCGCCCACGCCGGTGGGCAGCGCCCCGCCGTCACAGACCCTGCACCGCGGAGTGCGCATCCTGGAACATCTCGCCGCAGTCGGTAGCCCGCAGCCGGTGATGGACATCGCCCAGGCTCTGGATCTGCACCGCTCGATCACCTACCGGCTGCTGCGCACGCTCGAGGAACACCAACTCGTCGAGCGGGACCTCGCCGGCCACTTCGGCCTCGGCGTCGGCCTCGTGGCGCTGGCCCGCGGCGTCCGGAACACCCTGCAGACAGCGGCGCTGCCCGCGCTGAACGCGCTCGTCACCGAACTGGGCATGACCGCGTTTCTCGTCGTACGCGCGGGTGACGAAGCGGTCACCGTAACCACTGTGGAACCACAGCACTCCACCGCACACGTCGTCTACCGACCCGGCACACGCCATCCCGTGGACCAAGGAGCACCGGGACTGGCGCTACTCATGCTCGATCCGTCGGTCGGTGAGCGTGCTGCCGTAGGGCAGGCACGGCAGCTCGGCTGGGCGAGCTCACACGGTGAGGTGATACCCGGGGTGCGCTCCATTGCGGCTCCGGTGCGCCGACCCGATGGTGGGGGCGCCGCCGCGATCGCCGTCGTATTCGTCGACGACCGGATAGACGTGTCGAAAGTGGGCGAGGCCGTACTCAGGGCCGCCGGCACGGTGTCCGCCACACTGCACTGACCAGCGCAGCGGCGCCGGGTCAGGCGTCCGCTGATTCGGCGACCACCCGGCGGGCGATCGCTTCGACCTGTTGCACGGTGAGCACCTGTCCGCTGGGGTCCTGCACCGCTTGCCGTAGTAGGCGCCGTACCAGCGCGGAGGTGGGGATCTGCGCAGCGGCTGCCTGCCGTCTGAGCTGCGCATCCAACTCCTTGTCAATACGCAAGTTCAACGGCATGTTCAGCGCAGCGTTGCGCTCGGCGATCTCGGCTTCGGCGGCTTCGGCCTCTTCGTCGGCGTACTCGTTCCGGACCGCCTGCACTTCCGCGGCGGTCTGCGCGGCGCGTGCATCTTCGCTCATGACTTGTCCTGCCCTTCGTATGCGCGGAGATCGGCTCCGTTGGTCTTCCACGCGGTCGCGCCCGCGTGGTCGGATCGGGTAGCGATCACTGTGATGACGAACGCTGCAGACGACGAGTAACCGATGATGCGGACCGCTCCGGTACGACTCCTTGGGTCAGGATCGCGCACGATTCGCCGGGGATCGGCCGCCGCCTCCAGCGTCCACTCGACCTCAATACCGCTCGCACCTGCGTAACGCGTCTTCGGATGTACTCGGCGTCCTCATCCCGCCACCACAGATCATTCGCCACGTATCGCAGTGTATCGCGTTGTGTGTCCTCAGGTTGACAATGCGATCATGTGTCTCCGTCGGCTGACGCGCGGCCGGAAGTCTTGTTCCGTGTCCGGGCGCGGACGTGAAAACGCTCGCCTTGCGGCCCGAAGAGGACGAGCAGCTCGACGGGTCGCGGTCCGGTGCTGCCGAACCAGTGCGGGGTGTGGGTATCGAACTCGGCGACCTCGCCGGCTTTCAGGACGAGGTCGAGCTCGCCGAGTCGCAGTCGTAGCCGGCCGGCGAGCACGTACATCCACTCGTAACCTTCGTGGCTTTGTAATTCGGGGGCGGCCTCTCCGGGCGGTACGAGCATCGTGTAGGCTTGCATTCCGCCGGGGCGGCGGGTCAGCGGGATAAGTGTCCGGCCCTGGTGCTGTACCGGCTTGACGCGAACCCGCGGGTCGCCGGTTGCGGGAGCGCCGATCAGCTCGTCAAGGGGCACCTGGTGGGCTCGGGCCAGTGGCAGCAGGAGCTCCAGTGTGGGGCGGCGCCCACCGGCTTCCAGCTGGCGAGAGCGTGCTCACCGAGATGCCGGTCGCCCTCGACAGCTGGGCCAGTGTCGCGCCCCGCTTCTGACGGACGCCCCGTAGCCGTGGCCCCACCGCTTGCAGCACCTCATCGTCATTCATCGTTCTATTGCCGTCGTGGCAACGAGGTTTGTCAAGCACCAGGCTGTCGGTGCAGGGTGCAGTCATGGATGAGACGTATGACGTGGTGGTCATCGGCGGTGGTCCCGCCGGGCTCAGTGGCGCGGTGACGTTGGCCCGGTTCCGGCGCTCGGTGCTGGTCCTCGATGCGGGGGATCCGCGCAACGCACCGGCCGGGCATGTGCACAACTTCCTGACCCGCGATGGCACCCCACCCGCGGACATCCACGCGCTCGGCCAGGCTGAGGTGCGCAAGTATGGCGGGCGCGTCGAGCACGCCCGGGTTACCGCCCTGCGGCGTGCCGGTGATCGCTTCGGTGTGGAGATCGGCGACCGGACGATCACCGCCCGCCGTGTCCTGGTGGCGACCGGCTTGCGCGACGAGCTGCCCGACATCCCGGGCCTCGCCGCGCGGTGGGGCACCGATGTGCTGCACTGCCCCTACTGCCACGGCTGGGAGGTCCGCGACCGGCGCATCGGCGTGCTCGCGACGGGCCCGATGGCCGTGCACCAGGCGCTGCTGTTCCGCCAACTCAGTCCGCACGTGACGGTTCTCCAGCACACCGGGCCGGCGTTGACCGACGAGCAGTGCGAGCAGCTCCACGCGCTGGGCATACCGGTGATCGACGGGACGGTCGTGCAGGTCGAGTCCGGGGCCACCGGTCTGACCGGGGTACGCCTCGCCGACAGGAGCCAGATAGAAATCGACGCCTTGGTCGTGGCGCCGCGGTTCACTGCCCGCGCCGAACTCCTCGCCCCGCTCGGCCTGACCCCGGTCGAGATGCTGATGGGTGCGCACATGCTCGGTACCCGCATCGAAGCCGACGCCACCGGCGCCACTGCCGTAGCGGGAGTATGGGTCGCAGGCAACGTCACGGACATCCAGGCGCAGGTCATCACCTCCGCGGCGGCGGGACTGAGCGCCGGCGCCGCCATCAACGGCGACCTCATCGCGGCGGACACAAAAACAGGGGTCGACGCGCACCGCTACGAGCGGATCTACGGTGAGCAAGCCTGGGACGAGCGCTATCGGTCCCAGCCACAGAACTGGAGTGGGAGCCCGAATACGATTCTCGTCACAGAAGTGGGCGACCTCTCGCCGGGTACGGCGCTGGATGCCGGCTCGGGCGAAGGTGCGGAAGCCGTGTGGCTGGCCGCCCGCGGCTGGCAGGTCACCGGCGCTGAGCTCTCCGCGACCGCCCTCAAACGGGCTGCGCGCAAGCGGAGCAACTCGGCCTGCCCGAGACCTGGCAGCACCTGGACCTGACCCGCCAGCCGGCGAGCGGCACGTACGACTTGGTGTCGGCGTTTTTCCTGCACCTGCCGCCGGTGCCGCGACGAACTCTGTTCACGCACCTCGCTGCGGCCGTCGCACTCGGCGGCACCTTACTGATCGTCGGGCACGACCTCAGCGACTCGCACACGACGATGCCGCGCCACGGCCTGGCCGAGATGGGGTGGACTGCTGATGAGGTCGCCGACGCGCTTGGTGACGGCTGGACCATCGTGGTCGCCGAAGCCCGCCCACGGCCGACGACCGATCCCGAAGGCCGGGAGATCACGATCCACGATGCGGTACTGCGCGCACGCCGAACCCAACCCCAGGCTGACGACGTCAGCGCCGTTCAGGAGAAATGGGTCACCGGCCGTGTCAACGGCTGACCGTCCAGGGTGATGTCGACCATCTCGTTGTAGAAGGCGACCAAACCCGTGATCGGGAGCAGTTGTCGGGTGGGAAAGTCGTGGGTCCAGGCGATGTCGGGATAGCTCGCTTCCCCGATCTGGGCGGTCCAATAACCGCTGGTGATGCCCTTGTAGGGGCGGGCAGTGCCGGTGCTGGTCGGAGTCAGGTGGGTGAACTTCACTTCGGTGCGGTTAAGGTAGTAGCGGGTCGGCAACCCGGTCTCGAAGACCAGCACCGGTGAGTCGGACTCGGCCAGCACTTCGCCGTCCAGTTCGATGCGGATATGGCGAGTCGAGCGCAGTGCATCGACGCGGGTGTAGGGGTCGCGGGGGTGGACGAAGACTTGCTCGTCTTCCTCGTACCAGGCGTCGAGGGCGGCCCATTCGAAGCGGGCTATACCGGCCAACCCCTCCATGGCGTCATCGCCGTAGACGAGCACGGCAGCTGGGCGCAACACGCCAGCCGCCTGCAGAGTGTGTCGCCTAGCGGTGCCACGGCTGGGCTTCTCCACGTGCTGCTCATCGACAAGAACACCGGGGCTGACGTCGGCGATGGGAATGTAGTACTGCGGGTAGTGCGGCCACTCCCACACATACAGCGCCGACGTGGTGTCCAGGACGACCTGTCCGCCGAGCGTGGCGCGGATGCGGCGTGGCACCGGCGCGGTCTGATTCACCTGTGCGATGGACGGCGGGTAGTCGCTCATCAGAACTCCATTCCTCAGCCGGCCCGCGACCAAAGGAGCGGCAGGTGCGTCAGTCCGTTGATAAAGTTCGAGGTGAGGTGGGTGGGCGCGCCGTCCGGCTCGACCTGGGGCAGGCGGGTGAGGAACTCGGTGAAGAAGATCCGCATCTGCAGCCGAGCAAAGTGCGCGCCCAGGCACAGGTGCGGTCCTTGACCGAAGGCCAGGTGCTCGTTCGGCGTGCGGCTGATGTCGAAGCGGAACGGGTCGGCGAACACCCGCTCGTCGTAGTGGGCCGAGGCGTGGTAGACAACTACCTTGTCGCCGCGTCGGATCTGCTGACCGGCGAGCACGGTGTCCGCCGCCGCGGTCCGGCGGAAGGTCAGCACCGGGGGGTGCCAACGCAGCATCTCCTCGATCGCGGTGGGCACCAAGGTGAGGTCGGCGCTCAGCCGCCGGTACTGCGCCGGGTGGTCGAGGAGCGCGAGGACTCCACCGGGCAAGGCGCTGCGGACCGTGTCGTTGCCGGCGATCACGAGCAGGAAGAAGAACATCTGCAGCTCGGCGTCGTCGAGTGCCTGCCCGTCGACCTCGGCCTGCACCAACGCGGTCATCACGTCCGGACCGGGGTCGGCCCGCTTGCGCTCGGCCAGCTCGCGCGCATAGCCGAACATGTCGGCCAGCATCGCCGGCGAACGGGGGTTGATCGGCCTGCCCTGCGCGTCGCGGGCGAGGTCGGTGTGCTCGGGGTCCTGATAGCCGATGACTCGGTTCGTCCACTCGAGCAACAAGTGGCGATCGAGCGACGGCACGCCGATCAGGTCCGCCAGGTTGGCCAGTGGGAAGTCGTCCGTGACCTCGCGCGGCAGGTCACAAGCGCCGGTCGGCGCGACGGCGTCGAGCAACGCGCGGGCGCGGGCGGTGATCCGCTCGGCCGACTGCTCCAACCGCCGGCGGGTGAACGCCGCCGCGACCAGCCGACGCAGCCGCACGTGCTCCGGGGCGTCCATGTTCAGGACCATCCGGCGGATAAATCCGAGATCCGCCGGCTCGGGGTCGCGGATCTGAGTCGCTCCAAGCCAAGAGGAGAACACCTCCGGGCTCTGCAGCACCTGCTTGACATCGGCGTGCCGAGTGATCGCCCAGTACCCCGGCCCAGCGGGCCAGTCGCCGACGGCATGCTCGTCCTGCCAGCTCGCCGGGCCGGTGTCTCGCAACTGCGCCAGTTCACGGTGCGGCAGACCCCGGGCGAAGACTCGCGGGTCGAAGACGTCGACACCGGGAGCGGTCACCGGCTCAGTCCCGCAGGAAGCGCTCGATCGCCGTGGCCAGCGCGATCGGCGTCTCCTCGAACGCGTAATGGCCTGCGTTGGCGAGCACCTCGAGCTCACAGTTCGGATACCACTGCATAAAGGTTGCCTGCATCGTCGCCTCGCCAAGGGCCGGATCGTGCTCACCGACGATCACCTTGATCGGAACCTCGTTGCCCTCGATCTGCTCATGGAAGTCCGTCTTGGCCCAGGACTTGAGGTAGGCACCGAACGCGGCCTTGTCCGAGGTGGCGAGCGAAGCCTGGACGGCGGCGTCGAGCCAGACGCCCGTCAGCCGGTTGCCCGTGGTGAGGTCGATGATCGCGCGGCGGTTGCCCGGCTCCTCGGCGGCGCCCGAGAACAACGCCCAGCCGTCGTCATCGAACGGGACTCCGCCGGCCGGCACCGGTGAGACGCCGACGAGGGAGCGGACCCGGTCCGGGGCCTGGGCGAGTACCTGCTGCATGACGCTGCCGCCCATCGAGTGGCCGAGCACCGAGTAACGTGCGAGGCCGAGTTTGTCGGCGCGGCCGATGGCATCGGACGCGGCCCCTTGCACGGTGACGTTTCCCGGCTCCCCCATCCGCGAGCCGTAGCCGCGGTAGTCGAGGAAGTAGTAGCTGAACCGACTCCCGTCGAGGTAGGGGGCCAGTGTCCGCCAGGACTCGGCGGCGCCGAACCAGCCGTGCAGACCCAGCACAGCGTGCGGACCATCGCCGACGCGATACACATCGTTGTTGCTCACTACGTCCACTCCTTGACCGGTGATCATTCATGATAAGTACTTCCCGCCCTGGCGGGAACGCCCCGATACGCCGGGGCACGTCGGGGACCAGTCGAGGGACGTTGCTCGAGCAATGGCAGCGCCCGGGGCGCGACCACCACCGACAGCACCACCACGCTCGTCGAGCGGGCAACCGTCGGCGAGCGGTTCAGCGCCAGCAGGGTCTCCTGCAGGTCCTGATGCGAGGACGCGGCAAGGCGGCACAAGACGTCCGAAGTCCCGGTGGTGGCGTAGGCCTCGAGCACAGCCGGCGCACCCACGAGCTCCGCGGTCACCTCGTCCAAGGCTCCCTGGGCGATCTCCAGGGTGACGAACGCCTGCACCGGGAAACCGGCTGCGGTGACGTCGATGTCCGGGCCAAATCCGGTGAGCACGCCGGCGCGCTCCATCCGGTCCAACCGGGCCTGCACCGTTGCCCGCGCGACCCGGACCGTCCGCGCGAGCTCAAGCACGCCCGCCCGAGGCCGCTCGCGGAGCGCACGCAGCAGATCGACGTCGAGTGCATCGATCGGTTGCGGATCCACCGAACCTCCTCTAGCTCGACAAAGTGTATAAAAAAAATGCGTATACCCTCGTCATTATGAGCTGAATTAGCATTCGCTGCTACGTCGCTTGCGCACTCCTTTGTCGATGCGATGTTCTGGTGAGCATGAACATCGAAGCGACCTTGACCAGCGACGAGCGGCTTGCCGAGCTGGACCTCGACCAGCTGCGCCAGCTCGTCGGTCTCGTGGAGTATGACGCGGGGGCAGACCCGTTTCCGGTGACCGGCTGGGACGCCGTGGTGTGGTCGGTCGGCAACGCCACCCAGGCCGCACTGTTCTATCAGGCCGTCTTTGGGATGGAGCTGGTTGCCTATTCCGGTCCCGAGACCGGTAACCGCGACCACCACGCCTATGTGCTGCGCTCCGGTGCGGTCCGGTTCGTGCTCAAGGGCGGGGTCGACCCGGCCAGCCCGCTGCTCGATCACCACCGTCGGCACGGCGACGGCCTCGTGGACATCGCCCTCGAGGTACCCGACGTCGACCGCTGCATCGCCCACGCCCGCAAACAAGGCGCGACGATCGTCGAAGAGCCGCACGACCTCACCGACTCCGACGGCACCGTGCGCCTCGCGGCCATCGCCACCTACGGCGATACCCGGCACACCCTCGTCGACCGCTCCCGCTACCGCGGCGTGTACCTGCCCGGTTACATCGCGCGCAGCTCCGGCTACGCCAAACCCGCAGACGAACCCAAAGGGCTGTTCCAGGCGCTCGACCACGTGGTCGGCAACGTCGAGCTCGGCCGGATGGACCAGTGGATCGACTTCTACAACCGCATCATGGGCTTCACGAACATGGCCGAGTTCGTCGGCGAGGACATCGCCACCGAGTACTCCGCGCTGATGAGCAAGGTCGTCGCCAGCGGCAACCACCGGGTCAAGTTCCCCCTAAACGAGCCCGCCGCCGGCAAGAAGCGCTCACAGATCGACGAGTACCTCGACTTCTACCGCGGCCCCGGCGCCCAGCATCTCGCCCTGGCCACCAACGACATCCTCACCACCGTCGACGCGTTGCGCGCCAAGGGCATCGAGTTTCTCACCACCCCGGACTCCTACTACTCCGACCCGCAGCTGCGCGCCCGCATCGGCGAGGTCCGCGTCCCGATCGAGGAGCTGCAGTCGCGCGGCATCCTCGTCGACCGCGACGAGGACGGCTACCTGCTGCAGATCTTCACCAAGCCGATCGGCGACCGGCCGACCGTGTTCTTCGAGTTCATCGAGCGGCACGGCTCGCTAGGCTTCGGCATCGGCAACTTCCAGGCCCTGTTCCAGGCCATCGAGCGTGAGCAGGCCAAGCGCGGCAACTTCTGAGCGCACCTGGTCTCGAAGGTCCTCGACCGCGCGCTACGCACGGGTGCCGTGCACGTGGGCGTTCGTACCGCGGGAGCCGGTGATGCTGTCGCACCTGATGGGCGCCAATGTTTATGTCCCGCATCAGTCGGGAGTGTCCCCGGGCCGGTCGCAGCGACGACGAGCCCACCCGGTCGCTCGGCTACCACAGTGACGTGGGGCCAAGCGACGGTGGGTCGATCGGAGCGCGACCGAGTGCCGACGCTCGTACTTGACTTTCGCCGGCTTGTACCTCCTCGCCCTCGTCATCACACTCTTGCTCGGCTGGAGAACTCCGGCCGTGGTGCTTGCCGTCATTGGCGTCCTGCTCATGCTGCTCGGCCTGTGGAACCCGGACCCGAACCGACATCGCCGCGCTGACCGCCCTCGATCGGCGCAGGGCGAGCAAAGGAACGCGTAGCCCCCCACTGCAGCACAATAAGGGCGTGGCACAAAGACGACCGACTGTCGCCAGGACACACATCTGGGAGCTACGTCCCGATAGTCGATGGTCTACCGGTGCTGGTCAGCCTCGGCTGCGGGCGAGTTCGTGCTCGACTGCTCGTCGGATCCAGTTCGAGACCGAGCGGTCATCTGCTGCGGCGTGATCGCGGATTTCGCGAAGGAGCTCTTCGGGGAAGCGCACGGGCACGGGCTCGCTGAGCCTGGCCTTGCGGCGCACTGGTGGTCCCTGGGGCACCTGGTTGTCGGGATCGGCGTAGAAGGCGTTTTCCTGGTCGGGGGTCATGTTGATCATCGGTCCTTCCGGTAGCGGCGGGCGAGGTGGTCGGCGGCGACGTAGCAGCCGATGGGACGGCATCTGCGCCGGTCACCTGTGTTCGACGGCGCGAGCGGGACGGTCAGGACGCGTCCGCAGACTTCGGCGACCATCAGCCAGTGGGCGGTCGGCTTGGCCAGGTAGAACAGCGGCTCGCTGGTCCAGACGTCGCTGATGTCGTCGGGACCCTAATCTAGGTGCTTGAAGAGGTGAATGGCTTGCTGATCGATCTCGAAGGGCCAGTCCTCGGCGGGGCCGTCGACGTTGAACCGGTCCACGACCGCAATCGTATTACAAGCGTTCACGTCTGACTACGCAACCTGCCCTATCGGGGATCCTGAGCGGTACGCAACGGCTTCAACGATGCATGCTTGCCTTACCAAGGGTAAGGAGCCGGCATGACGTCCGCCACTGTTACCAGCAAGGGTCAGGTCACCATCCCCGTCGACGTGCGCACCAAGCTCGGTCTCCGGCCAGAATCCTGGCTCGCCTACGTTACCACCGCCACGGGTGGATCCGAGATCCACCTGCAGCAGCGTCGATCCAGGATCTCAAAGGTGCCGTGCCGCGGCCGTCCGAGCCGCGCTCACCGCAAGTTGTGGCGGCCTCGACTTCGCCGATGCCGTCATCGCCGAGCTCGGCCGAGTTGCCGGCTGCGAACACACGGTGACCTTCGACCAACGGCCCCGCTCAGTCGAATGAGATGGGACTCCTCGTCCTCCACTGAGCCGACCTCGCCGTGCGGGAGATTGTCCGCCGGCCCGGGCCGGACCACGGCCGCGCACAAACCGAGTAGGCGACGCAGAACCCGATGCACAAGCCAATCGGCTGCCGGGATGTTGCGCGTGTTGGTCGGTTGCGTAGGTAGCCAGCGCGTTGGGTGGTCCAGAGGCGTGACTGGAGTGGAGGCGAGCCCCTTCGCAAACCGGTCGGAGCCGTCGGGGTGGCACGATCGGGCGATGTCGCAACGTCCCGCAGTCGTCTGGACCGATGAACTCCGGAGCCGCTTCGATGAGCTACTCGACGAGTACCGAAGCGCGCTGCGCGCCCGTCTCGAGGACCTGACCGAGGAGCAGGCGCGAATGCACCTCGTCCCGTCGAATACCACCCTGCTCGGTCCGCTCAAGCACGTCACCCACGTCGAGGGCGTCTGGTTCGACCAGGCCGTCACCGGTCGCACCTATCAACAGATCGGCATCGCGAGCACGCCGGACCGGTCCTTCAGACTCACGAGCTCGGACACCATTGAGCCAGTCCGGGAGGCACACCGGCGCCGTTGCGACGCGTCCCGATCCGCCATGGCGACACTGAAGCTGGACGACGCCGTCGACGGTAGCGGTAACACTGAGTCAGCCCCGGCGACCCGATCACCGAGCGGCGTTGCCGAGGTTCTCCCGAACCAGCTTCCGGGCTCGCTGCATGTAGGTGACGACCGTGGCTTCGGCTGCGTCGCTGTCGCGCGCTTCGAGCGCCTCCAGAATCGCCTTGCGCTCACCGATCAACTCACCGGCGATCCGTTGCCACAGGGCCGGTGAACGCCGTCCGCTGTCCTGAGCCAACGCGATTTGGGTGTCGATAAGGAAGCCGGACATGCCGATCAGCAACGGGTTGTGCGAGACCCCCACCAGCGCCTTCAGAAAGTCGTTGAGCGCACCGGCGAAGTCTGCACCGCCGGAGTCCGGTTCGAAGCGACCGGCGGCCGCGCGCAACTCGCTCAGATCAGCGTCCGTGGCTGCGCTGACACCAAGGCGCATCGCCGTGATGAACAGCGCTTCCGAGACGTCCAAGATACCCAGGATGTCCACCCGCTCCAGCTGCACAACGGCCGCCATCGCCGCGGACAACAACCTTGCCGTCTCGGCGATGACAAAGGTGCCGGAGCCGTGCCGGATCTCGACGAGGCTCATCGCGCTCAGTGCGCGCAACGCCTCCCGAACCGTGGGTGAGCTGACGTCGTAGTGCGCGGCGAGCTCCTTCTCTGACGGCAGGCGCGTCCCCCGGGCGAGTCGGCCGGAGAGGATCTGCAACCGTAGGTCATTGAGCACCTGGTCGGCTGCCCGCGTCCGGTCCCGCCGAAAGGAACTATCCGCCAGAACATCACTCATCGCTATTTGCCTCTCACCACGGGCTCCGCCTCGGTCGGCGCAATGCCGACGTTATCCTGCAGACACTAGGTGACCCAGTGTCTCACAGATAGTAGAAGGCTCGCGGAGGTGCTCCGCCGGTCGGGGAAGCTTCACCGGGGCCGCCGGAAACCACCGACAACCGTCACGCCCGTAACGGTGACAGAATCACCACGTGCGGGCGATGGTTTATAGCATATTTCGCAAATGCCCGCTCCACCACCTTTACCGGTGAGCACCTCGCGGACACCGTGATACGACACCGACTTCGAGGTTAAGAAGACCCGGATTCTCGTGCACTAAGCCGTGCCCCGATGGTTGTGCTGTAAAAGTTCCGCTAGCCTTGGCTGGGTACTGATGGCTGCCTCGTCCGACGTGCGTACCTGTACGGGCTGATGGCGGGTGGTGCAGCTGCCGGCGGGACCGGCCATCCCGCAGCGGAGGAGAACATGAGGTTGTGGAGTCGCCATGAAGGTTGCTGAGGCCGTCGGTCGCACCCTGGCGCAGCTTGGTGTCGGCCAGGTATTCGGGGTGATCGGAAGTGGCAACT
>JAABVA010001975.1_pt1 | contig 20999 bp, 18 predicted proteins | sample 5560331 | NCBI WGS metagenome assembly JAABVA01 (sample SAMN12812661, study PRJNA571458) | rock metagenome | isolation source: Antarctica rocks | place: Antarctica: Victoria Land, Mt New Zealand sud | collected 2016-01-07
TCACCCCCAAGCCGCCCGGCTCAGGCGGACATCCACCGAGTCTGGACCGGCCCAGAGCTGACCGACCATGGAGAGCGACCTGACCTGCGAAGGTCCGGTCAACTGAATACCCCTGAGGCCCCTTATTGGTGATCACCCAGTCCGCCATCAGCCGGCCCGCCAGCTCGAACGTCGGCGACCCAAGGTAGTTGAACGTGATGCCAAACGGCTTGGTATCGCCGGCGACCGTATATGTCACGACCTTGATCCCCGCGTCCGACAGAGTCTTCAAACCGCCCCCGTACAGCGAAGGTTCGATCCCGGTCGCCACCACCACCGCCGGCTTCAGGGCCAGCGCGCTCGACGTGGCGGCCTGCGCAGTTGCGGCGGTGGAACCAGCGTTTATGACTTTCAGGGTTCCGCCGATCGCCTTTACCGCGTCGGCGAGGTTCTTCCCGGCCACCGCGCACGCCTGGGCGCCGCACTGCAGGAAGGCGAACGTCGTGCCCGCTGGCAACTTCTTGCTCAGCGGTTCAATCACCGGAAAAGCGCTCGGGCGCCCTGTGTAGGGCGCAATTGCCGCTTGCGCGGCAACCGTACTGGCCCCTTGCCCGGACGCCGGCGATGACGAAGACGAGTCCGAGGAGGACGAGCACGCCGTGACCGACAAAGCCGCCAAGCCCGCCGCGCACGCGATGACCGCCGCTCGCTTGCCGGCGATCGACCGAGACGCGTCACGTCGTCGAGCTCGACACACTCGATCACGACGAATCCCGGCAGGTCGAACAGAACAGAAGTAGCGTCATCCACGCTCGTGGCCCTTCGACTGGGTGTCTCAACACCAGCCAATCTGGAAGGGTCACGAGCCCTTCTACCTCAACGCCACGCCCTCACCTCGAACCGCGAAGAGCCGCGATCGCGTTACGTCGGTCGTCCGGATCGTTGCTCTCGCCGTAGCGTTTGCGCGAGCGCCCCGACTCGGCGACCAGCTCGCGGGCTCGCTCGTCCAGACGCTGGATCCGCTCCTGCTTTCGGTGGTCCGGGCTGAGGCGTCCAAACCTGTCAGTTACTTGGGCCAGTACTGCTCTTGAAGTCGGCGGGTGACGAGCTTTCCCGACTCGTCCCGGGGGAGAGATTGCTCGAAGCATACGATTTTCGGGGCTTTGTATCGGGCCAGATGGGCGCGGACATGGGCGCGTACGTCTTCGTCGCAGAGGTCTGCCGACGGGTCCGCCTCGATGTGCGCGGCGAGGGCCTCCCCGTAGTCGGCGTCGGGGATGCCGAACACCGCGACATCGAGCACACCGGGCAATGTCAACAGGCAGGACTCGATCTCCGCCGGATAGATGTTGACACCTCCGGAGATGACCATATTGCGGCGCCGGTCGGAGAGATAAAGAAATCCGTCTTCGTCCAGGTGGCCGATGTCGCCGACGGTTAGGAAGCCGTCGAGTTCCGTACCGCGGCGTTTTGTGTCGTCGCCGTGGTACGTAAAATCGGGCATGCTGTCGTGGGGTTTCAGGTAGACGTCACCGTCCCTTTTGGCCGGGGACGGCGACCCGTCGGCGGCGATGATGCGTACGTCGGCGGTGTCGAGAGGACGGCCAACGGTGCCGGGATGGGCGAGCCACTCCCGGGAGTCACACCAGGTTACCATTCCTGTCTCGGACCCGCCGTAGTACTCCAGGACGATCGGCCCCAACCAGTCGATCAATTGCCGCTTGATATGGACTGGGCACGGCGCCCCCGCGTGCACGATGGCCTCGAGCGAGGAGAGGTCGTAGCGCGCCCGGATTTCGGCTGGTAGCCGGAGCAGCCGGACGAACATGATGGGCACCATGAAGGTCTGCTGGATGCGGTACTCCTCCACCAAGCGCAGGAACTGCTCCGGTTCGAACCGGGGCATCAGCGTCAGGTCCACGCCCAGGGCGATCGCGTTGGTCATGTGGCTGTTGGGAGCCGTATGGTAGATCGGCGCAGGAAGCAGGGACCGCATTCCGTTTCGCAACCGGTAGGTCCGCTGGAATTGTGCCAAGCCAGCGCTTCGCTGTTGAGGGCTGGCTTGCCCCCGCATGATGCCCTTCGGGCGGCCCGTCGTGCCGGAGGTATAGATCATCGATTGCGGTATACCGGCGCTTGGCTTGTCCCAGCGTGTGTATGCCGCAAGCCAGTCATCCAACACGGGGTAGCGACCGGTGAGCGGCGGCACTGCAAGGCCGTACGCAGCGGCGACGCCGGCCGGCACCGGTACCTCGATCAGCGTCGCTGACGTGCACGGCAGCAGGTCGGTGTGCGCGAAGATCACCCGGCAGCCGCTGTCCGTGAGGACGTGCGCCAGATCGTCACCCGTGAAGTGCCAGTTCACTGGCACCGGACTCGCCCCGAGGGCGGCTGCCGCGAGCGTGATCTCACAGAATGAAAGTTCGTTGCGCAAGATAATCCCGACCCGGTCCCCTGGACCGACACCGAGATCATGGAGCCCGGCCGCGATGCGCGCGGCGCGGTCCAGCAACTGCGGATAGCTCCGTTCAAGCCCAGCGCAACGGACGACGGGTTCAATCATCGCTCATCCATGCATGAACGTTCCTCGAGCAAACATCCGATTTTCGACACGGCATCCTCAGAGTTATGAGTGGATTCTCGAATTGGTTCCCCAAGCAGGGTCGGTCGCCGGAATCGCTACCGACCCTGCTTGGGAGCCGAAATGGTATTGTTACGTCATTTCAGGGCCGGCGGCGTGTAGCCGGGGGCGGTCGGACCCTCATAGAGGCCGTTGCGACCTCCTTCAGGCCACCGACCTGAGAGGTGTCCGGCCGGTAGATGAAGACCTTCTGCGTGGGCGCTGCGCCGGGCTTGGAAAAGTCCAGGGGGGCTACCGCACCGGTGTCAACGTTGGTCAGCGAGCGGAAGGCGGCGTTCATGCCGTCCCGGGTGAGGTCCTTGTTGGCGCAGGCCTTCTTCATCACGTCGGTGAATGCAGTTGCGGCGCCCAAACCCACGATGACATCACCGTCTAGCTGCGCGTCCGGGTATTTCACTTTGTAGTCGGCTACGAACTTCTGTGTGACCGGTTCGGTGCTATTGGGCTGATGCCAGGCGGCGGCACGATAAAGCAGCTTCTCCAGGGCGGGCCCCGCCGAGGTCTTCAGCAGGCCCGGGGAAAAGCCGGGGCTGTTGCCCAGGATCGGGACGTTGAGGCCGGTGCTGGCGTCGACCGCGGCGACGGACGCGGTCGCGGTGGGCGAGGTCAAGAGCGCGATAGCGGTGACGCCCTGGTTCTTCAGGTCGGTCACCTGGGCGGTGAGGTCGGTGTCGGTGGCTTTGACCGTCTTGTCGACCAGGGTAAGACCGTTCTTCTCGGCGGCGTACTTGCTGCCGAGTAGCGCGTCCGCACCGGCCTCACCTTCCAAGTATATGTCGCCGATCTTGTCGCCCTTCTTGATGAGGCCCTTCTCCAGCGCGTAGTCGATCAGGTCGATCTGTTCGTAGTCATAGGTCGAGCCAACGATCATGATCTGCTTGTTGGACAGCAGGGTGGATGCATATCCGGCCGGAACGGCAATGATCTTGTCCGAGGTGAACTGGTCTAGCAATGCTGCGGTCATGGGCGAACCGAGCATTTGGGGTAAGCCCAGCACCTGGTCCTTCATCTGGTTGTACGAGGTGACCGCGTTTTGGACGTTGTAGCCGTGGTCCTTGGTGATGACGTTGATTTTGCGGCCGCACACCCCGTCGGCCGCATTTAGCTGGTCGAAGTACAGCTGCTGCGCTTGAGTGGCGCTCTTGCCCACGCTAGCAAACGGCCCGGTCAGGTCGGTAGACTCGCCGACGTTAATCGTGTCGGCGGTGACGCCGGTCCCGACTTTGACGCCACCGGCTCCCGTGCGGCCTCCGCCGCCGGAGTCGGATGCCTTGGTGCTGCACCCGGCCGCGACGAGGCCGATCGCCAGCACGGCAATAGCCGCGCTGGTTCGATTCTTGAACATAGTGACCTCCAGAAGAAGGAAACCTCGCCGGATGGCGAGCCGTGAACGGTCAGCGCCCGAGGATCAGGCGCTACGGTGACCCCGGGGGTTGCGGGTCGGTGGTGCTGGAAGTCCCGGCGGCAACCGGGGGATCAGCAGCGACGCGTGGCGCGCGTGCGCGATCCGCCCGTCGGTAGAAGGGCTCCGCGATCCGCCGGCCGATGGCGGCCAGGCCTCCGGACTCGAAGAGCAGGAAGGCGATGATGGCGGCGCCGAACACGTACCTTGCGAAGCTTCCCGCGTCCACCCCGCCCGATCCCGGGGCCGCCAGGAAGGGCAGGTTCGAGCCGTACTGGCTGAGCAGCTGGGGTAGGGCGATCACCAGGATCGCGCCCAGCGCGGCACCGCCGACGGAGCCGAGGCCGCCGATGATGATCATGGCCAGGAACTGCACGAACAGGTCGAAGCCGAAGGTGTCCGGCACGATCCGGGAGAAGGTGAGGGCGAAGAGCACGCCGGCCAGTCCCGCGTACATGGAGGACAACACGAACGCGGAGGCCCTGTATCGACGGACGTTCACCCCCATGACCGCGGCGGCGATCTCGCTGTCCCGAACCATCTGCATCGCCCAGCCGGGACGCCCGCGCAGCAGGTTCTTCGCAAAGATGTACGACAGCACGACGAGGACGGTAGGGACGTAAAGGCGTCGGGACTGGTCTATGCTGGCCATGTCCACCCCCGTAGCACCGCGGCGATATCTTCCAGGTGCTGCTGCGTTGGCCGAGGATCCCCCGGATCGCTGCGCGAGAAGCGGGGCGCGGGCCGTGGTTGCACGGCCCCGTTGGTGGACACCAGCGTCTGGCGCGCAAGTAGGTGAGGATCGACGGCCGCCTCGCCGAAGGAGTGCACGGGCGTCACGCATGCATCGGTTCCGTCGAATAGTGCGGTCCACTCGTCGCGGCTGCGTCGCGCGAAAGTCGCCGTGAGCGCTGCGCGTAGCTCGGGCCATCGGTTGCGTTCCCATTGGCCCGGCAGTGTGCTCGCGTCAAGGCCGAGTCCATCGAGCAGCTGGGCGTAGAACTGCGGTTCGATTGCACCGACGGCCATGTGACCGCCATCCGCACAGCGGTAGACGTCATAGAACGGCGTCGAACCATCGAGGAGGTTCGAGGCTCTGCTGTCCGACCACGAGCCGAGGCCTCGCATCGCCCACATCATTGAGGCGAGGACACTGCTCCCGTCGACCATGGCTGCGTCAATGACTTGCCCGCGTCCCGAGGAGTGTCGCTCGTGCACGGCGGCGAGGATCCCGACGAGTAGGAACATGGATCCACCACCAAAGTCGCCCACCAGGTTCAGCGGGGGAACCGGCGGTTGGTCGTCTCGGCCGATGGAGTTGAGGATGCCCGTGAGCGAAATGTAGTTGATGTCGTGACCTGCCCTCTGTGCCATCGGGCCGGTCTGCCCCCAACCGGTCACGCGGCCGTACACAAGAGCCGGGTTGCGCTGGGTAAGGATCTGCGGTCCGAGGCCGAGCCGTTCCATCACTCCCGGCCGAAATCCTTCGATCAGTACGTCTGCCCGGTCGGCCAGTTGTGCAACCAGCTCGACATCGCGGGGAACTTTCAGATCCGCCTGGATCAGTCGACGGCCGCGCAGACGTGCGTCTGGTCGAACTCCCGGATGCTCGGTGATGCGTCGTGGGCGTTCGACTCGTATTACCTCGGCGCCAAGGTCGGCGAGAATCATGGCCGCGTGTGGTCCGGGGCCGATCCCCGCGATCTCGACGACGCGTAGGTCTTGCAATGGACCGCCGATGGATGCACCCTCGTTGCTCCTGGTGGTCACGATCCGCCCCTATCGTTGCTTTGACCGGGTAGCGTTCCCAGTGTTTTCTGCACGGATTCGGTCATCGCGACGATCCCGAAGTGTGAAGAGATCAGGTCGAGGCTGGTTCGCAGATCGGAGCGCATCGACTGCTGCACGGCGCGTTTGATCATGCCGATCGGCAGTTCGGGCTGCTCGGCGAGCGCTTGCGCGAACGCGATGGTCGCATCTACAAGTTCAGCGTCGGGATAGACGCGGTTGACCATGCCAATTCGGTGTGCTTCTGCCGCGTCGATCGTGTCGCCGGTCAGGAGAAGCTCGAGCGCTTTGGCCGGACCAACCAGGCGGGGCAGGAAGTAGCAGCCGCCGTCACCGGGCACTAGCCCGAGTTTGATGTAGCCCTCGCTCATGGTGGCCGACGCGGAGGCGAACCGCATGTCGCACATGAGTGCCATGTCGAGGCCGGCGCCTACTGCGACGCCGTTGATGGCGGCGATTACCGGCTTGCTGGTCGTTTCAAGGGCGAATGCAACTTGGTGGATTCTTTCACTGAGCAGCGACTTGTATGAGGCGGTGGTGCGCGGTTGTTGTCTCAGCACATCGAGATCGACGCCTGAGCAGAAGCTGTCGCCCGCTCCGGTGAGGACGATGGCACCTATCTGTGGATCTCCGGAAGCGTGTTGGAGGAAGCGTGCCCATTCGTCGATCATCTCAAAGGTGAAGGCATTCTTGCGATGTGGTCGGTCAAGCGTGATGACGCCGACGCGCCCGACCGTGCTGAACTGGATGCCGTCGGTCATTGCACGGCTCCGATCACGATGTCCCAGATGTCGTTGTGCGCACATGCCTCGGTGAGGACACCCGACCAGTACGCATCGCTCCCGTACTCAGCGACCCAGGAAGACATCCGCAGCGTCAGTTCTCCGAGCCCGTATTCGCTGGTCGTTCCGATGGCGCCGTGCACCTGGTGGACGTTTGCGATGATCTCGGGCACTGACCGGGCGTCGTTACGCTTGGCCGCGGCGATGTCGAGCACCCTTCTCGAGTCGTGGTCACCGGCCAAGCAGAGCTGAACACCGGCATGCAGGAGCGTGCACTCGCGGGCCACTATGGCGAGCCGCTGTTGCACTGCTTGGAACTGGGCGAGCGGGCGACCGAACTGTTCGCGTTCGCTCACGTATTGCACAGAGTGTGCGAGTGCGGCCTGAGCGGCTGCGTCGATCTGAATCATTCGACCGACCGCGCCGCGGGCGAGGAAGCCGTCACGCGTGAGTACCGTGTGCCCCACGTGATCAGCGTCGAGACGGACTCCACGGAGTTCCACGTCATCACGCGGTTCTCCGATGAGATTGCTTCCATACGAGAGTGAGCAGCCGGATACCGGGACGACCGCGACGGCTCCGTCGGGGCACAGCACGACGACCTCAGTACAGGAGCGTGCCCACGGTACGCCCGCCAGGACGCCACTGAGCTCCCATCCTTCCGTTGTGCGCGTGAAGGAAAGGTCACCGAACGACGCCGTCATCGGGCCCTTCGGCAGGTGGATTCCCGCGTGCGTCAGTAACCACCCGGCCAGCCATAGGTGCTCCATCAGCGGAACAGCGGCCGCGAACCGACCCGACAGGGATAACAGCACCGCCGCGTCTGCCGTGCTTCCCCCGGACCCACCGAGAGCTTCAGCAATACCTACTGTGGTGAAGTCATGGCTGGACAATGATTCCCACAGCGCCACGTCCATGCAGGTATCCAGTGCGCACGACCACAATCGATGAGGTGACCCCGCCGTGAAGACGGGTGCCGCGAAAGTTGCGAGGTCCGCGTCCGGGTTGGTCATCGCATGCCCAGACTGCGCGCCACCATGCCGCGCAGCACGTCGGTGCTGCCGCCACGCAGGGTGAACCCGGGCGTCTGCACGAACGCCTGGGCGAGAAGGCGGGTCAGGTCGTCTGCCGCGCCCCGGTCAGCCTCCACGCCTGCGACCGCGCGGATCGAGTCGATGATCTCCTGCTCGAAGCTGGTGCCGGCGTCCTTGACGAGCGCGGCCGCCACATCGGGAGTCTCCCCTCGCTCCAGGGCGCCGGCCACTGAGATCGAGGCCTGCCGGATTATGCGCATCCGTGCGAGAGCATCCGCGAGGACGCGGGACTCGCCGGCCGTCGCAGTGCGGGCGAAAGCGCGGATGAGGCAGAACACGCTGAGGTACCGTTCAGCGCCGCTGCGCTCGAAGGCGAGCTCGCTGGTGACCTGCGCCCATCCTTGCCCCAGCTGGCCGACGACTCGGTGCGCCGGGACGAACACGTCATTGAAGCTGACTTCGTTGAAGTGGTGTTCTCCGGTTGTTCCGTAGATTGGCCGGATCTCGACACCGTCGCTCGGCAGCTCGACGATGACTTGACTGAGCCCCGCGTGCCGGTCCTCGCCGCGCGGGGCGGTGCGGACCAGGGCGAGGATGGTGTGCGCGCGGTGCGCCCAGCTCGTCCAGACTTTCTGTCCGGTGATGCGCCAGCCGTCGTCCACCGCGCGTGCACGCGTGCTGACCGAGGAGAGGTCGGAACCGGAGTTCGGTTCGCTCATCCCGGCAGCAAAGAAGCAGCGCCCGGAAGCAATCGCCGGAAGGAACCGCGCCTTCTGTTCGTCGGTGCCGAAACGGAGAAGAGTGGGCCCGGTCTGGCGGTCGGCGATCCAGTGCGCGGCGACCGGGGCGCCGGCGGCGAGTAGTTCCTCGTTGACCACAAAGCGGTCCAGGGCGCTCCGCTCGTGCCCGCCGTAGGCGGCGGGCCAGGTCATTCCCAGCCAACCGCGGGCGCCTAATTCCTGGGAGAGAGCGGGGTCGAAACCGGAGAGCCAGCTGTCCACGCGTGGGGTGAAGTCGTACTCGCCGAGGAATGCTCGAACCTGCTGCCGGAGGTCGTCAGAATCCGGGGGCAGGTCGGTCCGCTCCAACAGTAGGCTGGTCATGCCTGTGTCCTGGTCGAGTCGAGTGTGCGGTACTGCTCGCGGAGGGTGCGTTTGAGAATTTTTCCCACGGGTGAGAGGGGAAGCTCCGTGACGATGTCGACGGTGCGGGGCGCTTTGTATCGGGCGAGTTGCTGCGCGCAGTACTCCCGAATCGCCGCGGCATCGAGGTCGGTGCCCGGTGTGGCGACGACGACGGCGTGCACCCGTTCACCCCACTGCTCGTCGGGTACGCCGATGACGGCGCAGCTGGAGATCGAGGGATGCGTGGCGAGCACCTTCTCCACCTCGGCGCTGTAGACGTTCTCCCCGCCGGTGACGATCATGTCCTTCAGGCGGTCGACCACGTAGAGATAGCCGTCCTCGTCGAGGTAGCCCAAGTCCCCGGTGTGCATCCAACCTCCACGCAGGGCGAGTGCGGTTTCCGCGGGTTTGTTCCAGTAGCCGAGCATGATGTTCGCGCCGCGGACGATGACCTCTCCCACCGTCCCCGTATCGACGGTGGCGTCGGTTGCGTCGACGACCCGGATCTCGGCGTGCAGGGCCGCCCGTCCGGCGGAGCGCAAGCGCTCGGGGTGGTCCTGGTCGCGGTGGTCTTCGGGGCGCAGCACGGTGGCGACGGGGCCGAGCTCGGTCATCCCGTAGAGTTGGCACATCTGCAGGTCAGGCAACGTCTGCAAGGCTTTCCGCAGCACCGGTTCGGAGATCGGCGAGGCGCCGTAGCCGAGGTGTTGCAGGCTCGACAGGTCCGCACCGGTCGCTTCGGCGTAGTCGAAGAGGCGTTGAATCATCGTGGGTACCAGCGTGACCGCCGTGATGCGGTCCTTGGCGATGGTTGCGGCGAGTCCCTCGACGGTGAACTGTCCGAGCACGAAATGTGTGGAGCCGAGCTGGGCCTGCTGGTAGCACGCGCCGAGTGCAGCGAGGTGGTAGAGCGGTGCGACGTGCAGGAAACGTTCGCGTTCGTTGGGCATGCCGGAGGTCGCCATGAACCCGAATGTCGAGACGAGGAGCTGTGCGGGGCTCACCATGACACCCTTCGGCTGCCCGGTCGTCCCCCCGGTGTAGAGGATGCCGGCGAGCGCATCACCGGTCAGCCGGACGTCCTCCATCGCCGAAGCCTGCGCGATCAGGTCTTCGTAGCCAATCATCTTCGGAGGTGTCGGGTGCCCTCCGCAATGGACCAGGGTCGTCAATCCCGGGCACATCTGCTGGAGTTGCACCGCCTGGGACACGGTGTCGTCGTCGAGGAGCAGGACGGCGATGTCGGCGTCCACGATCTGGTAAGCCATTTCCTGGAGGCTCCACTGGGAGTTGACCGGGGCGAAGACGAAGCCGCCCCACGGACATGCCAGGGCGTACTCGACGTAACGCGCGGAGTTGGGGGCCAAGATTCCGACCCGGTCTCCCTGGACCGCGCCCAGCTGGGTCAGGCCGGCGGCCAGGCGGGCCACCCGGTCAACTAGTTCTGCGAAGCTGATGGGCCGGCCGTCGTCGATGAGGGCGACCTCGGTCGGCATCTGCTGCAGACTGCGGTGCAGCCCCTGGGTGAGATACACGTCTGCTCCTCTCGGTACGTGCGGGTGGGCGGTTACAGTGAGCGCGCGATCAGTTCCTTCTGGACCTCGTTCGCCCCGCCGTAGATGCGTTGGGCGCGGGCGTCGGCATACATCCGGGCAATCGGGTATTCGCGCATGTACCCGTAGCCGCCGAACAGCTGCAGGCACTTGTCGATGACCCGGCACTGCACGTCGGTCAGCCACCACTTGCACATCGCCGCGGCCGCGGAGTCCAGCTCGCCGGCCATGTGGGCGGCGATGCAGTCGTCGAGGAACACCCGCGAGACCCGGGCCAGGGTGGCGCACTCGGCCAACTCGAAGCGGGTGTTCTGCATCGTCATCAGTGGTGCGCCGAAGACCTCGCGCTGCTTGACGTAGTCCACCGTCAGCTGCACGGCGAGCTCGGTCGCCGCCACGGCGCTGATCCCGATGATCAGCCTTTCCTGCGGGAGTTGGCTCATCATCATGGCGAAGCCGCGCCCCTGCTCGCCGAGCAGGTTGCTCGCCGGGACTCGGGCCTCGTCGAAGAACAACTCGGAGGTGTCGGCCCCGTGCTGCCCGATCTTGTCCAGCACCCGGCCCCGGGTGAAGCCGGGGCAGTCGGCGGCTTCGACGACGATGAGCGAGACGCCCTTGGCTCCGGCGGCGGGATCGGTCTTGGCCGCGACCACGATCAGGTCGGCGGTGGCCCCGTTGGAGATGAACGTCTTGGCGCCGCTGATGAGGTAGTCGTCACCGTCGCGGTCGGCGCGGGTGCGGATCGCCTTGAGGTCGGATCCGGCCGAGGGCTCGGTCATCGCGATGGCCGCCACCAGTTCGCCGGTGGCCATCGGGGGCAGCCACCGTTGCTTCTGCTCCTCGGTGCCATAGCTCAGTAGATAGTGGGCCACGATGCCGCTGTGCACGGAGTTGCCCCACGAGCGGTCGCCGATGCGCGAGTACGCCTGCTGGATCGCGGCGTCGTGCAGGAACGTGCCACCACCGCCGCCGTAGCACTCCGGGATGGAAGCGCACAGCAACCCGACCTCGCCGGCCTTCTTCCAGAACTCCCGGTCGACGTGCTGCTGCTGCGCCCAGCGCTCCAGGTTCGGGACCGCCTCGCGGTCGAGGAAGTCGCACGCCAGCTCGTGCAGCGAGGCAACGTCGCCCTGTATCCAGGCCGAGCCCCGCGGGCTCACTGGGCCATCTCCGCGGCCGCCACTGCGACGGTGGCCGAGCCCCGCAAGGTCACGGTGCCATCGGCCAGGGTGATGGTCAGCTGCACAGTGGCGACCTGCTCGCCGTCCTGCTCCTGCAGGGAGGTGACCGTTCCCCGGCAGGTCGGCTGCCCGTGTACCGGGGTGATGGACGCGAATCGCACCCGAAAACCCCGGAGCCGGGCTTGGGGTAGCCACCCGGTCAGCAGGCGGCCGAGGTAGGCCATCGAGAGCATGCCGTGGGCGAAGACGTCGTCCAGACCGGCGCTACGCGCGACGTCGAGGTCGATGTGGATGGGGTTGTGGTCACCGGATGCACCGGCGAACAGGGCCAAGGTGGTCCGGCTGATCGGCGCAAGCACCAAAGGCGGGAGCTCGAGGCCTACCGCGAGCTCGGCGACGTGAGTGGTCATGCCAGCTCCAATTCTCGAATGACCAGGACATTGGTGAGTGTGGCGACCGGTTCCCCATCGCGGCTCACGTGGGTTTGCCGCACCAGGAAGCGGAGGGCGCCGTTCTTCTTCTCGTAGTAGTCGCTGTAGCGCGGCGCCAGGTCCAGGGTCTGCCCGGCGAAGGCCAGCGCGTGGTACTCGAAGGCCTGCTCACCGTGCAGAATTTGACGCAGGTCCACGCCCAGCTCCTGCAGCACGCCGTGCGGATTGGGCCGGCCCAGCTCGAGGCTGAAGAAGAACGTCGGGGGCACCAACAGGTCGGGGTAGCCGGCCGCCCGGGCGGCGTCGAGGTCGGAGTACGTGGGATCGATTTCCCCGAGCACGGTGGCGAAGAAACGTAGATGTCCGCGCTCGACCTTCGCCGAAAAGGCCGGAAGTTCCCGCCCGATGAGGGTGCGCGGGTCGATCATGCCGACATCACGAACGCCGGTGGTCCCGCGGGCAGCTTCTGCAGCGCGTCGCCCACCTCGTCGACGGTCCACTTGCGGTCCTTGTCGAAGGACTCCTGCTCGGTCCAGCCCTGCTGCACGCCGATGTGGCCGCCCATCACGCTGAAGACCTGCCCCGAGACCGCGCAGTCCTGCTGCGCCAACCAGGCCACGAGGGGTGCGACGTTGTCCGGCGCCCATTTGTCGAAGCCGCCCTCGCCTTCGCCGCCGATGCGGTCCCCCAGTCCCGGGGTGGCCATGGTGAGGCGGGTACGGGCGACCGGTGCGATCGCGTTGACCCGCACCCCGTAGCGCTCGAGCTCGCGGGCGGCCACGACGGTCATGATGGCGATGCCCGCCTTGGCGGAGGCGTAGTTCAGCTGGCCCGGGTTGCCGCGTAGTCCCGATCCTGACGAGGTGTTGATCACCGAGGCCGCGACGGTCTCACCGGCCTTGCTCCTGCTCCGCCAGTACTCGGCGGCGTGGCGGAGCACGCAGAAGTGACCCTTCAGATGCACGTCCATGACCGTGTCCCACTCCGATTCAGACATGTTCACGATCGTGCGGTCCCGGAGAATGCCCGCGTTGTTCACGAGGATGTCGAGGTCTCCGAAGGTGTCGACCGCCAGCTGCACCATCTCACGGGCGCTGTGCCAGTCGGAGACGCTGCCGATGTGCGCCACCGCTTTGCCGCCACGGGCCTTGATCTCGTTAACCACTGCGTGGGCCGGGCTGCCGTCGTCGCCGCTGCCGTCGGGTCCGGCTCCGTTGTCGTTGACGACGACGTGCGCACCTAAGTCAGCGAATAGCAGGGCGTGCTCGCGCCCCAGGCCCCGCCCGGCCCCGGTGATCACTGCGGTTCGGCCTTCCAGTGTGGCCATACGTTTACCTCATCCTCTCGATATTCGGGTAAGCGCCGCTAGCTGAGCCCCCGACGGTAGCGGTGATGTGTCACACAGTCAACTGCCGTTAACGAAATGCGTCCACGCATGGCGTAGGACGAGGTACGTTCGCGAGCGGCAACAGACACCGGATCGCCCGATGTTCGCTACGCTGACCCTTCGCTACCGACGTCACGACAGGATCCCCAGTGAGTCAGAACCAGGCCGGGCGCTCAGCCGAGCGACGTGTACAGATACTCACGGCCGCCGCCCACCTGTTCCGCCAACGGGGCTTCGTAGGCGTTGGTATCGACGACATCGGTGCAGCGGTCGGTGTCAGCGGCCCAGCGGTCTACCGATACTTCCCCAGCAAACAGGCGGTGCTCGCCGAGATCGTCCGCGGGTACGTGCGGGCGCTCGGCGCCGAGTGCGGGCGGCGCGCCCAGGCTGCCGCGCGCACGGGCGGCGACGCTGCTGTCGAGAGGTACATCCTCGACTCGGCGATCACGGTCGGCTTGCGCGACCCGGACGGTCTCGTCGTCTACCTGCGTCAGCTCGCCTACCTTGATCCGGCCGACCGGGAGTCGATCCTGGCCGACCGCAAGGCGCTCGCGGACGCGTGGGACTCCGTGCTGCGTAGCCTCCACGTCGATGGCGCGCTGGCCGCGAGACAGCTGCGCCTGCGTTGCGTCGCGGGGGTCCTCATCCACGTGGCACTCACGAAGCTGACCACGCCCCAGCCGCGCGAGGACCTGGCGAAGCAGATGGTGACCTCGATCCTCGAGGTAACACTGCCGGACTCGCTAGAGCAACCACATCACGGGCCCGGCGGCGAGTCGGGTGTGGCCCTGCGGCACGCTTCTCGCCGGGAGGCCATCCTGGCCGCCTCCACCAGGTTGTTTCGTGAGCGCAGCTTCAACGGCGTCTCCCTGCGCGATATCGGGGCCGCCGTGGACATCAGCGCGTCAGCGGTCAACCGCCATTTCGAGAGCAAGGAACAGCTGCTCGCCACCGCCTTCAACCGGGCCGCAGAGCAGATAGCGGCGGGTATCGCGGGGGCCATCGGCCGCGCCGGCACACCGGCCGAGGCGGCGGTCGAGATCGTCACGGTCTATACCCAGCTGGCGATCGAGTGCCGGGATCTGATCGTCATCAACGCCACCGAGATGCACTTCTTGCCTGAGTCTCATCGCACCACTCGACGCCGCAACCAGCGGATGTACGTCGAGGAGCTGGCGCAGATGCTCGCCGCGGCCCGTCCCGAACTCGGCGTGAGCGAGTGCCGAATCCGCGCCGGTTGCGTCTTTGGCCTGGTGAACGAGGCGGTCATGAAGGACAGTCTGCTGCGGCGCCCCAACCTCATCGACGAGTTAACGGTAATGGGCCTCGCCTTGCTCGGACTGCCCGCCGATCAGACTGCGACAGTCTCCTCTACCTGCGACTGTGTATGAAAAGTACGCTGACCCCTTGTCAGCATGTGAACGACTGTGTACGTTAATGCTGACAAGTCCATCTGATCTGCGGAGGCGACATGCCCGGCATCGGCATCGCGCGTTATGGCACCCACGTCCCGTACTGGCGCCTGCAACGGCAGACGATCAACGCTGCGCTCGGTAGCACTCCTGCGAAGGGCGGCCGGGCCGTGACCGCGTTCGACGAGGACACGACGACCATGGCGGTCGAGGCCGGCCGCGCTGCCCTTGCTGGGTACTCGACACCCGGGCCGATTGGTGGCCTGCTCTTCGCGACCGCGCACCCGGTCTATGCCGACAAGACCAATGCGACCGCCATCCATGCGGCCTTGGGTTTGCCCGCGGAGGCACACGTCGCGGACATGACCGGAAGCGTCCGCTCGGGTGTCGCTGCCCTGCTGGCCGGGCTGTACCGGCCGGACCCCACGCTCGTGACACTGTCCGACGCCCGCACGGGTGCGGCCGGGGGCGTCGATGAGTCGACCGGTGGTGACGCCGCCGCAGCGTTCGTCCTCAGTTCCGCCGACCACGGGCCGCTCCTCGCGGAGTTCCTCGGCTCGGCGTCCGCCACCGCGGAGTTCCTCGATCGCTGGCGTGCGCCGGGGGAGTCGTCGGCGTCAAGTTGGGAAGAGCGATTCGGCGAGGAGATCTACGCCGGCTTGGGCACCAGGTCGTTCGAACAGGCACTGAAATCCGCCGGACTGGCCGCCGGCGAGGTCAACCGGATGGCGGTGGCCGGCCTCGCGCCGCGGGCCACGCGCGCATTCCTGAAGGGTTCGGGCGTTGCGCCCGACGCCGTCGTCGATGATCTGACCAGCAGCATCGGCAACAGCGGCACGGCACACATGGGCGTGCTGCTCGCCGCAATGCTCGACCGCGCCGCGCCCGGTGAGGTGTTGGCGGTGACCGTACTGTCCGACGGTGCCGAGACGTTGCTGTTCCGGACCACCGAGCACGTCCTCGACTCCCGCCAGGCCGTGTCCGTCGATACTCAGATCGCCAGCGGCAACGATGCCCTGTCCTACGCGGACTTCCTCATCTGGAAGGGCCAGCTGCGTCGTCAGCAACCGCGCCGACCGGAGCCGGACCGTGCCGCCGCGCCGGCCACCCACCGGTTGGTGGACTGGAAATTCGGGTTCACCGGTAGCCGCTGCACCGAGTGTGGCACCCGGCACCTACCTCCCCAACGGGTCTGCCTGCGGTGTGGCGCCACCAACCACATGGAGACCGAACGGCTGGCCGACACCCCGGCGACCATCGTGACGTACACGGTGGACCACTTGGCCTTCTCGCTGGCACCCCCGGTCGTCGCCGCGGTCATCGACTTCGACGGCGGCGGCCGATTCTCCTGCGAGCTCACCGACGTCGATGCGGACACCATTGCCGTCGGGCAACGCGTCGTGATGACCTTTCGCCGGTTGTCCTCCGCCGACGGTGTGCACAACTACTTCTGGAAAGCCCGGCCAATCAGCGAAGGACAGACCCGATGAGCTCACACGGAATCAAGGACCGCGTCGCGATCATCGGCATGGGGTGCACCCAGTTCGGCGAACGATGGGACGCCTCGACCGCAGACCTGCTGGTCGAGTCGACGACCGCCGCGTTCGCCTCGGCGAACATCGGCAAGGACGACATCGATGCCTACTGGCTCGGCACGATGAACTCCGGTTTCTCCGGCATGACGCTGTCGGCCGCGCTGAAAATCGACTACAAGCCGGTGACCCGGGTGGAGAACTTCTGCGCCAGCGGTTCCGAAGCGTTTCGCAACGCCTGCTACGCGGTGGCCTCGGGGGCCTACGACATGGTGATGGCCGTCGGTGTCGAGAAGCTCAAGGACTCCGGCTACTCGGGGCTGACACGCGCGAACCCACCCTCGGACGGTACGGCGAGCACGCTGTCCGCGCCCGCCCGGTTCTCCATGCTCGGCCCGGCCTACAGCGCCAAGTACGGCGTCAGTCGCGCGGACTTCAAGCGGGCCATGACCCACGTCGCCTGGAAGAACCACTACAACGGAGCCCGCAACGAACGCGCCCAGTTCCAGGCCGAAGTCCCCGAGTCCAAAATCTCGGCCGCACCCCCCATTGCCGGAGATCTGGGCGTCTTCGACTGTTCCGGGGTCAGCGACGGCTCCGCGGCGGTGATCATCGTCCGAGCCGAAGACGCCCACAACTACACCGACACCCCCCTGTACGTGAAAGCCCTCGCCTTCGCGGCCGGCCCGGGAAGCGGACCCATCGACCCCGAGTACGACTACACGACCTTCGAAGAGGTCGTCCGGACCGCCGCCGATGCCTACGGCCAAGCTGGCATCACGACGCCCAGTGCTGACCTCATGATGGCCGAAGTGCACGACTGCTTCACACCCACCGAGCTCGTGTTAATGGAGGACCTCGGCTTCTCCCCCCGAGGACAGGCCTGCCAAGACACCATGGCCGATCGCTTCACCCTCTCCGGAGACCTTCCCATCAATCCCGACGGCGGCCTGAAAAGCTTCGGACACCCGATCGGCGCCTCCGGACTACGCATGCTGTTCGAATGCTGGCTACAACTACGCGGCGAAGCACCCTCGGAACGCCAAGTGCGGACCAAGGGCAAAAAGTACGGCCTCACCCACAACCTTGGCGGCGGCCCGGGCGAATGCGTCTCCTTCGTTTCCGTCGTCGGAGCCGAGCTCGGCTGAGCCCGGACAGCGCGAAGTCCCCACCGGTTGCGCGTCGGGCTGCTGGTGAACACCACGGGTCAATGGCTGTCAAACGGCGGCGTAAACAAACGAACTCCTTCGAGGCGAGGACTATGCGTCACGCCCACCCTGCGCCCTGGGCGTACGTCCGCGCCGGGGAGGAGTGCAGCGCCGTGGACTGTTGGGTGGGGCTCTGATTGAAGATCGGGAAGACGGACCGTCTACGACTACCCGCCTGCGGCTGTGTCAGCGTGAGGTGGATTGTGCGACACCGAGCATAATTTGCGTGAAAGCAACCCACATCCGCAGGGCTCATTGCCCTGGGGTATCGCAACTACCTCACTGGACGTCTGCTGGTGGGCGTGGCTGGGGCAGTGGCGCCGGGCGCGGGGCCAGCGGGAAGAGCCGCAGCGTGTTCGACACCGGGGCGGCGGCGACGGCGACCCAGGCGCCCAGGCCCGTCACCGCGACGACTCGCTCGCCTACGACGAATGGGCCGTTGGCGTGGCGGACTGTCCCGGTCGCCACCCCGCCCGGGACATAGGGCGGGTCCGGCTTCAGCTGGTAGAGCCCTCGGGTCTGTAGCAGGTCGGGAAACACTACGGCCGCCGCCTTCACATCGATGAGAATCTGCGAATCACCGACTTTGGGGGCTGGCAGATCCGCGATAGTCAACGCGTCTGGTCCATCCAAAGATTGCTGCACTGCTGCGCGCATCGAACCTCCTGTTATGCCGTAGTTGAACGGCAAATGTGATCGTCCAGACGTGCAGAGCGCACGCACGGTGCGGTGATGCGGCGGCTTCAGCGCCGGCCTAGTCTCGGTCGCGTGAGCGCTCATGGCCGAGCAAGCGCTGGGCGTTGCGAGTCGTGAGTTCGCGCCAGCTGTTCGGGCTGGTCGGCGGCGTCGATGGAGGCGATCTGTTGGTTGACGCCGGCGATGGGCGTCCAGCAGTAGTCGCTGCCGTACAGCAGTCGTTCAGTTCCAAACGCTGCCGCCAACGCGGGCACCTGGTGGGGGAAGGGGATGCCCGCGATGTCGAACCAGAGTCGGGAGATTTGCTCCGGCACGCCTGGTGCGTCGCAGCTGCCGCCGAAGATCGCGACACGGAACAGTTCCAGGCGTGCGGCCAGCAGCGGCAGGGTGCCGCCGCAGTGGGTGAAGACCCATTCGATATGGGGGTAGCGCTCCAGGGTGCCGGTGAAGACGAGGTCGCTGACGGTGCGCGTGGAATCGAAGATGAACTCCAGCATCGGGCGGGGTCGGCCCAGTTCAATCTGTTCCGCGCAGGGCGGGGATGTCGGGTGGACGACCCCGACCGCGCGGCGCCGATCGAGCTCCTCATAAAGCGGTGCGAGGCGGGCGTCGCCAAGATACAGTCCGTCGTTGTTCGACTCTATGGCGACACCGTCGCTGCCGAGCTCGTCCAACGCGTAGGTCAGTGCTTCGAGGGCGCCGTCGACGTCAGGCAACGGCAGCGAGGCGAAGTGTCCGAACCGGTCCGGGTGATTGCGTACGACGTAGGCGCCAAAGTCGTTACAACAATGTCGAGCCGCAGCCAAAAGAACACACTCACCGGCAAGGATATGGCAGATCAGGCCCTCGGGCGACTCAGTTCAATGTTGTGGACGTAGCGGCTTAGCCGACGACCCAGCACTTTCGCGGGATAGGCATATTGCGCATCCGCAGGCCACGGCCACCTCGGGACCGCTGTGCCGGGTCGCGCGAAAGTCGAGTGCATTAACCGTTCACCTTGGGGCGAGTTTGGAGGCCATTCGAGGCCGCTAGCCGCGGGCTAGCTGCCCACGGATCATGTTCTGCATCGTGGGGAGCGCCGGGTGCTCGAACCCGGCCGGGTCTAGTCCGATCCTGTGCAGCAGGCGCTCGTCGTCCTCGGCGCGCCCGTCGTCGTGGCGACCGATCTCTCGGATTTTGAGTAGCCCGAGCCACTCAAGTGTCTTGCGAGCCGCGGAGTAGGAGTCGCGGTGGATACCGTAGTGCTGCAGTCGCACGGCACCCGGGAAGGCCCACAGGCCGTCGTCGCTCCATGATCTGCGGCGGCAGGCCGCCATGAGCAGCACCGAGATTTCGGAGTCCTCGAGGACGTGCAGCCAGCTGTTGAGCACGAAGCCCGCAGGCATGACGAACGCTGACTCGGACACTGCCGGGGTGGCGTATTCCTGGTGCTCACCGAACGCGTCGACGCCGGCCTCGTGGAGGAGGACGAACCCCTCGAAGCGGTTGCGTTTGCCGGACGGTCCTGGTACGTCGACCAGCCCGGCACCCTCCAGGGTCGCCAAGGCCTTCCGAACGGTGCGTGCCCGCTTGTCGCGTGAGGTTATAAAGACGCCACCGCGGTTGCTGTCGGTCGGTTGTGCCGCAACGAGGTCGGCCCACCCCGTCTGCTTGCTGCTACCGGCAATCGGGATCTCTAGGTCAGCGAGACGTGCCTTCGTGCCCGGCTTGCGGTGCAGTTGGAGCAAGGCCATAGCGATCAACTGCAACCTGAGTGCGGACCCCTGGCTAGACGAGATCCTCGTGGCCGGCGGACGCAGCTCTCGGGGCGGGGCCTTGCGGTCGGAACCGTCTCCGGGGATCGGAGTCGTCCGGCAACTGAACTCGTGGCGTGTCCTCAACCCCAGAGATAGGAGTTTACCGGCCGGACGCTGATAGGCGAGCAGGGCGTTGTTGATGCCCTCCAGGTGAGGCGCTAAGCCGGGGACATCGAGTCGGCCGAGCCGTCCTCCGAGCCTGGCACGCTCCTTGGTCGTTGGCGGTCTAGACCAGTCGTATTGGAGTGCGGTCAACGGAGGAGTCGCCTCTTTTAGGTGGGATCAACCTGAACGTGTTAACCGGCCAGAGAGCCAGCTTCGCAGGGTCTGACATGGTTACCCGAGACTGGCCGGTTAAGACGCTTCTCCAGTGTACTGGATCTGACACGGGACTAGTGGCTCACTGAGTGGTGGACGGCGCCGGAACCGGCGCCCGAGGTAGGTAGAGAGGAGGGAGACTCAAGTGGATCCCCACAACGAGTGGCCGCCACGACGGTCTGAACGCCTGGGCTGGCTACGTACCGTGCTCCAGGTCGTCCAGACCGTCGCCATTCTGGTCCGTGCGTGGCACGACCTCTGAGCGCGCGAAGCCGCGATGGTCAGGCCCCGCGCCGGGTGCTCACCCGCGTGGGGCCTGATCCACGTTCGGCAGTTGCAGGGTAGTACGGGGGCATAGTGAATGGCTCCTTATGCCGCAGGCATCGACGACGGGTGAGTCCCGTGGAGTGGTGTAACTCGTCGGCGTGATTCTCTGCGGTGGCTGCCTGGCACCACCTACCGGGACCCAGTCACGGTCAGCAGGTCGAACCGTCGGGGACTGCCACTGCCTGCCGCGCCGCCGACGTCCAACGGACGTACCTCCGCGGGTCTCTTCTTTAAGAACAACTACCGATTTCTCAATCTTGGCTGCATCTCGACAACAAAAACTGTCGGGATGCAGTGAAGATCGACCACAATCATCGGCCGAGATTAAACAAATCAGCCGTCTCGGCGACCGTGTTCAATGTTGCCTGCATCCCTGGGCGCGGAGCTCACCTACGCAGTGAGGTGACC
>JAABVA010001978.1_pt1 | contig 20995 bp, 24 predicted proteins | sample 5560331 | NCBI WGS metagenome assembly JAABVA01 (sample SAMN12812661, study PRJNA571458) | rock metagenome | isolation source: Antarctica rocks | place: Antarctica: Victoria Land, Mt New Zealand sud | collected 2016-01-07
CACCTCCTGCTGGCCGGGCATCTCGACGCCGACGCACCGACGCGTCCCACCGACCGACCGAACTTGACTCGCATGCTGTTCCTCGATCCGCACACCCGCGACCTGCACCGCAACTGGCGCGGGGAGGCTGCCCTGGCGGTGGCCTCGATGCGCTTTGTGGCAGCTCAGTTCCGAGGCGACCGTGAACTGGAAGAACTGATCGGTGAGCTCACCCTCAACAGCCCCGACTTCGCCCGGCTGTGGGCCAAACACCCGGTGCAGAAATGCACGAGCGGCACCAAACAGTTCCGCCACCCCGAAGTCGGTGACCTCGACCTCGACTTCGAGGTGCTGCATCTCCCGGACGCCAGCGGTCAACGCATCGTCACCCACACCGCCGAACCGGGCTCAGCGGCAGCAGCTGCCCTCGCCCTGTTGCAGAGCACCAGCGCGCGACGACAGTGCGCGAATGCCGCCCGGTAGCGTCGGAAACCGTGCTGCATGACTACGGCGGCGAGGGCGCGCCAATCCTGCTGCTGCACGGGCTGATGGGCCGATCCGGTACCTGGCGACGGCAACTGCCGTGGCTGCGTCGGCATGGCCACGTCTGGGCCGTGGACACCGCCGGACACGGTGGCACGAGCAGCGCCGGGCCGTGGACCACCGAGCGCTTCGTCGCCGACGCGGCGGCCGCGCTGCGGGAACTGGATCACGGTCCGGTGGTAGCCATCGGGCACTCCATGGGGGCGCTGCACGCCTGGTGCCTCGCGGCCGAGTACCCCGCGCTGGTCCGGGCCCTGGTCATCGAGGACATGGCGCCGGACTTCCGTGGCCGCACCGCGGTGGGCTGGCTGGCCCAGTTCGAGAGCTGGCCGCTGCCGTTTCCCGACGCTGCTGCGGTGCTGGACTTCTTTGGTCCGGTGGCGGGGCGGTACTTTCTGGAAAGTTTCGATCAGCGCGCCGATGGCTGGCACCTGCACGGCGCACTGGAGAACTGGTTCGCCATCGCCGAGCACTGGGGCGCTCGAGACCATTGGGAGCAGTGGCAGGCGGTGCGGGTCCCCGCCCTGCTGCTGGAGGCGGAGCTGTCCATCACGCCGCCCGGCCAGATGGCCCAGATGGCAGCGATGGCCAACGCGCCGTGCACCCATCTGGTCGTGCCAGGCGCCGGGCACCTGCTCCATGACGACGCCCCGGATGCCTACCGCGCCGCGGTCGAGGCCTTCCTCGGCGAACTGTCCGCCGCCGAGCCGTCGGAGGCAGGCTGACCTTCCCCGGCGAGCGCGAACAAGCCGGTGGGCGTCTGTTCCACCAGGCCGTCGGTGAGCAGCGAGTCCAGTGCCCGGTCACGCTGCGCGACATCCACGGTCCACACCCGGTCCAAATCGGCGCGCGCGAGCGGGGTCTCGGAGTCACGCAGCAGGCCCAGCAGCAGGCCACGCACCTGCCGGTCGGTACCCGCGTAGCGCTGCGCCGGTCGGCGGGGGCCGGTGCCGGCCGGTTTGCCCCTGGAGTGCCACTGGCACTGCTGCCGCAGCGGGCACGCCGCGCAGCGGGGGCCGCGGGCCGTGCACACCGTGGCACCCAGCTCCATCAGGGCGGCAGAAATCACCGCCGCACGGGGGACGTCTGGTGGCAGCAGCTGTTCCACATCTGCGTGGTCCCTGCTCGTCGATGCGGCTCCCGCATCGGCCTCCCCGTGCACCGCCCTGGCCACCACTCGCCGCACGTTGGTGTCCACCACCGGCACCCGCTGACCGTAGGCGAAGCAGGCCACGGCGCGGGCGGTGTACGCCCCGATACCGGGCAGCGCCAGCAAGGTATCGACGTCGGAGGGCACCACGCCATCGTGCTCGGCGGTGATTGCCGTGGCACAGGCATGCAGACGCAGGGCCCGGCGCGGGTAACCCAGCCTGCCCCAGGCGCGCAGCACCTCTGCCTGGCCGGATGCGGCCAGGCTCGACGGGGACGGCCACCGCAGAACCCACTCCGTCCAGACGGGAATGACCCGAGCGACAGGCGTCTGCTGCAGCATCACCTCGCTCATCAGCATCGCCCACGCCGTGGTGCCCGGCTCGCGCCAGGGCAGCGCACGCGCGCTGGCGGCGAACCAGTCATGCAGCGCTTCGGTCTCCACCCGGAGCACGGTACGTGCGACACGCGGGCGCGATGGCGCCGGATCGGGCGTGTCACCGCATTACCGTTGTTGCCGTGCTAACTCCGACGGGTCCAGAGCCCCGAGTCGTGTACCTGCGGCGGCGGGTAGCCGTTGTCGGTGCCGCAGTGGTGGCCCTGCTGGCCGTCGTGTGGCTCGCGACGGCCACCGCGGGTGACGACCCCGACCTGCCGGCCCAAGCGGCCGCTACTGGATCGATGACGACCTCGGCGCCCGCACCCAGCTCTTCCACCGCTGCACCCACCACGACTGCCGCTGCATCCAGCTCGTCGTCCGCTCCCACGGCCTCGTCGGCGTCCTCGGCCCCCGGTACCAGTTCCGCCGCGCCCAGCTCTCCCGCACCGAGCTCTCCAGCGTCCTCGGTTGCCCGTGGCGTCGCGTGCAGCGACGGGTCGATCGACGTCGCGGCGCAGGTGGGCGCACCCAGCTATCCCGTCGGGGCCCAACCGGTCTTCCGTCTGCTGATCACCAACACCGGCAAAACGCCGTGCTCAGCCGACCTGAGCGCCCGGCTGCAGCAGGTCGTGGTGTATTCCGCCGACGGTGCCAAGCGAGTGTGGTCCAGCAACGACTGCCACCCGGGGACCGCCGCCGAGGTGCGCACCCTCGGTGCCGGTGAGCAGGCGGTTTACAGCATCCAGTGGTCGGGGACCAGCTCCACCGAGGGCTGCGCTACGCCACGGGTTCCGGCCGCCGCCGGCCAGTACCTGGTGTTGGCCACCCTGGGCGCCCTGCAGAGCCAGCCCGCGCCCTTCACCCTGGTCTAGCCGTAGCGCTCCACGATGCTGGACTCGGCCAGCCGAGACAGTCCTTCCCGGACGAACCGCGCCCGCGCCTCGCCGACACCGTCCACCGTCTGCAGGTCCTCGGCCGTGGCCGCCAGCAGCGACTGCAGGGTGCCGAACGCGTCCACCAACCGCTCGATGACCGGACGGGGCAGGCGAGGCACCCGCGACAGCAGGCGGTAGCCGCGCGGGCTCATCGGGGCTTCCAGGTCCTGGACCGTCGCGGAGTGCCCGAAGGCCCGGGAGATGGCGGTGAGGTCGATGAGGTCTTGCGGGCTGAGGGCGTCAAGGGCTTCCAGCGCCGGGTGGATCGTCGACTCCGGGTCGGGCAGCTCGCCGGGCAGGTAGTCACGGACCACCAGCTCGCGATCGTTGTCGGTTCCCCCGGCCAACTCGGCGAGCTGCAAGGCAAGCAGGCGCCCGTCGGTGCCCAGTTCGACGACATCGCCGTGGATCTCCGCCGAGATCCGGCGAACCATCTCCAGCCGCTGAACCACGGTCATCGCGTCACGCAGGGTGACGAAGTCCTCGATCTCCAGCGCCGACAGCTGCTGGGTGACCTCATCGAGGCGGGCCTTGTACCGCTCGAGGGTGTCCAGGGCCTGGTTCGCCCGGGACAGAATCGTCGCCGAGTCGTCCAGCACATGGCGCACCCCGTCGACGTAGACACTGATGATGCTCATCGACTGGCTTACCGACACCACGGGGTAGCCGGTCTGCACGGCCGTTCGTTCTGCCGCGCGGTGCCGGGTGCCGGTCTCGCCGGTCGGCACGGTGTGGTCGGGCACCAGCTGGACGTTGGCTCGCAGGATCCTGGTGGCGTCGGTGGAAAGCACGACGGCGCCGTCCATCTTGGACAACTCGCGCAGCCGGGGCGGGGCGAACTCCACGTCCAGCTCGAAGCCGCCGTCGCTGATGGTCTCGACCAGCTCGTCGTAGCCCAGGACGATCAGCGCACCGGTGCGGCCGCGCAGGATGCGTTCCAGTCCTTCCCGCAGGCCGGTTCCCGGAGCCAGCCTGGCCAAGGTCGCCCTCAGCTCCGACACTGCCTGTTCAGGCACCCATATCCGCCTCTCTGCTGCCGCGCCGGCATCGTCGCCGCGCAATCCCCTCGCTTATCGTGCCCGATCAACCGACCAGAACGCGCAGCGCAGCAGGTATGTCGGCAACCACGGTGGCGCGGATGCCCGCGGGCATCGGCCCGGAGTCGGGCGGGACAAGGGCGCGCCGGAAACCCAGCCGAGCGGCTTCGGCGACCCGCCGCTCGGCGCCACTGACCCGGCGAACCTCTCCGGCGAGTCCGAGCTCACCGATGACGACGAGTTCGCTGGGCAAGGCTCGGTCGGTGGCGGCGGAGGCCACCGCCAGGGCGAGCGCAAGATCTGCCGCCGGTTCGGTGACCCGTACCCCGCCGACCGTTGCCGCGTAGACCTCAGAGCCGGACAGCTGCACCCCACCGCGTCGCTCGAGCACGGCCAGGATCATCGATACCCGCGCCGAATCGAGCCCACTGACAGCGCGGCGCGGTGAGGCGAGGCCGGAGCCCGCCACCAGGGCCTGGACCTCACACAGCAGCGCCCGCCTGCCCTCGACGGCCACCGTGATGGCGGTGCCGGCCACGGCTTCGCCCCGGTGCTGCAGAAACAGGCCGGAGGGATCGCTCACCCCGTGGATGCCGTCGGCCCGCAGCTCGAAGCAACCGACCTCGTCCGCCGCGCCGTAGCGGTTCTTCACCCCGCGCACCATCCGCAGCGTCGAGTGCTTGTCGCCTTCGAAGTGCAGCACCACGTCCACCAGGTGCTCGAGGGAGCGCGGGCCGGCCACTGCACCGTCCTTGGTGACGTGGCCGACCAAGATGATCGGAAGTGAACGCGCCTTGGCCAGCGAGGTCAGCGCCGCGGTCACCGCACGGACCTGGGTGACGCCGCCGGGAACCCCGTCCACATCGGCGGCGAACATGGTCTGCACCGAGTCGACGATGAGCAACTCCGGTTGTACCTGTTCGACGTGGCTGAGCACTGTGGCCAGATCGGTCTCTGCGGCCAGGTACACGCCCTCGTGCACGGCCGAGGTTCGTTCGGCGCGCAGGCGGACCTGCCCGGCGGACTCCTCGCCGGTGACATAAAGCGCCTTGCCGCCCCGCCTATGATCGTGCTCAGCCCACTGGCGGACGACTTCCAGCAGCAGGGTCGATTTGCCCACCCCGGGCTCCCCGGCCAGCAGAACGACGGCACCCGGCACCATGCCGCCGCCGAGGACGCGATCCAGCTCGGCTACGCCGGTGGGCCGGACCTGGGTGGTGCGCACATCCACTTCGGTGAGCGGCACTGCCGGGCTGAGGGGCGGAAAGCCCAGCGGTGAATGCCCAGGGCGAGCGCCCCGGCCCGGAGCGAGGGCGGTGCGCAGCGGGACCTCGGCGAGGGAGCCCCACTGGCCACAGTCGGGGCAGCGGCCCACCCACTTGGCGACGGTATGCGTGCACTGGGTGCACCGAAAGCTGGTGCGGGGTTTGGCCACCGGATCAGGTTAGGCGGCAGTGCCGACAAGGCGGCGTGCCGATGCCGACTCAGCCGTGGCTGCTGGCGCCGCGAGGGGTCTCGGGTGTGGCGACCGGCACCGGCAGGGTGAGGGCGCCGGAGCGGGCGAAGGTGAAGGTCACCGGGAACGTCGGGCCTGGCTTCACCTCGGCGGTCAACCCCTCCAAGGTGGCGCTCAGGGTGACGGCCTGCGGGTTGGCCCCGGAAGCCGACGAATCGGTCGCGACGACGCTACTGCCGCCGGGGATGTCCTGGGAGCCCTTGAGCGTCACCTTCTGCGCCGCCGGGGAGCTGATCGACACCAGCTTGTCGCCTTGCACACCGGAGTTGGTGACGGTGAAATGCAAGGCCGCGCTCTGTCCCGGTTGGTACGCGTGGGCTTCACCAGGCGGGGCGGCTATGGTCGTGTTGACCACGTCGACGTTCTGCAGGTGTCCGGTCGCCCCGTTTACCGCGGCGACCTGGTCGCCGATGGTGTTGACCTGGCCGGCGCCGCAGCCAGCGAGCGCCGTGATGGCCCCGGCAGCGAGCACCGCGCCGAGAGCAGCCCTGGCGGAGTTCCTTGGCATGGTCCGGGAGCCGGTGGAGCTGGTCAGCCCGTTGCTTCTCGTGGGGATCACTGCGTGTCCTCCCAGACAGTGCGCGGCACGACGGCCGACCGCTCGCCGTACGACCACCGGTTCGGGTCGATTCGATCTCGCAGACTAGTGGCAGCAGCAGCCGAAGCCCCAGGGCGGGTGGCCAAGGCACGTCGGCATTGTCTTGTCAAGCGCCGACTTCCGGGTCCGACCCCCGCTTACAGGCCTCTGACCTGCGGCGAAGGACAAAGCGCAGGTCAGTCGCGTGCTAGACTGGAGAGAGCGAAAGGGGCTGCGAACAGATGATTTTCAAGGTTGGCGAGACTGTCGTCTACCCCCACCATGGTGCCGCACTCATCGAGGCTATCGAGACGCGCACCATCAAGGGGGAGCAAAAGGAATACCTCGTCCTCAAGGTTGCCCAGGGCGATCTCACGGTGCGAGTGCCCTCCGACAACGCCGAATATGTCGGTGTCCGTGACGTTGTGGGGCAGGAAGGCCTGGATAAGGTCTTCGAGGTGCTGCGCGCCCCCCACACCGAGGAGCCGACGAACTGGTCCCGGCGGTACAAGGCCAACCTGGAGAAGCTTGCTTCGGGCGACGTGAACAAGGTCGCCGAGGTCGTTCGCGACCTCTGGCGCCGCGAGGAGGACCGCGGGCTCTCCGCGGGCGAGAAGCGGATGCTGGCCAAGGCCCGGCAGATCCTGGTCGGCGAGCTGGCCCTCGCCGAAGGTACTGACGAGGAGAAGGCCACCACCATCCTCGATGAGATCCTCGTCGAGGCGTCCTAGCTCGACGGCAACGGCCGGTGGCTGTCGACGTCGTAGCCGTGGTCCCGGCTGCGGGTCAAGGCCTGCGGTTGGGTGCTGCGGTGCCCAAGGCATTCGTGCGGCTGGCTGGTGAGACCCTGCTCCGCAGGTCCGTCGAGCTGCTTATTGCTGCCGGTGGGGTGAGCCTGGTCGTGGTCGTCGTGCCCGCCGAGCTGGTGCAGGAAGTGGCCGACGAGCTCGGTTCCGCAGCCCTTGTGGTTTGCGGTGGCGCGGAGCGCAGCGATTCGGTCCGCGCGGGACTCGATGCTGCCCTGGCCGCTGCTCCCGATGCCCGCTACGTGCTGGTCCATGATGCGGCCCGCGCACTGGCCCCGCCCCAGCTGGTCCGGGATGTGCTGGCGGCGCTGCGCGCGGGCGCGCAGGCCGTGGTGCCGGTGCTGCCGGTGGCCGACACCATCAAGACGGTGGATGTCGACGGACTGGTGACCGGAACACCTGAGCGTGCCAGCCTCCGCGCGGTGCAGACACCGCAGGGCTTCCACGTCGATGCCCTGCGCCGGGCGCACGCGCACGACGGGGCCGCTACCGATGACGCCGGCCTCGCCGAGCGCGCCGGGATTCCCGTGCACACCGTCGTCGGAGACCCCTTGGCGTTCAAGATCACCACGCAGCTGGACCTGCAACTGGCGCGCGCGCTGGTGGAGGCGGGATGAGAGTGGGTATCGGCACGGACGTGCATCCGGTGGAGGTCGGCAGGGAGTGCTGGATCGCCGGACTGCGCTTCGAGGGGGCGGACGGTTGCGCGGGCCACTCCGACGGAGACGTCGCCGCGCACGCGCTCTGCGATGCCCTGCTATCCGCGGCCGGCCTGGGTGATCTGGGCGCGGTGTTCGGCACCGGCCGCCCGGAATGGTCCGGCGCCAGCGGAGTGCAGCTGCTGAGTGAGGTGGCGCGCATGCTGACGGAAGAAGGCTGGCAGCTGGGCAACGCCGCGGTGCAGGTGATCGGCAACAAACCCAAGATCGGCCCACGGCGGGAGGAAGCGCAGGCGGTGCTTTCCCAGGCGTTGGGTGGCCCGGTTGCCGTCTCCGCGACCACCACCGACGGCTTGGGCCTCACCGGGCGCGGGGAAGGTGTGGCTGCCGTGGCAACCGCCCTGCTCGTGGCACTGGAGGGGGCCGACCGGCCGGTAGCATGACACGTCGTGAGCCTGCGACTGTATGACACCGCCTCGCGCAGCCTGCGCGACTTCACGCCGCTGCGGGCTGGTCATGCGTCGATCTACCTGTGCGGGGCAACGGTGCAGGGCGTTCCACACATCGGGCACATCCGCAGCGGGGTGGCCTTCGACGTGTTGCGCCGGTGGCTGGCCGCCAGGGGCTCTGACGTCCTCTTCGTCCGCAACGTCACCGACATCGACGACAAGATCCTGCACAAGGCGGCCGAGCACGGGCGTCCCTGGTGGGAGTGGGCCGCCACGCACGAACGCGCCTTCGACGACGCGTACACCGCACTCGGGGTGCTGGCCCCCTCGGTGTCTCCCCGGGCCACCGGGCACATCACGCAGATGGTGCAGCTCATGCAGCGCCTGCTCGAGCGCGGCCATGCCTACACCGCCGAGGGCGACGTGTACTTCGACGTCGGCAGCTTCGCGGACTACGGTTCGCTGTCCGGGCAGAAGCTCGACGAGGTGCACCAGGGAGAGAGTGCGGCCACCGGCAAGCGGGACCCGCGCGACTTCACGTTGTGGAAGGCGGCCAAGCCGGGTGAGCCCTCGTGGCCGACGCCGTGGGGGCCCGGCCGCCCCGGCTGGCACCTGGAGTGCTCGGCGATGGCCGAGGCCTACCTCGGTCCCGACTTCGACATCCACTGCGGCGGGCTGGACCTGGTCTTCCCGCACCACGAGAACGAGTTGGCCCAGAGCCGCGCGGCCGGTGACGGCTTCGCCGCCTACTGGCTGCACAACGGCTGGGTCACCATGGGTGGGGAGAAGATGTCCAAGTCTTTGGGCAACGTGCTCTCGGTGCCCGAGGTGCTCAAGCGGGTGCGCCCCCAGGAGCTGCGCTACTACCTGGTGAGCGCGCACTACCGGTCCATGATCGAGTTCTCCGAGCATGCCCTGCAGGAATCCGCGGCGGGGTATCGCCGGTGTGAGTCCTTCGTGCACCGGGTCGTCGAACGCGCCGGTGCCCCCGAGCTCGGCCCGTGGTGCGCTGATTTCGCCGCCGCGATGGACGACGACCTCGGCGTTCCCGCGGCCTTGGCCGCCATCCACGGCTGCGTGCGCGAGGGCAATTCGGCGCTGGAAGCCGGCGCGCACGAGGCGGCCCGAGGCGCGGCCGCGAGCGTGCGGGCCATGCTCGGCGTGCTCGGCGTCGACCCGCTGGATCCGCACTGGGCCACCGGCGAGAGCTCGGCGGTGGCCGAACGCGCCCTCGATGTGCTCATCGGTGCCGAGGTCGACCGCAGGCAGCAGGCTCGAGCAGCACGTGACTTCGCCACCGCCGACGAGGTGCGTGAGCGCCTCGCCGCGGCGGGGGTGGAGGTCACAGATACCCCGGATGGTCCACAGTGGACCCTCCGGGACAAGGAAGAGGTCCACTGATGGCAGGCAACTCCAGCAGGCGCGGAGCGATACGCAAGGGCGGAGCCAAGAAGGGGGCCACCGTCGGCTCGGGCGGCCAGCGTCGTCGGGGACTGGAGCCGCGGGGCGCCACTCCGCCGGCCGAGGAGCGCACCAAGCACGCGGCGCACCGCAGGGCAAAGGCGGCGCAGGCCGCGAAGCAGGGGCGTCCGAGCTCGGGGGTGCGCGCCCGGCCGGCCGGTAAACCGGTGGACGGCCCGGAGACGGTGCTCGGCCGCAACCCCGTCGTCGAGTGCCTGCGGGCCGGAGTCCCGGCGACCGCACTCTACGTCGCGGTGGGCACTGAAGCCGACGAGCGCCTCGACGAGAGCATCAGGTACGCCTCCGAGAAGGGCATCGCCATCCTGGAGGTGCCGCGCACCGATCTCGACAAGATGAGCAACAACGGCTTGCACCAGGGCGTCGGCCTGCAGGTGCCGCCGTACGCGTACGCGCACCCCGACGATCTGCTGTCCCGCTCGCGGGCGGATGGCGGCGCTCCGCTGCTTGTCGCGCTGGACAACGTCACCGACCCTCGCAACCTGGGCGCGGTGATTCGCTCGGTCGCGGCATTCGGCGGCCACGGGGTGCTCATTCCGCAGCGGCGCAGTGCCAGCGTGACGGCGGTGGCCTGGCGCACGAGTGCCGGGACCGCGGCTCGGCTGCCCGTGGGCAGGGCGACCAACCTCACCCGCACGTTGAAGGACTGGGCGAACAAGGGTCTGCTGGTGGTCGGCCTGGACGCCGAGGGCGAGACGGGGCTGGACGACTTCGCGGCCGCCACCGAGCCGGTGGTTGTCGTCGTCGGCTCGGAGGGCAAGGGCCTGTCCCGCCTGGTCCGGGAGACCTGTGACACCACGCTCAGCATTCCGATGGCCGGTGCGGTGGAGAGCCTCAACGCCTCGGTGACCACCGGCGTGGTGCTCGCGGAGATCGCCCGCCGGCGGCGCATCGCCTGACCCCTACCCGCCGCGCCAAGTTGTGCAACTTGGCGCGGTGAGGGCGGCCTTACTCGCCATGTTGTGCAACGCGGCGGCTCAGGGGCGGCCGGACTCGCCATGTTGTGCAACATGGCGGCGGCGGTGGGCGAGTAACACCCGTAGCGCGGACACCACGTCCTCGGTGGATTCGACCCGGTAGGCGGCGGCGCTCTCCCCGGTGCCGACCTTCACGCCGACGTCCGCGCCGCCGAGCCGCCGGAAGGCCTTCTCGTCGGTGACGTCGTCGCCGAAGAAGACCACCGCGGTGGCGTCTTCCTGCTCGCGCAACACCTCGATGGCGCTGCCCTTGTCGGTGTCGATCACCGCCAGCTCGATCACGGCCTTGCCCTCGGTCACCTCGACGCCGTCCCAGCGTGCGGGACCTTGCCGTACTTCTTCAAGCACCTCGGCGCCCACTTCCGGCGTGGCGTTGCGCACGTGCACGGCGATGCTGGCCGGCTTGCTCTCCAGTCCGACCCCCGTCCGGCCGCTCACCAGTTCGTCCAGGGTCGACTGCAACTTCGCGAGGAGACTGCGCGCATCGTCATCCAGGGGTTGCGCGAAACCGGCGCTGAACTCCGCCCCGTGGCTGCCGACCAGATGCACCCCCCGCGCCACGCCCGACAGCTCGGCAAGGTCGGCGCGCGCCCGCCCGGAGATCAACGCCGCGCTGGTTTCCGGCAGCTCGGCCAGCTCACCGAGCAGCTGCGCGGCCTCCGGGTGCGGACGGGCGGCGCGGGGATCACTGACGATGGCCGCCAGGGTGCCGTCGTAGTCGGAGGTGACCAGCAGCCGCGGGGTGCTCCCGGCCTCCTCGAGGGCATGCTGGAGCTGCGCGGAGAGATCGGGGTTGGCGAAGTCAGGCATTGGCGAGCGAGGTCTCGGCGTACTCGTGGTTCAGCAGCAGCCGCGCGGTCAGGTCCAGTCGGTTGGCCACGTCCGTCGCCGAGGCGCGCCGCGTGACCCAGGCGACGAGGTTGGCCAGCCACACATCGCTGATCACCCGGGCGACTGCCAGCTGCTCCTCGGTGGGCTCGCCGTCGAACATCGCCCTGGCGAACATGTTGTCCATCAGTCGGCCGACGGTGTCGACCTCAGCGGATGCCGATGCGTCGGCGAACATGAAGGCGCGCGTCATGGCCTCGGTCATGTTCGGATCGCGCTGCATCCCGCGGGTGGTCTGCCGCAGGATCCGCTTGGCGCGCTGGTAAGCGGTGTCCCCCGGCGACGGGCCGCGCGCCCCCTTCTCCTGAAAGCGTTCCAGCTCCCGGGCCAGCGCCGAAACGAGCAGGTGGATCTTGGATGGGAAGTAGCGGTACAACGTGCCCACGGCGACGTCGGCGCGTTCAGCCACGGTCCGCATCTGCACCGCGTCGTAGCCGCCCTTGGACGCCAGGGCCAGCGTCGCGTCCAGGATGCGCTTGCGTCGTTCGCGTTGGGCAGAGGAACCGTTGTCTTCGTCAGTCGGCTTGCTTGCCATACACAGTTCCTATCAGGCGCTTCGATAAGGTGCTCGACGGCACTTTGAAACAGGTTCTACACCGGCAGGCGCTGTCCGAGACCGCGCTCGACCTGCTCGGCCCGGACGGTGCGGAAAGCGGGCCGCTGCTGCGGACCTTCCTCAACGACCGCTGCCTGTCCATCGCCGGGGGCACCACCCAGGTGCTGCTCAACGTCGCGGCCGAGCGCATCCTGGGTCTGCCGCGGTAGGCGCGGCCGCTTGCCCTGGCCATCGGCACTTGGTAAAACTGGAACACGTTCTAAACTAGGCGTGAGGATGTACGAGTGGACTTCACTCTCGATGAGACCCAACAGGCCGTAGCCGAGGCGGCGCGCGGCGTGCTGCGGCGCAACGTCGAGGGCACGGGTGGGGAGGTCCTGCGCGGTGACCCCGGATACGACGAGGCGCTGTGGAAGGAGATGGCCAAGGCCGGCCTGCTGACGCTGGCGCTGCCGGAGAACCTGGGCGGTGCGGGACTCGACGCGGCGGAGACGGCGGTGGTGCTTACCGAGGTGGGCCGCACGGTCGCTGCGGTCCCCGCGATGGCCACCCTGGCCTTGGGCGTGCTGCCGCTGGTCCGGCTCGGCAGCGCCGCGCAGCAGCAGGCCGTCCTCGCGGAGGTGGAACACGGCCGGGTGCTCACCGCAGCGCTCAACGAGGTGTCCGCGCCGATGCAGGCCTCCCCGGCCACCGTCGCGCGTTGTCCGCAGGTTCGCCAGGTCGGTGCCTGCCTCGGGCTCGCTGTAGCCGATGGCGAAGTGCGCCTCGCCGGCAAGGATGCGCGGCAGGAAGAAGTCCTTCTGCTCCTGGCTGCCGTAGCGCTGCAGCGTCGGCCCTACGGTCTGCAGGGTGACGTAGGGCAGCGGGAAAGAACCAGCCCTCCCCGAGGCCGGTCTTCTTCGGGCCCACCACGTCCTCGAGCACCGACTCGATGGTGACTTCCTCACCTGGCCGGAGGTAGCGGTAATAGGTCTGATCGCAGTTGGTGGCCACGACGGAGGTGAAGCCGGCCTCGTCGAGGATCTCGGACATCCGGCCGAGCGGATCGTCGGCCTGCCGCTCGGCATGCAGCCCGCGCATGGTCCACACCTGGGCCATCGCCGGGGGCGCCACGATGCCGGGATGACCCGCCGCGACCGCCGCATCCTCATCCACGTAGATCGGGTTCGCATCGCCGATGGCCTCCACCCAGGTGTTCATCATCGGCTGATTCACCGGGTCCCGCCCCCGGCGCGGCGTACTCGGCCCGGCCGCCCGGACCTGCGCCGCGGCGCCCAGGATGTGCTCGTTCATCGCGGCACTTGGGTTCATCGCGGCACTTGGGTTCGTCGAGGTACCCGAGGCAGTTTCAGACCGGCGGTGGCGATGAGCTCCCGCATCACCTCGTTGACCCCACCGCCAAAGGTGATCACCAGGTTGCGTTTCACCTGCGCGTCGAGCCAGCTCATCAGCGCGCCGGTCGCGGGGTCCGCGGGATCGCCGTGCCGGCCGACCACCTCCTCGACCAGTCGACCGATTCGCTGAATACGTTCAGTGGCAAAGACTTACCGCGGTCCGCAGCGGTGACGAATACACCGTGAACGGCCAGAAGATCTTCACCACGGGCGGCCACGACGCCGACTACATCTGGCTAGCCTGTCGCACCGACCCGGCCGCCGTGCGCCATCGCGGCATCTCCATCCTCATCGTGGACACCTCGGACCCCGGCTTCTCGTGGAGCCCGATCATCACCCCCGACGGCGCCCACCACGTCAACGCCACCTTGCCGGACGGCGACCTGTTCGTAGTCAACGGCACCAAGGTGGCGGTGCCCTATGCGGCCGCCGCGTACTGGATGCTCGTCCCTACCTCGGCTGGCGTCGTGCTCGTCGACCCGCAAGCCGAGGGCGTCACCCTGACCCGGACGCCGACCTCCACCGGCTCACCGGAGTACACCGTGCGGCTCTCCGACGTGCGGATACCGGTGAGTGATCGGCTGGACGGTGACGCCGCCGAGCTCTACCGTTGTGCCGTTGCGGGCGCGGGTGCGGTGGCCGACGGGCTGCTCAGCGGGGCCATGGAGCTGACTGCCAAGCACGTGGCAACCCGCGAGCAGTTCGGCAAGCCACTGGCCACCTTCCAGGCCGTCGCCCAGCAGATTGCCGACATCTACGTCACCAGCCGCACCCTGCACGTCGCCGCCCTCTCGGCCGGCTGGCGGCTGGGGGCCGGGCTGGACGCGCAGCAGGACCTCAACGTCCTGGGCTACTGGCTGGCGGCCGAGCTGCCTGCGGCCCTGCAGGTCTGCCACCACCTGCACGGCGGCCTCGGGGTGGACGTCACCTACCCGCTGCACCGGTACTCCTCGCAGGCCTTGGATCTCGCGCGCCTCGTCGGCGGGGCCGCGTACCGACTCGATCTCCTGGGAGCGCAATGTTCATCGAGCTGACCGAGGAACAGCGCGCGCTGCAGGCGGAGATCCGCGGCTACTTCGCGCAGCTCGTCACCTGGTGCACCACGCGCCCAAGGTGCCCGGGCGTTCGCTGCCCTTCGTGGTGGCGCTGGTCGAGTTGGACGAAGGGGTGCGGATGCTCGGCGAGCTCCGGGACGTCGACCCAGCGAGTGTGCGCATCGGCATGCCGGTGCAGGTGGCGTTTCTGGACTTCGCCGGGGATCCGGACGCCGACAGCCCGCAGGCGCAGCCCTGGGCGCTGTACGCCTGGCGGCCGAGAGAGCAGGCGCACCAGTGAGCGAGCGAAGCGACGTGGGGGTCGAGCAATGAATGCCGTCGCTGTCGGGGACGCCTTGCCGGAACTGAGCATCGAGGCCAAGCCGACCTTCGTGGTCTCCACCGCGCTAGCCACCCGGGACTTCCAGGATGTGCACCACGACCGGGACCTCGCGCAGCGCCGCGGGTCGAAGGACATCTTCGTCAACATTCTCACCGACACCGGACTGGTGCAGCGCTTCGTTACCGACTGGGCGGGGCCACGGGCCGTCCTACGCTACATCCGGCTGCGCCTCGTTGTGCCCTGGTATGCCTACGACACCCTGATCCTGAGCGGAACGGTGACGGCCGTCGAAGGCGGGTTGCTGACCGTCGAGGTCGTCGGCAAGGACAGCCTGGGTGAGCACCTCACGTCCACCGTCACCCTGACCATGGCCGGGGCTGCCGCATGAGCGCGCTGTCCGGCCAGGCCGCCATCGTCGGGATCGGTGCCACCGACTTCACCAAGAACTCCGGACGCAGCGAGCTCCGGTTGGCCGCAGAAGCCGTCACGGCCGCACTGGCAGACGCCGGGCTCGCACCGTCCGATGTGGACGGATTGACCTCGTTCACCATGGACACCAATACCGAGGTCGCCGTCGCCCGCGCGGTGGGCATCCCGTCGCTGAAATTCTTCAGCCGCATCCACTACGGCGGTGGAGCCGCGGGCGCCACCATGCAGCAGGCGGCGATGGCAGTCGCCACCGGCGTGGCCGACGTCGTCGTGGCCTACCGCGCATTCAACGAACGCTCCGGCATGCGTTTCGGGCAGGTCGGCTCGCACCTGGTGGCCCAGGAGAACTCCTCGGGCACTGACAACGCGTTCTGCTATCCGCACGGACTGTCCACCCCGGCGGCGTTCGTCGCGATGACCGCCCAGCGGTACATGCACGTCACCGGGGCGACCAGCGCGGACTTCGGGCGCATCGCGGTCGCTGATCGCCGGCACGCGGCGAACAACCCCAACGCCTTCTTCCACGGCAAGCCGATCACGCTGGAAGAGCACCAGAACTCGCGGTGGATCGCCGAGCCGCTGCGCCTGCTGGACTGCTGCCAGGAGTCCGACGGCGGTGTCGCGCTGGTCATCACCTCGGCCGAACGCGCGAGGACCCTGCCGAACACCCCGGCGATCATCGCGGCGGCGGCCCAGGGTAGCGGTGCCGACCAGTACGTGATGACCAGCTACTACCGCGACGCTCTCACCGGCCTGCCCGAGATGGGACTGGTCGGGCAGCAGCTGTGGGCACAATCCGGTCTCGGCCCTGCCGACGTGAAGATGGCCGTGCTCTACGACCATTTCACCCCGTACGTGCTGATGCAGCTGGAGGAACTCGGGTTCTGCGGACGCGGCGAGGCCAAGGACTTCATCGCCGACGGCGCCATCGAGCTCGGCGGGCGGCTGCCGCTGAATACCCACGGCGGCCAGCTCGGCGAGGCCTACATCCACGGGATGAACGGCATCGCCGAGGGCGTGCGGCAGATTCGCGGCACCTCGGTCAATCAGGTGGAAGGCGACGCACCGGTATTGGTCACGGCCGGTACCGGGGTGCCGACATCGGCCCTGGTACTCGCCTCCCCGTAGCCGCTCGTTCGGTTGACTCGCTCGACAGCGAAGGCGAATTCCCGGGCTCAGGCGACGGTCAGCACCGCATCGGCCAGCACCGGGGCGTCGTCGCGCTCCACGGCGCCGGCGGTCACCAACAGTCGGCCCCCGTCCCGCCAGATCCTGGTGCGCAGGGTCTCGCCGGGGAACAACACGCCGGCGAAGCGCACCGCGAAGGACGCGACCCTGCTGGTATCGCCGTCGAGCACCGCGTCCACCACCGCTTTGCAGGCCACACCGTAGGAGCACAAGCCGTGCAGGATCGGCGCGTCGAAGCCCGCGGCCTTGGCGAACTCCGGGTCGGAATGCAGGGGGTTGCGGTCGCCGCAGAGCCGGTAGAGCAGCGCCTGTTGCGCCAGGATGGGTGATTCCACCACCCAGTCCGGATCGCGGTCGGGCAGCTCCACCTTGTCCGACGGTCCGCGCTCACCACCGAACCCGCCCTCGCCGCGGGCGAAGATCGCCGAGCGCGTGGTCCACAGTGGATTGCCGTCGCCGTCTGCTGTCTCGGCTTCCTGGACGATGACGGCGGCCTTGCCCTTGTCGTATACGTCGGCGATGCGGGTCCGCGTTGTGGCGGTGCCCGCGGTCGGTATCGGCCGGTGCACTGTCACTTCCTGGCGGCCGTGCACCACCTTCCTGAGATCGATCTCCACGCCGGGGAAGGACACCTTGGGGGCCTCCGTTGCGTGGAAGGTGGCCGCGACCGTGGCAAAGGACGGCAACACCTGCAGCCGGTCCTCGAGGACGTAGCGCAGTTCCCGCGGGTCTTGGCTGTTGGCGCCCGCACCAACGCCGAGCTGGTAGAGCTGCACGTCGATGCCGTCCAGGAAAAGGACTGCTCGGGCAGTTGCGCGCCGACGGCGACGCGGGGATCAATGGGCACGGGCGGTCTCCCTGTCGGCCTCGCCGGCGCGGGCGGCGATGTCCAGAGCGGCAAGGTAGCCGAAGGTCATCGCCGGTCCGATGGTGGCACCCGGTCCAGCGTAGGTGTGGCCCATCACGGGAGCGCTGCAGTTGCCCGATGCGTACAGGCCGTCGATTACGGTGTTGTCCTCGCGCAGCACCCGTCCGACGGTATCGGTGCGCATGCCGCCCTTGGTGCCCAGGTCGCCGGGCACGATCTTCACCGCGTAGAAGGGCCCCTGTTGCAACGGCGCCAGGCTCGGGTTGGGCTTGTTGCGGGGGTCGCTGTAGTAGCGGTCGTAGCCGCTCTCGCCGCGGTGGAAGTCTTCGTCCCGACCGGCGCGGGCGAAGTCGTTGAACCGGGCGACCGTCTCGGCCAAGGCGTCCGCGGGCAACCCGGTGCGCTCCGCCAGCTGCTCGATGCTGCCTGCCTTGACGACGACGCCCGACTTGAGCCAACGGCCGGGGAAGGGGGCGCGGGGCTGCAGCCCAGCGAACATGTAGCGGTTGCGGTAGCGCTGGTCGATGATCATCCAGGTGGGGATGTTTTCCCCAGGCCCTTCCCCTTGGCCGTTCTCGCCGCCGTACATCTTGTGCACGGCCTCCACGTAGGGCGCGGCCTCGTTGAAGAAGCGCTTGCCGCGCGAGTTGACCATGATGCCGCCGGGCAGGGTGCGTTCGGCCAGGCAGAACCACGGTCCGCCGGTGAGCGGAATGGACGGACCCCACCAGGCGTCGTCCATCAGCTCCAGTGCGGCGCCCAGCTTCTGGCCGGCGCGGATGCCGTCACCGGTGTTGGCCTTGGCGCCCACGGTCCACTCGGTGCCGATGGGTGCGCGCTGGTATTTGCGGCGCATCTCCTCGTTGTGGTCGAAGCCGCCCGAGGCCATGATCACGCCCTGCCGCGCGCGCAGCACGATCGGCCGACCGTCGCGGAGCACGCGGACGCCGGTGACCCGGTCGTCGATCGTTTCCAGGTCCTGCAGCGCAGTGTCGAGCAGCACCGGAACGCCGGCCTGCTGCAGTCCGGCGCGCAGACCGGCAGCCAGCGCCTGGCCGCGGCCCAGCAGGCGCTTACCGGTCAGCTTGGCCAGCAGCCAGCGCATCCCGACGGTGAGGACGCGCAGGGGCCCCTTGGGGTGGCGCAGCAGCAGGTTCAGCCAGCGGTAGTCCGCCTGGGTGACCACCACGTTCAGCGGGGCCTTGCCGTAGTCGGGCTCGAGCGTGTCGATGTCGGCGCCCAGCAAGTTGCCGTTGAACGGCCGCGGCTCGATGGAGCGGCCGCCGAGCCGCCCGCCGGGCGCCTCGGGGTAGTAGTCGGAGTAGTCGGGCACCCACTGCATCTTCAGCGGGCTGTTGCCCAGCACGAAGGAGAGCATCTCCGGACCGTGGTCCAGGTAGGCGTCGATGCGCTTGGCCGGTACGACGTCGCCGATGATGCTCCGCAGGTAGGCGCGGGCGGCCTCCGGAGTGTCGTCGGTGACGCCGCACGCCCGCAGCGCCTCGTTGTTGGGGATCCATACGCCGCCGCCGGAGCGGGCGGTGGAGCCGCCGAAGTGGCTGGCCTTCTCCACCACTACTGCCCGTAGGCCTTGGTGCGCCGCAGTCAGCGCGGCCGTCATGCCCGCCGCGCCGCTACCGACGACGACAACGTCGTACTCGTCCTGATCATGTAGAACAGGTTATTGTTCCGAGGTGTTTTGCCGCTAGAGTAGGTGCTGACTCGCGCTACAATGCGTAATAACGAGTTCTAGAAGTTGGCCATTTGAGCCGGAAAGGGGTTCATAGTGCTCACTTCTGATCAGCGGGCGGCCGCGGCGCAGGCGCTCGCTGGCGCGGAGCGGGCACGGGCACCGATCCCGCCCCTGGTTCAGAGCTACCCGGGTATCGATGTGGTCGACGCCTACGAGATCCAGCTCATGAACATCCGTGCGCGGGTGGCCGCGGGAGCCGACATCGTCGGTCACAAGGTCGGCCTGTCCGCAGCGGCCATGCAACAGATGATGGGCGTCGACGAGCCGGATTACGGCCACCTGCTCGCCGACACGCAGCGCTTCGAGGGCGCCGTCTCCGATGCGCAGCAGTACTGCGCCCCGCGGTTCGAACCGGAGGTCGGGTTCATCCTGGGCGCCGACCTGCCGGGCGAAGGGTGCACCGAGGAGGATGTCCTTGCCGCGACCGAGGCGGTGACTCCGGCCCTCGAGCTGATCGACAGTCGCATCGCGAACTGGCAGATCGGGCTGGTGGACACCATTGCCGACAACGCGTCCTCGGCGGGTTTTGTGCTCGGGGCCGCTCGGGTCAAGCCGGCCGACCTCGACCTGCGCAACATCCCGGTGACGCTGTGGCGCAACGGGGAGAACATGGCCGAGGGCAATTCCGCTGCGGTGCTGGGCAACCCGGTGACCGCGGTGGCCTGGCTGGCCCGCAAGGTGGCCGGCTTCGGGGTACGCCTGCGGGCGGGGCACGTCATCCTGCCCGGCTCCTGCACCCGGGCCATCGACATCCGGCCCGGTGACGAGTTCGTGGCCGCGTTCGGCGGACTGGGTTCGGTGACCATGCGTTTTGAGGGGAGTGGGGCATGAGCGAGCGAAGCGACGTGGGAGTTGGGGCAATGAGCGAGCGAAGCGACGTGGGGAGTTGGACATGAGCGAGTGAAGCGACGTGGGAGTTAGGGCAATGAGCGAGCGAAGCGACGTGGGAGTTAGGGCAATGAGCGAGCGAAGCGACGTGGGAGTTGGACATGAGCAAGGCAACAGCGGCGATCGTCGGGTCGGGCAACATCGGCACCGACCTGATGTACAAGCTGGCGCGGTCGGACTGGATCGAGCCGCGCTGGATGGTCGGCGTCGACCCGGACAGTGAGGGGCTCAAGCGGGCCGCCGACCGGGGTCTGGTGACCACGGCCGAAGGGGTCGACTGGCTCCTGGACGGACCGGACAAGCCGGACATCGTCTTCGAGGCCACCTCGGCCTACGTCCACCGCGCCAACGCCCCCCGCTACGCCGAGCTCGGCATTCAGGCGGTCGACCTCACGCCCGCAGCCATCGGTCCGTACGTCATCCCATCGGTGAACCTGCACGAGCGCACCTCGGCGCGCCCAACGTCAACCTCATCACCTGCGGTGAGCAGGCCACCATCCCGATGGTCAACGCGGTGTCGCGGGTCGTCCCGGTGCCCTACGCGGAGATCGTCGCGACCGTGGCCTCGGCGTCGGCGGGGCCAGGCACCCGGCACAACATCGACGAGTTCACCCGCACCACCTCCTCGGCCGTCGAGGTGATCGGGGGCGCCAAGCGCGGGAAGGCGATCATCGTGCTCAACCCGGCCGATCCACCGATGATTATGCGGGCACCATCTTCTGCGCGATCCCGGAAGACGCGGACCACGCGGTGATTGCGGCGTCCGTCACGCCATGGTCGCCGACGTCGCCTCCTACGTGCCGGGCTATCGGCTGCTGCAGCAACCGCAGTTCGACGTACCGTCGGAAACCAACGGCGGCATGGCGCGCGTTTCGATCTTCATCGAGGTCGAAGGCGCAGGCGACTTCCTGCCGCCCTACTCCGGCAACCTCGACATCATGACCGCCGCCGCCACCCGGGTCGGCGAAGAGTTCGCCCGCGCGCTCGCCTCCGCCGCTGTCTGAAGGGAACCTGATGCTGCCGTTGACCTTCTCCGATTCTCTGGACCTGCGGATCACCGACACCTCCCTGCGCGACGGCTCGCACGCCAAGCAGCACCAGTTCACCGCGGCCGAAGTCGAAGCCGTCGTTTCTGCGTTGGATGGCTCGGGAGTGCCGGTGATCGAGGT
>JAABVA010001979.1_pt1 | contig 20991 bp, 29 predicted proteins | sample 5560331 | NCBI WGS metagenome assembly JAABVA01 (sample SAMN12812661, study PRJNA571458) | rock metagenome | isolation source: Antarctica rocks | place: Antarctica: Victoria Land, Mt New Zealand sud | collected 2016-01-07
CCGCGACCGCGGGTCGGTTCCTGGCGGGGCGCGAGGAGCCGCCTGGCGTCGATGGCCCGGCTTAGGCTGTCCTCGAGGGCTGCGGTGAGTGCGGGTGTCTCGATCGCCCAGCGGGTCAGCGGCGCAGCGAGGCGGGCGAAGTCCGCTTCTCGGGCACCGGTCGGCCCGGGGTGGTCTTGCAGCCGGTCTGCGACGGCGGCGGCGGTGCCGAGCCGGGCCCGGATCTGCTCGGCGAGGTACAGCACGGCCGGGGCTGGGCGGGTGAGGGTGGCTAGGGGTTCGTGCAGCAGCTGTTGCAGGTCCGGCAGCGCACCCGGCAGGTGCTCCCGGGCGACGGCGACCGAGTGGTCCTTCGCGGGGTGGGTGAGCGCGAGGACGCGGCCGGTGAGGTCGACCCCGTCGGCGAGGACCCGCAGGGCAGCACGGCTTTCGGCGGCGGTCAGGTGCGGTCCGCGGTGTGCGACGAGCAGGGCCAGCTGGCGGGTGGCTTCGGGAAGGTCGGCCAGTGTGCTGGGCGGCTGCAGGCGGGGGCGCTCGGGCAGTGCCAGGTCCGTCGACCCGGCTGGCAGGTCGGTGGTGTGCGCCCGAAGCTCGTCGGCGGCCAGGCGGAGCAGGCCGTGCGGCACCGGGTCCAGCATTGCCGCGCACGCCCGGTCGGTGCCGGCGGAGGGCAGTGCGGCGGCGAGGTCGGCGTCGAGCTGGGGAAGCGCTGCGGCTAGCTCTGCGACGTTGCGGATCGCGGCCCAGGCCTGCGGGCCGGGTAGACCTGCGAGCAGGTCGTGGTAGCGCTCAAGGGCGACCGCGGCGCGGGCGGCGTCCTGCCAGCCGCGGGTGAACGGCCCGCCGTTTCGGGCGAGGGCTTCGGTCTGAGCCAGCTGCGCCGTCGCGGCTGCCGGCAGGTCGCTCAGTGCTGCGCGCAGCGCGTGCGCGGGGCTGCGGGCCAGCAGCTCTGGGCTGTCCGCACGGGTTGGGCGCTCACCGAGCAGCACCGTGGTGAGGGAGCGCAGCTCGCCGGCGACAAGCCTTCAGGTGTTCGCCGGCTGGCTGGCGCAGGCCCATCCCGAACTGACCGGGATGCGGCAGCTGCGCCGCGAGCACACCGAGGCGTTCCTGGCCTTCCACGCCCACCGCGCCTGGCGCGGTCGCCTCGCCCGCGACACCGAGATCTCCCAAAGGCACCATGCCCGGACCGTGGTTGACCTGCGGAGCTTCTTCGAGGACCTAGCCGCTTGGGGCTGGGCGGAGCGGCCAGCCGCCCTGCTGCTGCACCGCAGCGACATCCCCCGCCTGCCTCAACCGTTGCCCAGGGCACTGGCTCCCGACGTCGACGCTGCGCTGATGGCTGCCGTCGACGGGCTCGCCGACGTCGCCGCTCGCAGCGCCATCGTGCTGCTGCGCGGCACCGGTATCCGGCTCTACGCCACCAAGCGTGGTGAGCGGCCTCTGATCGGGGTGGCAGGCGCAGCCTGCCAGTGCACGGTCCGCCAGTCCAGCCCGGTGTTGAGCAGCAGCCGCAGGCGGTAGTTGTCGAGGTTGCGAAAGCCGTGCCCGGACCGCTTGACCTTCTTGATCAGCGCGTTGACGGCTTCGGTGGGACCGTTGCTGGCCGGGCACCGACCGACCGGGGTGAAGGCGGCGAGCAGCTCGTCGTGCCAGGCGTCGAGGGTGCGGGCCAGACGCAGCAGCTCGGGGACCTCGGAACGAGCGCAGCGGCCCGAGGATCCGCCACAGCCGGTGCCGCGCCCCGGCGAGGTCGTGGGAGCGCTTGTAGAGCAGCATCAGCTCCTGGGCGACGATCCACGCCTGCGTCAGGGCCCCGGTCGGGTCGCCGGCGGCCAGGGTGTGTTCCAGCCGGGTCCACTGGCGCTGATTAAGGGTCGTGAAGGTGCGGCGCAGCAGCCGCCGACCGCGGTAGAGCGGATCCTCCCGATGCCCCCTGCGGCCAAGGGTCTGCTGCTGGACCCGGCGGCGCACGTCGTCGACGGCGGCCAGCCCGAGGCGCACGACGTGGAAGGCGTCCAGCACCCGGGTGGCGTGCGGAAGGCTGGCCGACAGGGCGCTGGCGTAGCCGCGGAATGGGTCCAACGAGCAGACCGTGACAGCTCGGCGCCAGGCTGGGTCGCGTGCGCAGATCCACTGCTGCACAGCGGTTCTGGTCCGTCCCGGGATGACGTCGAGTAGCTGCGCGCGCGCCCGTCCGGGTCCGGGGAGTGCCACGATGCCGGTGACGAACTCGGTGTGGTGGCGCCGGTTGGCCGCCAGGAACGAGGTTTCGTCGACCCCGATCGCCACCACTCCGGCGAGGCGGTTCGGGTCGTCGACAAGCGGCGTGCCGTACTCGCGGACCGCGCGCATCACCGTGGCCCAGCCGACGCCGAGCCCGAGTGCCACCGCGGCGACGTCCATCCCGTCCTCGCCGACCAGGCGGCACGCCTCCCGCCGAGCCCGTTCGGAAAGGCACGCCCGGGGCCGCAGCGCCTCGCTGGTCTCGCTCCAGGTCACGACCTCACACGCCAGCTCCGGGCAGCGCCACAGCCGCTTAAGCCACAGCAGCAGGACCGGCCGTCCGGCTGAGGGCAGGTCTCGCACCACCGTCAGGCGGCGGCCGTGGGGCCGGGCGCGGACACCGCAGCCGCGGCACCACGCGGAGTCTGCCGTCGTCTCGATGACCTGCTCGAGCTCGCCGTCAGCGTCCGACACACCCAGCAGGACGAACCCGCCGAGCCCGAGCATCGCCGTACCAGCACTACCGTGATCCTCCACCTGGGGCCTCCCTGTTCCGTGTCCTAGACACCACGGATCCTGAGGCCCCAGGCCCCTTCTCAGGCCCAGGCTCGAACTACGTGTCGATCACGCCCCCCACGCTTCATGACGAAGAGCCCGGTATCCGGATCGGGGAACTGCTCGACCTCGAACTCGACTGTCTGTGGGACCTGCCCGGACACGGCACCTGGCTCAAGGTCCCGCTCGGCAAGCTCAACACCGAACGCGTCGTCCCACTCGACGACACAACCTTGGCCGCCCTGGATGCCTGGATGGCCGTCCGCGGTAGGCAGCGCGCGCTTCCCCATCCCCGCGACGGGCGCCCCACCGACTTCCTGTTCACCCTGCGCGGTGCACGCATCGGTGCCTCCCGCGTTAGACGTGGCCTTAGCGCCGCCGTTGAGCGAAGCGCCCTGCGCGGCCCGGACGGTCAGGCGCTGCGGGTCACGCCGCATCAGCTGCGGCACACCAACGCCACCAGCCTGGTCAACGCCGGCATGAGCCTGCAAGCCCTGATGGCACTGCTCGGTCACAGCACCCCGGAGATGACACTGCGCTACGCCGCCCTGGCCAGTCCCACCGTCCGCGGCGCCTACGACAGCGCTATGGAACGCGTCCGAAGCCGTCGCCAGCTCCCGCTGGTCGTCGCCGACCGGCCCGTCGTTCCCGACCGGATCTCCTGGCTCAACGCAGAGATGCTCAAGACCCGGGTCGCGCACGGCTACTGCTCCCGGCACCTTGCAGCACAAGCCTGCGCCTACGCGAACATCTGCGAGCAGTGCGACAACTACACCACCACCACCGAGTTTGTGCCCCAACTGCAAGCCCAGCTGGCCGACGAGCAGGCCCTACGCGATGACGCGCAGCGCCGGGGCTGGGACAGCGAGACTGCCCGGCATGCCCGCGTCATCGCCAGCCTCCAACAACACCTCGACCGGCTGAACAACCCCGACGTCCCCAGCGCCAGGGCTTGACCCACCGGTGAGGGCCGGTTAATCGGGTTCGGGTTCCGCAACTTCGCCAACTACCGGCTGCGGCTCCTCCTGCACTGCGGCGTCGACTGGCACACTCAACAACCAGCACGAATCCGAAGCCGGCTACCACGCTTAGCCGCGTAGATCCGCCATGACAGTATATCGCTCTGCTTTCGCGTAGACACAATGGCAGGCGCGCAGTATCCAAGCTCGACGATTTCTCCCTATGTGCCCGCGAAGGTGAATCGGCGCCGATGTTCTTGGGGACTCAAGCTAGTCGCACGGCGAAAGTGCACGCGCAGATTGGCAGGGGTGCCTAGGCCGACCCGCGTCGCGATTTGCTCAACCGACAGGCCGGTGGTTTCGAGCAGCTCCTTAGCGCGGGCGATGCGCTGGTCCGTTAACCATATGAGAGGCGAGACGCCGGTGCGCTCGGCGAAGCGTCGGTGAAAAGTGCGTTCAGAGACACTGGCGCGTCTGGCCATGTCGGCGACAGTCAGCGGCTCGGTGAGCGAAGCGATCATCCATCGCTGGGCCGCCGCGATGGCGTCGTCTCCCGGTGGGACGGTCTTGGTCTCGATGAATTGCCGCTGATCACCGTCCCGGCGAGGGACCATGACCAGCCGGCGAGAGACATGACGGGCGGCCGACGGCCCAAGATCTTTAGCGAGCACATGCAGGCACAGGTCGATTCCAGCCGTGATTCCGCCGGACGTGAGCACGGTGTCGTTGTCGACGAACATCACCGATGGATCGACGGTGACCTGCGGGTGTTGCGCGGCCAGCGCTTCGCACAGCGACCAGTGCGTAGTGGCGATAAGCCCATCGAGGATGCCTCCCTGGGCCAGGGCGAACGCCCCGGAACAGATGGACATCATCCGCACGCCCCGGCAAGCCGCGACGCCCAGCGCCCTGATAGTTGCGGCGTCTACAGGCCTGTCTGCAGCTGCGGCGTAGCCGGGGACGATCAGGGAATCAGCTTTACGCAATAGGTCGAGCCCTCCGGCTGGCAGCACGGTCATGCCACCGGCCACGCGGACTGGCCGGCCATCGAGTGAGGCGGCGACGACTTCGTATGCCTCCGCCGCTTCCCGCGCGAAGACTTGCATGGGAATGCCCATGTCGAACTCAAGAACACCGTCGATCAGAACCACCACGAGACGATGCCGACTCACGGCAGAATCGTATCACGACGTGTCAATGCTGCCACGCGCGGACCTATGTACGAGGACATGGTGCCGAGGGCTGGCGCAGCATCGCCAGCGGCAGTCTTGCGCACGAGCTTAGTGGCGGGATCCGTTCGCATCATGGCAGGACTGCCACTGGTAGCTCGGGCGGCCTGAGCCGACGCTTATGGGCATGACACACCTCGAGACGCTGTTAGAGCGCAACCGCGACTTCTCTTTGACCGATGCCAAGGAGAAAGTCCCCGCCATCCCCTTCATCCCGAACATGCAGACCTACGTCCTCACCTGCCTCGATCCCCGGGTGGATCCGAGCGACATCCTCGGGTTGCGACTCGGTGACGCCATCGTGGCCCGCAGCGTCGGCGGACGCGTGACCGACGCCGTCCTGGCCGACCTCGCCTGGGTCTGCCAATTGCACGAGACCAAGACGCCAGACGCTGAGTGGTTCGAGCTGGCCGTCATCCACCACACCGACTGTGGCTCGGCGCTGTTCGCCGACGACGCGCTACGGAACAGTTTCTCCGCCCGGTACAGCTACAACGACGCCATGCTGGCCACTCTCGCCGTCCTCGACCCAGCCCGCACCGCCCGCGCGGACGTCGACACGCTGCTCGCCGCGCCGCAGCGCGCACCCCGAATCGCAGTGTCCGGCTACGCCTACGACCTCAAGACTGGGCTGCTCACCCAGGTGGCAGGACCGCGCACCCGAGCCGACCACCCGTCGGCGTCCTCACCTCGCTGACCAGCACACCGCGCCGCCAGCGTCGCACGCACCGCAGCGCCACAACACCGGCTCCGCCCAAGATGTTTCCGAAAGGATCCACAGTGTCAACAACACCCACGTTCGTGCTCGTCCACGGCGCCCTCACCGACGCCTCCGTCTGGCGTCGGGTCTCCCAACGGCTGCTTCGCGCCGGACACCGCGTCACCGCGCCGTCGATCCCGATGCGCAGCCTCGACGGCGACGCCGCGTACCTTCGCGCGTACTTGCAGACCCTGTCCGGGCCACTCGTCGTCGCCGGCCACTCCTACGCCGGATCGGTTCTCTCGCACCCCGACACGGTCACCCCAGCCGTACACGCGCTGGTGTTCATTGCCGCGTTCCAGCAGGAAACAGGAGAAACCGCGGCTGGCCTCAACGCCAAATTCCCCGGCAGCGGGCTGACCCCGGACAACCTGCTGATCCGCGACTACCCGCACGGGCAGGAGGTCTACCTGCGGCCGGAGAAGTTCGCCGAGGTCTATGCCGCCGACCTCGACCCGGCCGAAGCCGCGGTCATGGCCGCAGCACAAAAACCGTTTGACCCCACCACCCTCGCCGGCAGCTTCACCGGACCGGCGAGCTGGCACACCATCCCTTCCTGGAGCGTGGTCTCCACCGCCGACCTGTCGATCCCCACCCAGACGTTGCGCTGGATGGCCGAGCGCGCCAAATCCACAGTCACCGAGGTCGATTCCGCGCACGCCGTCCCCGTCGCGCACCCCGACGTCGTCACCAAAGCACTGCTCGCCGCCGCCGACGGCATACCTACCTGAGCCAGACCGCCGACCGGCGTACCTGCGCCGCCCCACCCGACCGCCGTACAACCGCACTCGAGGCGGTCCAGACACTGAAGGAAGCCATGCCCAACACCCTGCAACAAACCCTGATCACCATCGAGGCTGCCATGATCGCCGTGCACGCGGCGATCGAAGAAGGCCACCGTCTCGGTGTACCGGTCTCCGCCGCGATCGTCGACCCATCACTCACCCTCGTGGCCTTCGGCAAAGCCGACGGCGCGACGCCACACAGTGTCGACACCAGCCGAGCGAAGGCAAACACAGCCGCCTCCACCCGCCGCCCCACCGGGTGGATGGGAAACGACCTCGCCATACCGATCCCGCTGGCCACCAGCGGCCGGCTGACCAACATCCGCGGCGGCGCACCCATCGCCATCGACGCCGTCGTGGTCGGCGCAATCGGCGTCGCCGGCGGGACACCGGAGCAGGACGAGACAATCGCCGCCGCAGTCATCGAGCGCCTCGCTACCCCGCAAGCGTGACGTCGCCCGCCTAAACAAATGTAATTCTGACCATCTGGAAGAGAGATGCCCATGCGTGCGATCGTGTCCACCCCATCTGGTTCCGATCGGGTCGAGCTGATCGACGACGTCGCCGAACCGGCTCCGCGACCCGGCGAGGCCCTCGTGGCTGTCGAGTCGTTCAGCGTGAACCGGGGCGAGCTGGCCCTGCTTGCCGCGCGTCCGCAGGGCTGGCGTCCGGGCCAAGACGTCGCCGGGGTGGTGCTCGCGGCCGCTGCCGACGGCAGCGGCCCACCGGCTGGCACGCGGGTCGTCGGCCTGGTCGAGCAGGCCGGATGGGCCCAACGTGTCGCCATCGACACCGGCAAGCTCGTCGACCTGCCGCAAGACGTCACGATGGCCGACGCGGCGACGCTGCCCATCGCCGGACTCACCGCGCTTCGCACCCTTCGCCTCGGCGGGTCGATTCTCGGACGCCGAGTGCTAATCACCGGCGCGGCGGGCGGCGTGGGCCACCTGCAGACCCAACTCGCCGCGGTCGCAGGCGCCCAGGTTGTCGCCGTCACCCGCCGGGAAAACGTTCATTCTGAGCTGCTCGCCGCCGGCGCTCACGAAGTGGTGCACGACGTGAGCGACGCTGACGGGTTGTTCGACATGATTCTGGAGGGAGTCGGCGGCCGGAGCTTCTCCAAGGTCATCGGCAAGGCCGGCCCTGGTTCGACGATTGTGCTGTTCGGCGCGTCAGACGTTGAACCGTCGCAGCTGAGCCTGTTGGACTTCTTCGGCCACGAAAACGCCGTCATCCAGACCTACTTTTCCTACGCTAACCTGGCGCCGGTCAAGGACGACCTCGCGGCTCTCATTCGCCTCATGCAGTCCGGGCAGCTGACCGTGCGACTGGGAGCTCACCGACCCTGGTCGGAGATCAACGCCGTGCTCGACGATCTGCACGCGGGGTCAATCGATGGCAAAGCCGTCCTTCACATCAAATAGCAGGGTGGGTATGGATTCGAAGTCAGCGATCTCAGGAGTGAAGTGTGGGGTCGCGCTGTGTCACCACGCGTCGGTCAGTGCTGAGCTAAGCCCAGGGATGTTGGATGGAGTCGTTCTCCCGACCGGCCTGACTCTTCTTAGCCCCGTGGGCGACGATTAGTCGCACCGCCCCCGTGCGCTCGGGCTGGTTTCGCAGCTGACCGTGGCGGGCGTCCCACGCACCTGACTCGAGGTCTCTGCGCAGCCGCTCGACACCTCGTGCAACGGCGGCCGGGTCGGTGAGTACCCATCCCGACTGGCCGGCGCGGACGCCGGCCTCGAGGAACGCCTCAGGCCGTCCGTAGTAGGCCTCGCCGAAGCCATCGACGCAGTCGAGGGGAATCGGCACGTGGAGCACCTCGGCGCGCCCGCCCAGTGCGTCAGTCACATGATCGATCGAGGGAAAGCGGTCCCGTTCGGTGGCGATGACCTCCGGCACGTACTCGTTGAGCCAGAAGTCCAGGAGCGCCTCGCCGTCGAAGGTCAGGATGACCACTGGGCCGTGGCTGACGCGGCGCAGCTCGTGAAGGCCAGTATCGAGGTCGGCCCACTGGTGGATCGTGATCATCGCCATCGCGGCTTCGAAGCTGTCCGTGTCGAAGGGCAGGCGTTCCGCGGTCGCGTTGATCGCCGGCGGGCGGTGCGCCGGCCGCTGGGTCCGCATCGACACCGACGGCTCAACCGCGGCCACGTAGCGGTCCTCGGGCTCGTAGGAACCGGCTCCCGCCCCGACGTTCACGACGGTTCGCGCGGGGCCGAGTGCCTTGTTCACCATGGCCGCAATCCGCGGGTCAGGCTTCCGCCGTTGCGTGTATCCGCCTCCGTGCGCCTCGTAGTCGAAGTTGCCTGCCGGACTCACACGAGCAGCCGCCACTCCTGATGCAAGCACAGGCACGGCGCGGGAACCCAACCGACCATCAACAAAGGAAGTGGAACGGCTGCATGCGGTCCTTGAGACCCTGCTCCCAGAAACGGGGGAACACGGGGTCCGTCTGCTCGGCGAGTGACCAGTCAAGTGGAGGTTGCGGGCGCGCTGCATCGCCAGTGGCACCAGCTGGGCGCGCTGCTCCGCGGTCAGCTTGCAGGCGTCGGCGAAGGTAGCCGCAGGAGCTGGCACGTCGGCTTCGACGAGCGCAGGCGGCTGGTCGGTGGGGTGTAGCAGCGGCGCCAACCAGTACAGCGCGTTCAGCACGTCGACCAGGCGGGTCGTGGCCGGGCCAGGTCGAAGTCTATGAGCGCGGCCGGCAGGCCGTCCCGCCTCGACCTCGTGCCTGCAAACCGGGACGTGAACGAGCGAACGCACGAGGCGATCTCAGGCGCGGGCCCGGTCCCAGCGAGGACGAGCGAAACGGCGGCCATCGCCGTGGCTCGGTCCTGGGTCTCGTACGGGGGCTTGTAGTCGGCGGTCAGTCCCTGGGCTTCCAGCTCCTGGGCCAGGGCACTGGCGCACGCCAGCGGTCCGATGTAGGTGAGCCCCGTCGTGGCTGCCACTGCAGCAGCCAAGCACCCGCTGTGTCGGGTTCCAGGGGGGCCGCTTGCTCAGTCAGTGCGGATCCCCCAGCGATACGCCAACACCGCCTGGGCCGTAAGGAGCTGCGCCATCTGCTCACCAAGATCGACGGCGGAGCCCGGCCCTATAATGTCCGGGAACGCCTCGAGGTGTTCTACAGCCACGCCGCCCGCGTCGACATCCCCGAGCTGACCGGCTCGCAACCACCATCGAGACGTGGTGGCCGGCCGTCGAGGCGTTCCTGCGGCTGCGGGTCACCAACGCCCGCACCGAGGCGCTACAACACCAACATCAAACTCGTCGAGCGGACCGCTGAGGGTTTCGCAGCCGGGCCAAATACCAGCGCCGTATCCTGCTCGCCAACGCGGCAGCCACCACGTGACCAACCACCCCGAACCACCACATTCACGCTCCACGGTGAAGAGCCGCTTAACCGCCAAGCACCCGCGTGCGGCCGGGTGCCGTCCCCGCCCCGCCGCGAAGGACCCGCCGGTTGAGACCAAGGTCGTATTCGGTTCTCAGATTGCATCGAATGACCTCGAGCAGACCGTCCTTCCCCTCGAGGCGCTGCCGTGTCCGACGGTCGCGGCCTGCGACGGCCTGTGACTGACAGCCGCCTTCGAGCTCGCACCTGCCTGCGACGTGATTTGGCCGCCTCCGGGGGGACGTTCGGCCTGGTGGAGGCGGCGCTGGGCCTGACGCCCGCGACGGGCGGCACGCAGCGCCTCGCCACACGAGCGGGCGTCGGTCACGCCGCGGCGACCGCTTCGGCGGTGACTCGCTCGAGTTCGGCGGCGAGCTTGGCCAGATGCGGGTGGCCGTTGACTCGGCGGAACTGGCCGCCGGGCTCGGCCATGCCGGCGGCGCACCACTGCAGTGCCGCGTGGCCGTCCCGCCAGTGCTTGACATTGCGGGTGGTTGCGGCAGATCCGGATCTCGGGAACCCACGCCTCGGCGAGCGACACACCAGCGCAGTGCGACGTAACCAGCGGACCACACCCAGAGTGACCAGAGATCACGCCGTTGTTGAGATCACTACAGTGCATCGATCGCGGTTAGGACGCCCTTCTTGTCGTAACTGGAGATCGGCGTGGTGGCTGCGTGGGCGTGCCGGACGAGGCCGTCGCGGTCGATGAGGATGCTGCCGGACTGTTGCACGGCGCCGAAGACCTTCTTGGTGAGCCCGACCGTTTCGTGGGCGGTGCCGTGCCGGCCGGTCACGACCGGGAACGGCACGCTCTTCTTGGACTGCCAGGCTGAGGCATCGGCGCGTCCCTCGGGCACAGCAACGAGGACCTTGACGTTGTGGGCGGTGAAGTCGGGGGCGCGGCCAACGAGGTCCTTGACGTGGCTGTTGCACACGGGACACGTGGTCGAGCGCATGAAGTACAGGAGGACGTTGTCGGTGCCGCGGTAGTCGGCGAGCCGGACGGCCTGGCCGGCGGTGTCCTCCAGATTGAGGTCAGGGACGGTGCTACCAACTTCCAACATGGAATCTCCTCGTACTGGCGCGGCCAAGAGGCAGCGTTTGGCGGATGTGGTCGGTGACAGGTATGAGAGGACGCCGGCGCCGGAAAGGGTTCAGCGCCGCTCGGGACGGGTGACGTTTGCGACCTGTCCTGACGGTCTGCCGTCGGTCTTGGTCGACTCGCATCGGCTATCGGTGCAGGCGCGGCGCAGGCGACCACCTGACACCGTCTGGATCAACTCGATCGCCCAGCGGCTGGGACAACAGCCGCGCAGTACGAGCAGACCGGGAGCTACGAGGACTGCACTGCTCGGCCACGACACCGTTGCGAGAACCATCGCGCCGCCGAACGCGCCGAAGCCGACCGCTCCGCGCGCCAGGTGCCAGAACATCGACCTGGTGATGTAGCTGGGATTCTTAGACCTCACATTCGCTGCCGAAGCCCGAGTCGTGCAGTGCGCTGCGAACCGTCGCGCGGGCGCGGTGCAGCCGCGACTTCATAGCGGCGGGGCTGAGGCCGAGCGCCGCGGCGACCTGGCGACCCGGATACCCCTGGATGTCTCGCATGATCAGCACCCGCCGCTGATCGTGCGGCAAGTCCGCGATCGCGGCCGCGACCCGGCCGGCGTCCAGACGATGCAAGACTTCCTCCTCCGCGGACGCCACATTGCTCTCCGGGCCCCAGTCCGAAACCCAGGGGACCGACCGCGCGCGCCGGAGGCACTCGTTTCGGACGATCCGGAACATCCAGGACGCGAGAGCGCCAGTAGCCCGCAGAGTGCCGATCTTGCGATATAGCGTGATCAGCGCTTCCTGCGCGGCGTCCTCCGCGTCCTCGGGCGACGCACACACGAAGTGCGCGAAGCGCCGCACGTGCGGCTGCGAGCCCGACACCAGGGCAACGATGGACTGCACATCGCCGCCCTGCGCCGCTCTGATCAACTGATCACCCGGCCAGCTCACGTCAGCCACGTGGCCCACCCCCTTCAGCCCGACGCGGTCGCCTGCCTGCGCATAAGATAAGAGCTCAGAACTACAGGAAGGATTCACCCGGGCACGCACCGAGCTCCCCGGCCCGGTCCGGGGGCACCGCCCTGCTGGCAGCTGCCGAACCCGCCGGCCGACGCCCGCTGCTCTGCGACACGTTCCGCACCGTGGCCCGAGCGCCGTCACCGGCCACCACCCCGAGTAGAGCCAACCGATGGCCGGCTGCGGGTGCCGCATCACGTGCCGAACCCTCACCAGAACATTGACGAGTCCCACAAGGGAGTGGGCCTGACGGGTGACTGGGTCAGGCCTGCAGGGTGCGCAGCGTCGTGGCGGGGGCGAGGCCGAGCAGGGCGCCGGCGGGGTCGAGGAGGGTGCCGGGTTCGGTGGGCAGCGGGTGTGCCCCGAGGGTGACAGCGCGCCGGCTCGCAGCCTCAACGTCGTCGACGTGGAAGCGTACGAGCCACGGCGAGGGCGGCTGTCGAGGCAGACCGGTTACCGGTGGAGCCAAGGTCGCGGAGGTGAGTCCGTCGACGACGAATCGCTGGCCTTGTAGCTCCCAGCCGAGGGTGGCGTGCAGGAACGGCTCGTGGTCCTGAGGCCGGTCGGTGCGTAGCTGGACGTCGGCGACGCTGCCGGGTTCTCCTGAGGCCCAGGTGCCGGGGTGGGCGTCAGGCTGCCACAGTGACAGCGGAGCGCTGGCCGGATCGCGCACTGCCGCCGCGACGCCGGCGACGCCGGCGTCACCGGCGGCCGCGGCTGGGGTGACGAGTAGGCCTCCGGCGGCGATGGCGGCTCGGGCCGTGGCGGCGACATCAAGCACACGGGCGTAAACGGTCCAGTACGGCGCTCCGGGGTCCTCGGCGGGACCGAGCGCGGCGACGAGGCGGCGACCGGGTAGGTAGGCGAGCCGGTATCCGGCCGGGTCCGAGGGGTCGACCTGCCAGCCGAGCACGGCGCTGTAGAAGGCAGTAGCTGCGTCGACGTCGGGGACGCCGAGGTCAACCCAGCAGATGCTGCCGACCGGGTGTTGGTCCGGGTCGGTGGGGCCGGCGGGCGGGACGGTCAAGATTGCTCCTTGGTGGTGCGGACGGGGTCGGTGAGACGGTGGCCGCGACGGGACGCGGCGCGGCCACCGCCCGGGTCAGCCAGCCTGCAGGAGGGCGGCGTCGGTGGTGGCGGCGATGAGCGCTTCGCCGGTGTAGGCGCGGCCGGCGACGCCCCAGCCTCCGTCAGGTGCGTTGAGGATGTTCACCCAGATGTCGTCCCGGTCGTGACCGGCGACGACAAGGCCGGCGACGATGTCGGTCGCAGCCGCGATGAACGCTGCCCGGGCCGCGACGGTGGGCAGACCGATGGCGGGCAGCTTGAGTTCGACCATGACCACCGGGCGGTTGGTCCCGCCGGCGTAGACGTCCTGGGGGTCCAGCAGGTTCACCGTGCCACCCACCATCGAGGTGAAGAGGCTGTTGCCGGTCAGTCCGCTGACCTCGATCAGCGCCGCAGTGAGCCGGGGCAGGACTTCGCGCTCGCCGGTAGGGGTGAGCACACCAAGGGCTGCGGTGACGGTGATGGGCATGGGATGACCTCTCCTCGACTCGCTAGTACGATCGTCCTAGCGCGTTCCGAGGATGAACTAGGACGGTCGTACTAGTCAAGGGGGGAGGAGCAGATGGCGGCAGACACCAGGAGCCGGATGCTGAAGGCGGCCGTGCAGGCGCTGCAGCGCAACGGCTTCGCAGGAATGTCCTTCACCCAGGTCCTCGCCGACAGCGGGGCCGCCCGGGGAGCGATCTACCACCACTTCCCGGGCGGCAAGACCCAGCTGGTCGCCGAGGCTGCCCAGCGCAACGGCGCCGACGTCCGCGGCCACCTCGCCGCGCTGCCGGCGACCGACCCGAACGACGTCGTCCAGGCCTTTTTGGCCGGCATCCGACCTGTCCTGGCCGCCAGCACGACCGGCGGCGGCTGCGCCGTCGCTGCCGTGACCGTCGGTGAGCCCGGCGACCAGCCAACCCGTGCCGTCGCGTCCGCGGTGTTCGCATCCTGGAGCCAGACCCTCGCCGAGCGCCTAACCGCAGCCGGCCTCGAGACCGCCGAAGCCCAAGGCCTGGCCGTCACCCTGATCACCCTGCTCGAAGGCGCCCACGTGCTGTGCCGCGCCGCCGGCACCCTCGAGCCCTTCGACCAGGCCGCTCGCACCGTCACCGCGCTGCTCGGCGCTGGCCACCAGCATCACTGAGCCGACGGCCCCGTCTTGTGTCGGCAGCCCCTACCGGGCACCGACGGGCACCCGGTGGACGATCGGTGCCGTGGGACGCTGGTCAGCGGGCCCAGGGCGGAGAGATCCTCGCGCCGTCGGCGGTGACCGCCTCCAGCCCCGGGGTGGTGGTCACCCAAGCGGTTGCTCCGTCCGGTCCTGCGTCGACCCGCAGTTCGCTCCCGGCAGGGACAAGGACGACGTCGCCGGGTTGCAGCGCGGCGGCCGAGCCGTCGAGCGTCACGTTCAGCTCGCCGGTCAGGACGAGCAGGACCTCCTCGCGGGTCGGCCGGTGAGCCACACCGTGGAGGTCGGCCGGGACGGTGAGCTGCCAGGCGCACAGCTGGCTGCTGCCTCGGGAGGGACTCACGTAGGACAGGAACCGGCTGCCGTGCGTCTCGAACGGCGCGGCGTCAGTGGCGTGAATCACGGGCATGGTCGACTCCAAGAGATGGACAAGGAGACTGACTACATCGTCAGGGCACTTGTCTTGTCTGTCAAGATGAGCGGATGAGCGTCGACGGCCCGATGACTGGTGCGGCCGTGCTGCGCGTCGCCACCCAGCTCGTCGACGGCATCCAGGAGGGGCTCGCGCGCCGCGGGTTCGACGACGTGCGGCCCGCCCACGGCTTCGCCTTCGCCCGGATCAGCGGAACACGGGCGACGACCGCGGACCTCGCCGCCCACCTCGGGATCACCAAGCAAGCCGCGGCCCAGCTGGTCGACCACCTCGTCGAGCACGGATACCTCACCCGTGAGGCAGATCCCCGCGACGGCCGCGCCAAGCTGCTGGTTCTCACCCCACGCGGCTGGGCCTGCACGACCGCCGCCGAGCAGGCTGCTAACGATGTGGTTCAGCGATGGAAGGCGCAACTTCCCCCGAAGCAGTTCGCCGTGATGCGGGACGCCCTGAACAAGATCGCGGTGCCAGGCCGCTTGCGACCGGCCTGGTAGGAGGCCGGGGAGCGATCACCGGCCGAGCCGTAGCTGGTCCGAGCGGGCACACCTGTCCTGCGAGCGTACGGAGCATGAGGGTGGCCGAGTCTGGGACCGGTGGGAGCTCGGTCGGGCCGTGCGTTCCCGTGGGCGACGGGCCCGATGGCGTTGATTCACGCTCAGACCACACCGTGCCAGTGACGGTGCAAGCTCGCACGGCAGTCGAGCCGGCAGCTGCTTTCGACATCGTTGCGCCGATCGATCTGTTGCTGGTGTTTCAGGGCTGGGCCCCTCCCCCGGGCGTGCGCGGTGCCACCGACCAGACTGGCCCGTGGGACCACGTCGGAGCGTCGCGGAAATCGGACCTGACGGACGGGTCGACAGCGACCGAGACGCTCACCGAGTACACCCCCGGCCATAGCTTCGCCTACGAGCTGATCGGGTTCCCCAACATCGCCCTCGCACGACTGGTATCCGGTGTCCGCGGCGAGTGGACGTTCACTCCTGACGACGGCGGCACTCTCATGAGATGGACCTACGAGTTCAAGCCGCGCGCAGGGTGCTACGGGCTCATCCGCGCCGGGCTGGCCCCACTGTGGCGGCGCTACATGTCCTCCGGACTGGCAGGGGCCGTTGCGGCAGTCGAACGCTCGGTTGCCTGACCCCCAGGCTCTGGACTTCTCCGCCACAGGCCGATGGCCCGGGCTCTGGCGGCGCGGTCGGGGAAGGTCTGGCTGATGATCGACAGCGTGGCCGGGAAGATGCACGCTGCTGGCGCCCCCATCAGGACCCGCAGTGAGATCAGTGCGCCGGTGCTGGTCAGGATGCCGGCGACGGCGCTGGCCACGGCGAAGACGGAGAGTCCGGCCGCCAGGACGCGTCTCCTGCCGTAGCGGTCACCGACCGTCCCGCCGGTGAGGATCAGTCCGGCGAAGGCCAGGTTGAAGGCGTCGACGATCCACTGCAGGCGCTGGTACCGGCGTGCAGCTGCTGGCTGATGGCGGGGAGCGCGACGTTGACGATCGTGGTGTCGAGGTTGATGACGAACGTCGCCAGCAGAACGACCGCCTCACCAGGGCAGGTCGGCCGGCTCAGGCCGCTTCGGCAGGGGCGAGCAGGCCCCGTCCGGGCAACGTCGTCGCGCTCATGCCGCACCCCGGCCGACGCTCAGGTGCGGCGCGGCGGGCGGCAGGACGGTGCTGACGAGCCCGGTCGCCAGGTCGTAGACATGGCCTGAGACGGTGATGAAGCCAGTGGCAAGGGGGGAGGCGAGCAGTCTCTCGACGTCGGCCGTGACCGTCACGGTCGGGTCGGTGACCGCTTCCGCGGCCAGGGCTGCGTCGTCGAAGCCGGTCCGTCGGGCGAAGCCGTGCCGGAAGGTGTCGTCGGCCAGGAACCCGGTGCCGCACTGGGTGTGGTGGATGACTGCGACCTCCAGAGGGGCGCTTGCGTCGGGGTTCAGCTTTTCGCCCAGGTAGCTGATGAAGGCGATGTCGGAGATGGCCGCTTCGCTGACCCGTCCACCGGCGTTGCGCAGCACGATCGCGTCGCCGAGCCCCACGCCGAGGAACGCAGCTGGGTCGACGCGCGGGTCGATGCAGGTGATCACGAAGATCGGGGCCCGCGGTGGCCGCAGGGTCATCGCCGACCGGGCGTCGGACTCGGCGAAGGTGCGGTTGCGCTGCAGGAACGGCTCGATAGCGGACACGGACGACTCCTCGAATCGTGGTGATGCAGATACAACACTTGAGAGCCGTACAGTAACCGCGGGGGTGGTGCATATGCAACAGGCATCGGAACAAGCCGGCGACCTGGCACAGGCGATGCAGGACGGCTGCCTGGGTGTGCGGGTGGGCCGCCTCCACCGTCTCGTGGGCCGCCAGTTCGACCAGGCCCTCCGTCCGCTTGGCTTGTCCATCTCCCAGATGGAGATCCTCAGCGCCCTGACCCTGATCAGCGGCCCGGTCCGACCGGCGGACCTCGGCACGTGGCTGGCCATCGAGCGCTCCACGATGAGCCGCAACCTGTCGCTCATGGAGAAGAAGGGCCTGATCGCCGCAGCGGAGTCTTCCGCCTCCGGACGGTCCATGTCCTTCGTCATCACCGAACAGGGAACGGAGGCCCTGACTCAGGCATCGGCCGCCTGGAACGGTGCCCAGACCGGACTGCTACAACTCGTCGGCTCGGACGCTGCTCCCACTCTTGACACCTGGATCAGCCAGCTGACCCAGCCGTCAATCGGAGGAGTGGCGGTGTTGTTGCGGTCGGTGTAGCGCAGCCGGACTGCTGTGTTGTCGGTGACGGCCTGTTCGAGCACGGCGAGAACGAGGGGGGCGGCGGCGGGCTGCGCTGGTTGGACGCGGAGCCGCTGCGCAGCTGCCCGACACCGATGACGGTTGCGGGGGGCAGCAGGGCGTGCAGCTTGGTGGCGGCGGAGCGCGCTGCTTTGCTGTACGGCATGCCGTCGGTGACGGTCAGCGAGAGCAGCAGTGCTGTTGTCTCGGCGGCGGTGAGGTTCAGCGGCGGCAGGACGGCTCTGGGGTGCAGGGCATTGCCGCCTCGGCGACCGACGGCGGACTGCAGCGGCAGGCCGGTGCTGCGAAGCGACGCAAGGTCGCGCTCGACGGTGCGCCGCTGACCCCGAGCCGCTGGGCGAGCCAGGCCGCGCTGACCGGCGCCGGCGCTCGACGGCGGATTTCCTCCGTGAGGGCGTGCAGCCGTTCGGTGCGCCTCACAGCGCTGTCCGGGGCGGGGCCTGCCTGGCAGGCGCAGGCGCAGGCGCAGGCGCAGGCGCAGGCGGTTGCGGGGTCGGGCGCAGCCGGGCGGGAAGGCCGGCGACGATGAGCTGGCAGGAGTCCTCGAGGAGCTCGTTGACCAGGCTGGCGGGGAGCGGGGCTGAAGTGGTGTCGGCTAGGTCGATCGTGATCCAGTGCTGCTTGTTCATGTAGTAGCCCGGAGTGACCTGCTGGTGCCGCGCGACCAGGGCGGCAGCGTAGCCGGGGTCAGCCTTGACGGTCACGCGGCCGTGCTCGCCAGTTAGGTCGACAAGCCCGAACATCTGGCCGCCGACCTTGAACACCGCGGTGTCCTCGCCGAACGGGTAGCTGGAGTGGGCCGCGGGCACGGCGCGGCAACGCCCCAGCACCTGCTGCGGCTGCTCATCGGCCGCCAACCTGAGCAGGCGGGTCGGCCGGGTCGTCCAGCGGCGTACCGATCTCTACCAGGACACCGCTGAGGTCACGAAGGTAGTCCTGTGTGCCCGTCTGCTTACCGGTCATCGGCCCGGCCCGGCTGCCGGTGTTCTCGCCTCAGGCAGCTGGAAGTGCGGGTTCTCGATAACGCCCAGCGTGGTGCCCCCAGGCTCCAGCACGGTCGCGACCCGGATGCTGTCCCCGACGTCCTGCACGTCGCCGCGCAGAGTGGCGCCGGCGGCGAGCAGCTGCGCCAGCGCCGTGTCAACGTCGGCGACACCCCAGAAGGTGACCGGTCCGGTCGCGGGGTCGCCGTTGGGGTCCAGGGCCAGCTCGTAGCCGGCGACGTTGAACCCGACGTAGAACGGCTCGTCGAAGTACGGTCCCACCCCGAGCAGCCGGGTGAACCAGGCCTTGCTGACAGCCAGGTCCGGCGCCGGGTAGATGACTGTGCGCAGTCCGAGGAACATGTCGTGCCCTTCGCGAGGCGGTCGGACGACCGCGGGTGTGATCACGATCTTGCACCGCTGCAACAACGGGCTGTCGGTGTTTGCTGATGAGCACTGGCTCCGCCGACAGCGAACAGGACCTCGTTCCAGGCTGGGACCCGCGATCCTGGGACGGCGTAACGGCGAGGAGAGAGTTTGTTAGAGGTTGTCACCAGGGACGCTGGCGCGCAGGACGTCGAACCGGCCCGGCGACTCGCGGTCGAGACGGCCATGTTCTCCGAACAGGCGTCGCACAGCGTTGCCGAGCAACTCGACGCCGTGATCGCCGGCGAGGCACTCGGTACCGTTCTGGTCGCCACCGTCGACGAGACCGTCGCGGGCGTCGCGTACCTCGCCGCCGAGCCCTTCTCCGACCGGTGCTTCAACCTCTACTTCCTTGCCGTCGACCCGGAGCGGCACGGCCGTGGCATCGGTAGCCGCCTCGTGGCCGAGGTCGAGCAGCGACTCCTCTCGCTTGGCCCAGGGCTCGCCCGTGTCCTGCTCATCGAGACCTCCAGCACCCCGCAGTATGAAGCCACTCGGGCCTTCTACTCAGCCAAAGGGTTACACGCACGAGGCCACGGTGCGGGACTTCTACGGGCCCGGTGACGACAAGATCGTATTCTGGAAGCTGCTCGACCAGCCCTGAGCCCGATCCGCCACGCGATAAACTCTTGAAGACGATCGTCCACGAGACGACCCCCGAGCTCCCGGTCGTTGAGCAGGAGCGGCTGTCTCGCGACTCGTGTCCGTGAACTACCGCACGCGAGGCACGTTCGCGATACGTTCGGCCGGTGTCGCTGGTCGGGTACGCGCGGGTGAGTACCCGGGACCAGCACCCCGAGGCGCAAACCGACGCGCTGGCGGGCGCGGGCTGCGAGAAGACCTTCACCGACCACGCGTCCGGGACGCTGGCCCGGCGGCCGGCGCTGGACGAGGCGCTGTCCTACCTGCGGGCCGGGGACACGCTCGTGGTGGCGAAGCTGGACCGGCTCGGCCGGTCGGTGCGCAACCTCAAGCGGATCGTGGACGACCTGCAGACCCGGCAGGTCGGGCTGCGCGCGGGCGCGGTCCCACAGCGGGTCGATGCCGGCGTCAGGCAGGCCTGCTCGAGCTGATCGACCACGGCGAGCGCGGGCTGGTCCCGGTCGCGGGCGTGCCACTGCTCGGGCTGCATAAAGACCGGGCCGCCGGCTGGCGTGAGCGCCGAGCTGCTGGTTGGCTCGCGGACCTGCTTGCTGGCGGGGGCGCCGTGCACGGGCTGCTCGAGCATGCGCGGGCCGCGATCCCCGAGCTGTTCGACGGGTGAGGCGAGGTCGACCGCAGCCACCGCAACCACGCCCGCACGCAGATCTGATGCTCCTACTGTCAAGTGGTAGTTGGAACGGGAAGGGCGGCGAAGACCTCGCGGGCGATGTAGCGCTTGAGGCAGCGGATCGTTTCGGTCTTGCTTTTGCCGTTGCTGACGCGCTTGGCGAGGTAGTCCTGGGTGCACTGGTCGCGGTTGAGCCGGCTCACTTCGTCGACCCTGATTCCAGCCACAGCACGTGGCCAGAGTCGCCGAAGGCGGCCGCCGAGAGCTCAACCCCGCGTAGAGCAACAAGCGACCTGCTAAGAGCCGACAGCGCCGACGTTCGCAGGCGCTAAACGGGACCGGCGTGCCAACACCTCAAGCGTGACTCCCAGCGCCCCGACAGACGCCCCCACGACCGCGCCAGCCAATCCGAAAGTGAGCGCACCTATGCTCATCGCGATCCTCAGAGCGCGACGCTGAATCGCCGGATCGTCGAGGTCTACCGCCACAGCAGGAGTCGTCACCACGCCTTGAGCATGGCATCGCGTCGACGACCAAGACGGGTCCGTGCTCGGGCGCTGCTCGCCGCCTGGGGCACGCGGACCTTCCAGCGGCAGAGCGACTGACACGCCGACCGGGGGTCACTGCCAACAGGCCGGTCAGGGCGGCTGATCCCGGTGGCTGCGCAGGTGCTTGAGCTGCACCTCGGCCGCGTACCGCACCGCCTCGCGCTGACGTTGGGTCACGGGAAGCGGCCGCCAGCTCTCGTCGGTCGGTTCCACGGCGGCGCGAAGCTCGACTCGGAGGCGGTCCAGCGAGGCCAGCAGCGCTCCGTGCTGCTGCCACGACGCGGCGTCGACCGCGGGGTCGATCAGCTGCT
>JAABVA010001980.1_pt1 | contig 20981 bp, 23 predicted proteins | sample 5560331 | NCBI WGS metagenome assembly JAABVA01 (sample SAMN12812661, study PRJNA571458) | rock metagenome | isolation source: Antarctica rocks | place: Antarctica: Victoria Land, Mt New Zealand sud | collected 2016-01-07
CAACCGTTGCCACACCCAGTGTACCCGCTCTCGACGCCGGCGACGACGTGACCATGTGCCTCATCTTTCGGCCTGGCGACCCCATCGGCCTGACCGAGGTGGTCATCGACCCGGAGCCGGCCGAGGAGGTTCCGTTGGGGCCTGCTGAGATCGGTGAAAGATCTTCGGAATGGGCCTTGCCGATCACCCAATACAGGGCCGCACGAGCGTTTCTGGAGCGGGTAGAAGGTCGAACTAGACCAATATAACCGACGCATCCGATGGCCTTTCGGCAAAAAAGTGCCATCTCAGCAGGCCCCAACGGAACCTTCAGAGATGACATCGTCGTAGCCTGCATTACCACCATATTCGTGATCCGTCTTGGAGAGCAGGAGCCATGCTGTTCGCTTCATGAAGATCCACCTCCCACAACAAGTGGCCCGCGCTTACAAATTCTCCGGAATCTCGACCAACAGCGAACGGTCAGTTTCGACTGCGGCGACACGCTCATTGTACGACTCTAACAGGTCGTGGAGCGCCAGACGGAGCCCTGTGTGCTCGAACCGCCCTATTTCCTCGATGTTCTGCCCGACGAAGGTCTCGATGGACTGCACCGCTATTTTGTCGAGGAGGCCACGTCCGTCGGCGAGCTGCCGCGTCCCCACAAGCCGAGCATCGGGGACGAGGAGTTGGACGCGATACCCGTTCCTGATGTTAACTTCGCATTTCTCAAAGACTGCTTCCATGGGGGCGACGGTGACGTGGAAAACGGTGTCCCCGAGGCGGAAATCACCGGGACGTCCCAGCTGTTGATCGGCCGTCGTGTAATTGTGGTTCTCGATCGACGCTCCCGGATAGCGGACCGCGAGCTTCGCGCCGACGAGGTGTTGCGCGACCGGCCCCGCCTTCTGCCGCACCGCGGCCGCCGCGAGGATGTCCGCCACGACGAGCCAGGAGGGGCGCGACAGATTGAGGTCCGGCGCGATGCGGCTCTGGTCGAAATACTCCCGCACCTTCTCGACGAGCCACCCTTGCATGGCGTCGATCAGACGACCGCGCGCCTCGGACGTCATCGCGGCAACCTCGGGGTGATTGTTCAGCCGCTCGACGAGGCGCTCCGCTGCGGGGACCGTTCCCCGCGTCGTCCGGCCGCCCTCGCGCGAATACGCGCGCGTCTCGCCGTATCTGCGCAGGATCTTGGCGACCAGCGAGCCGCTAGTCCGGATCTGATTGCCGTCCGTCTTATAGTCGTGCGACGCCAGCGGACAGGCGTCGCGCATGATCTCCAGCACGGCCAAGCCGGCGCAAACGACGTATGTCTTGGGCTGCTCAGCGCTGTACCACGCTTGCAGGTCGGCCAGCAAGACGTCCGGCGCCGGGGCGTCGCTCACCGATGCACGAGCTCCCATTGTGTCGCGAGTTGTTCGGCGCGCTCGCGATGTCCCGCGAGATGGCCGTTTGCGGCGTCGAGTGCATCCGGCCGGCCGTTTGGCGTGAGCGCCGGGGTGTGGCCTGTGGTCGCGATGGGTGTGAGCAGGTGTCGCGCGAGCCAGGACACGACGGGCACCGCGACGCCGTCGCCCATCGCCAGATAGGCGTCGTTGTAGTTTGTCGGCAGCCAGAAGTCGTCGGGCGCGCCCATGAGCCGCGCCGCTTCCCGCGGGCTCAGCAGGCGTGACCGCACGCGCCCGGGCTCGACTATCACCACGGTCTGCCGGCTCGATCCGCCGACGGGCGTGCGCAAGCACCCGGCGATGCCGTCGAAACGCACCTCGGCGCGCTGCACCCCCTCGCGGATACGCCGATAGAGTGTGCCGACGGCACGTCCCTTGCTCGCCTCGCCGTCGCGCACTTTTGCCCGGTTAAGCGGCGTCATCATGCTCAACAGGCGTTGCGTCTCGTCGGCGAGGTGCCACCGACCGTCGTCGGGGATGTCGTCGATCAGATCGGCGAAGCCGGCGACCGGCGCGTCGGGCGCCGGCAGCCGCCACCAGCGCCACGACGGCCGTATGTGCTCGGGGAGGTGACGGTGCGCCTTGCGCAGCGCCGCGGGGACCCAGGGCGAGCTCGCGGGACGATCGTCGACGAACGCCGCGACATCAACGGCGGCGTCCACGGCGATGACGAACACGCGCGGGCGCGATTGCGGCAAGAAGTGTTTTGCGTCGATCACCAGCGCGCCGAACGTCATGCCGAGCGCGGCCAGCGCCTCGCACAGGCCGCTGAGATGGTCCCCCGAAAGCAACCCGACGACGTTCTCGATGACAATGATCTTGGGCCGATCTCCGTGGTCGTGCAGGTCGGCCATGAGTCGCCAAAAGGCCCAAAAGGTGCCGCTGCGCCGGGCCTGCATGCCGCGTCGCCAGCCGGCCAGCGAAAGATCTTGGCAGGGGAAAGACGCCCATGCAAGGTCCACGCCGGGCGGCAATGTGCGCGGATCGATGGCCGCAACATCCTCGACGACCAGATCCTCGTCGCCAAAATTGCGTGTGTAGACTGTGGCCTTCTTGGCGCTGATGTCGTTCGCCCACAGGCACGTCCATTCAGCGCCGAGCCCGAGGCGCGCAAGGCCCGCCCCCGCAAAGAACTCGTAAAAGCTAGGCATTGCTCCCCTACCCAATCACCCTGATCTTACCTGAGACCTGTGCAATCGTCCTAGTTTTGTCCCCTGCCGATCAATCCGCGCCTTGCCGCCCCTAAATGCTTCCAACAGGGTGTCGCTCTTTGTCGATCGGCGAGACATCTAGAACGGGATAGCCCGCCTCCGTCCCATCCGCAGCATGCATACGGGGGCGGGCATCAGCCCCCGTCGTCCCGTTCTACATGTCCCGTGAAGGAGCATTGCGCGACACCCTGTCCAGATGGTTTTCGCGGGATAGAGGAGCCTGCGACCGCGGTCGCATGGCGGCGTACAGCGACTGCGGTCGCGCGACGTTGTGCGCGACGTTCGCATCCCGCGACTATTGTTTGGAAGCATTTAGGAGAAAGTTCGACGAGGCGCGCACGAAACGCCTTCCCTCTGTTCTCCTGACCCCCTGATGCTAGAGTAGTTCTAGTGAGCGATACCTCTGTCTTATCGCTCACCAGAAAGGGGGTATACTGCCCCTATAGGTCGGGCCGGCGATGCCGGCATAGGGATGGTAGATAGGAGCGGGGGTGACGGATGACGAAGGTCGCGGTCATCGGCAATGCGGGGGGCGGGAAATCGACCATGGCCAGGGCGCTTGCCGCCGCGCATGGCCTGCCCTACGTCGCCGTCGATACGCTGCAATGGCGGCCGGGCTGGACGCCCGTGCCAGGGGACGAGTTCCACCGGATGCACGACGCCATCCTCGCCACCGATGCCTGGGTCATCGACGGCTTCGGACCGTGGGAGGCCGTGGAGGAGCGGTTCGACCAGGCCGACACCCTCATCCTCGTCGACCACCCCCTCTGGGTGCATTTCTGGTGGGCGGCTGAGCGCCAGATCGCGTGCGTGACCGAGGAGCGTCCCGACGGGCCGGATGGTTGCCCGATGCTGCCGATGACCGACGTCCTCTTCAAGATGATCTGGGATATCCACCACCATGCGCGGCCGCGGCTGCTGGAAATGATCGAGCGCCGGCGGGCGACCAAGGACATTCTTCACATCACGTCGCCGGACGCGCTCAATCGCTTCGTCGCGGAGCAGTGCCACCCACCGGCGGCCGCGGCCCTCCACGGCTCTGAGGCGTGAGCGAAATGGACCCTGCGGCTGCGGCCATACCCACCCTGGACACCGACCGGCTCCGTTTGCGCCCCTTTGCGCTCGACGACGCGCCGGTGGTCCGCGCGCTTGCCGGGGCGCGGGAGGTGGCCGACCCCACGCTCTACATCCCCCATCCCTACCCGGAGGGGGCCGCCGAGGAGTGGATCGGCACGCACGCGGGCGACGCCGCAGCCGGCGACGCCTTCACCTGGGCGATCACGCGCCGCGACGACGCGGCCCTCCTCGGCGCCATCAGCCTGGGCGTGGGCGCCTACCACCACCGGGGCGACCTCGGCTATTGGCTGGGCGTGCCCTTCTGGAACCGGGGGTACACGACCGAGGCCGCGCGCGCCGTGCTCGCGTTCGGGTTTGGGCCGCTCGGGCTGCGCCGGGTGCAAGCCGGGATCTTCCCGCGCAACGCAGCCTCGATGCGCGTGATGGAGAAAGTGGAGATGTGCCGCGAAGGCCTGCTGCGCGACTACTACCGCACAGGCGACGGGTTCGAGGATGCGGTGATGTACGCGGCGGTGCGGCCCGAGGGCGCGGAGGGCCAGTCGTGACGCCCCCGCACGCCGCCGACGCCCGCGCCGACGCCGTGACCCTCGTCGCCGCCCAGGAGCAGGCTGCGGCCGCGCTCGCCGTCGTGCGGGAGCAGGCACGCGACTACGCCCAGCGCGCCAAGGCGCCCAACACGCGCCGGGCCTACCGCGCCGATTGGGCCGACTTCACGGCCTGGTGCCGCGCGCACGACCGCGCGCCGCTCCCCGCCGCCCCCGAGACCGTGGCGCTCTACCTCTCCGCTCTCGCCGGTCACCGCAAGACCTCCACGCTCGCGCGCCGCCTGTCGGCGATCTCACAGGCCCACCAGGTCGCGGGCCATCCCTCCCCCACGAAGGACCAGAGCGTGCGCGCCGTTGCCGCCGGCATCCGTCGTGCCAAGGGCACGGCGCAGGAGGGCAAGGCTCCGACCGTGACGGCCGACGTGCGCCTGATGGTCGCGGCGTTGCCCGACACGCTTATGGGCCAGCGTGACCGCGCCCTGCTGCTGTTGGGATTCGCCGGCGCTTTCCGGCGCTCCGAGCTGGTCGCGCTCGACGTCGCCGACGTCGCCGAGCGGCCCGAGGGCCTGGCGGTGACAATCCGGCGCTCCAAGACCGACCAGGAGGGCGCGGGGCGCACCGTGGGCATCCCCTACGGCTCGCACCACGAGAGCTGCCCGGTGCGCGCGACACGCGCCTGGCTCGCCGCGGCCGGCATCGCCCACGGCCCACTCTTCCAGGCCATCAACCGGCACGACCAGCTCCTGCCCGGCCGGCTCTCCCCCCAGGGAGTGGCCCGCGCCGTCAAGCGCGCCGCGGCGGCCGCCAAGCTCGACCCCGCGAAGTACGCCGGACACTCCCTGCGCGCGGGGCTGGCCACGGCAGCGGCTGAGGCCGGCGTCAGCGAGCGCGCGATCATGGCGCAGACCGGCCACAAGAGCCTGCCTATGGTGCGCAAGTACATCCGCTCGGGCTCGATCTTCCGCGAGAACGCCGCCGCCGAGGTGGGGCTGTAGGGCCATGCCACGCCTCTCGGTCGTGGACTTGGAGCATTGGCTCGGCGACCTGGCGCGCCTGGTGCGCGCCGCCGACCTGCAACGCATCCTGGATGCCTATGGAGATGAGCAAGAGGAAGTTTTCATTCCTGATGTGCCGATCGCCGAGACGATCCCCGTGGTGCATGGGGCTATGTGGTTCCACGGCCTCGGGCCGATGGCCTACGCCAACATGTTGCGCCGGTTCAAGCGAGTGCTCGAGCCGATGGTCCGCCCCACGGTAGAGGGCTGGCGCGGCCGTCGCTACGACGAGATCGGGGTTCCACGCCCAAACCGCCGATTTTTTGACGCGCTCGCGTCGAACTATGCAGGTCACTGAACGGCAAGCGTAAGCTCCCGCATGAGCGTGCGAATGGGCGTCCCTTGCTGGCGCTCCTTAGTCAAGGCGGCCCACACCGTGCGCTACCATGCTCTCTATCTGGCCAGTGTCTTGCCGCACACCGACCTCCTGTGCGCCGCCATTGCTCTTATTCACCGTTGCTTGGCCGCTGGCTGCCGTCTCAACACCCGCAAAACGTATCCCACTACCTATCAACTCCTCCTTGAGCCCGCTTTGTTAGCATTAGCTTGATGCGTATGGGGTATGTGTAACGCATACCCCTTTGCTCTCCAGGGAGACTGATGCAAGGCCGTCGTGGCCCAGGTGGACGCCCGTATAACTCAGCGCTGCCCGTGCACAGAGTTCGCGTAGGAAGGCTACCCCCAGGTTAGCGACGCGGAGTGCCGTCATCATGGCCTCGTCCTGTTGCTCGTTTCTACAGTGGTGGGTCGCTTGTTTCCCCTCGTACTCAGCGCCGACTGCCGTAGTCCAGCGATATGGGTCTGTAGCAGCTTCTCAAAGCTCACATCGAGACTCAACGGCAGGCCAAATCCACCAGCGGTTTCGAGCGACACGAAGCCGTGGAGCAGGCTGCGTATAGCGCGTGTCGCATGAAGGGCGTCGTCGTCACGCAGGCCATAACCGGCCAGGACCGCCAGGATGATGCCGACCACGTCCGCGCCAGTGGTGGTCCATTGTTCATCGCCCTCGTCCGGTACGCGCTGCGTGGCTGCATACATCCCCGGATGGGCGTGGGAGAAGCCTCGGTAGGCATGCGCAAGGGCCAGCATGGCATCATCACCTGCCTGGCCGATCGTCGCGCGACCCAGGCAGCGGGCCAGCTCGCGCAGTCCGGCCAGAGCCAGTTCGCGCCGCAGGCCAGGCTGCCCGGCCACGTGATTGTAGAGAGAGGGAGTTTGTACACTTAGTCGCGCGGCCACGCTGCCCAGGGTCACACCGTCTAATCCCGCTTCATCGGCCAGGTCGGCGGCTGCCTGCACGACGGCATCGCGGTCGAGGCTTGGCCCGGGCCTACGCGCCATGTGGAGCTACCTCGTGCACCTGACGCGCTGCTGTGGCGATGGCTCCGTCCATTGCCGCCAGCGGATTGGGCATCATCCTACCGTGCCCGACCGTCAACAGACGCGGTTCGAGCGCACGCAGGGCCTTGGCGCTGACCAGCGCGGTTGGCTTATGCCACGTGGCCATAGCCGGGAAGGGGAAGAGTGGTCGCACCACGCCCGAGACAGCGATCCCCCCACGCGTCTGGAAGGCATCGCCAGTAATGAGCGAGCGGTCGCGTGTGTTGAAGAAGGCAACATGGCCAGGGGTGTGTCCTGGCGCTGCTAGCACCTCCAATGAGCCGACACGGTCGCCCGGTCGCAGCAAGCGGGTTGGCCGGGTCTTGCAAGTCTGCCAACTGCCACGTAGGCGTCCCTGTGTCTCGTCGGCGTCGAGGCTGCGGTCTCCGGCCAGGAAGCGGGCCTCTCGGATAGGAACCAGGATCTCAGCGTCCGGTAGAGCGGCGTGCAACGCGTCTAGCGAACCGACATGGTCGCCGTGGGCATGGGTCAGGGCTATGCGCACGATCGGCGCGCCCAAAGCTGTGGCGGCGGCGATGATCGCCTTGGTCGAGCCCCCAAGTGCCGTGTCGATCAGCGTAAAGCCGTCACTCTCGCGTACGAGATAGCAGTTGACGGGGAACAGACGAGGCAGTCGCATGAGCTGAATCAGGGTGTCGCTGTAAACGGTCGTCTTCATTGGTCTCTCCTCTGCTGAAGGTTTGGATTGTCGGTGCCTGATTTAACTAACATAATTTGATAATAAATTAATATAATTAGTTTGTCAAGGGGTAATGAAGCGGATTTTGGGGGGTACGCCCAAACCGCCGAAAATTCTGTTACCGGAGATTCGGGCCAATCGCAATGACGTTCCAGGCTGCAAGAGGCTACTCGCCGCCTGTGCGGAAAACCTCTCACGTGGGGTTGAGGCCCCAGACAACGATTGCTGTAGCCGACAGCCATATGACATAACATGATAGGGTGGCAGCGTTGCCTCATCAAGTCTTGCAAGAGGGTAGCGTTAACCCCGGGCCAAATGATTGAGCGCAATAGTTAAGATGTCATCAGCGTTCTGCGGAGCCGGATACCAGTCCGTTAGTCCATCCCCATACTCAAATTGCGCCTGATACAAGGCGTCGTCCAGGGTCAAGTGCCCTGTATCGCCACCCGATTGTCCGGTGGCTGTATACCGATAGAGAAAATACCCTTCATCCGACTGGTTAAGCAAGATTACTTGCGCCGACGGTAGTTCCTGTTGCACATCCCCTTGTACGCCGAGTTCCTCGGGGAATCCCACGTAGTGTCGCGTCTTCGGTTCGCTAGCTGTGGGGCTTGTCAATGCGTACTGCAACGTTTTCATTGCTCCTCGCTTTGACGGAACTGGGGCGAGACGTGGTCTTATCGGCGCAGTTTGAACGGATTGGGCTATCTTACCGGCCCAATTGCCACCACAATCCCGCCAAAAACTGGGCCGGTAATACAACTGGGCCGGTAATCCAGGGACCAAACGTGGTGTGGGACGCCACTTTCGTCACATTGTGTCATATGGCTGTCGGCTACAGCAATCGTTGTCTGGGGCCCGCGGCGGTCGCGGCGGCGCGCGGGGCGTGCGACGGGGGGACAACCGGGCCACGAGGGGCACGGGCGGGCGCTCCGACCGGCGGCGCAGGTGGACCGGATCGTGGACGCGCGCCCGGCGGCGTGTGGGCCGTGCGGGGCGGCGCGCGCGGGGGACGCGGCGCGCGCGGCGCGGCCGCAGGGGGCCGCGGTGCCGCGCGTGGCGGCGGAGGGGACGGAGTACCGCCCCGCCCGCAGACGCTGACCGGTGGCTGCGGCGGGGCGCACACGACCGCGCCCGGGCCGGCGGACCTGCCGCGCGGAGGCTTCGGCCCGCGGGCACCGGCGACGGTGGCCTCCCTGACGGGGCGGCAGGGCCTGAGCCAGCGCGCCGCGCAGGAGGTGCGCGGGGCGCTGTTTCACCTGGAGGTGAGCCGGGGCAGCAGCGCGGCGCTGGAACGGCAGGGCAGCGCGGCGGTCGCGCAGCCGGCCGCGGCGGCGCCTGCCTGCGTGCAGGCGCAGGACGTGGCCAACGTCGATGAGACGGGGGGGAAGGACGGGGGGCAGCGGCGCGGGCTGGGGGTGGCGGTGACCGCGCTGGTGAGCGTGTTCCTGCTGCGCGCGACGCGTGGGCGTCAGGGGGCCAAGGACCTGCGCGGGCCGGCCTACCACGGCGTTGTCGGGTCCGACCGCTGGTCGGGCTATACCTGGATTGACGCCACCCAGCGCCACCTCTGCGGGGCGCACCTCTTGCGCGATTTCGCCGCCTGCATGGAGCGGGGCGGGGTGTCGGCGCGCCTGGGGCGGGCGCTGCTCGCCGCGGCCGCGGAGATGTGCGGGCTGTGGTACCGCGCGCGCGACGGCACGCTGAGGCGGGCGGCGTTCCCGCGGGAGATGCGGCCGATCCAGGGCCGCCTCTCCCGCCTGTTGCGCATGGGCGGCCGCCGGAAACAGGCTCAGACGCGCCACGCCTGTGAGCACAGCCTCAAGGTGGAGGCCGCGCTGTGGACCTTCGTGACGACGGAGGGCGTCGAGCCGACCAACAACGCCGCCGAACGGGCGCTGCGCCGCGCCGTGTTGTGGCGCCGCCGCAGCTTCGGCCCGCAGAGCGCGGAGGGGAGGGCCGTGTCTTTGTGGCGCGCCTGTTAACGGTGGTCACCACGCTGCGTCAGCAGGAGCGCGACGCGCTCGATTATCTGACCGACGCGTGCGCGGCCCACCTCACGGGCACGCTGTCCCCGTCCTTGCGGCCCCAGGTTCGGCCGCCGACGCTCTGCGCGCCGCTGCCGGTTGCTGCGTAGCGCCTCGCCCCACCTGAGCGATTACTACCGGACCTTAACCCAGGGCACCGTCCGGCGTTACGGTCCGGCCCGTCTCGGCTGCCTGTAGGCCGGCCATCACCACGGCCAGCGCGGCGCGGCCCTCCTCGCCTGGGACGGCGGCGCGGCCCTGCTGCGCGCTCTCAACAAAGGCGTTGATAACGGTACTTCCGTGGATGGGGTGCCATTGCTCCTGGTCGAGCGGCGGCACGTCGTAGACTGTCTCGGCTTTCGGTGGACCGAGCACGGCTACGACCAGTGGACGCCCCCGCTCGGCGCCGATACGGATCGTCCCACCCTCGCAGTAGAAGACCGTCCCGCTTTCCTGCTCGTAGGTGTAGGTCCAACTCGCGGCCAGGCTCCCGAAGACTCCGTTCTGGAAGCGGAGGAGCAGTACGGCGTTGTCGTTCACCTCAGCCTGCTTCTGCAGCGTGCCCGTGAAGGCCGCGACCTCCGTGACCTCGGAGTTGAGCAAGAAGCGCAGGATGTCGGCTTTGTGGACGCCAAGATCGCCTAGCGCGCCGGACAGCGACTGTGCGCGGGTGAAGAACCAGTCAGCGGTAGGGGTCCACTTCTCGGGACCATCGTGGCCGTAGAACGCCCTGAAGGTTAACACCCGCCCGAGCACCCCGCTTTCCAATATCCTCCTAGTGGTGGTATGGACGGGCATGAAGCGCTCGTTCTGGTCGACCATGAGCACGCGGCCGGTCCGTCGCGCGGCGACGATCATCGCGTCGGCGTCGTCAAGCGTCGTGGCCATCGGCTTCTCGACCAGGACATGTGCCCCGGCCTCCAGCGCGTCGATCGTCGTGGGGGCGTGGAGGTGATTAGGGGTGCAGACGCTCACGATGTCGAGACGTTCGCGGGCCAGCATCTCTCGATAGTCGGCATAGACCGCTGGGGCGCCGAAGCGGGTCGCCTCGGCTTGGGCACGTTCCAGGCGCGGGTCGCTGACGGCGACGAGGTCGACCCCGGGGTTGGCGGCGTACTCCGGTAGGTGCCGGAACGCGGCGATGGCGCCGGCCCCGATCACGCCGGCTCGTAACTGAGTCATCATCGGACCTCACGACGTGGCCGGGCGTGACGTCTTGCTCGTGGATCTTTCATGGGCCCTCCAGCCTCAACGCAGTTCGTGACGTGCATCGTCAATCTCTCCCCTTACAACAGGTCGGCGCCGCCGGTGGTGGGAAGGGCCACGCCAGTCAGGAATCGCGCGGCCGGCGAGGCTAGGTAGACCACCGCGTCGGCGACGTCCTCGGGCTCCTCGATCCGGCCGAGCGGCGTGTTGCGGACGTACTCGGCCATAACCTCCTCGGGCTGCATCCCGCGCAACCGTCCCTCCCAGGCTAGCTCCCGCTCCTGCATGCTCGTGCGGACGTAGCCGGGGCAGACGCAGTTGCAGGTGATGTTGTGCAGCGCCACCTCGACCGCGACGCTCTTGACCCAGCCGATGACGGCCCACTTGGAGGCAGCATAGTGGGCCAGCAAGGGGACGCCGCGCAACCCGGCCATCGACGCCGTCGCCACGATTGCCCCCCCTCCCGCCGCCTTGAGATGCGGGAGCGCGGCCTGCGTACATAGGAAGACCCCCTTGGCGTTGACGTCCATATTAACGTCCCAGTCACGCTCAGGATCGAGGTCCTCCACGCGCGCCATGGTGGAAACGCCGGCGTTGAGGCACGCGATGTTCAGCCCGCCAAGCGCCTCCGCCGCCGCCGCGAAGACGGCGCGCGCCGCGGCCCCATCGGTCACATCAAGGGTGCCGGACCACGATCGCACCCCCGTCGCGCCGATCTCGGCTGCCACGGCCTGCGCTGCCGTGCCGTCGAGGTCAGTCACCGCCACATCGGCGCCGGCCGCGGCAAGCACCTTACAGATTGCGCGGCCGATCCCGGCGCCCCCACCGGTCACGATGGCGCGCCGCCCCTGCAATACCCGTCCCACCGTCGCGTCGCTCACAGTTCCTCCTCTCCAATCCGGGCCAGCCGGCTCATCTCGTCTTTCAGCTCAGGGTACAGGCGCCGGTAGATCCCGTAGATCTCGCGGTACTGCTCGTGGCGACGTGGGTCGGGCTGCTCGACGCGCCGCTCGGTCAGGAAGCGCTCGATCTCATCCCAGTCCACGAACAGGCCCCCGTGCATCCCAGCCACGAACGCCGCGCCCAGGACCGAGCCGGGATGCCCCGGAAACGAAACGACCTCCCGCCCCAGCACGTCAGCGGCAATCCCGCGCCACAGGTTACTGCGCACCCCGCCGTTCGTCGCGAAGACGCGCGCGATGGTGAGGCCGCTCTCCTCTAGGACGCCGACGTGATGCTGGAAGCCGAAGATCACCGCCTCGAGGGCGGCGCGGAAGAGGTGCGGGCGGCCGTGGCTGAGCGTGAGTCCGACGAAGAGGCCGCGAGCCAGCGGGTCGAAGATGGGGGTCTTCTCGCCAAGGAAGTAGGGTAGGCAGACCAGCCCGCCCGCGCCTGCCGGGAGCGCCGCTGCCTCATCGTCGAGCGCCGCCAGCGCCGGCCCGTCCGCACTCAGGCCGAACACCTCCGTCAGCAGCCACTTGACCAGTGAGCCGCTTGCCGCCATGCAGCCGTTGGGAAGCCACCTGCCCGGCACGTCGTGGGCGTCGAGGAACAGCCGCGGGTCCACATGCGGGCGGTCGGCGCAGTACAGGATATCGCCGGCTCCGCCGAACTTGATCAGCAGGTCGCCGGGCCGGGTGACACCGGCCGCCAGCGCCGAGGCTACGTGGTCAGCGCTGCCGATCGCGACGGGTGTCCCCTCGGCCAGCCCCGTTTCCTCGGCAGCGCGACGCGTCACCCGGCCGCCTGCGGCGTGCGGCATGCCGACAGGCGGAAGTTGGTCCGGATGCACCCCCGCCGCCTCCACGTAGGCAGGAATCCACTCCTCCGCGCGCACGTCCCACAGCCCGCTCTCGACGGCCCAGTTGAGCTCCAGCCCTCGCTCTCCCGTCAGACGCAGCCGCGCGTAGTCGTAGGAGCCGAGCACGATCCGCGCCCGCTCCCAGACCTTGGGCTCGTGGCGCTGCACCCAGCGCAGGCGCGGTCCCACATGCTGCGCCGTCGTTACGGATCCGGTCCGCGCCAGCACCTCGTCCTGAGGCAACGCCGCCCGCAACTCGTCCACCTCGGCGTGGGCGCGCGCGTCGTTCTGCTGAATGCTCGGGCGCAGCGTCCGACCGGCCTCGTCCAATAGGACGATCGCCGGGACCATCCCGCTCACGGCGACCGCGACGATGGCGCCCGCCCCGCCAGACGCTTGTCCCGTCAACTCGCGGGCGACGGCGCAGAGGCCCGCCCACCACGCGGCTGGGTCCTCCTCGGCCCAGCCTGGATGGGGGCTGTGCAGATCATGGGTGACCGTGGCCGTGGCCACCATCGTCCCCCTCTCGTCGACAAGGAGACCCTTGACGCCGGTCGTCCCGAGGTCGAGTCCTAGGGCCAGCCGCGTCACCGTTCCCCCCGCGTCGCCCGCACGATGTCCATGAGCACCGTCACGCGGGCGGGATCGACGGGGTTCCAGGTCACGCCATCGCGCTTAAGCGAGGTCCCGACCACCGCGCCGTCGCAGAGCGGCAGTAATTCACCGGCCGTTTCGCGGCGCAGGCCCGTGTTGAGGAGGACCGGGACCACGCCACCCACCGCCTCGCGGACCGCGCGCAGGTCGCCCGCCGTCGGCGGCATGCCGGTGATGGGGCCCGAGACTCCCAGTGCATCGGGCAGACAGGAGAATGTGACGCTGCGGGCGACCGCAGCGGGACCGCGCGCGTCAAGCGGGGTGGCGAACTCGGCCACGACGGTGAAGAGGAGCTTGACCTGCTCGGCGTTCAGGCTTCGCCGCAGCCGCAGTGCCGCTGCGGCGTCGGGGACCCATAGGCCCAGGTCGCCGGCGTGGACCCCTGTGAAGACCTCGCGGGCGAAGGCGGCCCCCGTCGCGGCGGCAACCGCGATCGTGGCCTGCGTGTCCCACAGCAAGTCGACGCCGAACGGGACGCGCAAACGGGGCTTGAGGGCGGCGACGGTGGCGGCCATAGCGGCAACCTGCGCCGGTTCGGCCCGCGGGCTATAGGGGCGGTCGTTCTCGTTCCCGAACATCACGGCGTCGACGCCGCCGTCCTGCAGCGCGGCGATGTCGCGTGCGGCGCTGGCGATGATCGCCTCCATCCCGCCCGCCGCGTCGTAGAGTGGCATCCCCGGTAGGGCGGGCAAATGGACCATGGCAATAATGGGGCACGCCGTGCCGAACGTTTCCTTGAGCCACCTCATAATCCGCTCCCCCTACTTTCACGTAATCTCTCGCGCGGACCCTACCATACCGCCGTAGCATCGTCCCGATTGACAGCACCTCAGGTGACGCCTATACTATAACCCATACGCGGCCACCAATTGCAAACAGGTGTGATCATCTTTCAAACACTTATTGTGGCTCTGGCATTGCAATGACCGACGGAACGTTGCCGCCCCGTGTGCTACGACTGCGCTGCATGGCACAGTACATTCGCACGTCAGGTTTTGCCTCGGTGGACGAATTGGCGAGCCATTTTGGGGTATCGGAGATGACGGTGCGCCGCGACCTTGCGACCTTGCGGAAGGAGTCGTTGACGGTACGGGCACGCGGTGGCGCGTTCAGCCTCGACGCAGCTGTGGGCGTCGAGCCGCCCTTCATGGCGAGAGAGGTCGAGAATAGAGCCGCGAAGGAGGCGATTGGCCGGGCAGCGGCGCGCCTAGTCCGGCCGGGGCAGACGATCGCACTGGATGTCGGGACGACAACCCTAGAGGTCGCCCGCAACCTGGGCGCTTTGCAGCCGTTGAGCGTCCTGACGTTCAACGTTCATGCGGTTCTGGCCCTGGCCTTGAGCCAAGTCACGGTCTACGTGCCCGGCGGGTGTCTCCGACCGCGCGAGCTGTCGTTCGTCGGACCGCTCGCCTTGGATGGGCTGGCACGGTTCCATCCCGACATCTTCTTCCTCAGTGCTGCGGGGGTAGACCGTACCAGGGGCATCACGGACTATAACATGGAGGAAATCGCCGTCAAGAATGCGCTAATGGCCCGATCGCGCCGCGTGGTCCTGGTGGCCGACGCATCCAAGTTCGATCGCGCATCGGGGCTGGCCGTCGGCCCGATGGAGGCGCTGCATGGAGTCGTGACCGATCAGGCGCCTCCTGCGGAATACGCGGCGTTGTGGGAGGAACGAGGGGTGGAGATCGTGGTCGCGGGCATGGACGATTAAAGAGGCCGGATACCGCGAGCCTGACTGGCTAGCGTGACATCCCGATAGTGGACTCAATTGGATAGTGGCTGGAAAGCCGGGAAAGGGGTGACAATCATGACTATGCGGACCCTGTTTTTTCGCCGTGGCGCCAGACCCATCGCGGCTGTGGCCCTGATCTCTGTGCTGATCGCGGCGAGCGCGTCGGGGAGCGCCCATCGCGGCGCAGCCGCTGTCACCGCGACCAGAGCCGTTCAGATGGCCCCACGCACGGCGACAGGCGGTACGGTGGTCATCTCCAATGCGACCGGGTCGATCTGGACTGGGAGCTTCAATCCGTTCTCGGTAGCCGTCAACTTCACCTCGATTGGTATCGTCTACGAGCCGCTCATGTTTGTCAACATCCTCACAGACAAGGTCACGCCGTGGCTGGCGACGACCTACCACTGGAGCGCGGGTAACAAACAACTGACATTCACGATCCGCAAAGGCGTGCGCTGGTCAGATGGCCAGCCGTTCTCCGCCGCCGACGTGGTGTTCACCTTCAACCTGATGAAGAAGTACCCCGCGCTCGACTTGCAGGCCGTGTGGTCGGTTCTCAAGAGCGTGCGGCAGCAAGGGACGAATACGGTCGTCATGACCTTCACGCAGCCTGCCGCGCCGTTCTTCTACTACATCGCGGACCAGGACGGGATCGTCGCGAAGCATATCTGGTCGAAGGTCAAGAATCCGGTGACCTATGCCGACAGCACGCCGATCGGCACTGGCCCCTTTGTCGTCCAGCAGGTCTCGCCGCAGACTATCACCTACGTGCGCAACCCGCGGTACTGGCAGCCGGGGAAGCCGTCGGTCGCCAAAGTCCTTTATCCTGCCTTTACCTCGAATCCGCCGGCCAACCTCTACCTGGCCGAAGCGAAGGCCAACTGGGGCTTCCAGTTCATGCCGAATATCCGGTCCTACTACATCGCCCGCGACCCGGCCAACAACCATTACTGGTTCCCGCCGGTCGGCAACGTCGATCTCTACATCAATCAGAAGGTCTATCCGCTCTCGGTGCGCGCCGTGCGCCAGGCAATGGCATACGCGATCAACCGCCAGCGCGTCGCAACCATCGGCGAGTACGGCTACGAGCCGGTGGGGAATCAGACCGGCGTAATCCTGCCCAACTTCCAGCGCTGGTACGACCAGAGCCAGGCGGCGCGCTACAACTACACATACAATCCGCAAAAGGCGATCACGCTACTCCAGAATGCCGGCTTCAAGCGCAACAAGTCAGGCATCTTCCAGACACCGTCGGGGAAGCCGCTTTCCTTCTCAGTGATCAACAACGCGGGTTATACGGACTGGGTGGCCTCGATGGAGGTGATCCGCCAGAACTTGCGCCAGGTCGGCATCGACCTCCGGCCGGAAAATCTCTCGCAAACCGACTGGCAGGCGCGCCAGAGCAACGGGCAGTTCGACCTCGCCTACAATACTCCTCCGATCGGGCCGAACCCGTACTACGACCTCCATGCCGTCCTGTTCAGCGGGAACTCGGCCCCGCTTGGTCAGGCCGCCGCCAGCAACTATGAGCGGTACATCTCGCCCCAGGCCGATAGGTTGCTCAATCAGTTCGCTGCCGCTTCCAACAGCGCCACGCAGCAGTCCGTGTTAAGCAAGCTGCAAGGGCTTATGCTGCGCGACGTGCCGGTCATCCCAGTGACGGAGCAGGTATCTTGGTACGAGTGGAGCACGGCGCAGTTCGCCGGCTGGCCGACACCCCAAAACCCCTACGCCAACCCGGCCCCGGCCGACTATCCCGACTGGGAAGTTGTCTTGTTGCACCTCCACCTCAAGTAGAGAAAGGACGTCGTCGATGGCCTTTATCGTGCGCCGCCTGGGATTCTTCGTTATCACGCTCTGGGCGGCGCTGACGATCAACTTCGTCCTGCCCCGCCTGATGCCCGGTAACCCCGCTGAGGCGATGATGGCGCGCTTTCACGGCCGCATCAACCCGCAGGCGTTGGGCGCGCTCGAAGTGGCGTTTGGCGTGCATAGCCATCAGAGCATCGCCTCTCAATACGTCGCGTATCTCGGCAACGTCGCTCAGGGCAACTTCGGCGTTTCGTTGGCTTACTTCCCCAACTCGGTCAGCCACATCATGCTGACGGGATTGCCCTGGACGCTGGGCCTGATCGGGACCACCACGGTCATCTCGTTTGTGCTGGGCACCTTCGCGGGGATCATCTCGGCCTGGTGGCGGGGCGGCGTGGTCGATAGTCTGCTGCCCCCCACCTTTATAGTCATCTCGGCCTTGCCCTACTTCTGGATCGGGCTCATCTTCATCTTCATTTTTTCCGTGTCGTTGCGCTGGGTCCCGCTCGGCTTCGGCGTCGACGTCGGCTCCGCGACGACGCTGTCCTGGTCCTTCGTCGGCCAAGTGCTGTCGCACGCCATCCTGCCGGCGTTCACAATCGTCATCACCTCTGTGGGCGGGTGGATTCTGACCATGCGCAACAACATGATCACAACCCTCACCGAGGATTACGTGCGGATGGCGCGTGCAAAGGGCCTCTCGCCCCTGCGTATCATGTTGCTTTACGCCGGGCGCAACGCCGTGCTCCCCAATATCACTGGTTTTGCCCTGTCACTCGGCTTTGTACTCAGCGGGGCGCTGCTGACCGAGATCGTCTTTAGCTACCCGGGTGTGGGCTTTCTGCTGTACCAGGCGGTTACTGGCGAAGACTACCCCCTCATGCAGGCCATCTTTCTGATCATTACAGTGGCAGTCCTCATAGCCGTGCTCCTGTCTGACATCGCTAACGCGCTGTTGGACCCGCGGACGCGGACGCAGCGGTGACCAAGAGAGGAGCTGGGTTCATGGATGCACCTGTACTCGTGGAGGAGCAGCCCCTCCCAGCCGCCCGGCAACATGAGCGTGGGCGTATCGGCAGCAGAGCGCGACTCGTCACGGCCGTCACGTCTAATCCCAAAGCGCTGATCGGCGCGCTTATCCTGAGCGCCTTCGTCGTCGTGGCTCTGTTCGCTCCGTTGATCGCGCCCTACGATCCGAGCGCCCAACAATTCCAGCCGATGGCCTCGGCGACGTCCGACCACATCCTGGGCACGACCTCGTATGGGCAGGATGTCTTTTCGCAGCTCGTCTGGGGTGCCCGGCAGTCGCTGCTGATCGGTATTGTCGCCGGCGTGGTTGCCACCGTCATCTCGGTGTTGATCGGCGTCACGGCAGCCTATCTCGGCGGCATCCCCGACCTGCTGCTCTCGCTGTTCACCGATATCTTCCTGGTGTTGCCGCAGCTCCCCCTGATGATCGTGATCGCTACGTACTTCAAGGGCAACGGTGGGGTGTGGGTGCTCATCGTCGTAATCGTGATCACGGGGTGGTCGTTCGGGGCACGCCAGCTCCGCTCCCAGGCGCTCTCGGTCCGCCATCGCGAGTTCCTTGAGTCGGCGCGCATCCGCGGCGAGCGCAGCTCCTATATCATCGTCTTCGAGCTGCTGCCCACGATGACCTCACTCATCGCCGCTAACTTCCTCGGCGCGGCCCTATACTCGATCCTCGCTGCCGCCGGGCTACAGTTCATCGGGTTGGGCAATATCGAGGAGATCAGCTGGGGCACGATGCTCTATTGGGCGCAGAATAATGAGGCGCTGATGGCAGGGGCGCCGCTGTGGATTATCGCGCCGGGCGTCTGCATCGCCCTACTCGGCGCGTCGTTCGCCCTGCTCAACTATGCCTTCGATGAGATCGGCAATCCCGCGCTGCGGGCAGGCAGGAGGAAGCGTGGACGACGCGGCGCCCATTCTTGACGTCCGCAATCTAGTCGTGGACTATGTCGGGGAGCGCAGCAACGTGCGAGCGGTAGATCGCGTGAATCTGCGGCTGCGGCGGGGCGAATTTTTGGGCATCGTCGGAGAGTCGGGGTGCGGGAAATCGACCCTGTGTTTCGCGATCGCTCGCCTGCTCGCTCCCCCCGCTGAAATCATGGGCGGGCAGGTAATGTTCGCGGGGCGGGACCTAGTGCAGCTGCGTGAAGGAGAGTTGCGCCACATGCGCTGGCGCGACTATTCGGTCGTCATGCAGAGCGCAATGAGCGCGCTAAACCCGGTGATGACCATAGGGGCGCAACTCCTCGATGCGATTGGGGCGCACGAGCGCATGCCCGCGCGGCAGGCGCGTGAGCGCGCCGCCGAGGTGCTGCAGCTCGTCGGCATCGACCCCTTACACCTGCGCAGTTATCCTCACCAGCTGAGCGGCGGGATGCGCCAGCGCGCCATGATCGCGATGGCGCTTGTGTTCACGCCGAGCCTGATCGTCATGGACGAGCCGACATCGGCGCTAGACGTAGTGGCGCAGCGGTCGTTGATGTCGCAGATCGTTGCACTTCAGAAGCGGCTCGGCTTCGCGGTGATCTTCGTGACGCACGATATGTCACTGGTCCGCCACTTCGCGGACCGCGTGGCAATCATGTATGCCGGACAGGTCGTCGAGTTAGGGGCGACCCAGGCCGTTTTCACGGACCCCAAACATCCCTACAGCCAGGGATTGCTGCAAGCCTTCCCGTCGATCTACGGCCCCAAGCAGCAGTTGCAGGGCATCACCGGCAGCCCTCCCGACCTGCGCTTTCCGCCGCGTGGATGCCGCTTCCATCCGCGCTGTCCTGCGGTGATGGAGCACTGCCGGACGCAGGAGCCGCCACCGTACGTTGTCCCCGGTCGCGACCTGGTGCGCTGCCACCTCTACGCGGCGCACGAACATGCTCTGGAGGCCGAATAATGGACGGTTCCACGGCGATCTTCCCGGCGGAGGGCTCCGCTCCGCTGCTCGAGGTCAGGGGACTGACCAAACACTTCCCGCTGCGACGCCCTGTGACAGCGCCATTTGCTCCACAGCGGATGCTGCACGCCGTTGACGATGTTACCTTGGAGATACGCCCGCGCGAGATCGTCGCCCTCGTCGGTGAGAGCGGGAGCGGCAAGAGCACGGTGGCCCGCCTGCTGGCGATGGTTTATCGCCCTACGGCCGGCGAGATACTCTATCGCGGGCGGCCCATCGGCGAGTTGCGCTCGCGGACAGAGATGCTTGCCTATCGTCGCCGCGTGCAAATGATCCTGCAGGATCCCTTCAGTTCAATCAGCCCGGTCTACCCGGTAGCGCACGGTATATTCCGCGCCTTGAAACTGCATCGGGGTGTCCAGGCGGGTGCCCGGCAGCGCCGCGAGACGGTAGAGGACATTCTGGAATCGGTCGGGCTGAGCCCAGCGGCGGAGTTCGTGCGCAAGTACTCGTACGAGCTCAGCGGGGGGCAGCGCCAGCGCATCGGTTTCGCGCAGGCGCTGGCTTGCGGTCCTGAGTTGATACTAGCCGATGAGCCCGTTTCGATGTTGGACGTCTCCATCCGCATCGGAGTGCTCAACCTGATGGCCGAGCTGCGCAACCACGAAGGCGTTTCGTTCCTGTACATCACGCACGACATCGCTAGCGCGCGCTATGTGGCCGACCGCATGTTCGTCATGTACGCTGGCCACATCGTTGAGAGTGGACCCATCGACGACGTGCTGTCGCGGCCCAAGCATCCCTATACGCAGTTGCTCTTGTCGGCGGTCCCCGACCCACGCGCGCCTCAATCGGCGGGGCCGGCGAGCGACACGGGCGAGCCGCCGCGCGTCGTCGATCCCGGCGAAGGATGTCGCTTCCGCGGGCGCTGTCCCTACGCCGTCGAGGAGTGCAGCATGGTCACGCCGCGTCTACGCCCCGTACGCCCCGGCCACATGGTCGCCTGCCATGTGGCTACGGCAGACCTCCCTTCGTGACGATGGCGGACGGGTGAGCCGACGCGCCGTGATCGGAGACGGTGAGAAACAGGTCGCCGCCTGACACAATAGAGGTGCGCGCCCTGCGCCGTATCACGCACGGGCAGCTGTGGGGTGAACCGGATATGACTATCCGAGAGGCAAACCTCGTCACGACTTGGGTACACATTCCGGTCACATTGATGGCCCACTTCCGCCTGTGATGGAGAGGCATACGGCGTTACGCTAGTTTTAGCTAAAACTAGCGTAACGCCGCCTCGTAGACCTGCTTAGATGCCCAAGGGGTGGCTAACAGAAGGAGAAACGCGCCATTGGCAGCTATCTACGAGGACCTTGGCGAGAGGCCCACGAGATGTGGTAGAACGTGTGCATAAATACTTGACGT
>JAABVA010001981.1_pt1 | contig 20977 bp, 22 predicted proteins | sample 5560331 | NCBI WGS metagenome assembly JAABVA01 (sample SAMN12812661, study PRJNA571458) | rock metagenome | isolation source: Antarctica rocks | place: Antarctica: Victoria Land, Mt New Zealand sud | collected 2016-01-07
TATGTGGTCAACGACGGGTTGACCGGGTGCTGCGAAGCGTGATTGCGGTAGTCGATGCAGGTTCCGGGGGCACATAACGCTCAGATTCGGCGATGGTGAGTTCCTCTGTCCGTTCGTGGCGAAAGGAAGTTGCCCAATGTTGGAGGAGTACTTCGTCAAGCCGGCGACGATTGATCGGCTCCGTGGTTCGTGGATCGCCGCGGAGATTGGGAGCTACCTGGTTTGGCTGGTTGAGCAGGGCTACAGGCCCAAGACCATCTGGCGTCGTGTTCCGATCGCGTTCGCCTTCGGCGAGTTCGCTCGGGGGCAGGGGGCTAGCACGATCGGCGACTTGTCTGCGCATGTGGAGGCGTTCGTGGCCGATCGTGTCGCACGCCACCACGCCTACACGGGGTCGAAGCGCCCGATGGCCAAGGAGGTCCGGGGCCTGTCGAGCAGCTGCTCTCGGTTGCGCTTTCTAGCTTTAGGTCCAGTGGCCGGTCACAGCACGCTCAGCCGTTCGTCGACGCTGTTCCCGGCTTCTTCGACTACCTGGTCGAGGAGCGGGGTCTTCGCCCGGCGTCAGTGCTGGGTTATCGCCATCATCTCGACCGCTTCGAGGCCCACCTGGGACGGATCGGCGTCGAGTCGATCGGAGAGCTCTCGCCGACGATCCTGAGCGCCTTCGTGGTTGAGCGCTCTGCCGCAGGTTTGGCCAAGAGCACGGTGCGCGATGGTGTCGGTGTTTTGCGGGTGTTCCTGCGCTACGCGCACCGGCAAGGCGTCCTGGCCAGCGACTTAAGCGAGGCTGTCGGGTGGCCGCAGGTTTATCGACTTTCGACCATCCCTCGTTCGATCTCCTGGGAGGACGTCAACCGGGTGCTGTCCGGTGTCGACCGCCGCAGTGCAGCGGGTCGGCGCGACTACGCCATCTTGCTGTTGCTGGTCACCTACGGGCTGCGCGCCCGTGAGGTCGCTGCGCTCACCCTGGACGACATCGGCTGGATGCGTGAGCGGCTGGCAGTCCCCGAGCGCAAGGCTGGTCACTCCATGGCGCTCCGCTCTCTGTAGTGGTCGGCGAGGCTTTGGTGGACTACCTCCAGCACGGTCGTCCCGCTACGGCTGATCGGCACGTGTTTTTCCGGGCGGTGGCCCCCGTCGGCCGATCGGGGCTGCCGCGGTGTCCTCGCTGGCCCGCCACTACCTGCTTGAGGCCGGTGTCGAGGTCCCTCGGCCGGGCTCGCACACGCTGCGCCATTCCGCGGTGCAGCGCCTGATCGATGCCAGCCTCGACCTGAAGACGATCGGTGACTTCCTGGGGCACCGTTCGGCACGGTCGACCGAGGTCTACGCCAAGGTCGCGGTCGAGGCGCTGCGTGAGGTCGCCCTGGGTGACGGTGAGGAGGTGCTGTCATGAACGGCACCCTCGCCACCCGCGACCAAGGTCCACACCGAGGTGACCGGGGCGCCGGGCCGCTACGTGCACTGCTCGTTCGTCGAGGTCGACCGCGACAGCATCTTCGTAGCCGGTGAACTTCCCCCGCATGCTCGGTCTGATCAGGTCCGGCCGCGACGGTGCGGTCAGGGCCCGCCTGCTGCACCGGCTGAGCGAGGAGTGGAGCGCGATCACCGGTGGGCCTGTCTGGGACCTCGCGCTGTTCCTGCACGAGGTGCCGGAGGAGAACGTGATGGAAGACGGTGAGATCCTCCCGGAGGTCCAACCGGGTGAGGCGCCACCGGTGCACTGACCCACCCCGGGCCGCACCCCCCCGACCTCGAACCAGGCCACTGCATCCGCGGCGCGAGCAGCGCACAGCACAGCCCACCCGGCCTGGTCGATCCTCCACCGCAGCACCGATCAGGAGGATCCATTGCCACCACGACCACGACGGTGGCTGAGCTGGCTTCGCTGGCGGGTCAGGAGCTGGGCCGCAGCGACTGGTTCGACATCACCCAGCAGACGGTGTACACCTTCGCGGATGCGACCGGTGATCATCAGTGGATGCACGTTGACGTCGAGCGCGCCACCGCGGAGAGCCCCTTCGGCGGTCCGATCGCCCACGGGTATTTGACGCTGTCCCTGCTCGTCCCCATGCACAAGCAGATCCTCACCGTCACCGACGCCGGGATGACCGTGAACTACGGGGTCAACAAGGTCCGCTTCCCCGCCCCAGTACCGGTCGGTTCCCGGATTCGGATGACCGCCTCCCTGCTCGATGTCACCGAGGTCACCGGGGACTGCAGATCACCGTCACCGCGGTCATCGAAGCCGACGGTGGCGCCAAAGCGTAACGGCGCCTTGGACAGCACCATTATCGCAGGTCAGGAGGGCGTTTGCTCGTTACGACACCCGGCGGGAACACCCACTCAAACGGTGGATCCAGGCTGAACCACCTCTGACCTGCCGGTCAGTCAGAGGGTGGTGTACCGGGCGGCGATGGCCCGGCCGATGGCGTCGCGGAGTCTTCCTGCAGCCAATAGTGCTTGTAACCGCTCAGGTTGCAAGTCGATCTCCTCCTGGGCCCGTAACAACGCCCGGAAGTAGCGGTCGACGCGGTTGGAGGGCAGACGTTCACCTCGAAAGCCAGGAACCACGTGTCGGCGCTCTTTATACTGAGTACCTTTGGGTCTGCGGTGACGCGGGGCGCGTCGGCGGATCGGCGAGCCACCCTGGCCAACGACAACTGCTCAGTATCCGGGTCTCGGGACGACGATCAGCAGACGGCAAGGGAGTGCACGTGATGGACGTAGCGATGATCGGCCTGGGCATTATGGGCTCGGCGATGTCGAGGCATCTGATGGCGCACGGTTTCCGTGTGCTGGGTTATGACCCGGCCGCCGAACAGGCGTCAGCATTCACCGACGCTGGTGGCGAGCATTTGGAGTCTGTCCGGGACATTGCACAACGGGCGTCCTTCGTGGTCACCTCGCTGCCCAGCAGTTCGGCCGCCGAGCTAGTTTGCCGAGAGCTGGCCAAGGATGCCGTCCCCGGGCTCATCGTGGTCGAGACCTCCACGCTGCCGATGGACGTGAAGACATCATGCAGAGAGAGGCTCTCCGGAGTCGGCGCGATCTTGCTCGACTGCCCGCTGAGCGGAACCGGGGCACAGGCCCTCAACCGCGATGTGGTGGTGTACGGCAGCGGCGACGAAACCGCTTTCGAAGCAGTGAGAAATGTCCTGGAGGCCTTTTCGCGTCGGGTCGTCTACGTCGGCGCGTTCGGGAACGGTTCGACCATGAAGTACGTCGCGAACCTGTTGGTGGCCATCCACAATGTCTCGACCGCCGAGGCCTTCGCGCTTGGGATGAGGGCGGGGCTGGATCCGCAGCAGCTGTGGGACACGGTGCGGGACGGCGCGGGTGGCTCGGTGATATTCGACAAGCGAGGCAAGCTGATGATCGATGAGCAGTACCTGCCGGCAACCGCAAAGGTGTCGATGTTCGTGAAGGACGTCAGCATCGTCCGCAAGTACGCCCAGAGCCTGGATCTGCCAACCCCACTGCTGGACGCGACTGTGCACCTTTACGATCGTGCCGTGAACCAGGGCCTCGCCGACGCCGACGCGGCGGCTCTGTTGTCTTTCATGAAGACCGATCACATCGACGCCACCACCGAGGGGAAGTCATGATCACCCTTGAGCAGGCCAAGGAGATAACCACGGCGGCGATCCAACGCGCTCGAGAATTGGGGGCGGCCCCGCTAACGGTCGCCGTGCTAGACACCGGCGGTCACCTCGTCGTGTTGCACCGCGAGGACAATTCCGGCATTTTGCGACCGCAGATCGCTACCGCTAAGGCATGGGGGGCATTGGGCATGGGACTGAGTTCACGCGAACTCGGCCGCCGCGCCGAGTTGGTGCCGCACTTCTTTAGCGCGCTCTCGGTGGCCTCCGAAGGCCGGATGGTGCCGGTGCCAGGTGGCGTACTGATTCGAGGCGCCGGCGTACTGATCGGCGCTGTAGGGGTCAGTGGCGACACCTCGGACATGGACGAGACCTGCGCCATCGCCGCGGTCATCCAGGCCGGACTGGACCCGGATCCGGATACCGCGCCCTCGCTGTAATCCGCTGAAGTCGACCGCAACCCCCGTGGTCTGTCCACTGGGGCCACTACGGTGGGTTGACCTGTTTCAACGTCTCTGGCCTATCCCGCGATCCGGCTCAGGTGATCTTGAGTAACCCCGCGGCCGTGCCGCTACGCACCTCATAGCGCTGCTCGTCCGTCAGGCCTTCGACCGATTCGAGCTGCCCCAGTGGGTCGTAATGTCCCATGTCATAAGGGTAATCGGTACCGAGCATTACATGGTCAGCACCCATCTGCTCGATCAGGAACTTCAGATGCGGAGCGTCGTAAACCACGCTGTCGAGGTAGACCTGCGCGAGGTAGCTACTCGGCGGCCGGGTGATGTGGTGGCGACCTTCTGGACGTTCGTGGTAGGCGTGATCCATCCGGGATGAGTAGAACGGCAGATAACCCCCGCCGTGTACGAGACACAGTTTGAGACTCGGAAACTCCTCCAGTACGCCGCCGTGGATGATTCGGGTCAGGGCAACGGTGGAGTCTAGTGGGTTACCGATGACGTTGCTTAAGTAGTAGTCCATCAGTCGGTCGCCCTGGGTGAAACCGTGTGGGTGCAGCAGCACGACCACGTCGAGTTCGGCGGCCTTGGCGAAGAATGGACGGAACCTCCGATCGTCAAGGTCCAAGCCGTTGACATTGGTGCAGATCTCCGCGCCCCGAAACCCGAGTTCGGTGACCCCATATTCTAACTCGGCAACCGACGCGGCCACATCCTGCAGCGGCACGGTGGCCAGACCCACAAACCGATCAGGGTGCCCGGCGACTAGCTCGGCCAGATGCTCGTTCTGCATGCGCGCCAGCCGGCGGCCAAGTTCTGGGTCGGCCCAGTAGTAGTACTGCGGTGGCGCAACGGACAACGCTTGGATGTCGATGCCCATCTTGTCCATTTCCGTCAGCCGAAGGGCCGGATCGACAAGCTTCGGACCGAGACCGCCGAAGTGAGCCTTGTTGTACTCGACGGTCTCCGTTCCCCCGTAGAAGGTGAAGGGGTCCATCCTGGTCGAGAACAGTCCCTCGACCAGCTCGTTGCAGGCCGGGGTGCCGACGTGCGCGTGGATATCGATGGACGGCCCCTTGGTTTGGCTCATCATTCGTTTGTCCTTTCCAGACACGTGATCTCAGCTATCGGTGAGGGCCCCAGTGACACGTTCTGCGGTCAGCGGAAGTCGCCGGATCCGGACGCCGATGGCGTTGGTGAGCGCGTTGCCGATCGCCGCCGTCACTGGTCCACCGGGGACTTCGCCCACACCCAGCGGTGGTTCCTGCGGTCGGGAGATCAAGTGGACATCGACCCGCGGCACGTCGCTGAACCGCAGGATCGGGTAACTGTCCCAGTCCCGGGTGAGCACCCTCTTCTGGTCGAACACCACCTCTTCGCGCAAGGTCCAGCTGGTTGCTTGGATCGCGCCGCCCTCGACCTGATTGCGCAGGCCGTCCGGGTTGATGATCTGCCCGGCGTCAACGGCCACGTAAAGCTGGGTGACCTTGACGTCGCTGGTGGCCTCGACCCGTGCCACCACGGCGCAATACCCGCAGATGTTCTTGTACCGGGAGTACGCGATACCCCAACCCACCGAGTCCTGTGCGGGTTGGTTACCCCAGTCGGCCATTCGGGCGGCCTCGGCCAACACCGCGCAGGCGCGTTGATCAGACAGGTGCTGCAGTCGATACTGCAGCGGATCGACCCCGGCGAGTTCAGCCAGCTCGTCCATAGCCGACTCGATCGCGAAGACGTTAGCGGTAGCACCCAGACCACGCAGCGACGAGGTGCGTACGGGCATCGTCAGAATCCGGCTGGCCACGACCTCGAGAACGGCGATGTCGTAGGTCGGAATGCCATTGCGTCCCACGCCGCCACCGGCGGCCAAAGGGTAGTCACCAGCAGGGGGCAGCTCGTCGTCGCTGGCGTGCCAGGCCCCAAGCAGCCCATGCTGACCGGCATAACCGGGACGGCTGTTGTGCCCGCCGCTCCAGGTCTGTTGCCGCCACTGCACCACATCACCGGCGTCGTCGACACCCACAGTGACCTCGGTCAGGGCGGCAGGCGAATACGGTTCCCAGGCGAACTCGTCGTCGCGGGACCAGCACACCTGGACCGGACGTCCCGGTATCTCCATCGCGATCACGGCCGCGTCGTAGGCCGCGTCGTCGGCGCTGTTATGTCCGTAGCAGCCGGCGTTTTCGACGTGCCGCACGATGATCTGCGTGGAGTCGAGTCCGAATGCCTCGGCTAGGGCGGCACGTAAGGGATAGACGCCCTGCGAGCTGGTCCACACCTCAAGCTGCTCGTCCTGCCAGAGCGCGGTGGCGCTTCCCGGCGCGATGGAGGCGTGCGCCACGTACGGCCGGCGGTAGGTCCAGCTGTAGCTTCGCGCCACCCGCTCCGCTGCCCTGCCATCGGCCGCAACCGCGAGCTGAACGTCTTCCGTCGGCTGCGCTTTGAGGTTAGCAAGCACGTCTTCGGAATCGGCGAGGGCCGACGTGGGGTGCCAGGTGCAACCCGCCCGCAGCCGTTCGGCCGCCCGCACCACCTCTTCCTCCCGTCCGGCCACCACCGCCAGGAAGCTGCCGCGACGAATTACGGCTAGGACCGAACGAACCGCTCGAGCGGCAGCATCGTCGACGTCGGCCAACCGGGCTCCGGGGGCGGGCGGGCGGACCATCCGTGCGAAGACCTGGCCGGGGAGCGCGAGGTCCTGCACGAAACGCGCACGTCCTGCGAATTTGCCTGCGAGGTCGAGCCGCTCCAGCGGCTGACCGACGAGGCCGTGCTGGTCCGCCGGTTTGGGCATGACATCCGCGGTCGCGGGCACGGCCAACAGGGATGGGGTATCCAGCTGCCAGTAACTGGTTATCGTGCCATGGCTCGTGGTGCCGATCACCCCGTCGGCGACCATCAGAGATTCCCGGGCAATGCAGTGGTGACGAGCCACGTGATCCAGTAGCAGTCCTCGGATCTGCGCACAGGCGTACCGGACGGCGTGTCCTGAGTCCATCACCGATCGGCTTCCCGCCGTCAATCCCTCGTCCGGGCTGATCACGGTGTTGGAGGGCTGTGGACGCACCCGACGCCAGTCGATGTCGAGTTCCTCGGCAGCAATCTGAACGAGCGCGGTGACGATACCCTGGCCCAGTTCCACCTTGCCTACCTTGAGAATCACCGAATCGTCACCATCGACCGAGACGAAGTCCACCCACTGCGACAACACTGAATTCGAGATCAGGCTTGCCCCGAGTTCGGTCACGATGCCTCCTTCGCTGCCCGCAGGATCGCCCGGATGACCCGGGTGTGGGTGCCACACCGGCAAAGGTTGCGATCCAGCGCCGCGCGAACGCCGGCCTCATCCGGTCGTGGGTTAAGTCTCAGCAGCGCGGTAGCCGACATCAGGATGCCGGACATGCAGAACCCGCACTGCGCTGCCTGTTCGGCCACGAACGCCTGCTGCAACGGGCTCATCTCACCGTCGGTGGACAATCCCTCGACGGCAACGATGTCCTTGCCCTCGGCCGCCCAGACCGGCAGGTCGCACGACGGGGTCGGATGTCCGTCTATCAGGACCATGCAGGCACCGCACTGGCCCAGGCCGCAGCCGAACCGCGACCCTTTCAGCCCGAGGTCGTTGCGTAGTGGGTAGAGAAGCGGCGTGTCAGCGGAACAGGTGACCCGACCCTGCTCACCGTTGACGTTCAGCGTGAAAGTCTTTTCGTCCGCCAAGGTGCGAGCCGTGGCCCACTCTGGCGTGCCGGTCATGAGGTAACTCGAATCGTTCGTCCTTCGCGGACGGACTGCTTCAACGCCTGCGTCACCCGCACGCTCACCAGTCCGTCCGCGCCGGAGGGGCTCGGCTGCCGATCAGCCAGCACCGCCTCGGCAAACTCGTTCACCAGTAGGTGGTAGGCGTCAACACTCGACACGGCCTGGTGGGTCTCCGGCTGGTCGCCGCGGATCACTGACAGCGTTCCGTGCAGGTCTGGCCTGGTGATGTTGCTGAGCACGACGCGGCCGGCGCTGCCGTAGATGACCATGTCCGGACGTTGCCCGGGAACGGTCTGGTTCACCTGCACACTGGCGATCGCCCCGGAGTCGAACCGGAGCAACGACAACGCTGTCGTGTCGAGCTCGAAACCGGGTTCAGACGACACCATCGCCGCGACCTCATAGATCTCGGCGCCGAGCAGGTATCCCAGCAGGTCGTAGCCATGCACCCCGATGTTGTTCATGGTGCCGACACCGGCCGTGCTCGGATCGGTGCGCCAGCCCTTCAGCAGCGTGCGACCGCCGCCCATCTCCAGGTGCGCGGCGATCACGTGACCGATGTCGCCAGCCGCGATAAGGCCGCGAACCATCGCCATTCCCTGGTGAAACCTGGTTTGAAAGGTGACGCCGAGCCACACTCCGAACCGGGCGCACTCGGCGACCGCGGACTCGGCGCTAGCCAGGTCGACGGCCAGCGGCTTGTCGCACAGGACATGTTTGCCTGCTCGCGCGGCGGCGAGCACCTGATCGGCGTGTTGGGCGTTCGGGGTCGCGATGTAGACTGCATCGACCGCGGGGTCGGCCAGCATCTGCTGGTAGTCGTCGTAGGGCGTACCGCCACCGTGCCGGTCCGCGAAGCGCACGGCGCGGGACCGGTCCCGGCTCATCACCGCGGCCAGGGCGGAGTTGTTCCCCGCACCGATGGCCGGACCGATCCGGTCCTCGGCCACCTTGCCGGTTCCCACGATGGCCCAGCCGATGGTGCGTGCGTTACTGGTCAAGGGGATTCCTCCTGCTCTTTGGGCAAGTGTTCGATCGCAGGTGCCCGAGGTCTCGTTCGAGGGCGGCTGCAACCATCCGCTCGCTGTTACCGCCCAGCGACAAGGTCAGAGCGGGATTAGGCGTCAATGATGGGTAGCAACACATACGAAGCATGGTCGCCCCCGGTGTGCAGCGAGACCGAGCCACCGAAGATGTCCGCCGGGCGATCCGCCGGGTCCGCGTGGGTGAACGGCCCCACGCCGCCGTTGGCGTAGTAAAAATTCTTGGCGAAGTCGGTCAGCTCGCCCCGATACTCATAGTCCTTGCCGCGCACGGTCAGAGCCAACTGATAACCGGCCGGGACGACGATGCTGGTTGGCCAGATCTCGACGTCGAGCTCGTAGACGGTGCCGGGCTCCAGTGGTTGCTTCTCGTCGTGGGTGTGCCACGGCCGGTACGCTAGGCTCTTGACCGGATCCAGTTTGCGATGCGACGCGCGAAGCCAACCCTGCGCGATCGGCGTGTTCGGGTCCAGCGCGCCGGTGAACGTGACCTCCTCGCCTGCCGGATCGAACACGCGCAGCACCAGGAAGAAGTCTGCATCGACGGTTTCAGAGGCCGCGAACAGTTTCGCGGCGACGGGTCCGGTGATCTCGAGGTCGTGCTCGAGCGTCCCCAGCTCGAAGGTCACTCCGTCGCCGAGGCCTGCGTATTCGACGGACGCAGCGTCTGAGATATTTTCAGTGAGGCGTTGATTTGTCGCGTCCAGGTAAAGTTTCGTCCATCGGGTGCGGGCCAACGGCCATTCTTGCTCGTCCCGCATGGTGAAGTTCTCCCCCGGACGGCGGATGTTCAACCGCACCCGCGGTGCATCCGGCCACTGCTCCTGCTTCCCTTTGAGAAACCGGTCGAAGAACCTACGCTGCAACCCGACGCCGTAGTCGGTGTAGAAGTGCGTCCAGTGGTTGAGCCCGTGCACCTCCAACCACTTCTGCGACGACGTCGACTGGGTAAACCCCTCGAAATTGCCACGCGGATGCAAGCCCTGGCCACCCCAGTTCGCGGCGGACAGCAAAGGCACCTCGACCTTGCTGAAGTCCGGCGACCGGTCGCGGTACCAGGGGCCGTCGAGTTCCTCGCCCCGGATCTCCGCTCCCAGATCCTGGCGGTTGGCCGCAAGCTCGGCCCCGTCCAGTTCCACCGGACCGGCCACGGATTCATCGGTGTTCGGGTTTTTGGGCGCGTTCGCCCCTAAGCCGTACTGGACGCTCTTGACCTGACGGGCGTACCAGTTACCGCAGAACTCCGATAGGATGCCGCCGTGATGGGTGACGTCGCGGTAGAAGTCCGCCGCGCCTTCCCACGGGATGATCGCGGACAGATGCGGGGGTTGCAGCGCCGCCACCTGCCACTGGTTTATCGCGTAGTAGGAGATCCCATTGATACCGACCTTGCCCGAGCTCCATGGCTGCTGGCCGGACCATTCGACGCAGTCGTACAGATCCTGCGCTTCCCGCGGACCCCAGACATCGACGTAACCGGGTGACCAGCCGGTGCCGCGGGAATCAACGCGCACGCAGGCATATCCGAACGGCACCCACTTCTCGGGATCAACGAGTTCCCAGCTCTGGTACTTGTTCGTCGATCCCGCAGCGACATCGGGACGATCGGTGACCATCTGGTCCCACTGCATCGGGTATCCGTCCTGGAAGGCCAGACCCTTCGCGTATGGACCATAGGACAGTACGGCTGGGAACTGTCCCTCGCCGACCGGGCGGTAGACGTCGGCTCTCAGCACCGCCCCGTCGTCAGTCACGATCGGCACCTGCCAATCGATCTGCATTCCGTCGCGAACCTCGCTGCGTTGAATATCGAGTTCTGTCATTGTTGTCCTCTCCGTTACCTCAATCGGTGGGTGGGGTCGAGATCAAGTCAGCGCTGGCCGCGACCTGCGGGAGCACCCGCCGGACTCGCTCCTGGCGCCCTCGCGCTCTGGCGCGTCCCCGCGACACCTGGCGAGGCGACGAGGGGACCATCCTGTACAGCCGCGCGCGGGGCCTCGCGTTCTGCGCGGCGGCACCTTTTGCGCGGAAGCAACCCTCAACCGTCCACGCACGATGTCAGACGAGGATGCATTATTAGCTATTGTACGCATAGATCTTGCGAAGTAGGCATTTTGCAGGCATGATGCCTCCATGGCTACGACAGTGACCAACGCCACAGAGCAGGGTCGTGCGTCCGGGCGGCCGGCAGCCTGGGCACCAAGGCAAGAGGAGACGCCCGTGTCGGCCGATGTACACAGCGGTGCCACCGTCGACATCGACGGCGTCGCCATGAAGTTCGGCGAGCTGGTGGTGTCACAGGACATCAGCTTGAGCATCGCTTCCGGAGAGATCCTGTCGATCGTCGGACCCTCTGGGTGCGGGAAAACGACGATGCTGCGTGCCGTGGCCGGCCTGATCCCCCCTGCCGAGGGCACTGTCCGCATAGACGGCGAGCAGGTGTCGAAGACCCCCGACGGGGTGGCCATGGTGTTCCAGCACTTCGGACTTTTCCCATGGAAGACCGTAGAGGCCAACGTCGCGTACGCGCTCCGGGTCAGCGGGACAGCCAAGAAGGAGTCCCTGCGCGAAGCACGCGAACTCATCCAAATGGTCGGTCTGTCGGGGTTCGAGGGGTCGTACCCGCATCAGTTGTCGGGCGGCATGCAGCAGAGGACCGGGCTGGCGCGGGCGTTGGCCGTTCGCCCGAGACTGCTGCTCATGGACGAGCCGTTCGGGGCGCTGGACGCGCAGACACGAGAGGTCCTGCAGTTCGAGCTGCTGCGTATTTGGCAGGAGCGCCCGGTGACCATGCTGTTCGTCACGCATTCGATTGACGAGGCGGTCCTTTTCGGACATCGCGTGGCGGTTCTGAGGGGTCACCCCAGTAGCGTCGCCGAGGTGGTCGAGGTCGACCTCCCAGTGCCTCGCGACCGAGCGATCACGACCATGCCGGAGTACCTCGCTCTCCGCGAGCATGTTTGGTCCCTGGTCATGGCTGGTGATGAGAGTCGCTGACCGCCAGCAAACCTGATCCGCCAATAACGCGGCTCGAAGCCGATCGCAAGCCAAGGAGTAGACACATGCTCGCGTACAAGCGTAAGTATCGATTCGCCGCGGTCGTGGCTGTCGCCGTTCTGGCGAGCCTCGTGGCCGCTTGTGGTGGCGCACCGTCCAGCGGCGGCGCGAACGGTGGTACGAGCCTGTCGTTCGGCGTCCCCGGGATCCCGCCTATTTTCCTCAACACGGTCGCGCAAGTCGCGCAGGACAAGGGCTTCTTCGCGAAGCGGAATGTCACGGTGACCCTGCGACCATTCCCGACCGCCGCTGACATCGGTCGGGCAGTGCAGGGCGGTGAGCTGGACGGCGGACTGGTCGCCACTCCGGGTTTGGTGGCGCTGCGCGGGTCTGGTAGCTCCGCCGTGGGCATCATGGGTTTTCCTGCACCCACATACCTACTGGCGAGCACCGACGCCTCGGTCACAGACTGCAAGTCTGTGAAGGGCAAGACGGTGGCGGTTGACGGTCTGGGGGCACCCAAGGCGCTCGGACTGACCGCGATGCTGAAGTCCTGCGGCCTCACGGCGAACGACGTCTCCACCATCAACGTGGGTGGACCCCCGACCGTCGATGCGCTGGTGAGCGGTCAGGTAAACCTCGCCGTACTGCACCCAGATGAGTTGGCGACAGTGCGTGCGAAGTCCGGCAAGGAAGTCAAGCAGGTGATGACGCTCGCATCTGTTGACCCACTCGCGCACTACGTGACGCTGGTCACGCTCAAGAAGGAACTGGACAACGCCACGTCGCGCAAAAATTGGGTCGCCGTGGTCGCGGCGCTCCACGAGGCCATCACGTACATGAGGGACCCGGCGAACTCGCAAGATGTTGCCGGCATCGCGGCCAAGATGACCGGGGAGAGCCCCCAGGTCTCAGCCGAAGCGCTCAAGGGCTTCCTCGCTGTCGGGGTCTGGCCGGAAGATGCCGGCCTCGGCCGTCCCAGCATCGAGCACACCATCGATTCAGCCGTGGCGGCGGGCAACATACCGAAGGCCAAAGCTCCGACGTTCGAGCAGATGATCGACACCTCGGTGTTCGCCGACGCCGTCAAGGGAGGGTGACGCCGCATGCACAGTCAGTCAGCCGTAGGTAGGCAGCTCGGCAACCCTCGGCTTCGATCTGTGGGCATGCCGGTGATCGGACTGCTCATCGGGTTGGGCCTGTGGCAAGTCGCGGGTCTGCGGGATCCCGTGCTCCTCGCGACACCAGCTCGCTCGTTCCAGGCCCTGGAGTCCATGACACTTGACGGATCCCTGCCCAGTGCATTGCTGTCCTCCGGCAAGTTGCTGGTCGTCGGCTTGGCACTAGCGATCGTCGGCGGAGTCACCTTCGGCATCCTGCTGGCGAGAGCTCAAAACCTCCGAGACAGCACGGAGTGGTTGCTCTTCGCGCTGCAGTCTGTCCCGATCGTGGCCCTCGCTCCGCTGATCCTGGCGGCGTTCGGGTTCGGCTTGCCGGCCAAGAGCCTGGTCGTGTTCCTGAGCGCCGTGTTCCCCATCGTGATCAACACTGCAGAGGGGGCACGAAGGGTACCGACGACTCTTCTCGAGGTCGCCCGTACATTCCGCAGCAGCGAGTGGCGGGTCTGGTCCGACATCCTCCTGCCCCACACAGTGCCCTACGCGATGACGGGGGTCCGGCAGGGCATCGCAATGGCCTTCGTCGGCACGCTGGTTGCCGAGTTCTTTCTCAACGCCAGCGGCATAGGCGGGCTGCTGATCTCCGCCAGTACACAATTTGACTCCGCGTCCGTGCTCGGCCTGACCGTCCTGGTGTCGGTGCTCGCCGTGGCGCTCATGGCCTGCGGGCGAGCCCTTGAAAGACACTTCGCGCGGTGGCGGGAGACAGAAAGTAATGACTGATAGTGCGCGCCTCGAGGCCACGCCCGCGGCGCAGCCCGCATCCGCGGAGCCACATGGCCTTACCACTCGATCTCCGATCAGGACGCGCTCTCGCCTTGGAGCCCTCGGCCGCAAGCTCGGCGTGGCAGCTGGGGTAGTTGTCCTGTGGGAGGCGTCCATCCGCTGGTGGTTGCCGACCTACCTGCCCAGCCCCACCGGGGTCTTGGCTGCGGCGGTCCCAACGTTGACGTCTGCAGACTTCCTCGGGGCGCTATGGCAGACGCTCGGCGCAGTGGTGCTCGGTCTGGTTCTGGGGTGCGCCGCCGGTACTGCTCTGGGTCTGATTATCGGCCGCATTCGGTGGATGAAGCAGTTGACGGCGCCATACATCAGCGGGCTGTACGCAATGCCGATCCTGGCCATCCTGCCTATGGTCACGATATGGCTAGGTTACTCGGGGGAGGCGCGATTGGCCGTCATCGGTTTGTCGGCCTTCCTGCCATGCGTCGTAAGCACGGCCGACGGTGCGCGACTGCTTCCTAGGGAACTGCAGGAACTGACCAGCGTGCTGAGGCTGTCAAGGCGACGCTTCGTGGCGGACGTCTTGTTGCCATCGACCCTGCCGTTCATCATCGCCGGTATTCAGGTCGCGGTGGGGCGCGCCCTCGTTGGCGCCGTCGCGGTTGAGTTCCTTGCCAGTCTCAACGGGCTCGGAACGTTCATTCTCACGAACACACACTCGTTCCAGCAGAACACGGCCTTCGTTGCGGTACTAGTGCTGGCGGCGTTCGGCGTACTCGCACGAGTGGGCACCGAAGCCGCGCTCCGCTGGCTCGCCCCATGGCACCTGCGCGCCAACCGCTAACGGCACTGGTCGACACCGGGTGCGGCCCGATCGGCCTCACCAATTCGCGGCCCATCTACCATGCTCACACACCCCGCAATCAGTCTTCGGCGGCACCTGGATCGACACCCACGCCGCTTTCGCTACCCGGCCCCTGGCGCACCAAAAGCTGGATCAACAACCCCACCCGGCGGGTCCAGACAGCTTGACACATTCCGATAAGCCCCTCCGAGCCGTCCACATCACGCTCCGCGGCCCGAATCGCTGCTCGGGGCCAATACCACCGCCTGCAACGAGATTCTTGGCTTTGAGCCGACCGCGGACCAGAAGTGATGAGGCTCATGAACGCGATCCCCCAACGGCGTACATCAGCAGCCTCCTAGTGCTAGGCCACTACTAGGCCGCCGTCAGCTTGAGAGGGTGCGCACCAGCCAATCCGCGACGATGCCGGCGACCGCATCCTCTTGGCCCACGTAGAAGTGGTTGGAGTCTGCGATGATCGCCACGTCGCACGGACCTCCTGCCAGTTCCTGGAAACGCTCGGCAGGGTAGACCTCTGGCGACTCCTGGTCGCCGCGCACGAACAACGACGGACAGCGGATAAGCGACGCGTTGTGCACGGTGTCAGGGCAATTGAGCATCCGGTCGACGTAGCTTTCCGCGCTGATGACGTACCACCAGCCTGGAACCATCAGCAACTCGCGCCCACGTCCGGCCACGACAAGATTCTGAGCGCGTTCTAGCGTCTCCTCGGATTGTTCTCGGGCCAGGAACTGCGAGCCCTTGCCGGTGTGCCGCCTCGCGTCCCGGCCGCCCCCATGGGCTGATAACAGGACCAGAGCGCGCGTCTCTTGATGATCGGCGGCGAACTGGGCCCCCAACATGCCGCCATTGCTATGAGCAATGACGATGGGTTTCGGAAAGCCCTGCTGCGCCAGCCATCGTGCCGCTAGGTCGTTGTCCATGATCCCCTCAGCCGCAGTCTGGAAGGCCCCACCCTCTGCCGCCCGGCTGTCACGGCTCCCCAAGATGTCGTGGCCCCGGCGGTTGAAGGCCAGACACGCATAGCCCAGCGCCGTTAGGTAGGGCGGGAGGAAGCGGGGGGCGCCAACGTAGAAATTCATGGTGTTGCCGTGCATCAGCAGCACGCCGCCTGATGCGCTCGCACTGTCGGGCGTGTAGTACGCGCCGTCGATAGGCGTGGTGTCCGTCGCAATCGTGATCAATTCTGTACGCATTGACCTTCGACTCCCATATTTAGAACGAACGGCAATTGATGGTGCTGGTGGTGCTGATGTTGCTGGTGGTGCTGATGTTGCTGGTGTGCCTCTGATGGGAGGGGCACGGACCCGAGTTGATCATGGGATTGCTGACGTCCCGACGATCATCTGGAGGGTCCGTTACCCTGCTGCCAGCATCCCTGACTGAGCCCTTGTGGGTCCAGTTCGCCGCGCTGCTCGATGAGGGGGATCACCCCCAGTTTGCTCCTGATCATCCGTGGGTGTCACCGGCGCAGGGTCCCCGACCGGGTGGTGTTCGATCATGTGCTCGCCGCCCTGACCCACGGCAGCGGATACGAGCGGGGATCGCCACCGTCGGGTGCTCGGATCGTACGATCCGGCACCGTTTGGCTGACTTGGCAAGCCGCGGCGTCGGCGAGGAGGTCCTCAAGGTGGCGCAGGCGTCGTGGACGGCCAGCCACGTCGCGGCGTGGGACTTTTTCGCCGGCGCCCAGGTCCGGCTGGTCAGTGACAACCTGAAGACCGGGATCGTCAAGGCCAACCTCTACGACCCGCTGGTCAACGGCGCCTATGGCGAGATGGCCGAGCACTACGGGTGCCTGGTGGACCTGGCGCGGGCGCTCAAACCCAAGGACAAGCCCCGGGTGGAACGGATGGTCCAGTACGGGCGGGACTCGTTCTGGTGGGGACGGTCGTTCGCCAGCGTGGCGGACATGCAGGCCCGCGCGCTTGACTGGTGCACCCAAGTCGCGGGGCAGCGGCCGCACCGCGGGCTGGACGGGGCCCGCCCGCTGGCGGTGTTCGAGACGGTGGAGGCACCCGGGCTGCTCCCGCTTCCCGACAAGCGGTTCGAGGTCGCGCGGTGGGTCAGCCCGAAGGTCGCCCCGGACTGCCATGTCCAGGTCGACAAGGTCCTCTACTCGGTGCCGTGGGCGCACATCGGGGCGCGGATCGACACCAAGGTCACCGAGCGGGTCGTGGCGATCCACGTTGCTGGGTGCTGGTCAAGACCTGGCCCCGGGTCGCTAGGGGCAGGTGCACCGATGAGGCGGACTACCCGCCGGAGAAGATCGCGTTCTTCTCCCGCAACCCGGTCTGGTGCCGCAGCAAGGCCGCCAACCTCGGCCCGCATGTCGCCGAGCTGGTCACCGGGCTGCTTGCGGTGCAGGCTCTGCATCGGCTCCGCGCAGCCGCGTGTGCGACGGCACTGCGGGCCGGGGACCGACCTACCGCACCGTGCGCGGGATCCTCGTTGCCGGCTCATGACGAGCTCCTCTTATCTCTTGGACAGCGGTGGACGTTCGTCGGGCAGGTGGGGCTCTTCACCGACGTCGTCGATCGGGTCACCTTGGCAGCCGGCGATTGTTGCCGACCACGGTGTTGCGCAGTACCCCCAGGCGTTCGACCTCTACCTCGACCGTGTCACCTGGCTGCAGCAGCCGAGGGGGCTTACGTGCGTAGCCGACGCCGGCTGGGGTTCCGGTCGCGAGTAGATCGCCGGGGCGTATCGACAGGGTGTGCGAGATCAGGGAAAGTGTGTCCCCGACTGTGTAGACCATCTCGTCGGTGCTGGCGTCTTGCACGGTTTCGCCGTTGACCCGGGTCTGTACTCGCAAGCCCTGTCTCAGGTCGCCCACTTCCGAGGCGGGAACCATTGGGCCGAGCGGGCCGGACCGGTCCCCGTTCTTGCCCAGAATCCACTGGGAGGTCAACTTCTGCGCTCTGCGAGCGGTCAGGTCGTTGAACACGGAGTAGCCGATGACCGCTGCTAGGGCTTCCTCGGGAGAGGCGTCGACGATCGGTGCCCCGACCCAGGCGACGACTTCACCTTCCCAGTCGAGCCCCTCCTCGTTGGCGGGAACGGGTACCTCCGCCCCGTCCACGGTCAGGGACTGCGTCCACCGTGCGAACAGGGTGGGGTACGGAGGCAGTTCCCGGTCCCGGTAAGTGCCTTCCGCGGCGTGCTTCAGGTAGTTCAGCCCGACGCAGATGACGCGGGCGTCGGGAAGTACCGGGGGGACCCGCTCGACCGAGGCGGTCGCGAGCGTCGGGCCGTCCGGCGGGCGGGACAGATGCTTCGCCGGATTGGCCCAGAACTCCGCGAGTGTGGCGATGACGATGACGTCGGTACCGTGCTCGATCAGGGCCGCGACCTCCACGCCGGTGCCGGCGTTAGGCCGCCTGATGCCCACGATCCTCATGCGTTCCCTTTCGACTTCTCGGAAGTGTGGCGAAACCCCGTCCCGTTAATCACCCGACTTGCTGCGGGCCCCGGGCGCAGCGATCCCGTCACGAGGCGTGGTCCGCAGCTGAGCCGGTGTGGTCGTGCTCGAGGTGGTGCTGGATGAGCAGGTCGGTGCCGAAGTCGTTGGCGGGGTCGCGCCAGACGCTGTGCACGTGGTTGGCGTTGTCCTCGGCGTTGTCGAACTCGATCAAGGTGACCGGGCCCTGCAGCCGGAAGTAGTGCGGCTGGTCGATGGAGGTGCCACCAGCCCAGGCGAAGTGCAGCTCCTCGACGCCACCGGCGGCAGCGATGCGGTCCATCTCGAAGCCGAGCAGGCCCGGGCGGGCGCGCTCGACGAACTGGGCGAGCAGGTCGTCGAAGTGCGCGCGCTGGATGGGGGAGAGGTCGCCGGCGCGGAGACCACGGGGATGGGCGCGAAAGTAGGCCAGGGCCGAGCGGTCCTCGTCGGTGATCATCGCGTCGCGGCGGCCGACGCCGTGGTAGGCGGGGTACTCCACCTCGCCGACGGTCGCCACGGTGCGGGTGACGAAGTCCGCCGGTGGCTTGCTGTGGATGATCGCCTGCAGCTGCTGGGCCTCGGTCAGGCTGTCCAGCACGGAGAAGGCAGCGTCCTCCTCCTCGCCGAGGATCCGGAAGGGGCCGAAGCGGGCCGGTTCGGCGCCGAGTAGGAAGGGGGTGGCGCTGACCAGGTCGCCGTCGACCACCGTGACGTTGATCGACAGGTGGTGGCCCACCAGTCGCCAGCCCCAGGTGGTATCGGGCTGCGGCTGGCCGAAGAAGGTGAGGAAGTAGCCGCGGGCGTCGCGCAAGGTGGCCGCGACGTGCCCAAACACGGGCAGATTGAGCTCACGGAGGACGTGTTCGTTGTTCATCACCTGGACCACCCGCGCGTAGGCGGGCAGCGACATCGACTCGGCCACCAGCCGGTGGGCCAGCACCTCCTGGCGGCGGTCGAGCTCTCCGAGCGGGAGTCCGTGCCGGCCGGACTCAGGCAGAAAGTTCCAATGCGTCCGGCCGGGGTCTGCGTGCGGCAGCAGGACCCGGCGGCGCTGGTCGGCGCTCAGGCTGTCGAAGAGCCCCATCGCGGCGAAGGTGACCACCGTCGCGTCGAACGAACCGCCCGACCGCGGCCGGTGCGCCTCCGGAAGCTCACCGCCCGCCTGCGGATGCTGCGCTGTCGTCATGATGTTCCTCCAGGGTTCTCTTGTGGGCGGCGTCGGGTATGCGTCTGGGAGCCGGTCATCAGCTCGTCGGCCTGATGACGAGCATGCTGGCGGGCAGCTGGGTTCGGTTGATCACCTGACGGAGGGTCCCGGCCGTGAAATGCACGGAGTCGTAGAGGCCGAGCGTCTCCTCCGCTCCCTCGCTGATCACCGCCAACTCACCGGTGACGACGACATACACGGTCTCGGCCGGCTGGGGAGACATCTCCGCCTGTCCGCCCGGCAGGTAATGGGACAGCGCGACGGTCATGCCCTCCGTCGGTGCAGCCTCCCCGCCCTGTAGTCGGACGGGTCCCACCCCGGTGTGTCCCGGTGGGTCGAACGGTGTGGCATCGGCGAGCCGGGTGATGCGCATGCCCATCGTGGATCACTTTCCTTCTGTCGAGGTTGGCTGGAGCGCCTGGCGCAGGCGGGAGACGAAGCGCGGGATGTCGGTGTGCTCGCCGGCGGCGAACACGTAGAAGTCCGGCCGGGCAAGGAAGGCCTCGCACCCGTGCTTGGCGAACCAGTGTTCGTAGGCGCCGTCGAGATCCTGGACGGGACCCTCGCCTGAGACGTCGGCAATGACGCCGCCGATCTGCCGGAACCAGGACATGTCCTCGTCGCCCAGGAGCTCGGTGGGATCCCCGATGCGGCTGATCAGCTGCCAGCCGCCACCGACGACGTCGTCGAACAGGCCCACCCGGTCGACGACCCGGACCCGTCCCTGCGGCGCCAGCCGCCCATCGGCGCTCCTGCTGGCGATCGTCAGTGACGGCTCGCCCAGCCGGGGTTGTGGCGGCTGCCGGGTGGAGGAGTCAGAATCGCGCGCTCGCTTCTTCATCTCGGCGTCCCGGGCTGCTGCCCGGTGGACGTCGAGTTCGCAGATGATAAGGCCGGCGGCCACTGCCTCGTCGATGATCTCCCGGACGTGTCCGGTGCGTTCCGGCTCATACGTGTCGAGCACCGCCGACGTCGCAGTCCCCCGGTGCACCATGGCCAGCCGCCAGGCCAGTGCCCGAGCGTCCCGCAGGCCGGCGCACAGTCCCTGCCCGAGGAAGGGAGGCATGAGGTGGGCGGCGTCACCGGCGAGGAAGACGTTTCCTGTGCGCCAGGTGTGCGCCCACCGCCCCCGGAACGTGTAGACGGCGTGCCGTTCCAGCCGGGCGGTCTCCGGTGTCACGCCCCATGGCGCCATGAGCCGCCAGGCCGTGCTGTCCTGGCCTAGTTCCTCGACGGTCATGTCCGCGCGGCGCATGAACTCGAACCGCCGCCGCCCCGGGCCGCTGTTCACCGCGGTGGTCGGTTGCGCCGGGTCGCAATACTGGGTGACGAAGGCGCTCCACTTCTCCTCGACCAGCGGCTGGTAGTCCACCACCAGCCAGTCGGCCTGGAACCCCGAGTCGCCGACGTCGATGCCGAGCTGGGAGCGCACGGCGCTGTTGGCTCCATCGGCGCCGATGAGCCACCGCGAACGGATCTGCACGACCTCGGCCGGCTGTTCGGTGCAACCCACCTGGACCGACACTCCGCGGTGGTCCTCGGTCAGGGCCTGGAAGGTCCATCCGCGGTGGACGCTCAAGCCCGGCGTCGCGACCGCCAGGTCCTCGAGGGTCGCCTCGAGGTCGGGCTGGTAGAAGCCGTTGGTGTTCGCCCACCCCGACTCGGCGGCCCTGTTCCAGTCGATGGCCTGCAGAAGTTCGCCGGCG
>JAABVA010001982.1_pt1 | contig 20969 bp, 16 predicted proteins | sample 5560331 | NCBI WGS metagenome assembly JAABVA01 (sample SAMN12812661, study PRJNA571458) | rock metagenome | isolation source: Antarctica rocks | place: Antarctica: Victoria Land, Mt New Zealand sud | collected 2016-01-07
TGGAAGGCATAAAAGGTTTCGATGAAAGCCTCGCCGAAGCGATTCTTACAGTTTTCTTGACTGGCATCCCAGAAGCCAGTATGGGCATCCATGACGAATGAGCCGTTCTTCATTGATCGTTCCTTTCCTTCGTGAAAAGATAATCAGAGACACTAACCAACTATTCGTAGCGATGATACGATGTCAATTCCTCAGCACACCATCCATTGTAAAGCATAACATTCTTTTGGCAGAGTATCAAGTAGTAGCTTTTGGTTACTTGTCGCCTTGGGAATATTCAGGATTTCTATTTGCTACATTCTCCTAAGTATGTAACTTATTTTGCGTATGCAACGTGTCTTGATAGTGCAAAGTATCTCAGAGCGCGTTTGGAAAAGCCTGTTCAATTGGCTTAGAATGCTAAACGACATGCGCTTCGAGTGCTTCCCAAACCGTTTCTCATAACAGAATGTCGCCCCTTAGAGTGGCACATGAAGGAGGATACTATGTTTCACCATGTCAAGGAGTTGCAGTTCAACGCACGCGTTTCTGGACCTGATCCACGTTTTGCAACTCTGCTATTGGAGCAATTTGGTGGAGCCAATGGTGAATTGAAGGCAGCGATGCAGTACTTCACCCAGGCATTTACCGTGCGCCAACCCTACCCCGACAAGTATGATCTTTTGATGGATATCGCGACCGAAGAATTCAGCCACCTGGAGATCGTGGGCGCGACCATCACGATGCTGCTTACGGGCGTAAACGGTCAGTTGAAGGATGCTGCCGAGCAAAGCGACCTGATGCGACTGCTCAAGGGCAAGGGCGAAAAGGAGCAACTCATCCAAGAAGCTGCAATAAGCCCGCAATTTCTGGCCCTTTCAGGTGGTGGGCCGACAGTGACAGATAGTAATGGAACGCCATGGAGCGGCTCCTATGTCAATGCGAACGGGGACCTTACCGTCGATCTTCGCTCCAATATCGCCGCCGAGTCGCGAGCCAAGATCGTCTATGAGTACCTGTCGCAGTTTACCACTGATCCGTATGTCAAAGAGAGTCTTGCTTTCCTGATGACCCGCGAAATCGCTCACATGCAGATGTTCACCGTTGCTCTCGATAGTATCCAACCGAACTTCCCTCCGGGCATCCTGCAAGGTGATCCGCGCTACACCAATACCTACTTTAATATGTCCAATGGACAGAGCGCACGCGGTCCCTGGAATCAGGGGCAAGGTCCATGGGGGCCTGGTGAGAGCTGGGTGTATATCGATGATCCCGTGCAACAGGTGATGCAGACGCAAGGCAACACGCAAATCCAGGTGCAGGGAACGAAACACACACCAGAGGAGGCGGTGAAGCTCAGTCAACAGCTTGGTAAGCAACGGAGTCAGGAAGTGAACCAGGCAATGGCGAGTCAGCAGAATTCGTGGAGTTCTTCCGGCCAGTCTGTTGTCTCTCCGAAGAAATAAGCTGAGAGGTGTTCTTAACGTCTACAGGCAGTCCGCACATGTGCGGACTGCTTCAGTATACCGTTGAAAGTCCAGTTCTCAGGGGGTCTCATATGTCTATAGGTGAACAGACCGAAGCGATACCAGATAAGCAGGTGGAAGAAACTCCTGTGTTCATCGAGTATTATACTGATCCACTTTGCTCGTGGAGTTGGGCTTTTGAAGCTCAGTGGCGTCGTCTCCGTTACGAGTACGCCGGGTATATTAGCTGGCACTATCGTATGGGCGGCTTGATTGCTGACTGGCGAAGCTATAACGATCCATTCAACGATATCAACAGCCCGACGCAAATGGGGCCGCAGTGGTTTCAGGTGCGAGAGATGTCAGGGATGCCATTGGACGCTCGTATCTGGCACGTCGATCCACCGGCCTCGTCATATCCTGCTTGCATTGCTATGAAGGCTGCCGAACGTCAAGGGCAGGGGGTCGCCGAGGATTATCTGCGCCGACTACGCGAAGCCGTAATGATGGAGCGCAGGAATATCGCTCGCCAGGATATCCTGCTTGCGATTGCCCAGGAGACTGCACTCGCATCTAGCAAGGGGAATATGCTTGACGTGGAGCGCTTCCGCGACGACCTCAGTGTTCCTGAGACGATAGAGGCTTTCCGCCAGGACCTGCGCGACTCAGCCTACTACGGCATAGGCCGCTTTCCGACATTGATTCTACATCGATCTAATGAGCGTAGTATCATGCTCACTGGCTATCGCCCCTACGATAACCTTCGGGCGGCACTGGAGCATCTCGTCCCCAACTTGAGCCGACAACCGGAAATGCCGCAAGAGGAGCTTGCCATTGCCTATGTCATGCACTGGTCACGTATTACAGCACGCGAATTGGCGGAGGTGCTTAGTTGTACTGCTGCCCAAGCCTCGGTACTCCTAGACTCACTCGTCGCTCAGGGAAAGCTGATGCAAGCGGACGACTCACAAAGCGAGACACCCATCTACGTTCCCTCCTCATAAAAAATTATGTAACGTTCCCTATTTCTTGTTCGTGTCATTAGTAATGCTACGCAATATAAATCCGTGCAGTTATTTGGTATTTATGCTTTTAAGGTAAGTCTAATTAGAGCAATGCGTAATACAGCATCTTTTATAGTACCCTACTTTGTCCTCTATACTAAGACGTAAAGGAGAAAATCATCATGGCTAACGAAGACAATCAGGATCAGGCTCGACGGGAAGAAATGATCGTTGGCGGTCCTGTGAGTGCGGGTGCTTCCAACACCAGTACACCTGTGAACGAGAAACAATCGGCATCTTCCAATACAGAAAACACGTCCTCGACACAAGGGGGCACATCTGACTATAACAAGCTTGTTCAAACAAATGCCAGTGGTACTACATTAGGCAGTGGCATGGCAACTGGTCAAGGAGCGGGAACCGTTGGTGGCGGGGCACTGCCAGAAGAAAACGCGAACAATCGCACACGAGGTGGCATGAATACGAGCAATAGCACGGTCAGTGCTGGTAGTTCCTCTGCTGGCCGCGTTTTAGGTGAAGGGGCCAACCCAGGTCGTGGCTCTATGCAAGACACAAACGTGGATTCGACAACGAACACACACGATGAAATGACTCAAAATAGTACAGAAGCGTAATGAAGTACGTTTCAGAGAAGAAGGAAGGATAGACATCATGGGACTACTTGATAACAAGATAGCGGTTATTACAGGAGGCGATAGCGGCATTGGTCGTGGCATTGTACTTCAGCTTGCACAAGAAGGGGCGACGGTCGTCATTAACTATGCTCATGCACAAGACAAGGCGGAAGCTGTATTGAAAGAGGTTGAGCAAAAGCAAGGGAAAGGGACGATTATACAAGCGAACGTTGGAGAGTACCAGCAGGCAATGGGACTCATTCAGCAGGCCGTCGAGAAGTATGGCCGCATTGATATCTTGTCAAACAACGCTGGTATGGAGATTCATAGTCCGTTTGTGGATGTCACAGAACAAGACTTTGATCGTGTCTTGAGTATAGACCTCAAAGGCGCATTTTTCTGTGCTCAGGCTGCTGCACGTGCGATGATTCAACACAACATCCAGGGGAGTATTATCAATACGTCATCGGTCCACGAGGACCTTGCCATGCCTGGAAATGTTCCCTACTGCTGTGCAAAGGGTGGCATGAGGATGCTCATGCGTACCATCGCGATTGAACTGGCACAGCACAAAATCAGGGTCAATAATATTGCCCCTGGCGCAATTCACACTCCTATCGATGCCGACGTAGAGGCTGATCCGGAAAAAATGGCGGCACTGCTCAAGGAGATTCCGCTTGGACGTATGGGCCAGCCGGATGAAATAGGAAAACTGGCGGTGTACCTTGCTTCGGATGCTGCCGCTTACATTACTGGCTCGACCTACGTTATTGATGGCGGTCTGATGATCAATACGGGCGGATTGTAATGTCAAAGACACAAACGCATCCATCGTTCACTCCATCAACCTACTTACCAATAGGAGACTACGGACTCGTTGGGGATTTGCATACGGTTGCGTTAGTGGGCAAGAATGGTTCTCTCGACTGGTGCTGTCTGCCGCGCTTCGACTCACCAAGCATGTTTGGAGCGTTGCTGGATGTGGGAAAAGGAGGCTTTTTCCGCATCGCGCCTTCTGATATGCACGAGATAAAGTGCCAGCAGTTGTACCTGCCTGAAACCAATATTCTGCTCACGCGCTTTCTGAGCGTCAACGGTGTCGGCGAAATTACCGACTTTATGCCCATCAAACAAGTTGGAACGGCGGAACACCAGCATCAAATTATTCGCTCTGTCGCGGTTGTGCATGGCTCGCTCTCGTTCACCTTGACCTGTCGTCCTGCCTTCAACTATGCACGCGACACACACTACGTCGATGTGTCACATGATGGTGCGTTGTTTCAAAGCCAGCACTTCAATTTAGGGCTGGCTGCACCAATTGCGCTTGAGCAAGACGGACAGGGAGGAGTGCAGGCAACATTTACCATAAAGGCAGGGCAATCCCTCCATTTTATCTTAGAAAGCTCGAAAGATAATGACCGCGCTCCACAGGAGCTTTCAGAGGCCGCCTATCAAACTGCGTTTCGGGAGACCATGCACTACTGGCAGAACTGGCTTTCGCAATGCACCTACCAGGGACGATGGCGCGAGATGGTGCAGCGTTCAGCATTGGTCTTAAAGTTGATGACCTACGCGCCAACGGGAGCGATTGTAGCTGCCCCAACCACTAGCTTACCAGAGTCGGTTGGTGGGGCACGCAACTGGGACTACCGCTACACCTGGATTCGTGATGCCTCTTTTTCTCTTTATAGCCTGCTGACTCTCGGCTTCACACAAGAAGCTGAGGCATTTATGGGCTGGCTGGATGCAAGATGTCATGAATTACCTAAGAATGGCACGCTGCAGCCTATGTATGGCATCACTGGTGAACACAATCTCACCGAAATTACCCTTGATCACTTGGAGGGCTATCGCCAGAGCCGACCCGTGCGTATCGGCAATGGAGCCTACACGCAAAAGCAGCTTGACATTTATGGCGAAATGATGAATGCCATTTACGATTACAATCACTACGATGCCATCACCTATGATCTGTGGGGGTACGTGCGTCGCCTGCTTGGATGGTTGGAGAAGAACTGGCAAGAACCTGATGAAGGCATCTGGGAGGTGCGTGGCGGACCCAAAAAGTTTCTGCATTCGCGCATGATGAGCTGGGTGGCCTTTGATCGCGCCATTCGCATAACGCGAGATCGAGGCTGGCCTGCTCCAACAGATAAGTGGGTAGATATACGCTCGCAGATTTATGAACAGATCATGACAGAGGGATGGGACGAGGACAAAAAGAGTTTTGTGCAATATTATGGCAGCGATGCAGTTGATGCCAGTTCCCTGTTGATGATGATTACCAATTTTACAGGCTCGAAGGAGCCGCGCATGCTCTCGACCATTGACCGCATTGAAAAGGAACTGACAAGCGGTGCCCTGGTGTTGCGCTATAATCCGAAACTGGCAGCCAGCGATGGCTTGGGAAGTCAGGAGGGAACCTTTGGAGCATGCAGCTTCTGGCTGGTCAATAACTTGGCGCGTGCAGGTCGCCTGGATGAGGCACGCTTGCGCCTGGAGAAACTTCTCTCATACAGCAATCATCTTGGCCTCTTTGCTGAAGAGATTAGTCCGACAGGTGAGGCTTTAGGAAATTTTCCACAAGCGTTTACCCATCTTGCGCTGATTACCGCATGCTATTACCTGGACAGCGCACTCAACACTCGTGCAGGTCGAACAAATATCTCTTCCAACACGTTTTACGATTAAAGCGGATACATGAGGTAGTACAGAACATAATTGAAAAGAGTGGATAAATACTATGGATGTCAAGGCAGCACAAAATACTTCAGTGAGTACAACAGAACATGCACAGTCTCCTTCAACAAAAGTACCGCATGTCGTGATTATCGGTGGCGGCTTCGGAGGGCTTCAAGCGGCGAAAAAGCTGGAGCAGCAGCCTGTTGAGGTGACGATTATCGACCACAACAACTTCCACCTCTTTCAACCGATGCTCTACCAGGTCTCGACAGGTGGTCTCTCTCCTTCCGACATCGCCGTTCCTCTGCGTGCTATTTTGCACGGGCAGCAGAATACGGGTGTGCTCATGGCGAAGGTAACAGGCATTGATGTCCAGCAGCAACGGGTGCTGATGGACGATAAGCAGGCCATCCACTATGATTACCTGATTGTTGCAACTGGTGCAGGCAGCAACTACTTTGGACATCCAGAGTGGGAGAAGCTTGCCCCTGGCATGAAGTCTATCAATGATGCGTTGACGATACGACGCATGGTTCTCTCTGCGTTCGAGGCGGCAGAACGCGAGCCAGATGAAGCAAAGCGCAAAGCACTGTTGACCTTTGTCTTAGTTGGAGGAGGGCCAACAGGGGTCGAATTGACAGGCGCGATTGCGGAATTGGCAAATCAGTCTCTCAAAGGAGACTTTCACCACATCAATCCGAGTACGGCACGTATTGTGCTTGTCCAGGGGGGAAAGCGCATTCTCCACCAGTTTCCCTCGTCGCTCGCTGATGCTGCAACGAAGAAATTGCAACAGATGGGAGTAGAGATTCGGCTGGGCGTACATGTCAAAGATGTCAAGCCCGATGGCGTCATGATAGGAGATGAGCATTTCGCGGCTGAGAACGTCATCTGGACGGCTGGTGTCAAGGCATCACCTGCAGGAGAGTGGCTACATGCGAATGTAGATCGCGATGGGCGTGTGAAGGTACAACAGGATTTGAGCGTTCCTGGACATGCAAATATATTCGTCATCGGCGATACTGCCTTCCTGGAACAAAACGGGAAACCCTTACCGGGGCTTGCTCCGGTTGCCATGCAGGAGGCCGAATATGCAGCTTCGGTCATTCTGGATCGAGTTGCAGGAAAAACACCACAAAAGCCATTTCACTACTTTGATAAGGGAACGCTTGCGATGGTGGGACGTTCTTTTGGCATCGTCGATATCGGTCCTCTTCACTTCACTGGCTTTCTTGCCTGGCTCACCTGGATTCTTGTTCACATTATGCTACTCATCAATTTCCGCAACCGCGTGATTACGACCATGCAATATGCGTGGACCTACCTTACCTATCAGCGTGGAGCGCAGGTGATCTTACCTGATGATACGATACGAGAACCGGACTAGTTTGTCAGAGCTTATTATTGGTGCATCCGCTCAGGATGCAAGAGATGGTAGTACATCGTCAAAGCCCATTTGTTAATGTTTCGTAGGGACCAGATGTATCAAAGGAAGATGCTAAGATGCCCATTGAGATAAAAGTTGGTCCACCAACGATCACTGTTAGCCAGGGTCGCACCTTTATGGTCACGACACAAAGTGGCGAAATCCAAGCGAATACGGACCAAGGTGTCTATGCACAGGACACACGTTTCGTCAGTTTTTACCGCCTCTATATCAACCGTTCGCCGCTCTCGGTGGTAAATTCAAGCCAACTCAGTTTCTATGCCTCGCGCTTTCACCTCACGAATCCGCGTATAGAGACAGAGGGGGGAGTGATTGAAGAACAAACGTTACGTGTCACGATCAATCGTGTTGTGAGTGAAGGTATTCATGAGGACATTGAGATTGCAAACTACACAGGGAAAAAGGTGGCATTCCTGCTAGAGATGGGAATACGTACAGATTTTGCTGACCTATTTGAGGTGAAGTCAAAACATATTGAGCAGCGTGGCAAACAGAACACTGACTGGAATGCTCAAGAGAGACAACTGCGTACCGCATATGATAACAAGGACTTTCATCGCGCGTTTACCTATCGTATTACGAGTGATGTAAGTGTAGGCTACGCCAATGGGCGTCTCTTCTTCGAGATTGAGCTAGAGCCAAATCAGCATTGGCATACCTGCGGTGAAATGATTTTAGAACATGGGCAGCAGGTCAAACAGCCCACACCTGGCTCGTGTACTCAGGAACGGCAAGGAACAGCGTCGGCTGGTGCAACACCTTCAAAGGGGCAGGCACCACGTAGCGACTTCGATGAGCGACAAGCCCGCTGGCAGGAACGCTGCACTGCTCTCACCACCTCGAATTCCGTTATCCAGAGAATGTATCAGCAGGCTGTGGAGGATATGGGGGCGTTGCGTATCTATGATATGGACGTTTCAGATGAGGCATGGGTTCCTGCTGCTGGCGTACCTTGGTTCGTCACACTCTTTGGGCGCGATAGTTTGACGGTCTCCTATCAGAACATGGCGGTTTCGCCTGGCTTTGCACGCGGTGCCCTCAAACGCCTTGCGGAGCATCAGGCAACCGAACGCGATGATTGGCGCGAGGCGCAACCTGGCAAGATTATGCACGAAATTCGCTTTGGTGAGCTTGCACACTTCCACAAAGTTCCCTTCACGCCCTTCTATGGAACGGCGGATGCAACCATGCTCTACTTGATCGTGCTTTCCGAAGCCTATCGGTGGACAGGAGATGTCGAACTGCTCAAAGAGTACCGTGAGGTTGCCGAGAAATGTCTCGACTGGATTGACCATTATGGCGACCTGGATGGTGATGGCTTTCAAGAATACAAAAGCTTTTCCTCCTACCACTATAACAATCTCAGTTGGAAAGATGCGACTGATGCAGTGGTATACGCCGATGGAAGTCCGGTGAAACAGCCGAAAGGTCTCTGCGAACTACAAGGCTATGTGTATGATGCAAAAACACGGCTGGCAGAAGCCTTTCAGGTGTTGGGGGACGAAGCACGCGCACAGGCACTGCTGCAACAAGCTGAAAGCTTAAAGCGTGCATTTAACGAACGCTTCTGGATGGAGGAGGAAGGATGCTTTGCCTTCGGTCTCGATCCCGACAAAAAGCAGATTACCTCTATAGCCTCCAACGCAGGCCAGTGCTTATGGAGTGGAATTGTGGACTCAGACAAGGCTGAGCGTACCGTCAAGCGACTCTTGCAAGAAGACATGTGGTGTGGCTGGGGTATTCGCACACTTTCCACCAGCAATGGTGCCTATGATCCGTTTGCCTATCAGCGCGGTTCCGTCTGGCCGCAAGATAACGGAATTATCGCGGCAGGCTTCAAACGGTATGGAATGGCGAACGAAGCGAATCAGGTGATCCGTGGCATCTTCGATGCCATTGAACGCTTTGACGCTTATCGTCCCCCAGAAGTCTTCGCGGGCGTGCAACGCGAAGGTGACTTCGATTTTCCCATTCTGTATCCTGCTGGCGCAAACATTCCGCAGGCATGGGCGACAGGGAGTATCTTCCATATGGTGCGAACTATGCTTGGACTGCGTGCGGACGCGCCTCACAAACGGCTGTATGTTCACCCGACACTGCCTGACTGGTTGCCTGATGTCGAATTGCAGCGTCTGCGCGTGGGTCCCTGCTCTCTCACCTTGCGCTTCTGGCGAGAGGGAGACCGTTCACGCTGGGAAGTACGTGAGATGCAGGCAGACAAGGGGACCGCACAGGAAGATGAAATCCAGGTCATGGATGAACCAGAAACAGGCAAGTGATGGCCGCTAGCTAGGTCAAACGGAGGAAAGTCACTGAAACTCATTTCATTATCAAGGCGCAGGTAGACATCCCATACAATCCTTCTGCGAAACCATTCCCAAACCCGAAACGTACTAAACTCAGGTATATGTAACAAAAGGAGATTGCTGCTCAATGTTTACCGCTGCAAAACCAGTACACTACACGGGGAACGAAGCGCAGGAGCATATCTGGTTAGATGGTGAGAAGCCAGAAACGAGTAAATGTCTATTTGCTGGGTCGCTACTGGGAAATGAAATCGTGCGTGTCCGCTTTCTTCATACCGCCTATCCCGAAGGGTTACGCTTTCAACTCGTCGATGAGCGGAAGGGAACGCTTCCGTATCATTCATGGATTGTTGCGACGGGAGACGAGAGCTGGCAGACCACGAAGAACGATGATGAGGTCCAATCTCTTCTTGCACCGTACTTGCGTGGCTTTGCGTTTGGTGATAGTGAGATGCGCTGGACACGTGGGTTGGCCGAGAATGAGAACTTCTATGGTTTCGGCGAACATACAAGAGGAATGAATAAACGCGGCGAATTCTTGCCCTTATGGAACTGGGACCCCGACATGGGGCACGGTCCTCAGACGGGCAGAATGTATAGCGAAGTGCCTTTTTTTCTCAGTATTTCTACAAAAACGGGGAATGCCACGGGCTTGCTTGTCGATTCCACAGGCAATGTCGATATGGACATGGGCCATTCCGATGCTACTGAAGTGCAGATCACCGTTCAGGGTGACAGCCTGACACTCTATTTCTTTGCAGGTCCAACGCCTGCGGACCTGCTACGTCAATATACCGATCTTACTGGTCGTATGCCCATGCCCCCACGTTGGGCACTAGGGCATCATCAGGGCCGTTGGAGCTATTACACAACACAACAGGTACGCGAGATCGCGGCAAAGTTTCGCGAACGCAATCATGCATGCGAGTCGCTCTGGCTCGACATTGACCATATGGATGGTTTCCGTACCTTCACCTGGAATTCAGAAGCTTTTCCCGACCCCGGAAAGCTGAGCCAGGACATGTTGGAGCAGGGGTTTCATCTGATTCCCGTCGTCAATCCTGGTATTAAAGCTGATCGGGATTACTTCGTGTATCAACAAGGGCTTTCACACGGCTACCTCTGCCGCAAACAGGGTGGCGATCTTTTCATGGGTACGGCATGGCCTGATGATTGTAATTTTGCTGATTTCTCGCGTTCGGATGTGCGTAGATGGTGGGGGGACCTTTTTCATAGTTTTCTTCGACAGGGGATCGCTGGCAGTTGGAATGATATGAACGAGCCATCACAGGCGACGATGATAGAGAAGAAATATCATAAACTAACTCAGAAGACGTTCAGTGATGATGTCATGCATATAGCAAGTGGAGAAAACGTTACAGGTCCAGATGGGCCACCGATCCTACATAAGTTTTTTCATAACGCCTACGGATTACAAATGGCACGCGCGATGCGTGAAGGCACGCAACGGTTCGCGCCGGATAAGCGTCCCTTTGTGTTGTCGCGTTCTGGCACTGCTGGCATACAACGGTACTCCGCTACTTGGACAGGCGATAACTCAAGCTGGTGGGAACATATTTCTCTTGCCATGAGGATGTGCTTGAATATGGGTATCAGCGGACAGCCCTTTATGTGCGCGAACATCGGTGGTTTCTGGGAGAATTGCACGGGAGAATTGCTAGTACGCTTCGCGCAACTTGGCGCGTTCCTGCCATTATGCTGGAACCACAATGCAACGGGCAATGTGCCACAGGAACCCTGGGCTTTCGGGGAGCCATACGAAAGTGCATATCGCAAAGCCATCGAGCAACGCTATCGACTCCTTCCCTATCTCTATAACGTGTTTCATGAATCCTCTACCAATGGCTCACCTGTAATGCGCCCCCTCTTTTACCACTATGGGCAAGATCAAGCCGTGTACGACGTGGAAGATGCCTTTCTGGTAGGCGAGTTGCTGCTCACAGCTCCAATCTCTACTGAAGGAGCAACGAGTCGCCAGGTCTACCTGCCGGAGGGAGTATGGATACATTACTGGGATGGTAAGCGATACGAAGGCGGCGAGGCATATGATATCAAGGCGCCGCTCGATCAATGGCCTCTCTTTGTGTCAGGCAATAGTATCTTACCCAGCGGACCAATGATGCAATTCATCGGGCAACACGAGACCGATCCGCTTACACTAACCTGCTACATGACCGAAGATGGGAAAGCAGACTATACCTTGTACGAGGATGACGGTAATAGCATGGCCTATCAACGCGACGCTTTTGCTCATACAAGAGTTACCTGCCAGGTTAGAGGGGAGAATGTGGAGGTAACTATCGAAGAGCAGCACAACAATTATCAACCTTCACGTTCTGCCTATGAGGTTATTGTTCGGGTTGGTGAGAGAACGTTACAGAAGCGTGTATCGGCAGGGCAAGGGAAAATAAATGTGAAGTGGTAAGTAAAAAGAAAAGGAACCTTGATGAGTTCACATTCCAAAGCAGCAATTGTGGGCGTAGCTGAGTCCGACCTCGGCATTACAGCTAACAAGACGGTTCTCCAACTTCAGACGCAGGCAGCAAGGGCAGCTCTCGCTGATGCAGGGTTGAGCTTGAGCGATGTAGACGCGCTCTTCTGTACAGGGAATTGGGCTTGGTCGCCAAATTTGATGCTTGCAGAATACCTGGGCATTCAGCCGAAATACACCGATGGAACAAATATCGGTGGCTCCTCTTTCGAGGCACACATTGGGCATGCGGTCGCGGGCATTGAGTCCGGCCTCTTCGAGGTCGCGCTCATTGCCTATGGGAGTACACAACGCTCTGATCGCACTCGCGCTCGCACAACCCCCTTCACCCCCCTCACAGAGCAATACGAGCGACCTTTTGGCCTGCCAACGCCCGTTGGAGCATATGCATTAGCAGCAATGCGCCATATGTCCGAATACGGCACAACAAGCGAACAGCTAGCAGAGATTGCGGTTGCCACGCGCAAGTGGGCCATGCTCAACGAGAAAGCCATGATGCGTACCCCTATTACGCTCGAAGATGTACTGGCATCGCGAATGATTGCTGAGCCTTTGCATCTGCTGGATTGCTGTCTCGTCACAGACGGCGGTGGGGCGGTCGTCATCACCTCGGCGGCCCGTGCAGCACAGACGCGAAAAGGGCCGATATGGGTGCTGGGACATGGCGAATCGCATACCCATAATACGATTGTGAATATGCCCGATCTCGCGGTCCATGGAGCAGCGATAGCATCTGGTCACGCTGCCTTTGAAATGGCGGGACTCACGCCAGCGGAGATCGCCGTTGCGGAAATCTACGACTCGTTCACGATCACGGTCATTCTCACACTGGAAGCCCTCGGCTTCTGTAAACGTGGCGAGGGTGGTGCCTTTGTCAGTGGACAACGTACCGCTCCTGGTGGTACGTTTCCGATGAACACGAATGGAGGTGGCCTTTCGTACTGCCATCCGGGGATGTACGGCATCTTCTTACTTATCGAGGCAACGCGGCAACTTCGCGGGGAATGTGGGACGCGACAGGTAGACGGGGCGCGTCTCGCCCTCGCGCACGGTACAGGTGGCGTGCTTTCATCGGCGGCAACAGTTATTCTTGGGAAGGACTGACACCATGCCAGAGCAAATTCCGCAGCCGACCATAGATAGTGATTCGCGTGAATACTGGGAGGGTCTTGCACACGGTGAATTGCGTATCCAGCATTGCGACACCTGCAAGCAGTACGTGTTCTATCCGCGCTCGCTCTGCCCACACTGCTATTCAGATCAGCTTTCCTGGGTCGTAGCGACGGGCAGAGGGACTATTTATTCATACACTGTGGTATATCAGGCGTTCGGGTCTTTCAAAGAGGAGGTTCCGTTCGTTGTTGCTATCGTCGAACTCGTAGAGGGCGTTCGCTTGATGACACGGATTATCGGCGCACCTCATGAACGGGTGAAGATTGGTGTACCAGTACACGTTAGCTTTACATCCGTCAGTGAAGATATGACACTGCCCTATTTCCAACTTATCGAGTAGACGAACTGTCATTACAAACATCGTCTTGTGGGCAGAAGCGTTCGTATTTACAAGGAAGTAGTATATGGACAAGACAGGCAGTAAAAATTCTGAGCGGCTTCATGCGTTTTTTCGTCCCCGTAGTATTGCGCTTGTGGGCGCAACTGACAAATCTCGTTGGTCAGTCTACACATACGAGAACTTGAAAAATTTTGATTTTGCTGGTCCAATCTATCTCGTCAACCCAAACCGTGAAATCGTGCATGGTGAGCATGCTATAAAGTCTCTAAAAGCGTTACAAGCACCAGTAGACCTCGCCTACATCATGGTTTCCACACCTCACGTGCTTTCTGTCATTAAAGAGGCCGCAGAGGTAGGAATCAAGCATTTTGTCGTACTTACCTCAGGCTTTGGGGAATCTGGGGCGGAAGGAGTGCAATTGGAGCGCGACCTGCTCATGCTTGTGCAAGAGCGCGACCTGGTGGTCCTCGGCCCAAACGGAAACGGTTTTCTTAACATCGCGAACCGCATCGCTCCTTTTGGCTTGCCTGTCTCACCAGCGACACTTGCTGGCCCAGTCGCGGTAGTCTTACAGAGTGGAGCACTGGCGAGTGTCATGCTAGCCTTTGCTCAGGCACACGCCATCGGGCTAAGTACGGTCGTCTCTATGGGGAATGAGAGTATGCTCTCGGTTACTGATGTGGTTGATTACCTCCTCGATGACGACGCCACGCAGGTAATTGCGCTCTTTCTTGAGAGCATCCGTCACCCAAAGGAGTTACGCTATGTCGCCGACAAAGCACGGATGCGACGAAAACCCATCGTGGTGTTCAAGGTCGGGCGCAGCGAGGCCAGTTCACGTACCGCGCTTGCTCATACTGGAGCACTCGTCGGTAATGACGCCGTGAATGACGCGGCCTTCCGGCAGCTTGGCATTCTTCGCGTTCACTCGCTGGAAGACCTGCTTACAACGGCTGGTCTCGCCAGCTTTCTAGGACTCCTTCCGGGGCGTCGTATGGGTGTGGTCACGCCCTCTGGTGGCGCTTGTGACATTCTCTCCGACCTGGCACAGGATGAGGGTATTATGCTACCAGACTTTGCCCAGGAAACAGTAGAGCAGTTGCGTGCGATTCTGCCGCCCTTTTCGACTCCTCACAACCCGCTCGACGTAACGGGCTATATTGTCGTTGACGGGACACTGCAACGTCGCGCACTCAACGTCGTGGTTCACGACCCAGGTATTGACTTCGTACTAAACCTGGTGAGCATTACGGAGGCGACCCGTGAGCCAACCGCACCAGCCCTGGCAATACTCCTTGAGCAGTACGAACTGCTCATGACGACGATCCGCGCTGCACCGCTTCCAGTTGTGAACCTCTCCAACACATGTTCAGACCTCTCGCTGGCTGGTCGTTCACTTGTAAAAAGCACAGGATTACACGTCGTCGCTGGCATGGAACATGGGATGCGTGCGCTTGGTAGACTCCTCTGGTGGTCTGAGTTGATGCGAACATCTTCGAGAGAAGCATTGCTACATGTACAGGAGGAGCCGCAGCCACAACTTCCACTCGCACAGCTTAATGATGTGCCGCTTGTGGGAAACTGGTCTGAGGCACAGGCACGTATTCTCCTTCAGAAGGCCGCTATTCCAGTCGTTCCTGGCATACTCGCAACAACTGCTGAAGAGGCGGCACAGGCTGCTCACACACTCGGCCTTCCTGTCGCACTCAAAATTCAGTCCGCCACGGTGTTCCACAAAAGCGATATCGGGGGTGTCGCGCTCAACTTGACTACTGAGGCTGCTGTGCGCGATGAATTCACTGCGATGCTGAAGCGTGTGCAGGTCGCTTCCCCTGATGCTGAGATCGAGGGGATACTCGTAAGTGCAATGCGACCAGAAGGTATTGAACTACTGGTAGGCATTGTGCGCGATCCGCTCTGGGGACTGGTACTTACAGTAGGGCTGGGTGGCATCTGGGCCGAGGCACTCAAAGATACAGCACTGCGTGTGCTTCCAGTACGACGCGAGGAGATCGGGACTATGCTTGGCGAACTGCGCGGTGCCGCACTTTTGTATGGGGGACGTGGGCGTCCGCCAGTCGATCTTGACGCGCTGATCGAGGTGATATCTCGTATTAGTACACTTGCACAGACGCTTGAACCTCACCTTAATGTGCTTGAAATCAATCCGCTCTGGATACGTGGTGCTAGCATCGAGGCTCTCGATGTACTCGTAAGTTGGCAAGAATAAAAAGAGGCGGTTATGCCTGCGTTATCTGCACGTAGGGACCATCGTTTTTCGTCGCTAAACTTCCCTGCGTTGAAACGACAACAGAGGTGGCAAGACGCGTACTATCGGGGGACCATGCCAATGCAAAGAGCGGCAAATCTACGCCAAAGCTGAAATGCTGCTCCGTATAGGCATCCCAACTCATTAAGACACCACAACTATCGCCGCAATAGACCTGGGTGGTTGCCGCAATACGCTTCCCATTAGGTGCCCATGCAACCGCAAGAATAAGATCAGGGAGGACGCCCTTTGTGCTATCATGCTCTGCCGCTTGCACATTGTACCCATCATAGCGATAGAGAAGCGCACCCGTTGACACATTCCAGACCTGGGCTGTTCTATCCGACGAACCAGAGACGATGTGCTGTCCATCGGGTGCCCATGAGATCGAGTTGACAGCTCCGTTATGCCCACGATAGGTAAACACGCGATTGCCTGTTGCGGCGTTCAGAATATGCACAGTCTTATCTGAGGAGCCAGAGGCGAGACGCTGACTATCGGACGACCACACAATCGAGTTGACGCTTGCTGAATGGTCGTGGTTGACGTATTTCTGCTTGCTGGTTGCTACATCCCAGACACATACCGTACCATCCGCTGCGCCAGAAGCAACCGAGCGACCATCAGGGGACCACGCGACGGTCATTACGCTAGTAGTATGCTCTTGATACAGTGCAATACGCTCTCCAGTAAAGGCATGCCACACCTGGACCGTTGTGTCGAGGGAACCAGAGACAACGCGATCACTTTCTGGCGACCATGCTACGGACTGCACGCTTGCCGTATGACCACGATAGAGCATGGGATGAATACGAGCGTTGGCATTGGCAGACCAGACCTGTACCGTCTGATCTAATGATCCCGAAGCAATAGAGGTACCGTTGGGCGACCACGCCACCGTTGTCACACGTGCAGTATGACCGCGATAGCTAGAGAGGACGCTTCCGCGAGTATGGGGTGTAGGAGTAGCAACCGATGGGGAGGAAAGAAATTGAGTACACCCTTCAATACTCATGGTTATTACGCATCCAGCAAGCCCTCGAAGAACGCCACGACGAGAGAGGCGTCTCATACACTCCTCTAAGGGGTTACGTGCCATTGGCAAATTCCTCCTCCATAGATGCACTGAAAAATAAAAGGTAGAAAGTGCTTGTCTCTGAATATCTTAGCAGTATACTACGAGAAAAACGGCTCCTGCAAAAGGGCCACTTGTTGCACAACGAAAGGAGCCACTTACAGTAGTAATGGCAAGACCTCTACAAGTCGCGGTGCTGGAAGTGCCACGCGCCACAGACGGGTAACACGATAGCATACACAACAGCCCAGATCAACAGAGCCGTTGGAATGGGTGTTGTTGATGTGAAGGGTGTGTTGATATTGGCAGCTTGCAGGATGTCGAGGGCACCAGAGGTGAGGTAGAACGAGGTTCCGTGCCAGAGGGCGTCGGTTGGCATAATCAGGTTCATGGTGGTTGTAACGTTTTGTATGGAATCTTTCGCGTTCGGCGCAGTGAAGGGTATAATCAGGTCGAAGAAGCTGGTTATTTGCGCTCCGATGAAAAGCACCAGGATAATTGCTCCATTAACCAGTGTCGGCACCATTGTACTACCGAGCGTTGTTAGCCCCATCAGCACAAAAACGACGAGTTCTAGTATGCCTAGTGCATGTACAACATCCGAAGGCCAATAGCCGGTTTTCAGGTAAATGATGCCCAGGAAGGCAAAAAAGAGACATGCCGTATAGACTACCAGGAGGCATGCATAGCAGAGCCATTTGCCAAAGACAATTTCAAAGCGGTGGATTGGTTTGGGTACAATAATGGTAAAGGTGCCAGCGTCGATTTCACCAGAGATCATATTCGTGGTGAGTAGAATAGTGAGAATACTACTTAACAGATAGACGAGCCAGACGGCGGGGATGCTCATAAAACCGCCCTCACCATAGACGAATATGTCACGGCTGATAGCAGGAGGTCCATTACTGTTGTCAACTATGATATTGAATAGAACCGCGAAGCCAATCAGCATCACAACGCTGAGCAGAACGACGGCGAGAAAAATACGCTTTCGCATCGCTTCTTGTAATGTAAAACGTGTAATTAGTAATAAGCCCATAGTATATGTATCTCCCTACCCCTCATAGCGTGACATATCAATGGTGTGTAAGAAAAGGTGCTCAAGCGAACGGCGGTGCGGTGCCAGCGAGTAGAGGCGTAAGCCACAAACATGCACAACGGCAGCGACATCGGCAGCTTGCTCTTCGTCTTGCACCTCAACCAGAAGATGGCATGGTTGATCTTTATCTTCACGAACAGAGAGCGCAACGGCACCGAGTTTGTGCAGTAATTCGTGAGTGATGGCGTTGACGTGTACATCCAGTGTCAATGGTTCATCGAAAAGTTCTTCTGGTGGCCCGACCTTGAGAATATGCCCTTTGTCGATAATTGCTACACGATCACAGATAGCCTCAACATCAGCCAACTGGTGCGAATTGAGGAAGATGCTCACACCATCGGCTTTGAGGCGCAACAAGAGGGTTCGCATGTCGTGTTGTCCAACGGGATCGAGGCCGGATACAGGTTCGTCGAGAATGATCAGGTCGGGTCGATTGAGTAGTGCCTGAGCCAGACCTATGCGTTGTAACATGCCTTTCGAGAATGTCCCCAACTTTTGTTTCTCTTTACCTGACAGGCCGACCTCCGCCAACACTTCTTTACAACGTTTTTGTAGCGTGGCTCCGTGCATGCCATAAAGTTGACCATGAAATTCCAGAAATTCCTTAGCTCTGAGCCAGCGATGGAAGTTTGGTAGCTCTGGCAAATAGCCAACGCGCCGCCGCATCTCCATATTGTTGATGGCCTGCCCCAGTACGCGTGCGCTTCCTTGCGTCTGAGTGATCAGGCCCGTGATAATCTTGACGATGGTGCTTTTGCCTGCACCGTTGGGGCCAAGAAAGCCAAAAGCCTCGCCGCGATAGGTCGTAAAACTGACGTTTTCTACCGCGACCAGTTGATGATAGACTTTATATAATCCTTCCACCTCGATGGCGGGCAATTTTTGCTCCTGAGCCATGAAATGTTCAATCCTCGTAGAGATATATCCCAACGGGCGACCACAAGGGATCGCCCCTACTATATAACATTGGTGTTATAACATTGGTGTTGTCCGATATGCATATGGTAGGGTGATCCCTTGTGGTCACCCTACCATATGCATATCGGACAGATTAGCCTAGTGAATTGGCGGTATCCAAAATCTGGGCGCGGTCGTTGGTGTTGGTAACAACTGCGTAGACGATGTTGTGGGATTGCCAGAGAACACCACCATATTTGATGGTATTGTCTACCAGCAAGACACCCGATGCCCCATGAATAGACACCTGTTGTGCATCTGTCTGCGCTGTTGGTAGAGGTACCGGAATGGTGCCTGTACTCAGGTCAACGTTCTGCCACAGTTCGTGTACACCAAGTGAAAGGTGTGGTAGCGAGAGCATGTAGGCACGCAGATCGGTGAGCGAGTTCGCCGAAGTGCCCTGTACGGTTGGGCTGGGAACCTCCGCGATATCGAGTTGCCGTTGATTACTACATGCCGCAGATGTATCCTTGCTGGATGCATCACTACTACAAACCCGTGCATATTGAATGCCAACACCGGGGGCAACGGTGATAGTGTAGACGGCTCCGTTCAACTGTGCTGGAATGCGAACGTTGCCATCGCCTATTCTCTGCATTGTCGCTCGTGCTTTCGCAGCGTCGAACGTGAAGGTAGCTTTAGCACCGCTAAAGAACGAATATTTGGGTGTAGCGGTTACGCCCTGTGGTAGCTTGCCGGGCAGCAATAGCGAAAAGTGGGTGCGCTGCTCAACCTGCGCTTTAGTTGGGTTGTTCAGATCAGCAATCTGCGTTTGTGAAACATTGAGCGTGCCAAAGTCGGTCAGGTTGTTGTACAGGTCCTGTGTGGTCTGGTTGGCATCGAGTTTTACTGGCTGGAACTGCTGTACACGAAACAGAGCAAAAAATTGATTGGCTAGTACGCCCGCATTTGGTAACAGTAGCGCAGCAATCAAGGCTGCGGCAACGGCTGCCGTTAGCCAGCGCACACGGTTACGCTTCCATGCTGGTCGTAGAGGCTTCTGGGCTTTCTCTCCGCTCAATGGCACAATATGAAGATCATGAGCAGGATGTTGCTCCTCATGTAGTTTGGTTTGAAAAGCTGTGAAGGCTTTGGCGGTGTCAGGCATCGCGCTTGCGGAAGGATTGAGCGTATCGAGTAAGCCGTATACGTCCTGTCCGCTTTGCTTGGTGTCGCGCTCGTCGGCACTACAATCGGCGCAACCTATAAGGTGTGCGAGTGCCTGTACATTTTCGTCGGTTGGGAGTTCGCCATCGCGCATGCTGACGAGTAATCCTCTATCTAAACACTGATCATTCGGCACGAAGTGCTGCTGCTCGTTCATTGTATCTCCTTCGGAATTCGCGTTCCGCGCGGCCTAGTAGTGAGCCAACAGAGGCCGCCGCCACTCCTGTCGCCTGTGCAATTTCCGCATAACTCGAACCAATACTACGTAGTAAGATGTATGTCTGCTGCCGCTCAGGAAGCTCGGCAAGAACGGCGCGTATCAATGCTGCCTGCTCTGCCGCTAACAAGTGTTCTTCCGGGCTTTTTTCCACGCCATCAGGCGTACCCTGTGCTGCTCTATCGCCTGCCTGCTCTTCGTGATGTGTGCGTCGTTGCTGAGCGCGTAACGCGTTCAAGCTGAGATTGGTGGCTACACGACACAACCACGCACGCTGTTCGCCCTCGGTTGTTGCCTGTGGAGGAATGCGGTAGAAGCGCAGAAATACCTCTTGCGCGATATCGTCCGCCTCGTCACATCGCCCCGTACAGCGATATGCAAGCTGATAGACAAGGGGGTAGTACCGTGTAAACACGGCCTCGAACGACTCATCCTTAGTAGAGGCGGCGAGAGTTCTCTGTAATACCATGCCTCTCTTTTCCTTTAAGTATCTTTTATCTTTAAATTACAATATGCTTTCGCAGGTACGTACTCTGTTTTGCATCTATAAGACACCACTCACACTGAGTTTGTGACAAATGCAATGATGTATGATGTATACTCTTCTTAAATGTCAGAGATATCACTGTTCAACTGATATA
>JAABVA010001983.1_pt1 | contig 20968 bp, 16 predicted proteins | sample 5560331 | NCBI WGS metagenome assembly JAABVA01 (sample SAMN12812661, study PRJNA571458) | rock metagenome | isolation source: Antarctica rocks | place: Antarctica: Victoria Land, Mt New Zealand sud | collected 2016-01-07
GCCTGATGCACCGCCTCGGCCGCGTCCCACCAGTCGAAGCCGAGGCTCGCTACTATGCCAAGCACGTGACCGACCAACCGGCCGGCTCACAGAACCCCGAGGGTGCATGAAACCCGGGACGTTTCAAGTTGCTCCCGGGCCGACGGTACCGCCGTACGCGGCGCGACGCCGCTTCGCGAAAGGCTTGTCCGTCCACAGTGGACGATAAAGGGACTGGAGTGTACACACTCCCTTTCCAATTTCAATATATAGCGCACCGGTGGGCTTGCGGCAAGACCCGGGTGGTGCCGCAGAATCGCTGGCCGAGGCCAGAATCTACCGAAATGGGACCAACGAAATGCGTGCGTTGTTGTCGACGTACGGGTCGCGCGAGGACGTCGAACCGGTGGTGGCACTTCACGAACCTCAGATCGGAGCTGATGACGTGAACCCCCAGACTACCAGCGCCTTTCGCCTTCCCGACCACCTCGCCCCCAAGGCCGACCCGACGCTCATCGCCGGCGACGAGGAGCACTTCGCGGCCATCGCGAAGAGCCTCGAGCAGTCCATCGCCGACCTGTCCGACCGTCTCGATGCCGCGCGCAGGGCGCCTGGCGGCATAGGCCAGGAGGCGATGGAGCGGGACATGGAAATCCACCGGCTGACTGCTCGCCTGCGCGCCCTGCGTCGCTTCGGTTTGGACCTGTGCCTCGGACGCATGGTCAGCGCAGACGATCCCGAGCCGGTGTACATCGGGCGGCTTGGCCTCACGGACAGCGCGGGTGACCCCCTGCTGGTCGACTGGCGCGCCCCCGCGGCTGAGCCGTTCTTCGGAGCGACCCACGCCAACCCGATGGGTCTGGCAAGCCGCCGCAGATATCGCTGGACCCGCGGCCGGATCAGCGACTACTGGGACGAGGTGTTCACCTCGGAGGGCTTTGAAAGGCACGCCGCGCTCGACGACCTATCTGCTTTCATCGCCAGCCTGGGCAGCGACCGCTCCACACGCATGCGAGACGTGCTCGGCACCATCGCGGCCGACCAGGACGCCATCATTCGTGCGGGATCCCGCGGTGCGCTCGTCGTCGACGGCGGTCCGGGTACGGGGAAGACCGTCGTCGCTCTGCACCGCTCCGCCTACCTCGTCTACTCGGACCCTCGCCTTGGTCACCGGCGGGGCGGCGTCCTGTTCGTCGGTCCGCACCAGCCCTTCCTGGCCTATGTCGCCGACGTTCTGCCCGGCCTCGGAGAGGAGGGCGTGCAGACCTGCACCCTGCGGGACCTTGTCGCCGAGGGAGCCGCAGTAGCGATCGAGACCGACTCGAAGGTGGCTTTCCTGAAGTCGTCCGCGAACCTGGTGAAGGCGATCGAAACGGCTGTCAGGTTTTACGAAGAGCCGCCCACCAAGGGGATGACGGTGGAGACCCACTGGTCCGACGTCTGGCTCAGCGCCGCCGACTGGGCTGAGGCGTTCGAAGCACCAGACTTCGCTACCCCGCACAACGAGGCGCGCGATCAGGTCTGGGAGGAGCTGCTCACGATCCTGATGGACAAACACGACGGCAGCGCCTCCGACGTGCCGGCTGATCTGGCCCGGAAGTCGCTGCTGCAGAACAGGCAGCTGCGCACGACCTTGAACAGGGCCTGGCCGCTGCTCGAAGCGGCTGACCTCGTCGGAGACCTGTGGTCGGTACCCGCCTACCTGCGGCTGTGCGCTCCCTGGCTCAGCCCCGAAGACGTTCAGCAGCTACAGCGCCGGGACGCCCAGGCCTGGACGGTGTCCGACCTGCCGCTCCTGGACGCGGCACGGCAGCGGCTCGGCGACCCGGAGGCGCCTCGAACTCAGCGTCGGCATGACGCCGCTGTCGCCGCCCAACGCGAGCACATGGCCGATGTCGTCGACAACCTGATCGAGGCCGCCGACGACGAGTACGGCACGGGCCTGGTGACGATGCTGCGCGGCGAAGACTTCCGCGACGCGCTGGTCGACGAATTCGCACTGCCCAGCACCGACCCGGCTAGCTTCGATCAGCACGTGCTCGCCGGCCCGTTCGCGCACATCGTCGTGGACGAGGCCCAGGAGCTGACCGACGCGGAGTGGCAGATGTTGTTGCTTCGCTGTCCGTCTCGGAGCTTCACCATCGTCGGGGACCGCGCCCAGGCTAGGCACGGGTTCACCGAATCGTGGCGGGAGCGGCTCGAGCGAATCGGGCTCGACCGGATCCATTTGACCTCCCTGAGCATCAACTACCGGACACCGGAAGAGGTCATGGCGGAAGCCGAGCCGGGCATCCGGGCCGTGCTACCGGAGGCCAACGTGCCGACCTCCATCCGCAGCACCGGCGTCCCCGTCCACCAAGGCTCCACGGCGGATCTGGGCTCTATCCTCGACACCTGGCTCGCCGCGCATGCCGACGGGATCGCCTGCGTCATCGGCGCTTGTGACATCGAGGATGGCACGTTCCGGGCGGGGTCCAAGGGGTCCCGCGTCCGATCGCTGACCCCGGAACTGTCGAAGGGGCTCGAGTTCGACCTGGTGGTCCTCATCGACACTGAGCCAATCGACGCTGAAACGTCAGGCACCGACGCGTTCGGCAAGGGCATCGAAGGAGCGGTCGACCGCTATGTCGCGATGACCCGAGCGACCCAGCGACTCGTCATCCTCATGAGCTCCTGACGCTGGGTTGGTGTCCCGCGCTAGGGCACCGGCAGTCAGCCCAGTGCTTGCACGCAGCTTAGCAGGGACATCACTTCGATATCCCTGCTGCTGCACCCGCGGGACAGATCGTTGAGCGGCGCGGAGAGCCCCTGCAGTATCGGGCCGAGAGCCATCGCACCGCCGAGGCGCTCGGCGAGCTTGTAGCCGATGTTGCCGGCGCCCAGATTCGGGAACACCAGCACGTTGGCCTTACCCGCCGCGACCGAACCCGGCGCCTTGGCGGCCGCGACCGAGGTGACCAGGGCCGCGTCCAGCTGGAGCTCACCGTCGACCCGCAACTCGGGGGCCCGCAGGCGCACCAGGGCGGTGGCGGCGTTGACCGTCTCGACGTCGTGGTGGGCGGCGCTGCCCTTGGTGCTGAAGGACAGCATCGCGATGACCGGTTCGGTCCCGGTGAGGCTGCGGTGCGTCGCGGCGGCCGCGATGGCGATGTCCGCCAGCTCCTCGGCGGAGGGGTCGGGCACCACGGCGCAGTCGGAGAACGTCAGCTGGCGACCGTCGGGAAGCAACATGAGGAAGGCACTGCTCAGCGTCGTGATGCCGGGGGCGAGCCCGACGACGCGCAGCCCGGCTCGGAGGACGTCGGCTGTGGGCCGGGTGGCGCCCGCGACGCAGGCGTGAATGCGCCCTGCGCGCAGGGCCGCGGCGGCCACGAAGGTCGGGTCATGCATGGCGGCGGGCAGCCGCTGCGGATGCCGCGCGAAGCCGGCCTCGATGCTGCCGCGCACGGCGTCGTCGGAGAGGGCCTCGTCGAGGTCGACGATCATCTCGTCGGAGAGCTGCACCCCGCACGAGTTCGCCGCCAGCCGGATCCGGGTGGCGGCGCCGAACAGTCGCGGGGCGACCAGGCCCTCGGTGCGCAGCGTCGCTGCCGCACGCAGGGCGCGCGGATCTTCGCCGTCGGGCAGCGCCACGACCAGCCCGGCAGCGCAGACGGCCGTGCGCCACCGGGCGAGGATCTCCTCGCCGGCACGCAACTGCGGTTCATCGATGCGGGTCATCAGGGGTACCTCCGTAGATACGCCGGATGGGGGCCGCCGACGTGCTCGGCGACCCCCAAACGGGTGGCCCTGTCGACGCAGGACCGGGAAATTCAGGGTTGAACCGCCTTCTCGACGTCGGTCAACATGGCGTCCACCCCGTGCAGCAGCTCCGACAGGACCTGCTGATCGGCCACCAGCGGAGGGGAAATCATCAGCATCGTCGCGCCGCGGTCGTCGCCGCGCAGGATCACGTTGGTGCGCCGGAAGGCCTCGGGCAGCACCTCCCGCAGGACTTTGAGCGACTCCGTGTCGGTCAGCTCGCGTCCGCTGTGGCTGTCCGCCATGATCTCGATGGCGTAGAAGAAGCCGGTACCGCGGACGTCCTTGACGCTGCGGTGTGCGTCCTTGAGAGAGTTGAGCGCTTCCTGGAGCTTGGGGCCCTCGGTGGCGACGTTGTCCAGTACCTTCTCGTCGCGCATCGCGTTGATGTTGGCCACGGCCACCGCGGTGCTCACTGGGTGCCCGCCCCACGTCGCACCGTGGGTGAAGCTGCCGCCCAGGGGCGAGTCGTACAGCTCGGTGACCAGCCTCTCGCGGACGATCATGCCGCCCAACGGGGCGTATCCGGAGGTGGATCCCTTGGCGAAGGTGATCATATCTGGGACGACGCCGGTGACGCCGTGGCCGAACCAGTGGCCGAGCCGGCCGAAGGAGCAGATCACCTCGTCGGAGACCAGCAGGATGCCGTACTTGTCGCACAGCGCCCGCAGCGCCGGCCAGTAGCCGTCCGGTGCGACCAGGGCGCCCCTGCCGTTCTGCACCGGCTCGGCGAAGACGGCGGCGATGGTCTCCGGGCCCTCTTCGAGGATGACGGCCTCGATCTCGGTGATGCAGTCGAGCTCGGTGGCCGGGCCGCAGTCGCCGACGAAGCCCAGTGTGTTGGGCACACTGCGGATCCCGGGAAGCAGCGGGCCGAACGGGTCCTTGATCCTGGGCAGCTGGGTCACCGACAGCGCCCCCATGGTCGTGCCGTGGTAGGCCATCTGGCGGCTGATGATCTTGGTCCGCTCGGGCGCACCCTGGCTGCGGTGGTACTGCCGCGCGAACTTCAGCGCGGTCTCGACCGCCTCGGAGCCGGAGTTGACGAAGAAGGTGGTCGCCAGGTCGCCGGGCGCCAGCTCGGCGATGAGTGTCGCGGCCTCGATGGCGGGCACGTGCGCTGATCCCCAGTTGCTGGCATAGGCCAGGGTCCCGACCTGATCGGCTGAGGCCTGGGCGATGTCGGCGCGGCCGTGGCCCATGTTGACGCAGAACAGCCCCGCCAAGCCGTCGAGGTGGCGCTGCCCCGTGGTGTCGTACAGATAGGAGCCTTCACCGCGGACGAACACCGGGAATTCGCTGGCCCAGGTGTCTTTGCGGGTGAAGTGGGGACCTAAGTGTCGGCGAGCCTTTTCTCGCAGCTCCGTGTCATGCACCTGACGACCTCCTTCGCGATGTGAGTTCCGATTGCCATTACTCTGACAAGGCCGATTTGTCCCCGCCAGAGCCAGACGGCGGCCCACTCATGGGTCCAGCACCTGGACCTGTCGACGCATGCGCATCTGGTTCTTTTCGCCGACCACGCCCTGGCCCCACGCTTGGTGCATTGGTTGCGAACGTCGGCTCCTGCCACAAACAGGGAGCCGGCCACCCGAGAGATGGAGGAGTCCGATGAGGATCGGCGTCCCGAAGGAAGTCAAGAACCACGAGTACCGCGTAGCCGCCACACCTGCGGGCGTGCACGAGATGGTGGCCGGCGGGCACGACGTGTTCGTGGAGCGGGGCGCGGGGGACGGCTCCTCCATCAGCGACGGCGACTACGCCGCGGCCGGCGCGAAAATCCTGGAGACCGCGGACGAGGTCTGGGGCAACGCGGAGATGGTGCTCAAGGTCAAGGAGCCGATCGCGCAGGAATACCACCGCCTGCGCAAGGACCTGATTTTGTTCACCTACCTGCACCTCGCAGCCAGCGCGGAGTGCACCAAGGCGCTGCTCGACGCGGGCACCACGTCGGTGGCCTACGAGACGGTGCAGCTGCCGGACGGCTCACTGCCGCTGCTGTTTCCGATGAGTGAGGTGGCCGGGCGCCTGGCGCCGCTGGTCGGTGCGCAGTGCCTGAGCCGGATGGCCGGTGGCCGCGGGGTGCTCATCGGCGGCGTGTCCGGGGTGGCGCCCGCACGCGTCGTGGTGATCGGCGCCGGCGTGTCCGGCATGAACGCGGTGGCGGTGGCCGAGGGCACCTGGGCCGACGTGGTGCTCTTCGACAAGAACGTCGACAAGCTGCGCGCCGCCGACCGGATGTACCAGGGGCGCATCCGCACCATGGCGGCCAACGCCTACTCGATCGAGCGGGAGGTGCTCCAAGCGGATCTCGTCATCGGTGCCGTCCTCGTGCCGGGGACGAAGGCACCGAAGATCATCTCCAACGAGCTGGTCTCCCGGATGAAGCCGGGCAGCGTGCTCGTCGACATCGCCGTGGACCAGGGCGGCTGCTTCGAGGACACCCGGCCGACCACCCACGCCGAGCCGACATTCAAGGTGCACAACTCGATCTTCTACTGCGTCGCCAACATGCCGGGGTCGGTGCCACACACCTCTACCTACGCGCTGACCAACGTCACGCTGGACTACACCCTGCAGCTGGCGAACAAGGGGGTGGCCCGTGCCGCCGCCGAGAACGAGGCTCTGCGCCGCGGGGTGAACACGGTCGACGGCAAGGTGACCTACGCGCCCGTCGGCGCGGCGCACGGCATCGAGACAGTGGACGTGCGAGACGCCCTGAGCATCCGGTAGTCCGCCGCACGGTGGTCCTTTGGTCCGGCCCGCGTTCGTGCGGGCCGGACTAATGTGTGGGTGGACAGACCGGAAAGGTGCCGATGCCTCGAACGTTGATCGAAGTCGACCGCACGCAGGACGTCCCGCTGTACCGCCAGGTTCGCCTCGCCATCGAGCACGGGATCGCCACTGGGACTTTCGACGTGCTGCATCGGCTGCCGAGTTCGCGGGAGCTCGCCCTCAGCCTGGCGGTGTCCCGGAACACCATCAACCTCGCCTACCAAGAGCTGGTCGCCGAGGGCCTGGTGCTGAGCCACGAGCGACGCGGCCTCTTCGTCAATCCGGACATGCGGGACGCCTGCGCGGCCCAGTTGAAGACCACCGTGCCCTGCATCGACTGGGCGGCCCGGGTCCGCCAGTACCCGGACGCCGGCCTGCCGCACGTAGAGAAGCAGGCCGACTGGCACCGATTCCCCTACCCCTTTGCGGCCGGGCAGGTCGACGTCAACGCCTTCCCGGCGCGGGCCTGGGTGCGCTGCCTGCGGGATGCGCTGTACCACCCGCACGTCTACGCCAGCCTGCAGGACAGCGTGGCCTCGGACGACCCGATGTTGGTGGACATGATCCGCCACCAGCTGCTGCCCGCCCGCGGCATCGAGGCCGCCGCGGACCAGGTCCTGGTGACGGTCGGCTCGCAACAAGGACTCGACCTGCTGAGCCGGACACTGCTGGGCCCCGGGCAGTCGGTCGGCGTAGAGGATCCCGGTTATCTCGACGCCCGGCACATCTTCCTGCGCACGGGTGCGAGCGTGCACCCCATCGCGGTCGACGAACGCGGCGTCCGTCCGCCGACGACGTTGTCGGGCACCGACCTGATGTACCTCACGCCCAGCCACCACCACCCGACCAACGTGACGCTGAGCATGGACCGCAGGCTGACCCTGCTGCAGCGGGCTGCCGAGGCGGGCACCGTCATTGTCGAGGACGACTACGACAGCGAATTTCGCTACCAGGGCAGCCCGAGCCCGGCGCTGAAGGCCCTGGACTCCACCGGCGACGCCGTGTACCTCGGGACGTTCTCCAAGTTCCTTTCTCCCGGGCTGCGGCTGGGCTACCTGGTCGGGCCGGCCGACCTGGTCCGTGAGCTGCGGGAGGTGCGCCGCTACGTGTTGCGGCATCCGCCAGGGCATCTGCAGCGCGCGCTCGCGCTACTCATCGACAGCGGCGAGTACCACCGGTCGTTGCGCCGGCACCGCACCAAGCTGAAGAACAAGTGGGAAATGCTGTGCGAGGCCACCAACCGCGAGCTGCCGTGGCAGGAACACGACCATCCGCCGGGCGGTGTGAGCCTGTGGATGACCGGTCCGCCCGAGCTGGACTCGCTCGAGCTGATCCGCCGCGCCAAGCGCCGCGGGGTGTTGATCGAGCGTGGTGACATCTTCTTTCACGGGGACGACCCTCCCCTCAACCGCTTCCGCATCGGCTTCACCGCGATCCCCCCGCGGGCCATCGCGGAGGGCATCCGGCTGTTGGGGCAGGAGTGCAACGAGCTGCTGGCCGGTCAGCCGCCGGATTCGTAAATCTTCTGGCTGACCCGGTCGCGCAGCGCGATGAACTCCGGCAGGGTCCGCAGCTCGGCACCGAGCTTGCGCCCTACTTCGCGCGAGAAGTCGACCTTCTCGTCGAAGACGATGCGGCCGGGACGGGGGCTCATCACGATCACCCGGCTGCCCAGGAAGATGGCCTCCTCCACGCTGTGGGTGATGAAGAAGATGGTTTTCTTGGTCTCCCGCCAGATGTTGAGCAGCTCGAGTTGGAGCCGCTCGCGGGTGAGGGCGTCCAATGCTCCGAACGGCTCGTCCATCAGCACGATTTTTGGGTCGTTGGCCAGCACCCGGGCGATCTGGCAGCGCTGCTGCATCCCGCCGGAAAGCTCGTACGGGCGACGCTGCACGAAGTCCGTCAGCCCGACCATATCCAGGTAGCGATGCGCATCCTTGCGCCGTTCGCTCTTGTCCACGCCACGCAGGCGCGGCCCGAGTTCGACGTTGCCCAGCACCGAGAGCCAGGGGTAAAGGTTGGACTGCTGGAACACCACCCCGCGCTCGGGCCCGGGTGCGGTGATGGCGCGGCTGTCGATGGTGATGGTGCCCTCGGTCGGGGTGAGGAAGCCGGCGAGCAGTTGCAGCAGGGTGGTCTTGCCGCAGCCCGACGGCCCGGCGACGCAGACGAACTCGCCAGGCTCGATGACCATGTCGATGTCGGACAACGCATGCACCTGCGTGCCCTTGCTGAGGTAGCGGTGGGTCACGTGGTCGATGACCAGGCGCTGGGTCGCGATCTGCTCAGGAGCCATCGTCGGGTTACTCATTTCGATTCCTCCACGTCGCTTCGCTCGCTCATAACTCGACCTCCCACGTCGCTTCGCTCGCTCATAACTCGACCTCCCACGTCGCTTCGCTCGCTCATAACTCGACCTCCCACGTCGCTTCGCTCGCTTACTTGACGGCCTGTGCAGGTACCGCGTCGACCCCGGCCGCGTACGCCGCCGGCGGGCTGACGGCGGCGATGCCGCCCTGAGCAAGCAGGAACTTCGAGGTGGCCTGCAGGTCTGCGGCCATCTTGCCGCCGAGGTAGGCCGGGCTGGCCTGCTCGGTCGCCGGCAGGTACTTGTATCCGCTGAACTGGGACTTGACGTCGGAGGGGCTGATGCCCATCACGGCGGCAATGCTGACCGAGGCCTCGTCGGGCTTGCTGTTGATCTGCTTGACCGCCGCGTCCTGCGCCTTGGCCCAGACGGTCATGAACGCGGGGTTGGCGTTGATGAAGTTGGTCGTCGCGGCGCCCAGGTCGTAGGTGGGCTTCCCGGCCTTGGCCGTGTCCTCACTGGACATGATGAGATGCCCGCTCTTGAGCAGCACCGACAACGTCGGGTCCCAGACCCAGGCGGCGTCGATCTGACCGCCCTCCCAGGCCGAGGGCATCTTGTCCGGCGAGAGGTTGATGATCGAGACGTCCTTGGCGGGGTCCATGCCGGCGTCCTGCAGTGCCTGCAGCAGGCTGTAGTGCGCGGTGGAACTGAAGGCCACGGCGATCTTCTTGCCCTTGAGCGCCTTGATGTCGGTGATCGACTTGTCCTTCGCCACCAGCGATTCGGCCTTGCCGATGACGTCGTGCACCCAGGTGACCTTCATCGGGATGTTCAGCGGCGCCGAGAGCGCCTTGGTGGCGGGGCTCGAGCCGATCAGCCCGATGTCAACGCTGTTGGAGCCGAACGCCTGGATCACGTCGCCGCCCGAGTCGAACTTGCTCCAGCTGATCTTCGCGTTGGGCATGCAGGTCTCGAGCAGCTTCTGGTCCTTCACCACTAGGTCGCCGTTGGGGATGTTCTGGTAGGCGATGCGGGCCGTCGCGGTGACCGAGGGGTCCGCGGGGAACGGGCACGGGGCGCCGGTCGATGGGCTCTCCGCGGTGCGATTGGAGCTGACGCATCCGCTGAGCGTGGCGGCGCCGGTGACGGCGACGACCGCGGCGAGGACGCGAAGAGCCGGGCGGTGTGCAGTGTTCATCAGGAACTCCCAAGGGTGGCGTGGGGGCGGGGCGGGTGGGATGCGGCGGTGCTCATGCCGCCTCGCCGGTGGCGAGTGGCTCGGCGGTGCTCATGCCGCCTCGCCGGTGGCGAGTGGCTCGGCGGTGCTCATGCCGCCTCGCCGGTGGCGAGTGGCTCGGCGGTGCTCACGCCTTGCCGCGCCACGGAACGAGAACTTTCTCCAGGCCCTTGATGGCCAGGTCGAGCAGGATCGCGGCGATGCCGATCACGATGATGCAGGCGATGGTGAGCGGGGTCTTGAGCTCGGTTCCGGACAGGTAGGCGAGACCTCCGATACCAGGAATACCGTTGTTGAGCTCGGCGGCGACCACGGTGGTCCAGGCGAATCCGACGGCGATCCGGATGCCGCTGATCACCTCCGGCAGGGTGGACGGCAGCACCACGTGGGTCATCGTTTGCAGCCTGCTGGCGCCGAGCGAGAGCGCCGCGTTGATGCGCTCCTCCCGGATGCCGCGCACGCCGCTGATGGTGGCCATGGTGATCGGGGGGAACGCGGCCAGGAATAGCAGCCACATCTTGGAGGTGTCGCCGATGCCGAACCAGACGATCAGGATGCCGATGTAGCCCAGCGGCGGTAGCGCGCGCAGGAAGTTGAGGTAGGGCTCGACGACGGTCGCGATGGGTCGGAAGCCGGCCATGACGAACCCGAGGATGGGACCGAAGACGATGGCCCAGCCGACCCCGACGCCGATGCGCTGCAGGCTGGCGATGAGGTGTTCCCACAAGTAGTAGTTCTGCTCACCCTTGACCAGGCGGGGCACGCCGGGCGCGATGGGGTGGTCGCTGTTGGCCTGCATGAAGGCATCCCAGACGGAACCGGGCGTGGGCAGGTACAGCGGCTTTATGAGGTGCGCCGCCGTGACCAGCCACCACAGCCCGACGAACACCACGAGGGCGGCGACCCTGATCAGCATGCGTCGGAGTAACTTTTGCCGACGCGCTCGGGTGTCGCGGCGCTGAGCCTCGCGCGCTCCGAGCTCTTGGTCCGCGGCCGCCTGGACCATTGCGGAGAGGGGAGCAGTGGTGCTCCTGGTCATGAGGAACCTCCGTAAGTGCCGCGGTGGCAGTGCCCGCCGTGGAAGGGGGCTGGCGCAATAGTGGCCTACGCCACACTCATGGTGTAGGCCCAGATGTGTATCGCTTTGTGGTACCAGACCGCATGGGCCGCTTGGCGACTCGGATACATCCGTCCTCACCTCCGGCCGGATCGGGGGTCACGAAGGGCCGGCAGGGTTGCTCATTATACGGTCATCGGGTCGAGACCCGTACTGCCGCTTGGCAAGCGGCCGCTGCGTTGTCAGCGACGCCGGGCGCCGGCGACCAGATCGATGACCTCTCCGAAAGGTGCGTTCGCGGCGCTCTGCGACAGCTCGACGACCCGAGAATGGCGGTAGTACGGGCTCAGGTCCAGCCCGACGCCCACCCCGTAGACTTCGATAGAAGCCTGCCGCTCCGCCCGCGTCACCACCTCCCGCAGGTGGTGGTCGAGGTAGTGCTGGTCGTTGGCCGCGTTGGTGGCACTGTCCATCGGGCTCCCGTCGGACACCACGATCAGCAGCTTGCGGCGCTCCTCCCGGCGTGCGCTGCGGCCCAGTGCCCACGTCACGGCCTCACCGTCGATGCCTTCGCGATAGAGGTCGGGCTTGAGCAGGGCCGCGATGCCGGGCCGCGCTCGCCGCCAAGTGCTTTCGGCGTCCTTGAACACCAGGTGACGCGCCTCGTTGAGTCGCCCGGGGTGGCGCGGGCGTCCGGCCCGCAGCCAGTCTCGTCGGGCCCGCCCACCGTTCCAGGCCCCGGTGGTGAAGCCGAGGATCTCGCTGTGCGCACCGGCCCGCTCCAGCGCCCTGGCGAAGACGTCGGTCAGCATCGCCACGGACAACGCATGCTGCTTCATCGACCCCGAGCAGTCGACCAGGAAGGTGACCAGCGCGCTGGGTATCGGCTCGACCCGTTCGGCGCGGAACAGTCGCCGCTCTTGCGGAGCACTGATCAGCTGAGCCAGCCGGTGGCCGTCGATCCGGCCTTCTTCGAGCCCGCCGTCCCAGCCGTCCCTGGTGGGTTCGGCGAGCAGGGCGTTGAGCTGGCGGGCCAGGCGGGAGACGTTGATGCCGTGGTCGGTGATCTCGCGGTCCAGGCGTTCGCGGTCGCTTTTCAGCAGTGCCGGGCGCACCAGCGACGCGGCAGGCTGCTCGTCGTCATAGGCGGTGGTGAACACCCGGTAGCCGTCGGTGGCCGCGGAGAGCGCAGCGCTGCGCCCGGAGGTGGCCAGCGGCGCCACCTCCTCGCCGTCCCCGTCGAAATCCACCAGCAGACTGAACTGTCCATGCGCCGTTGCCTGCTCGTCGGACTCCGATCGGCCGTCCTCGGCGGTGGATTGGGCTTCGGCAACCATGTTTGCGACCGTGTGCGCGATCGACAGGGCAGGAACGGCGAAGGCACGCTGATCCCCGCGACGGGCGCGCAATCCGGCCAGGTCGCCGCCCAGCCGCCGGCCGAGGGCGAAGCGGGTGCTCTCGATCAGGTCTTCGGTCTCGGCGACCACGGGTTCGCCGGTGAGTCTCGAGCGGCAGATCTGGGCGACGGTGTAGAGCAGCAGCCCTTGGGCGGTCTCCGTCAGCCCGGACCGATGAAAAGCCAGCGACCACTCCCGGTGGCGGTGGCGCAGATTCGACGTGACGCCGGGCATCGAGTCCTCGGCATGCGTCTCCACTCGAAACTGCTCCAACAGCTCGAACACCAGCCGGGCCACGGGGTGCTCCGGACAAAGGCCGGCGTGGATCTCGTCGTCGCAGTGCAGCAGTCGCAAGGCCACACCGTCGGCCGCACCGCGGAAGGACCGGAAGTCGTCGGTCTCCGGATCGGGATGCAGGTGCGGGCCGTGCAGCCGAAGACGGCTGCCGTCGCGGTGCAGGAGGCCGCCCCGGAAATGGAGGTCCCCCTCGCCGGCGAGTGCCCGGATGGCCGCGGCACAGAGGTCATCGACCTGCTGCCGGTGCCCTACCGCGACGTCGTGCACAGCGCTCAGGCCGTCGCGAGCTCGTAGGACTCGTCCAGCTCACGATCGAAGCAGCGCTGGAAGTACTCGGCGACCACGGTCCGTTCGGCCTCGTCGCAGCGGTTCAGGAAGGACAGCCGGAAGGCCAGCGCGGGGTCGCGGAAGATGTTCATGTTCTCCGCCCAAGTGATGACGGTGCGCGGGGACATCACCGTGGAGAGATCGCCGACGTCGAAGCCCTGCCGGGTCAGCTGCGCCACGGCGACCATCGAGGCCACCAGCGCCCGCCCTTCGGCGTCGCCGAGCTGGGGGACGCGGGCTTGCACGATCGCGATCTCCTCCTTTGCCGGCAGGTAGTTCAGCGCCGCGACGATGTTCCAGCGGTCCAGCTGGGCGTGGTTGAGGCGCTGCACGCCGTGGTAGAGCCCGTTCAAATTGCCCTGGCCCACGGTGTTGGCCGTGGCGAACAGGCGGAACGAGGGGTGCGGGCGCAGCACGGTGTTCTGGTCCAGCAGGGTGAACTTGCCGTCGCGCTCGAGGATGCGCTGGATGACGAACATGACATCCGGGCGCCCGGCGTCGTACTCGTCGAAGATCAGGGCCATCGGGCGTTGCAGAGCCCAGGGCACGATGCCTTCCTGGAAGGCGGTGACCTGCTTGCCCTCCTGCAGCACCACGGCGTCCTTGCCGACGAGGTCCATCCGGCTGATGTGCCCGTCGAGATTGACCCGCACGCACGGCCAGTTCAGCCGCGCGGCCACCTGCTCGATGTGGGTGGACTTGCCGGTGCCGTGCAGGCCCTGGACCAGCACCCTGCGGTCGCGGCTGAAGCCCGCGAGCAGGGCGAGCGTCACGTCGTGGTTGAACCGGTAGGCGCTGTCGACCTCGGGCACGTGCTCGTCGGGTTCGCTGAACGCGGGCACGAGCAGGCTCGAGTCGATGCCGAAGGTGTCCCGCACGGAGAGCATGCGGTCGGGGCGGGCGAGCGACATCGCAGTCACGTCCGCTCCGCGGCGGCGCTGTCCTCGATACCGCTGATGGCCGCGGCTGCGCGCTGCAGGGCGGGCAGCAGCTGCAACGCCTTGTCCGGCGTGAGTCGCATAACGGGGGCCTGCGCGGCGACGCAGACGTTGGACCTGCCGTTGGTCGTCGGCACGAGTACCGCTGCGCAGACCAGACCGGGCAGATACTCCTCGTCGTCGACCGCGTAGCCGTCGCGGCGCACGCGCTTGAGCTCCTCCTCCAGCGCATCGAAGTCGGTGACGGTCTTCGGGGTGTACCGCTGCAGCGGGGCATGGCCGAGCAGCCGCCGGCGTTGCGCGGGGCTCATCTGCGACAGGATCATCTTTCCGCTGGCGGAGGCGTGGCAGGGGACCCGGGAGCCGGGACGGAGGTAGAACCGCAGCGGCTCGGGGGTCTCCACCCGGTCGAGGTAGACGACTTCGTTGCCGGAGAGTGCGGTGATGTTGCAGCTCTCGCCGATCTCGTCGACCAGGCTGCGCAGCACGGCATGGCGGGCGCCGTGGTGGGCGTCGTTGAGCAGCAGGTTCTCCGCCAGCCGCCGCAGCCGCGCCCCCATGCTGTATTGGCGCCCGTCGCTCTGCCGGATCAGCAGGCCGGCGCCCTCCAGCTGCTGCAGCATCCGGTGCAGCGTCGGCTTGGGCAGCCCGGTCTCCTCGACCAGTCCCTGCAGGCTGAACAGCTGGTCCTTGCTGGCGATGACCTCGAGCAGGACGAACAGTCGCATCGTCGGGGTGTCGCTGCTCGCGGCTCCCAGCTCGGTTGCGTCCACAGCGTGGAGCAGGTCCATTGCGCCTCCCCAGTAGGTGTTGTCCACAAAAGAGTACAGCAGGTCTCGATTTCTAGAATTTCTTGTTGACCACGCGGTGTGCCTCCCCTTATGGTCGTAACGATCTTGATTTCAGGAACACCACGTATCGATTTACCGATCAGACGTCCAACGGGCGCTGAACACAGGAGAGGAAGCCCGATGAGTGAGAACACCGCCGGCGACGGCCGCACCGTGGCCAAGGGGCCGCAGAAAATGACTCCGTCGGAGGCCTTCGTCGAGACCATGGTCGCCAACAATGTGACCGACATCTTCGGGATCATGGGCTCGGCGTTCATGGACGCGATGGACATCTTCGCCCCGGCGGGCATCCAGCTGATCCCGGTGGTGCACGAGCAGGGCGCCGCGCACATGGCCGACGGCTACGCCAGGGTGAGCGGTCGGCACGGCGTGGTGATCGGGCAGAACGGCCCCGGCATCAGCAACTGCGTGACGGGCATCGCGGCGGCGTTCTGGGCGCACAGCCCCGTGGTGATGATCACCCCGGAGGCCGGCACCATGGGCACCGGGCTCGGCGGCTTCCAGGAGGCCAACCAGCTGCCGATGTTTCAGGAGTTCACCAAGTATCAGGGCCACGTGAACAACCCCAAGCGGATGGCGGAGTACACCGCCCGCTGCTTCGACCGCGCGATGTCGGACATGGGGCCGACGCAGCTGAACATCCCGCGCGACTACTTCTACGGCGAGCTCACCACGGAGATCCTCGAGCCCCGTCGGGTGGACCGCGGTCCCGGTGGCGACAAGACCTTGAACGAGGCGGCCGAGCTGCTGGCCACCGCCGAGTTCCCGGTCATCGTCTCCGGTGGCGGCGTGGTGATGGCCGACGGAGTCGAGGAATGCAAGGCGCTGGCCGAGCGCCTCGGCGCGCCGGTGGTCAACAGCTACCAGCACAACGACTCGTTCCCGGCCAGCCACCCGCAGTGGTGCGGCCCCCTCGGCTACCAGGGCTCCAAGGCCGGCTTCAACCTGATCGCCCAGGCGGACGTCGTGCTCGCGCTCGGCACCCGCTTGGGTCCCTTCGGCACCCTGCCGCAGTACGGCATGGACTACTGGCCCAAGAACGCGAAGATCATCCAGGTCGACGCCGACCACACCATGCTGGGACTGGTGAAGAAGATCAGTGTCGGCATCTGCGGCGACGCCAAGGCGACCGCCGCCGCGCTCACGGCCCGCCTGACGGACAAGACGCTGGCCTGCGACGCGACCCGCGACGAGCGCGCAGCCAGGATCAAGGCCGAGAAGGAGGCGTGGGAAGCCGAACTCACCGATTGGACCCACGAGAAGGACCCCTACAGCCTCGACATGATCGAGGAGCAGGAAAACGAAGAGGGCAACTGGCTGCACCCGCGCCAGGTACTCCGTGAGCTGGAGAAGGCCATGCCGGCCGATGTGATGGTCTCAACCGACATCGGCAACATCAACTCGGTGGCGCACAGCTACCTCCGCTTCGAGCGGCCGCGCAGCTTCTTCGCGCCGATGAGCTTCGGCAACTGTGGGTATTCGCTGCCGACGATGATCGGGGCCAAGAGGGCCGCCCCCGAGCGTCCGGCCGTGGCCTATGCCGGAGACGGCGCCTGGGCCATGAGCATGGGCGAGGTGATGACCGCGGTGCGCCACGACATCCCGGTCACCGCCGTGGTGTTCCACAATCGGCAGTGGGGCGCGGAGAAGAAGAACCAGGTCGACTTCTACGGCCGTCGCTTCGTGGCTGCCGAGCTGGAGGGCGACGACTTCGCCGCCATCGCCCAGGCCATGGGTGCCCAGGCGATCGTGGTGGAGAAGCTCGACGAGGTCGGACCCGCGCTGAAGAAGGCGATCGATGCGCAGATGAACGAGGGCAAGACCACCGTCATCGAGATCATGTGCACCAGGGAGCTGGGCGACCCGTTCCGCAAGGACGCGCTGTCCAAGCCGGTCCGGTTCCTGGAGAAGTACCAGGATTACGTCTGATTCAGGCTCGAGTCTGATCCCGACCGTGCACTCCCGCCCCGCATTCCCGTTGCCGGGGGTGCGCGGGCGGGGGCGTTCGGTTGCCTATTCCTCCTGCTGGTCCTTCTCGCCCGGGTCGAGGGGGTCCATTCCGTCCACGCCCTCCAACGTCGCCAGCTCTTCGTACGCCTCGGCGTAGAGCCCCCGCACCTTGTCCTTCGCTTTCTCCACGAACTCGGACATGGGTTCCCCTTTCGGTTCGGGTCTCCACCATTCTCACACCCGGGCGCGGAACAGCGGCGGGAGCAGGCGCAGCATCAGGGTCGACCAGGTCAGGTGGGTCACCATCGGCGCGAGGATGCCGCCGGTCGCGCGGCGTTGCACCGCGAACAGCGTGCCAATGGCCACCGAGGCGAGGACCAGGGCGGGGTTCCGGGTGGCGCTGGTGGCCAGGGCGTAGCTGGCGGTGGAAAGGACCACCGGGTGCCGGGGCCCCGCGGCTGCGTAGAGGGCACCGCGGAAGAACACCTCCTCGCCCACGCCGTTGGCGAGCGTGGTTGCCAGCACCAGGCCGGGTGAGCCCTGGTCGGAGTACTGCAGCACGTTATTGAGTGCCCGCTGGAGCACGGGGATCCGGCGCGCCACCAGCGCCGCGCCGTAGAAGATGCCGAACGCCCCGGTCCCGGCGAGCACGGGTGCGATCACCGGCCGGCGTCCGCGCCGGGTGCGACCCAGGTGCAGGGGGGCACCGGCGAGACCACCGACGATCCAGGTGGCGGCGACCCCCGACGTCAGCACGTAGAATCGGGGGGAGCCCGGGGTGGTGGACAGCGACACGCCGAGCAATCCGACACCGGCGACGCTGACCCCGGCGACCGCCCGGCGCCGACGGCGCACGGTCGCGGCAGACTGGGTCATGCCCGGCGTCCCGCCTCCGCCCATTCACCGAGGGCCCGGAGTACGGCGTCCTCGTAGTTCATCGGCTCGAACGGCATTAGCTCGCGGATGCTGTCCTCGCGCACCACCACCTCGTTGGTCATGGAGTCGACGAGCGCGCGCGCGGTCGGCGCGTCCACGTCGCTGATCAGGCCCAGCCACAGCGAGGACAGCCGCGGCGACAGCAGCGGAACCGGCACCACCGGAATGCTGCGTCCTTCGATGGCGGCGACCCGCTGCAGCATCTCCCGGTAGGGCAGGACGTCCGGACCGCCGATGTCGAAGCTGCGGTCTGCCGCCTCAGGCAGCTCGAGGACGCCGACGAGGTAGCGCACCACATCGTCCACCGCGATCGGCTGGGTTCGGGTACCCACCCAGCGTGGCGTGACCATGGCGGGCAACCGCTCCACGAGTTGGCGGGTGATCTCCCAGGAGATGCCGCCGTGGCCGACGATGATCCCCGCGCGCAGGGTGGTGACGGGCACCCCGGACTCGCCCAGCAGCCGTTCCACTTCACGGCGGCTGCGCAGGTGCTGCGAGAGGTCGTCGTCGTCGTCACCGAGTCCGCCGAGGTAGACGATGCGCGCCAGACCCGCCTTGCCCGCGGCGTAGCCGAACGCGCGCGCGGCCAGCGCGTCGCGGCGGCGAAAGTCGGCATCGTCCAGGGAATGCACCAGGTAGTACGCGGCGTCGCAGCCGGCCGCGGCTGGAGCGAGCGAGTGGCCCTCGTGGACGTCACCGTAGAGCGGCTCGCCGGCGCCGCGGTAGTCCTCGGGACGTCTGGTCATCGCGCGGACCTCGTGGCCCGCCTCCACCAGGGCCGGACACAGCCGCCTGCCGACGAACCCAGAGGACCCCGCCACCAACACGCGCATGTGCGGCAGTGTTACACGCGCAGGGGGTCATCCGCCCAGGGGCTATCTCCGAGCGCCGCCGCGTCTGGTGAGATGGGCAGGTGCCCGACGCCTCGCCGCTCGCCTGCCGCACCTCCGGTGACTCCGGGCCCCGCGTTGTGTTCCTGCACGGGTTGTTCGGTCAGGGCAAGAATTGGCACACCATCGGCCTCCGGCTGGCGGAGCGGGGCTACCGGGTCACCACGGTCGACCTGCCCAACCACGGTCAGTCCCCGTGGTCGCCGACCCAGGACTACGGCGAGATGGCGCAGCGGGTGGCGGAGCTGCTGGATGGCCTGGGCGATCCGGTAACCCTGGTCGGGCACTCCATGGGCGGCAAGGTCGCGATGACGCTGGCGCTGCGCCGCCCCGAGCTGCTGCACGCGTTGGTGGTCGTGGACATTGCGCCGGTGGACTACCGGACGGAGGGTTCGGACTCGCAGTTCGCCGGTTACATAAAGGGAATGCAGGAGATCGACCCGTCATCGCTGCGGTCTCGCGGCGATGCCGACAAGGCGCTCGCCGAGGCGGTGCCCGATGCCGGCATCCGCAGCTTCCTGCTGCAGAGCCTGATGCGCGAAGCGGACGACGGATGGCGCTGGCGACTCAATCTTGACGTGCTACAACGCGATCTGGGTTCCTTGGGCGGTTTCCCCGATCCGCCACCGGGTGCGGTGTACCAGGGTCCAGTGCTGTGGATCGCCGGCGCGGAGTCGAACTACATCCAGCAGGACAGCCGCCAGCGGATGACGGAGCTGTTCCCGCACACCCGGCTGGTGCGCATCAAGGGCGCGGGGCACTGGGTGCACTCCGAGCAGCCGCAGGTGTTCCTCGCGGCCGTCAGCGCCTTTCTCGACGAGGTGGGCGTTAGTCAGGCTTGAGTTTCCGGGGGTCGCGATCGCCACTCCCAACTTCTAGTATTTTCTAGAAGTTGGGAGGTACCGCGACGCCTGTCCCACGATGAGCGTGGATGCCGACCGTTCTTAGCCGACCGTCTCCAGGAGGACGAGCGGAATCTCGCGCGTGGTCTTGCGTTGATAGCCGGCGTAGTTCTTGTGCTTGCCGGCGCTGCTTGGGTTGGCCCTGCAAATGCCACCTCGACGTCGGGGTTCTCCCGGAGATTGAGCAACCACGCCGGTGACTTGTCGTCACCCCCGCGTGAGGCGACCACCACCAGCGTCGTGCCCTCCTGCAATGGTGCGGTGAGCATCACCGAGCGAGATCACTGGGCATGTGCCGAAGCGTAGACGCCGGCTCGTCACCGCTTTAACGTTTTGATCGGCGAGCGATGAGTTTTCTGCCCGGCTCCGGTCTTACCTGTGCAGGCAGCCGGAAGTTCGGAGAGGAGTGGTGGCGATGGGTGGGGTACGAGTACTGGTCGGGACGCGCAAAGGTGCGTTCATCCTGACCTCGGACGCACAGCGCGAGAAATGGGCGATCGACGGTCCGCATTTCGGGGGCTGGGAGATCTACCACGTCAACGGATCGCCTGCCGACCCGAATCGCTTGTACGCCTCGCAGTCGGGGGGCTGGTTCGGCCAGGTCGTCCAACGATCCGATGACGGCGGCTGCACGTGGAAGCCGATGGGCAACGAGTTCTCCTACGACGCCGTATCCGGCACGCACCAGTGGTACGACGGGACGCCCCGGCCGTGGGAGTTCACCCGGATCTGGCACCTGGAGCCCTCGCTCACCGACCCGGACACCGTCTATGCCGGCGCACAGGATGCCGCACTGTTCCGCTCGACCGACGGTGGGCAGAATTGGGCGGAGCTCGCCGGGCTGCGCGGGCACGGCTCGGGCTCGCAGTGGCAGCCAGGGGCCGGCGGTCTGTGTCTGCACACCATTCTGCTCGATCCCCGCGACGACCAGCGAATATTCGTCGCCATCTCCGCTGCCGGGGTGTTCCGCAGTGCGGACGCCGGGCAGAGCTGGCAACCGGTGAACAAAGGTCTGTTGTCGGATGGCATCCCCTCGCCGGCCGCGGACGTCGGGCACTGCGTGCACAACTTGGCGATGCACCCCTCCCGGCCCGATGTGCTGTACATGCAGAAGCACTGGGACGTGATGCGCAGCGACGACGCCGGAGACTCCTGGAACGAGATCAGCGGCAACCTGCCGACGGACTTCGGCTTTCCCATCGCGGTGCACGCACACGAGCCGGACACCGTCTACGTGGTGCCGATCAAGAGCGACTACGAGCACGTGCCACCGGAGGGAAAGCTGCGGGTGTACCGCAGCCGTTCCGGCGGCGCGGGAGA
>JAABVA010001984.1_pt1 | contig 20959 bp, 19 predicted proteins | sample 5560331 | NCBI WGS metagenome assembly JAABVA01 (sample SAMN12812661, study PRJNA571458) | rock metagenome | isolation source: Antarctica rocks | place: Antarctica: Victoria Land, Mt New Zealand sud | collected 2016-01-07
GTCGTGGTCTGGACGCTGGCGTGGACCGTGCTGCTGGTGCCGTGGGCCGTCGTCGCTATGCCTGTCGTCACGCGGACGTACCCGCCGCTGGCTGCCGCTGCTCGGACGGCCCGGACGGCCCGGACGGACCCGACGGCGGCCGAGCACCATCCGGACGCCGAGCAGGGCGCCGGAGCTGAGTTCGCCGCGACACTCCGTACGGCGCTGGGCCTGGTGCTGGGCGGCAGTATGGTCGCTGCCGGCCTGCTCGCCGGATGCGCCGGCCCGCTTGCCCGGCTGCTCGTTTCCGCGAGCCCCGCGGCCGGAAGCGCGTCGCTGGCCCGAGCACTTGTCGCCCTCGCGTTCGCGCTCCCGGGGTTCGCGGTTGCTGCCCTGCTGGCCCGGGCGCTGTGGGCTATCGAGGCGCCATGGGCCGCTGCGGCGGCTACGAGCGCAGGATGGGCGGTCGCCATCGCCGTCGAGCTGGTACTCGCCCCCGGTGCACCGCGCGGATGGGGACCGGCCGCCCTCGGGCTCGGTGCGGCAGCAGGCACGGCGCTCTCCGCCGGGTTGCTCGCCGTTTGCCTACGGCGGACCGGTCCACCGCACGCGCTGCGCGGTGCTGCCCGGCCGATGCCCCGGGCGCTACTTGCTGCCGCGGGCGCCGGGGTCGGAGCCGCCGGGCTGAGCCGCCTGCTGACCGCCCAGCCCACCGTCCTCGAACTGCTTGCCAGCGCCGGGGCGGGCCTGCTCGCTGCGGCAGTGGTGCTCCGGGCCGGCGGTTCGGCCGGGTTCCTGGGGCCTGCTGTCACCTGGCCGCGGAGAACAGTGTGAGGGTGCTGCTGGTCCTGGGGCCATCCACCGGGGGGATCGCCCGGCACGTCGCCGACCTTGCCGCCGACGCCCGCCGCCGCGGGCATGAGGTGCGCGTGGTCGGTCCCGCTCATGCGGTGATGCGCACCGGCGACGCGGGCCGCAGTTGGGTGCATCCCCTGCTCGCCCCTGCGGTGCTCCGCCGCCAGCTCGCCGGCTGCGAGCTGGTGCACGCCCACGGCGTCCGAGCCGGACTGCTGACAGCCGCCGCGCGTCGCCTTCCGCCCCGCAAGCAGCTCCCGCTCGTCGTCACTTGGCACAACCTGCCGAACGGCTCGTTGGCTGCCCGGAGCCTGACGGCCCAGCGCCTGCTCGCCCACGCTGCCGACCTCACCCTGTGCGTCTCCCGCGACCTGTGCGCACACGTCGCTGGGCTCGGCGGACGCCCCGTTCTCGCGCCGGTGCCCGGCCGCGCCCGGGTGAGCGCGGCGGGTGCTCGGCAACGGATCCGGCACGAGCTCGCCGTCGCCGACCACCAGCCACTGGTGCTGACTGTTGCCCGGCTGGCGCACCAGAAGGGGCTCGACGTCCTCGTGCAGGCTGCCGCGCGCCTGCCGCTGCTGGCCCAGGCGGGAGCGGTTGTCGCCGTCGCCGGGGAAGGGCCGTTGCGTGCGGCGCTCCAGCTCCAGGCACGCCGCGCCGAGGTCGACCTGCGACTGCTCGGTCCGCGCGACGACGTCGGCGACCTGCTCGCCGCGGCTGACGTGGTCGTGCTGCCCTCGCGGTGGGAGGGCAGCCCGCTCGCGGCGCAGGAGGCCCTGCTGGCCGGCCGCCCGCTCGTCGCGACTGACGTCGGGGGGGTGCGGGAGCTGGTCGGTGACGGAGCGAGGCTCGTCCCCGCCGGTGACGCAAGCGCCTTGTCAGCGGCTCTGCACGAGTTGCTGACCGACAGCGCACAGGCTGCCCGGTTGGCCGAGGCCGGCCGGCGCCGCGCGCTGCAGTGGGCCGGCGTCGACGACCAGCTCGCCGCGGTGCTGGGGCACTACGACGAGCTCGCCGCGATGGCCTCTGCCCGAAGCGCCGCTGGGATCGCAGTGTGGGCCAGCCCGTGAGCCGGGTGCGGATCGGCACCGCTGTCGCGCTTGTCATCGTCGTGCTGGGGCTGCTGCCCGGGGCTGCTGCAGCGATGCCTACAGCGTCCCGCGCCGTGCCGCTCGTGGTGGTGCTCGGTGTCGACGGGCTCACCTGGGCAGACATCGACCTGCGGGGCGGCAGCCGGGTGCCCCGCCTCGCTGACCTCGTGCGCTCGTCGGCGACAGGTGTGCTCGCCACCAAGGGAGCCGGTGCGCGCACGAGCGTGATCGACGGGTGGGCGACGCTGTCGGCCGGTGGCCGAGCCGCAGCCGGCGCCATCCCTCCGCCCGCCGAGGTGAGCGACCCGGGGGTGCTAGTCGCCCAGCGCCGGACCGACCGGTCCCGCAGCGGCGCCCGCGTCGGTGCCCTTGCCGCAGCGGTGGGATGCGTCGACGCCGCCGGTGGCCGCGGGGCAGCGCTCGCTGCGGCCCGGCCTGACGGCGCGGTCACCACGCGCCCGGACTGTCCTCTGCGGCTACTGGAGGCAGCATCGCCGGCAGCCGCCGAGCAGGCGCTGGCCACCATCGCGGCTGGGCCCACGCCGGACCTCCTGCTCGTCGTCGGCGTCGGGGATGCCCGGCCTGCCGAGCCGCACCTGCACGTCGCAGCGCTGCAGCGGGCCGGCGGGGCCGGGGCTCGCCTGACCTCGGCCAGCACCGCTCGCGTGCCTTACGTCCAGCTCGTCGACGTCGCGCCGACAGTGCTCGCGGCCCTCGGGCTGCCTACACCGGCGAGCATGAGCGGCCAGCCCATCCGGGTGGTGCCAGGATCGCCGAGCGGCGCCGCAGACGTGGCGGCAGCCGACCGGGCGGCCCGGTTGATGCGCCGCGCCGTGCCCGTCGTTGTCACCGGGCTGCTGACGGCGGCCGCCGTCGCCCTCTGCGTCGCCGGGGGCCTCTGGCGCCGAGGCCGGCCTGAGCAGGCTCGGCGCCTCGCGAGCGCCACCGCCGCCGGGGTCGCCGCGACACCGGTCGCAACGTTCCTCGCCCGGCTCGTCCCGTACGAGCGGTGGGGGCTGCCCGGGCTCCTGCTGACCACTGCCGCGGCGGCTTGCCTCGTCGTGGCCGGCTGCCGCGCCCGCACGCAGCGCATCGCGGCGCTGACGCTGCTCGTGCTCGCCGCCGACCTCCTCAGCGGGGCGCGGCTGCAGCTGCACAGCGTGCTCGGCTACTCGGCCCTCGTCGCCGGCCGCTTCGCCGGCGTCGGCAACCCGGCATCCGGGGTGCTGCTCGCCGCGACCCTGATCACTGCAGGCGCGGTGGCCGGCCGCCTGCCCGGCCCCCGCGTGCGGGCTGCGGCCGTGCTCGCCGTGGGCGGGCTGGGGCTGGCTGTCGACGGGTGGCCGACCGCCGGCAGCGACCTCGGCGGCGTGCTGGCGCTCACCCCGGCCGTCGTGCTGCTCGCGGTACACGCGGCCGGCCGATCGGTACGCGGCCGCGCAGTCGTCCTTGCCGCGGGGTCCGCCGCCCTCTGCGCCGCGCTGCTGGCCGCGGTTGACCTGGCCCGCCCAGCCGGCACCCGCACCCACCTCGGCCGGTTCGCCGCCGACGTCGTCCACGGGCGGGCCGGCCCGACGCTCGCCCGCAAGGCGGCCGCCGAGCTCGACCTGCTCGCCAGCCCGGTCGCCGCGCTGATCCCTGTCGTCGTCGTCGTGCTCGCCCTGGTGCTGCGCTCGGCGGCGCGCGGCGCTCACCCCGGCCGCGCCGGCCGCCGCGATGCCCTGCACACCGCCATCCGGCAGCGCCCACTGCTCGGCTCGACGCTCGCCGCCTGCCTGCTCGCTGCCGGCCTCGGCCTGCTGGTCAACGACTCGGGCGTCGCCCTCGCCGCGACGCTGCTGCTGCTCGCTGTCCCCGTCGGGCTGCAGGCGGCGATGACGGCCCCGATCGCGCCCGTGCCGACGGCCGCATCGCCGATCCGCTCGGGCGGTCCTGGCGCGCCCCCTCCGGATGGCCCGACGGCGGACGTACCATGGCCTTCCGTGGGCAGCCCGGTCGGCCGGGCTCGTCAGACCGCGGAGGCCACGTAGATGTCGCAGGTTCACGTCCCCAGACACATCTTCGTCACCGGCGGTGTCGCATCCAGCCTCGGCAAAGGCCTGTCGGCATCCAGCCTCGGCATGCTGCTCAAGTCACGCGGCCTGCGGGTGACGATGCAGAAGCTCGACCCGTACCTCAACGTCGACCCGGGCACGATGAACCCGTTCCAGCACGGCGAGGTCTTCGTCACCGAGGACGGCGCCGAGACCGACCTCGACGTCGGCCACTACGAGCGCTTCCTCGACGCCGAGCTGCCGGGGCGCTCCAACGTCACGACCGGGCAGGTCTACTCCGCAGTGATCGCCCGGGAACGGCGCGGCGGTTACCTGGGCGAGACGGTGCAGGTAGTCCCGCACATCACCGACGAGATCAAGTCGCGCATCCGGGCTCTCGCCACCGACGACGTCGACGTGGTCATCACCGAGGTCGGCGGCACCGTCGGTGACATCGAGTCGCTGCCCTACCTCGAGGCGATCCGGCAGGTGCGGCACGAGGTCGGCCGCGCGCACTGCCTGTTCGTCCATGTCAGCCTGGTGCCCTACCTCGCCCCGAGCGGGGAGCTGAAGACCAAGCCCACCCAGCACAGCGTTGCAGCCCTGCGGACCGTCGGCATCCAGCCCGACGCCCTGGTCTGCCGCTCCGACCGGCCCCTGCCGGAGGGCCTCAAGCGCAAGATCGCCTTGTCCTGCGACGTCGAGACCGAGGCGGTGGTCGGTGCGCCCGACGCGCCGTCGATCTACGACATCCCGAAGGTGCTGCACCGCGACGGCCTCGACGCCTACGTCGTGCGCCGGCTCGGCCTGGCCTTCCGCGACGTCGACTGGACCGACTGGGACGATCTGCTGCGCCGAGTGCACCACCCGGCGCGGGCGGTGACGATCGCGATGGTCGGCAAGTACGTCGACCTGCCCGACGCCTACCTCTCGGTGACCGAGGCGCTGCGGGCCGGCGGGGTGGCCAATGACGCCCGCGTCGAGGTGCGTTGGGTGACATCAGATGACTGCGCCTCCCCGGAGGCGACGGCCCGGGTGCTGTCCGGGGTTGACGGCGTCCTCGTCCCGGGCGGGTTCGGGGTCCGCGGGATCGAGGGCAAGCTCGCCGCCTTGCGCTGGGCACGCGAGCAGCGGGTGCCGGCGCTCGGCATCTGCCTCGGGCTGCAGTGCATGGTGATCGAGGCCGCCCGCAACCTCGCCGGCCTGCCCGGCGCCAACAGCACCGAGTTCGACCCCGACACCGCCCACCCGGTCATCGCGACGATGGCCGACCAGGTCGACGTCGTCACGGGTGAGCGCGACATGGGCGGCACCATGCGCCTGGGCAGCTACGCGAGCACGCTCGCGCCCGGGTCGATCGCCGCCGAGTCGTACGGCTCGACCCTCGTGCACGAACGGCACCGGCACCGGTACGAGGTGGCCAACGCCTACCGGGCGCGGCTGGAGCAGGCCGGGCTGGTGTTCTCCGGGATCTCACCCGACGGCCATCTGGTCGAGGTCGCCGAATTGCCCCGCGAGGTTCACCCGTTCTACGTCGGCACGCAGGCCCACCCGGAGTTCCGCTCCCGGCCGACCCGCCCCCACCCGCTGTTCGCCGCCTTCGTCGGCGCCGCGGTCGAGCGGGTCGAGCAATCGCTGCTGGACCTCGTCACCACCTGAGGGCGCTGCGGCTGAGGGGTGCTGGGCGGTAGCTGACCGTTTCACCCCCGGCTCGTGAGAGGCTGCCCCGATGGCGCACGACTACGAGGTCAAGAGCAGCGAGACCGTCTACCAGGGGGCGATCTTCTCCCTCCGCCGGGACGAGGTGGCGATGCCCGGTGGCGGCACCAAGGTCCGCGAGGTCGTCGACCACCCGGGCGCGGTCGGCATCGTCGCGCTCGATGAGCAGGAGCGCATCGTCCTGCTCAAGCAGTACCGCCACGCGGTAGGGGAGGCGCTGTGGGAGCTGCCGGCGGGGCTGCTCGACGTCGCGGACGAGCCGGCGGTCGAGGCAGCACGCCGGGAGCTGGCCGAGGAGGCCGGCCTGATCGCGGCCCGCTGGGACCTGCTCGTCGACGCCTACTCGACCCCGGGCATGTCGAACGAGGCCGTGCGGGTATACCTGGCACGTGAGCTCTCCGATGCCCCCCAGCAGCACGAGGCCCAGGACGAGGAAGCTGACCTCGAGGTCGACCGCGTGCCCCTCGACGAGGCCGTCGTTCGGGTGGCGAGCGGCGGCATCACCAACGCGCTCGCGGTCATTGGTGTCCTCGCCACCTTTCACGCGCGGTCCAAGGGCTACGAGCGGCTACGAGCGGCTGCGCGCGGTCGATGCGGCCTGGCCCGCGCGCCCGCGTGCTGCCGGCTAGCCCCGTGCGTCCGACCGGCACGACTGGCACGACCGGCACTATGCGCCGAGTCGACCCCCTGGCAGCGGTGCCGCGATGAAGGTCGGCGTACCGCGGGAGGTCAAGATCCACGAGTACCGCGTGGCCATCACGCCGGCCGGGGTCCGCGAGCTCACCCGCCTCCAGCACGAGGTCTTCGTGGAGAAGGGCGCGGGCGAGGGCTCATCGATCGCCGACGAGGAGTTCGCTGCGGCGGGAGCCACCATCCTCGGCGCGACCGATGACGTGTGGGCCGAGGGCGACCTGCTGCTCAAGGTGAAGGAGCCGCTCGCCGAGGAGTACCCGCTGATGCGGGCGGGCCAGGTGCTGTTCACCTACCTGCACCTCGCGGCCTCGCGCGAGTGCACCGACGCTCTAGTGGCATCGGGCTGCACCGCCGTCGCGTACGAGACGGTCGAGCTCGCCGACCGCAGCCTGCCGCTGCTCGCGCCGATGAGCGAGGTCGCCGGCCGGATGGCACCGCAGGTCGGGGCGCACTTCCTCGAGCGCGAGTACGGGGGCCGCGGGGTGCTGATGGGCGGCGTCTCGGGCGTGTATGCGGCAAAGGTCGTCGTGCTCGGGGCGGGCGTCAGCGGGATGAACGCGGGCGCCATCGCGCTCGGGATGCAGGCCGAGGTGCTGCTGCTCGACCGCAACGTGGCCCGGCTGCGCGAGGCCGACCGCATCTACCAGGGGCACTGCCAGACAGTCGCGTCCAACACCTTCGAGGTGGAACGTGCGGTAGCCGATGCCGACCTGGTGATCGGGGCCGTGCTCGTCCCGGGGGCCAAGGCGCCAACGTTGGTGACCGACGAGATGGTGGCGGGCATGAAGGCCGGCAGCGTGCTCGTCGACATCGCCGTCGACCAGGGTGGCTGCTTCGAGTCGAGCCGGCCCACCACCCACGCCGACCCCGTCTTCGAGGTTGCCGGCAGCCTGTTCTACTGCGTCGCCAACATGCCCGGCGCCGTTCCGCACACCAGCACGTATGCGCTGACGAACGTCACCCTGCCGTATGCCGTGGAGCTGGCCCAGCAGGGCTGGCGCGATGCGGTACGCGCCGACACCGCGCTTGCCAGGGGCGTCAACGTCGTCGGCGGGCAGGTCGTCTACGGACCGGTGGCCGAGGCGCACGGCCTGCCGCACGTCGAGCTCGACACGATCCTCGCTGCCGCGTGAGCACAGCCAGCCAGGTCGGCGTCCCGGACGCCCCGACCGGGGTGACGGCCGTCATCCGCCGCTACCTCGACCACCTTGCCGTCGAGCGGGGCCTCGCGTCGAACAGCCTGCTGGCCTACCGGCGGGACCTGCGCCGCTACCGCGTCTACCTGCAGGCAATCGACGCCCACTGTCTGGACGACGTCGACGAGAGTGCCGTCGCCGGCTTCCTCGCCGGGCTGCGGGAGGGAGACGAGGAGCACCCGCCCCTGTCGGCGTCCTCGGCGGCGAGGACTCTGGTGACGGTGCGCGGGCTGCACCGCTTCGCCGTCAGCGAAGGCGACCTCGCGCTCGACACCGCCCGCCCGGTCCGTCCGCCGACCCCCCCGCGTCGCCTGCCCAAGGCGCTCACGGTCACTCAGGTCGAGGCAGTGCTCGAGGCGGCAGCTCCCGACGGCAGCCCCCGGGGGCTGCGAACCCGGGCCCTGCTCGAGCTGCTCTACGGCAGCGGGGCGCGGATCAGTGAGGCGGTGGGCCTCGACGTCGACGACATCGACACCGAGAACGCAGCGGTACGGCTACTCGGCAAGGGCGGCAAGGAGCGGGTGGTGCCGCTCGGGTCCTACTCCCTCGCGGCCCTTGATACCTACCTGCGCCTGGGCCGCCCCGTGCTCGGCCCCCGCCAGCCGGCCCTGTTTGTTAACTCGCGGGGCACCCGGCTCTCCCGCCAGAGTGCCTGGACAGCGCTGCGCGTCGCGGCGGCCCGGGCCGGCGTCGACAGCGGCGTCTCGCCGCATGTGCTGCGGCACTCCTACGCCACCCACCTGCTCGACGGCGGTGCCGACGTGCGGGTCGTGCAGGAGCTGCTGGGGCACGCCTCCATCACGACGACCCAGCTGTACACGCTGGTCACCGTCGACCGGCTCCGCGAGGTCTACGCCTCCACCCATCCCCGGGCGCGCGCCGCACACTCATAACGCAGTCGCGTGGCCCGGGTGTCACTAGCATGCAGATGCCAGCCCGACGCCGACGGAGGGACGCATGAGCGCCGACCTGTCGCCGCCAGCGACACCAGCCACCGATGAGGTGTCAGCAGTAGCCCCGGCGCCCGCCGCGCTTGCAGACTCTGCGGCGGCCGCCTCGGCCCGCCTCGGGCCCACCGGCCGCCCGGTGCCGGACTTCCCCGAGCCCACCGCCGTGCGTGAGCACGGACCGGCCAGCGTGCTCGCCATCTGCAACCAGAAGGGGGGCGTCGGCAAGACGACGACAACGATCAACCTCGGGGCGGCCCTAGCAGAGACCGGCCGCCGCGTGCTGCTCGTCGACGTCGACCCCCAGGGCGCGCTGTCGGTCGGCCTGGGCATCAACCCCAACACCCTTGAGCACACCCTGCACGACCTGCTTCTCGGCAGTGAGGGCGTGCGGCCGCCCGACGTCGTCGTCTCGACCAACGTTCAGGGGCTCGACCTGCTGCCGAGCAACATCGACCTGTCGGCAGCGGAGGTGCTGCTCGTCGGCGAGGTCGGGCGCGAGCATGCCCTGGCCCGGGCGCTGCGGCCGCTGGTGCCCGAGTACGACGTCGTGCTGATCGACTGTCAGCCCTCGCTCGGCCTGCTAACGGTCAACGCGCTGTCGGCGGCAGACGGCGTGCTGATCCCGCTCGAGTGCGAGTACTTCGCGCTGCGGGGGGTCGCGCTGCTGCTGCAGACGATCGAGAAGGTCGCTGACCGGCTCAACCCCCGGCTGGAGCTCGTCGGCATCCTCGCGACGATGCACGACGGCCGCACCCTGCACGGCCGTGAGGTGCTCGACCGGGTGGTCGAGGCGTTCCCGGACAAGCTGTTCCACACCGTCATCAGCCGCACCATCCGCTTCCCGGAGACGACGGCCGTCGGCGAGCCGATCACCTCGTTCGCCTCCTCATCTGTCGGCGCGAGCGCCTACCGGGCACTCGCGCGCGAGCTGCTCGCCCGCTGGCCCGCCGGTGGCAGCGTCGCGGGTGCCAGCGCCCCCAGCGCGACCGCGGGCGGTCGCTGACACGTGCTGTTCCACCTCGCCGAGCCCGCCGTGCTGCTCGGCATCGCACTCGGCGTGATCGTCGGCGTCTACGTGCACAGCGTCGCCCAGGTCATCGCCTCGGCCGCCACGCACGACCCGACGGCCCGTCGCTCGGGCCGTCTCTCGCCGCGCCCCGTCTCTCACCTGGGCATCTACAGCGCGATCGCTGTCGTCATCGTCGGCTACGGGTGGGCCGAGCCGGTGCCCATGAACGACAGGTGGCGCAGCCGGCGGTTCGTCGTCACGGGGGCGCTGCTGGCTGGCCCGCTGATGCTGGCCGTCCTCTGCCTGGCCGCGCTCGGCGGCCTGCGGATGACGGTGACCGACGTCGGCCAGTCCTCGGGGTCGGGCCTCAGCTTTGCGGCGCGGCTGCTGCTCTGGGTGGCGTACACGCTCGGCGCCCTGTTCGTCGTCAGCCTCATCCCGCTAGGCCCGACCGACGGCAGCCGCATCCTCTGGCTGCTCGGCGGCACCTCTTACGGCTGGCAGAAGGCCCGCTACCAGCTCGAGGAGCGCAACATCGGTGTGGGGATCCTGCTCGGCCTGCTGCTGCTGCCGGTGCTGCTGGGCGGGTTCCCGTCCGTGGTCGGCCAGCTGGTCCCCCCGCTGCTGCGCGGCCTCGGCAGCCTCGTCGGCCTGAGCCTGCCGTGAGCACGGCACCGGCGGCAGTGACGGTGGAGCCGTCGCCTGCCGCGCCGGGCTCGGCACGTGGCGGCTTCACGGTCAGCCTGCCGCAGTTCTCCGGACCGCTCGACCTGCTGCTGTCCCTGATCGCCAAGCACCAGCTCGACGTCACCGAGCTGGCCCTCGCCGAGGTGGCCGATGACTTCGTGGCGCACGTACGCGCGGCAGGCTTCGACCTCGATGCGGCCACCGAGTTTCTCGTGGTGGCAGCCACGCTGCTCGACCTCAAGGTCAGCCGGCTGCTGCCCACCCCGCCCACACGCGAGGAGGACGACGACCTCGCGCTGCTCGAGGTCCGCGACCTGCTGTTCGCACGGCTGCTGCAGTACCGCGCGTACAAGAAGGCGGCGGCCCTGTTCAGTGGCCTGGCGCTGCTGGAGAGCAGGTTCGTGCCGCGGCAGGTCCGGCTCGAGGAGCGGTACGCGCGGGCCCTGCCGGAGGTGACGCTGACGATCGACGCGGCGGGTCTTGTCGAGCTCGCCTCCCGGCTGCGGGCGCCGCGCCCGGCGCCTGTTGTCGAGCTCGACCACGTGCATGCCCCCCGCGTCGACGTCCGGGAGCACAGCCGGGTCGTCGTGGAGCGGCTCCGGGCGGTCGGCACCGCATCCTTCCGCTCGCTGTGCTCCGGATGCACCGAGACGATCGAGGTCGTCGCCCGCTTCCTCGCGGTGCTGGACCTGCATCGCGAAGGGCGAGTCGCGTTCGAGCAGATCGTGCCCCTGGGCGACCTCACGGTGCGCTGGGTGGCGCCGTGACTGCGTCTGCGGACGCCGCGCTCCACGCGGTCGAGGACGCTCCGAACCTCGCCGCTCAGCTCGAGGCCGTCCTGCTCGTCGCCGACGATCCGGTGCCTGTCCTGCTGCTCGCCGAGCGCCTCGAACGGCCGGTTCCGGAGGTGCAGGACACCCTCGCTGGACTCGCCGAGCAGTACATGCGCGATGCCCGCGGCTTCACCTTGCGCGAGGTCGGTGGGGGCTGGCGGTTCTATACAGCCGAGCGGTGCGCCCCCGTCGTCGAGCGCTTCGTGCTCGCTGGGCAGAGCGCCAGGCTCTCGCAGGCGGCGCTGGAGACCCTTGCCGTCATCGCCTACCAGCAGCCGGTCACCCGGGGCCGGATTGCTGCCGTGCGCGGAGTCAACGTCGATGCGGTCGTTCGGACCCTGCTGACCCGCCGACTGGTCGAGGAGGCGGGCGCGGCGCCCGAGTCGGGGGCGATGACCTACCGGACCACGGCCTACCTGCTCGAGCGCCTCGGGCTGCGGGACCTGTCCGAGCTGCCGCCGCTGGCGCCGCTGCTGCCCGGCCTCGACGAGGCGGTGAGTGAGACACTGGAGGCGGTGCTGCCGGAGGCACCGGAGGAGCCGGCCGAGACGACCACGGGGGAGCAGCTGTGAGCTCACCCGACGGATGGGACGCCGAGAAGCTGGACAAGTTGCGCGAGCTCGGCGCCCTGGCTGAGGAGCCGGACGACGAGGCCGAGGATCCAGGCGAGCCCGACGTGTTCGCGGACGAGCCGGAGCCAGCGGCCGCGCCCTCAGCGCCCTTAGCGCCGTCAGCGGCCGGTGGCAACCCGACCGAGGAGGGCGTGCGGCTGCAGAAGGTGCTCGCTGCTGCCGGCATCGGCTCCCGGCGGCACTGCGAGGAGCTGATCGAGAAGGGCCGCGTCTCTGTCAACGGCACGCGCGTGCGGGTGCAGGGGATGCGGGTCGACCCCGACCGTGACGTCATCGAGGTCGACGGTGAGCGCGTCGTCACCCGCGAGGACCTGGTCTACCTGGTGTTCAACAAGCCACGGGGCGTCCTGTCGGCGATGAGTGACGACCGCGGCCGGGAGAACGTGGGTGACTTCGTGGCCGACCGCACCGAGCGGCTGTTCCACGTCGGCCGCCTCGACCAGGACAGCGAGGGGCTGCTGCTGCTCACCAACGACGGTGAGCTCGCCCATCGCCTGGCTCACCCCTCGTTCGAGATGGACAAGGTCTACGTGGTCGACGTGCCCGGGCCGGTGACCAAGCGGGCGATGCAGCGGCTCCGCAAGGGCGTGCAGCTCGAGGACGGGCCTATCCGGCCGTCGAAGGTGGCGATAGTCGATTCGGCCGGAGGCCGGGCCTTGGTCGAGGTGACCGTGCACGAGGGGCGCAAGCACGTCGTGCGGCGGCTGATGGAGGAGGTCGGCCATCCGGTGACGCGGCTCGTCCGCACGTCGCTCGGGCCGGTCATCCTCGGCAACCTCAAGGCAGGCCGGGTGCGTCACCTGACCCGGCACGAGGTGTCCTCGCTTTACTCGTCGGTCGGGCTGTAGCGCGCGCGGCAGGACGCACGGCGCCGGCCGGTAGGTTCTCGTCCCGTGGCGGTCCGGGCGGTGCGGGGGGCAACGCAGGTCGACGCCGACGAGCGCGGGCTGGTGCTCGATGCCGTCGCCGAGCTCGTCGAGACCGTCCTCGAGCGCAACGCGCTGACCCAGGACGACCTGATCAGCATCTGGTTCACCTCCACGCCCGACCTCGTCTCCGAGTTCCCGGCGTACGCCGCGCGGCTGACCGGCATCACCGACGTCCCGCTGCTGTGCGCGACTGAGATCCCGGTGCCGGGCGCGATGCCGCGGGTGGTGCGGCTGATGGCGCACGTCGAGACGCCGCGCAGCCGCGCCGAGCTGCGCCACGTGTACCTGCGGGGCGCGGCCGCCCTGCGGACCGACCTGCCGCAGTGACATCCGACGGCCCGCAGTGACGTCCCCCGAAGGTGAGCGCGGGCCGGTCGGCGTCGTCGGGGCCGGGCTGATCGGCGCGAGCGTGGGGCTCGCGCTGCAGGCCGCGGGGGTCGAGGTGCTGCTGCGCGACGTCGACCCCGAGCAGGCCCGGCTGGCTGTCGCCCTCGGTGCCGGGCGGCCGTGGCAGCCGGGGATGCGAGTGGCGCACGCCGTGCTCGCCGTCCCACCGCACGCTGTGGGACCGGCCCTGCGAGCGCTGCAGGACGAGGGGCTCGCCCGGACGGTGAGCGACGTCGCCAGCGTCAAGCAGATGCCCGTGGCGGAGGCGACGGCCCTCGGCTGCGACCTTGCGACCTGGTGCCCGGCGCATCCCGTCGCCGGGCGCGAGCGGGGCGGGGCCGTTGCGGCGCGCGCCGACCTGTTCGTCGACCGCCCGTGGGTGCTCTGCCCGACGCCGCAGACCTCCCCGCTCGCCCTGGCAGCCGCCCGCGCGTTGGCGTTGACCTGTCGGGCATCGCCGGTCGTAGTCCCGCCGAACCGGCACGACGAGGCGATGGCGCGCCTTTCGCACGTCCCGCAGCTGGTCGCCAGCCTGCTGGCTTCGGCCGCGGCGGACCTGCCCGCGGACGACCTCCGGCTGGCCGGCACTGGCTTTCGTGACACCACCCGGCTCGCGGACAGTGGCGCCGAGCTGTGGGCGTCCATCCTTGACGGCAACCGCGAGCCGGTGGCGAGTGCGCTGGACGGCCTCGCACGTGAGTTCAAAGCCGTTGCGGTGGCCCTGCGCGAGGCGCCCGCCGCGGCCCTGTCCGCGCTCGTGCGGGACGTGCTGGGGCGCGGTCAGGCCGTCCGCCGGCTGCTGCCCGCCAAGCCTGGGCAGCCGGCCCCCGACTGGGTCTGGGTCGGTGTCGTGGTGCCCGACCGGCCCGGGGAGCTCGCGGAGCTGTTCGCCGCGGTCGCGCGCTGGCTGGTCAACGTCGAGGACGTGCGGGTCGAGCACAGCCGGGAGCAGCCGCGCGGGGTCCTCGAGCTCGCGGTGCGCCCCGCGCAGGCCGACGACCTGCTCAGCCGGCTCACCCACGCCGGTTGGACCGCCTACCGCCGGGCCTGACCGCTAACCTGCAGGGTCGGGCCGCGAGCACGCCCACGGCGGCGTCGGGCAGGCGGGCCGGCATTCCGCACGTACCCGTCAGGACTGGCAGCAGGAGAGGTGGCCGTGGCGCAGGAGCACCCGACGCGGGTCGTCGCCGTCGACGGCCCCGGCGGCTCGGGCAAGAGCACGGTGGCCCGCGGTGTCGCCCGGCGGCTCGGGATGCGCTACCTCGACACCGGGGCCATGTATCGGGCGGTGACGCACCACGTGCTCGACTACCGCGTCGACCTCGAGGACGCCGAGGCGGTGGCGGAGATCGCCGAGCGGACGGTACTGAGCGTGGGGACCGACCCCGATGCCCCGACGATCGCGGTCGACGGCCACGACGTCAGCGCGGAGATCCGTAGCGGCCCGGTGACCAACGCGGTGTCGGCGGTCTCGGCGGTCCCGGCGGTCCGGCGGCTGATGGTCGCCCGGCAGCGATCCATCATCGCCGGTGCGGGCCCGCGCGGCATCGTGGTGGAGGGGCGAGACATTGGCAGCGTCGTCGCCCCCGAGGCCGAGGTGAAGGTCTTTCTGACGGCGAGCAGCACTGTGCGGGCCGAGCGCCGTGCCGCCGAGTCCGGCAGCAGGGGGCCGGACGCCGTCGCCCGCACCCAGGCGGCGCTGCATCGCCGAGACACAGCCGACAGCAGCCGGCCGCAGAGCCCTTTGACGCAGGCGGGCGGTGCGATCCTCATTGACTCGACCTCGCTGTCGCCGGACGAGGTCATCGACCAGGTCGTCGGGCTCGCCGGGCAGCTGACCGCGTGACGACCGCGCCGCCCGTCGTCGCCAGGACAGTTCAGCCGCCTCGGGCGACCCCTGCCTTTCGGCCAGGCGTGCTGCGCACCGCCCGGGCCGTCGCCCGCCCGGTCATCAACAACCTGCTGTTCGACCTGCACCTCGACGGCGTCGAGCACGTCCCGACCGATGGCCCCCTGCTGCTCGCCGGCCCGCACAGCGGATGGCTGGACGGACCGCTCGTTGTGGCCGAGACGCCGCGTCACGTCCGCTGCCTGACCAAGTCCGAGCTGTACGCGGGCCGGCTCGGTGACTTCCTGCACGTCATCGGCCAGATCCCGGTCGAACGCGGTAAGCCCGACCGCAGCGCCCTGCAGGCCGCGCTGGACGAGCTGGCGCGCGGCGGCGCCGTCGGTGTCTTCCCGGAGGGGACCCGCGGCTCCGGCGAGCTCGACTCCGTGCATGACGGGCTGGCCTACCTGGCTTCGCGCTCGCGTGCACCCATCGTCCCGGTGGCCTGCGTCGGGACGGCCGAGGCGCTGCCGAAGGGTGCCCGGCTGCCGCGTCACACGCGCGTCGACGTCGTCTACGGCAAGCCGTTCCTCGCTCCGGAGCCGGCGAGTCCGCACTCGCGGCGCGCCCTGGCTGAGGTGGGGGAGGCGATCCGGGTCCGGCTCGTCGAGCACGTCGCGGCCGCGCGAGCGGCGCATCCCGTTCTGGCCGCCGCATCTGGACGGCACCGGCTGTGAGCGACGAGCCGGCGGGCGCCGGGCACGAGGAACTGGCGGCGGCCGAGGGACCGGTTCCCGTCGTCGCCGTGGTCGGACGGCCCAATGTCGGCAAGTCGACGCTCGTCAACCGCATCCTCGGCCGCCGCGCGGCCGTGGTCGAGGACGTACCAGGGGTGACGCGCGACCGCGTCGCCTACGACGCCACCTGGAACGGGAGGCGCTTCACCCTGCTCGACACTGGTGGCTGGGAGCCGACAGGCCAGGGGCTGAGCGCGTCGATCACCGCGCAGGCGCGCATCGCCGTTGATGCCGCTGACGCCGTGCTCTTCGTCGTTGACGCGACTGTCGGCGCAACTGACGCCGACGAGGCCGTCGCCCGGTTGCTGCAGCGCTCGCGGCGCCCAGTCGTGCTGACGGCCAACAAGGTCGACAGCGAGCGGGTGGAGTCCGATGTGGCTGCACTGTGGTCGCTCGGCCTCGGTGAGCCGTATCCGGTGTCGGCGCTGCACGGGCGCGGCAGCGGTGACCTGCTCGACGCCGTGCTCGACGCCCTGCCCGAGCCGGCGCCGCTCGACGCCGACGCAGTCGAGGGCGGGCCGCGCCGGGTGGCCCTGCTAGGTCGGCCCAACGTGGGCAAGTCGAGCTTGCTCAACCGGCTGGTGGGCGAGCAACGGTCGGTGGTGGCCGACGAGGCCGGCACCACCCGCGACCCGGTCGACTCCCTGGTCGAGCTGGGCGGTGAGACGTGGACGTTCGTCGACACGGCCGGCCTGCGCCGGCGGGTCCGCGACGCGTCCGGGGCCGAGTACTTCGCCTCGCTGCGTACCGAGACGGCGCTGCGGGCCGCGGAAGTCGCCATCGTGCTGCTCGACGCGAGCGAGCCGATCACCGAGCAGGACCAGCGGATCCTGTCGATGGTGGTGGAGGCCGGGCGTGCGCTGGTGCTCGCGTTCAACAAGTGGGACCTGGTCGACGAGGACCGCCGCGAGCAGCTCGAACGCGAGATCGACCGGGACCTGTTCCGGGTGGCGTGGGCGCCCCGGGTCAACGTCTCCGCCTTGACCGGGCGCGCGGTGGACCGGCTGTCGGGCGCGCTGCACACCTCGCTCGGCGGCTGGGAGACGAGGGTGTCGACCGGCCGCCTCAACGCCTGGCTCACCGAGGTCACCAACCGCACCCCGCCGCCCTCCCGCGGAGGTCGGGTGTCGCGGGTGCTGTTCGCGACGCAGGCCGGCGTGTCGCCGCCCCGCTTCGTGGTGTTCGCGACGGCCTTCCTGGAGGCCGGCTACCGCCGCTTCCTCGAGCGCCGGCTGCGGGAGGACTTCGGCTTCGCCGGCACCCCAATCGAGGTGTCGGTCCGGGTGCGCGGGCAGGACGGCAATGCTCGGTGACGGCTGCGGTAGCCTGACGTCGGTCCGGGATGTGGCGCAGCTTGGTAGCGCACTTGACTGGGGGTCAAGGGGTCGCAGGTTCAAATCCTGTCATCCCGACGGACGAAGCCGCAGGTCACTGACCTGCGGCCTGTTCTTTTTGCTTATGCCGAGCGGTGACTACCCCAACGGCTACCCCAACCAGCTCTGACTACCACCGCAGCACCTTCGTCAGCACGTCCGCAGCCTCCCGCTGCTGCTGGGGCATGACATGGCTGTAGACGTCCATCGTGATGGAGATGCCCGAGTGGCCGAGCGTCTCCATGACCACCCGCGGGTGAACGCCTTGCGCGAGTAGCAACGATGCGCAGGTGTGCCGCAGCGTGTGTAGCTTGACCGCCCCCAGACCGGCGCGCCGGGCAACGGCCTGGCAGGCTCTTAGCGCGTTTCGCGGGTCAAGCGGTGTTCCCAGCTCGGACGGGAAGAGCAGATCGTGGTCTACCCACAACGCACCGGCCTTCAGCCGCTCGCACGCCTGGCGCACCCGGTGGGCTCGTAGCTGGTCGACGCACGGGCCGGGTAGCGGCAGCGTTCGTCGTGAGCGCACCGTCTTCGGCTCCGTGAACGTCAGTCCCGCCGCCCGCGTCCTCGACAGCGTGCGTGCCACATGCAGCGTGCCGGCGCTCAAGTCGACGTCAGACCACCGCAGCGCGAGCGCCTCACCGCGTCGTACACCGCATGCGATGGCAACTGAGTAGAACGCCTCGAGCCGTTCGCCTCGGGCCGCGTCCAGGAACGCCTGAGCCTGCTCGGGGGAGAGATACGTCGCCTCCTTTCTGGCAACGCGGGGGCGGTCGACAAGCGCCGCGACGTTGCGCCGTGCCTCACCCCAGCGCACCGCCTGCCCGAGCGCCCGTCGCAGCACCGCGTAGGTCAGCTGCACCGTCCTGTCCGACAAGCCAGCCTCGTGACTCGTGTTGATCCACCGCTGGACGTCGGCTGCTGGGAGCGCGTCGAGACGATGGTGACCCAACCTGGGGATGAGATGCTTACGAGTCAGCGTCGCGTAGTTCTCGACGGTCGTCGTCTTCAGGGCCGAGGCCGGCAATGCCTCGGTTACCCACCGCGCGAGGAAGCCCCCGACCGTGTCTAAGCTGTCGACGATGCGCTCGCCGTCTTGCTGCCGGCGCTGAGCTTCGCCGAGTTTCGCAGCAACCTCACGGCGGGTCTTGCCGTACACGCTTCGGCGGCTGACACGTCCCTGCTCATCACGCGGAAGGGCAATGCGTGCTTCCCAAAGCCCATCTCGTCGCCGGCGTAGGGTGCCCTCGCCATTGCCGCGCTTGCCCATGTCATGCCTCTCATTGACAGGCCGTTCAGCGGGCTCAGTGTAGGCCGTGCGGAGTGCACGTCGTGGCGCAGCGTCCTCCGGCCCGAGCAGGGGTCAATGCTCGAGACGAGGGGAGGGTTCACGTCGACGACCGGGGCTCCAGATGATCTCTATTGCGCATGGCTGCGCTTCTCTCGTCGTTGGGGCGGTGTGCCGACGATCGCAACGTCGTGCTATCCCACGGCATCGGCTCTCTGAGCTGCATGGAGTGTTTTAACCCCACTTCCACTGCACCCAGCTCACGGTCTGTCTTGACCCCAGATGGCTCTGCCCAGGTTGCTGTGACACCGTAGTTCTGATGACCGACGACGCAGGCGCGGGCTACGGCCCCGGCTCGTGGGCGCGCTCGGGCGCGTGGGACGGCACCGGGCTTCCGCCGGTGGCGCAGGCCAGGCTGGCCCGCGAGGGTTTGGTCCGGTCCTCGCTGTTGTCGGTGGGTGGTGCCTTTGGCGCCGAGGTGGTCGGGCTTCAGCCGATCGGCGACGTGATGGGGGTGATCGTCGAGCACGTCGGCTGGCAGGGGCTCGGGTGCCCCAGCTACGGGTTCGGCGGAACCTACCGCGGCGCCGGGACTGTCGTCAGCGGTGCCGGAGGCAGCTGGGCTGGCCTCGGCGGGTACGCCCAGGCCCTCTATCGCGGCTACGACACAGCGCTCGACCGCCTCGTTCAGGAAGCGACCGCCCTTAGCGCCCACGGCGTGGTCGGCGTCACCTTCGACGTGCGCGGGCTCGGCCAGGGCAACCGGGAGTTCGTAGCCCTCGGAACCGCGGTGCGGGCCGACGTCGGCGCTCGCCCCGCGACACCGTTCACCACTCTGCTCGGCGGTGCTGACTCCGCCAAGTTGCTGCTCGCGGGTTGGGTGCCGGTGGCGGCGATGGTCGGTCTGGCGATTGGTATCCGGCACGATGACTGGGCCACGCAGCGCCAGGCCATGGCGTGGCGCGCCAACGCCGAGGTCTCGGGCTACACCGACCTGGTCGCTTCGACCCGGGCTGCAGCGCGAAACGAGCTTGACGCCAGGGGGCGGGCAGCCGGCGCGGACGGCATCGTCGTCGACCTGCTCACGACCGTGGTTCACAGCGTCGAACCCTCCGACAACCACATCGACCATGTCGCCGAGAGCTATCTGATTGGCTCGTCGATCGCCCACGTCGGAGGCCCGCACGCGGTGTCGGCCCGTGCGCTTGCCATCCTGCCTGTGTCCTGACCCAAGGAGTGGAGTGCCCATGTCCAATGAACCTTCGCCCGCCGATCAGCTCGTCCCGGCATCGCTTGATCCCGCTGCGCTCGGCATTCCCGCTGATGCCATGCGCCGGCTGGAGGCGATGCGGCCGGGCCAGGCCGGTGCGATGTTCACCTCTGACCTGTCGGTCAACGAGTTTCTGCTGGTTCGCCAGGCCGGGTTCCGCCCGCTGGGCCTGGTGTTCGGGTCGAGCGTGTACCACGTCGGCTTCCAGATGGGTCGGTGGAGCCAGAACCAGGAGCTCGACACCCTGACCGCCGCGATGTACCACGCCCGTGAGCTGGCGATGACCCGGATGGAGGCCGAAGCGGCCCAGCTCGGCGCCGACGGTGTGGTCGGCGTCCGATTGGACATCGAGTTCAAGGAGTTCGGCTCCGACCTCGCCGAGTTCATCGCTGTCGGCACCGCAGTGGTAGCGGACGAGGCCGCCCCGCCACACCACGGCAGCTGGCGCAACGTCAACGGCGTGCCGTTCACCTCCGACCTGAGCGGCCAGGACTTCTGGACCCTGCTGCAGTCGGGCTATGTCCCGGTGGGGATGGTGATGGGCACCTGCGTCTACCACATTGCCCACCAGCGCATGTGGCAGACCCTGGGCAACACCGGGCAGAACGTCGAGATCCCGCAGTTCACCGAAGCGCTCTACGACGCCAGGGAGCTGGCGATGAGCCGGATGCAGGCCGAGGCCCAGCAGCTGCAGGGCGAGGGCATCGTCGGTGTCCAGCTGCTTTCACTGCCTCACCGCTGGGGCGGACACACGACCGAGTTCTTCGCCATCGGCACTGCCATCCGGCCGCTTCGTCCCGACCATGCCATTCCGGTGCCGCAGCTCGTGCTGCCGCTGACCGGCTGAGCTGGCGCGGATGAGCGACCAGCCAGAGGGCCCGTCCGAGCTTGGAGCCCTCGGCGACCTGTACGGGGCCCTGTACATGCTGACGGCGGACACGAGCGACGTCGCCGGCTACACCCAGGTACTCAGCGACGCGCTGGGCACCGCATTCCCGCCGGGGATGCTCGAGGTCACCCGCACCCGCAGCTTGGGTGACCGGGCGACGGGGCGCCCAGGCAGGGCCACAGTGCTCACCATCCACGGCGAGACGCAGGAATTGGAGTTGCGCTCCGGGGCCCGCGGGCAGGTGGAGGCCGAAATCCGCCGCGTCGTTCGCGGCGTCGTCATCTCACGGCGAACCGTCACTGTTGACGTCTGGCTCCAGGCGCTCGCAGAAGAACTGCGGACACAAGCCGAACGCGCCGCCTCGAGTCGAGAGGCTCTAAGGCGGCTGCTTGGTGGATAACGGCTCGATCCGAAACATGATCACATCAAACATTGCAGGTAGTGAACCTTCGCATCACCCGCGCCTGCACTTACGGGTCGACCTTGCTTGGGAGCCGTTTACCGCGAACTCGTCGAAACGG
>JAABVA010001985.1_pt1 | contig 20953 bp, 27 predicted proteins | sample 5560331 | NCBI WGS metagenome assembly JAABVA01 (sample SAMN12812661, study PRJNA571458) | rock metagenome | isolation source: Antarctica rocks | place: Antarctica: Victoria Land, Mt New Zealand sud | collected 2016-01-07
ATCGAGGGCTCCAGCGCGCGGACAAGGGCGACGTGGCGGCATGTGCCCCTGTACGTGAAGCCGGGGCAGTTGCAGGAGCTGGCCGTCACAGGATGCCCTGTACCGGGCTTGGTCGCGCTCTCGACGAGGTAGCGGCCCTCACCAAGCCGACGGACGCGGGGCTTAAAGGTTGTGGCGGTCGCCGGGGTCTTCGCCGTAGAATGTGAACTGGGTGCGGGGTGGTTCTGCATGGCTCCTCTCCTGTACCTACCGCCGGCCAGGGTCTGTACGCCCTGGCCGGCATCTTTGCTTTGCGGGAGCCTAAATCTGCCCCTCACTCTTCTAGTATACACCACTTAACACTGTAATGCAATACTCTGCAACGTTAGTTATGGTATACTAGAGTTAGGTAAGGTTAAGTATGGTAAAGTCGAAGGTAGAAACGATGGTGGAGAGTAGTCTTGTTGAGGTAGAAGAGATGGTAGAAAGGGAAGGCGTACGGCCACCACAAATCACTGTGGTGCTCACGCCAGAATTGGTCGAGCGTTTACGATCGAGTGCGGCGCGCAAGGGTGTCAAACCTTCGGTGCTCCTACGCATGTGGGCCATTGAGCATCTCGACGAAGAAGACAAGGACCGGCACGGATAGGAAGGAGTACACCTATGCAACCGCTCACCCCCAACACCGCCACGGAACGCGGGTACGTGCTCACCTTCCTGTACCGGCTGCAAGCGCTCCAGGACCAACTGAACGCCGGTTTGATGACACACGCCGACTACCACGCGCGCCGCGACGACCTGCGCGCTCAGGCCCGTCAAGGCATCATGGCATGCCGAGAGCGTGTAGGCCACCGGCGCGGCGAGGACAGAGATGAACCGTATGAGGGGTAGGTGGGAGCGCAAGAGCGCCACGTTGTGGAGATATCGCATCATGGGGACCATGCGGCCTTATGGGTATGTCGGGCAGTACAGGGACGCGGGGCGCTGCGACGCCGACTGGGACGCGACAGTCACCGCACACCGCCTTGACGACGATGTGACCATCGCCGAGGGCGTATCGTTCGATGAGGCCAGGGCGGCACTGGAGCAGCACGCCCAGCAACATGCCGACCCGGTGGACGGAGCGGGAGATAAGGGCACAGGTCTATGAGCACAACACCCCCGATCCGCTGGATGGTGCGGTCGCCCTACCTCCTCAAAGCGCGCGTGACTACCACTGACGGCGCGGACCTCTACGCGGGCTACGTCGCCGTCACGCCGGGCACCGACGTGTGGCGCGGCTACGTCGGGCGTGGGTTCATCCCGCTCGGGATGGGGCCGCGCACGGTGATGCAGGCGGCCGTCACACAACGGGTCACAGAGATGCTCCAGAGCGAACCGCGCCACGATCTGCACACGCCCGGTCCTACCCGTCATTTAACCGAATAGACGTTCTGTATACTTCCTGTACGAGGTCCTGGCGACGTGGGAACGCCCATTATGGCAAGCGCCGAGAGATAGCGCACGATGCGCGGAGGCAAGCGGCGAAGGGGAGGGTAGACGATGGTCGATCAAACGCAGGCGCTGGTGCTCCACGACGGGCGCGGCGCTGACCCGGCCGACCGCATGAAAGGCTGGTCGGACATGCTACCCGATGCACGGCGGCGGCGGGCCATGGCCGCCGCGCTCACGCACGACGCCACGGCGTTGTGGAGCCTCGCCGACGCCTACCTCACCCTCAAAGGCCGCGTCGGCGCCGCGACATCCGAGAGAACGCGCGAGCGCTACCAGGGGGCGATAAACGATCTGCTCGCGGACTGGGCCACGGTGGACCTGCTTCACCCGGCCGACAATGCCGGCGAGGCGTGGGTCGCTAGCTTACAGGTGAGCACGAGTGAACGCGGCGCCTACCAGCCGTCAACCATTCGGGTCTATCTGGCTGCGGGGCGGTTACTCTATCGGGCCTTACGGTGGGCCAGGGCGACGACGGCCGATCCCTTCGGCGACGCACGCGCTCCGCGTGATAGCACGGCCAGTTGGGAGAAGCGGGCCGCCTACGGTGACGATGAGGTATCCGCGCTGCTGGCCGTCATCGACTGCCACGAGGCCGAGCGCGGGCCGGCCGCTCAGACGATGGCGCGCCTCGATCGCGTGCTCGTGTTGCTTGGGGCGCATGGCGCCCTACGGGCCACCGAGATGCTTGGACTACGATGGAGCGATGTGAACATGACCACGAAAGAGCTTGTCGTCGCGCATGGCAAAGGCGACAAGCGCCGGACGGTTGTGATGTCGAGGGGGCTACAACAGGCGCTGATGAACGTTTCGCGTGACGAGGGGGCGTGTGTATGTCTTGCCGTACCGCACGCGTCAGGCGGCCTGGTATCGCATCAAGCACCTCGCGGCAGAGGCCGGCGTCGCCGAGCGCGGGCTCCATAGCTTGCGGCACACGGCGGGTACGCGTCTTTATGGTCAGACGCATGACCTGCTCCAGGTCGCGGCGCAGTTAGGACACGCCCACGTTGAGACCAGTCGAACGTACGCCAAGCGCGATCGGTCGGAGCTGCATCAGTCCGTGGGGGAGTGGGTCTAATGCCGCGCCACGACCCATCAAGACGCGTGCGGCCAAACGACAACGGCGGGAGGTGGAACCACGAACGGCTGATAGCGTGGGCGGCTGGTTTTAGCCTACAGCACCCTGGGGGTTATCTCTTCTATCACCCGGATCCCAAAGCAAGCCTACAAAGCTACCTGGATGAACACCACATGATGAGGGTGTACGACACCATGCGCACACTGTACCCGCTGGAGTATGAAGTGTTCGCAGTGTTGTATTCACTCGATGCAGATAGGACCTCCGTGGACGCCGTGACCTGGCAGCGCGACGCCGTTGTGATCCCACAGCACACCCCTCACCACGTACCGGCTGAGACAGTAACGCCGATAGAGCAGGCAAAGATTCAACAAGAGACGATCGGCAAAGATCTTAACCTGTCACAGCCGACGGTCTCACGGCTCTTGGAGTCTGGGCGCTACCACTTTCGCGTGCTCTATGAAGGCAGGGTGCTACCGCCGCGACATGAGCGCAAGACCCTGGATAAGGCCAAATAGCAAGCAGTTATCCACCGTATGCGTTCTTTTGCATAAAACAAAAAGTGCCACTTTCCCATAGAAAAATCTTCTAGACTGTAGTTAATCAGGCCGCCAATTCCGCTAAATGTTCGCGGGTTGACTAGCCGAGGAGGGGATAATGAGACACCCACGACAGCCACAAGACCTGTCGCCCATCGCTGTACCGGCCAGTACGGCAGCCATGCTGCTCGGCGCCGCACCAAGCACGATGCGCTACTGGTGTGCGACGGGCGTTGTCCCGGCCGTCAAAGTCGGCAAGGGCTGGTTGATCCGCCTGGAGGAGTTGGACGCGCTGACGCGGAGCACGACGAAAGAAAAGGAGCCGGCGATAGCATAGAAAAAGCACGTACCCCGGTATTGAGTTTGAGCGCCCGAACCGGGGATACGCACCCACAGCGACGACACGTCCGCTCGAAGATCGAGCTAACCTCGTTTGGCGCGAGGGACGCGGGCACTACACAGCACAATATACTGCCAGGCCCGCCGTGTCGTCGCTTATTAGGATACACCACCCGGCGCCTCTACGGGTATCTCAGAGGTATGGAAAGGGCCGGACACTCCCACCTGCCAAGTTAGAGTGTACCGACCCAAAAGACACGCGAGGTCAAAACGCTATGTCCACTATCCTCAGTATAGCATCTCCACGCCTCCTGATGCAGGAAGGTGCGGCAGCTACCCCCCTTATAGCCCAAAACGAGCCCAAGCGGTCTACTGTACCCGCACATCCTCGGAGATCGCATTCCCGCTGGCTCTCTGACAGCGATATCCACGACGACGCCGTGCGCCGCTTCTTGCGCCGCTACACCACACCTCGCCACGGTTCTAACGGACAAGTGTGCTGGCCGATCGACGAGGTGGACGGCGATGAGTAACCCGACTGTTCTTGATATCGCGCGGGATTACGTGTCTCGCGGCTGGAAAGTTGTTCCCGTCCCCGAGCGGGGGAAAAACCCTAATCGGCAGGGGTGGCAAACTCTGGCCCTGGCTCTCGATGAACTACCCGCGGTCTTCAAACAGAATGGGACGCGGCCAAACATTGGCGTCCTGCAAGGAAAGCCCTCCGGCAACCTGGCCGATGTGGACCTCGATACCGCCGCTGCCTGTATCCTCGGAGCACTCTTGCTACCCAAGACCGGGGCCGTGTTTGGGCGCGTCGGCAAACCCCGCTCACATTACTTGTACTACGCGGCCAATGGTATAGACCCGGAAACAGCGGAGTATAGGCGACCAGGCACGAAGAAAACGGACGGCGAGAAAGCCATGCTGGTCGAGTTGCGGGGAACCGGCGCACAGACCATTTTCCCCGGCTCCATTCATGAGAGTGGAGAGTCTATTGAGTGGGCAAGCGACGGCGCGCCGGCCGTTGTCGATATGAAGGATTTAGCGCAGACGGTGCGCCGCATCGCTGCCGGCGCAGCGTTGGTTCCGTTTTGGGTGGAGGGCGCCCGTCATGGGCTCGCCCTCGCTCTGGCTGGTGCGTTACTCCGGGCAGGGTGGGAGGCCGAACAGGCAGGCGACTTTATCGAGGGCGTCGCCCAGGCCGCCGACGACCCCGAAGCCCCTAAGCGCCGCACGGACGTGGAGAGCACAGCCGAAAGGCTTGCCGCCGGTGAGAACGTCGTCGGGCTTCCTACGCTAGCGGAACAGGTCGACGACAAGGCTGTGGTTAAGGCGCTGGTATCCTGGCTAGGACTTGCCCCAGCGCCGGATCCTGTAGCCGCCGCCGGCGACGGCACCCCCGCGGGCAATGCGCTCACGTACAACCTGACTGACGTGGGGAACGCCGAGCGCCTGATCGCACAACACGGGGCCGATCTCCGGTACATGCCCGCTCGGAGTGCCTGGTACGTCTACACAGGCCAACGCTGGATGTTTGATGAAGACGGCGAGGTGATGCGCCGCGCGAAAGCGGTCCTACGCGGCATGTACGCCGAGGCGGCTACCATCAAAGACGACAGCGCCCGCCAGGCGCAAGCACGGCACGCGCTCCGCTGTGAAGCGACCTCGCGTGTTGAGTCACTGGTACGGTGGGCACAGAAAGAACCAGGTGTGTCGATCTCTATAGACGCGATCGACCGCGACATCTGGTTATTGAACTGCGCGAACAGCACCCTAAACCTCAAGACCGGCCAGCTACAGGCCCATCGGCGCACGGACTATCTCACACGCATTGTCCCGGTGGCGTACCGGCCTGACGCGACGTGCCCCCGCTGGATTGCCTTCCTGGATACCATCATGGGCCATAACGAGGGCTTGCGACGTTTCCTGCAGCGGGCGGTTGGGTACTCGTTGACCGGGGACACCAGTGAAGACAAGCTCTTCATTTTGCACGGGACCGGCCGCAACGGGAAAACGACCTTCCTTGAAACAATCGCCCGCTTGCTCGGGCCGTACGGGATGCGTACGCCCACTGAAACGCTGATGGCGCGACGTAGCGGAGGCATCCCTAACGACGTCGCACGCCTAAAGGGTGCCCGCTTCGTCCACGCCTCGGAAACGAATGAGGGGCAGCGCCTCGACGAGGCGTTTATCAAGGACATCACCGGCGGGGACACTCAATCCGCGCGGTTCCTACACGGCGAGTTCTTCGACTTCAAGCCTGAGCTCAAGCTCTGGTTACGAACTAACCATCGCCCGGACATCAAAGACACCAGCGATGGCATGTGGGCGCGCGTCAGCCTTATCCCCTTCGAGACCCGTATACCCGACAGCGCGATGGTTGCACGCTGGCGGCTCGAAGAGATGTTCAACGCTGAGATGGAGGGTATATTTGCCTGGGCCGTCCAGGGCTGCCGTGAGTGGCTACAGGCGGGGCTACAAGAGCCGTCGGAAGTGCGCACCGCCACGAAGGCCTACCGCTCTGATATGGACGATGTACAACGCTTCATCGCCGAGCAGTGCGTCGTCGGTCCTACCTACCGCGTGGCGTCCTCGGCCTTGTACAACGCATTCAAGACGTGGAGCGAAGAGCAGGGCGAGCGCCGCATTATCACGCAAACACGACTGGCAGGTCGGCTCAAAGACCGTGGTTATCAAAGTGAGCGCGCTAACAGTGGTATGCGCTGGATAGGGATAGACCTCCGCCCCAACGATTTTACAGGGTCACCCACGGACGACTCGCCTACTCCGACCCCCCAAGATACGGATAATAGTGTAGGGTGTGTAGGGTGTGTAGGCAATTCTGAGGTTTCTCGCGAAGATAAAAACATAGGGGGAAAAGGTGAGAATTGCCTACACACCCTACACACCCTACACGCCGAACCCGATGATAACTCGATGTTCGTTGGCCCCGACACGCCGGCACCCGCGCCAATTCTCACCTGTCTCTACTGCGGCACGGTAACACCCGGAGGGATCGCGTGCGAGGAGCATCGAGGGGGCATGACGCCATCTGTCGCGCCAGTCTCCACACCCAGCGTCGCGCCGACGACGATAACCGTGGGGGCATCGTACCCTGACCTGCCGGTACGGACGCTGGCCACGGTAGACGACGTGCAGCGCGCGCTCCCGGCGCTCCTGGCCGCGCCTGTGGTCGGGGTTGACACCGAGACCACGCGGCAGGACAACGAGGGCAGCGGGCTTGACCCCAAAACCGCCGGGCTTGATCCGTTACGTGGTCGTATACGGTTGGTCCAACTGGCAACGGCAGCCGAGGTGTACCTGCTCGATACCAACGTGATTGACCCGCGTGTGCTCGCTCCGCTTTTCGACGCGTCAGCCGGCGCGGGGCCGCTCCTGGTCGCACAGAACGCCGCGTTCGACCTCCGCTTCCTGCACCAGGCGGGGCTCGCGACGCCGGCGGCGGGATCGCGCCTCTTCGACACCGAGCTTGCGGATCGCCTGCTCACCGCGAGCGCCTTCAAGAAGGGCGTCGCGCCGGTACGGCACGGACTGGGCGCGATCGCGCGGCGCGTGTTAGGGCTGCCCCTCGACAAGAGTGAGCAAAAGAGCGACTGGAGCGGCGTCTTGACGGAGGAGCAGCTCCGCTACGCCGCGTTGGATGCGGCTATCCTGCCGCGGCTCGCCGAGCGGCTACAAGCGGACCTGGCGCGTGCTGGACTCGAGCGCGTGGCCGCGTTGGAGATGCGTGCGTTGCCCGCGGTGGCGTGGCTTATGGAATCGGGCGTGCCTTTCGATGGCGAGGCGTGGCGACGGCTGGCGTTGCAAGCCGAGGCGGACACCGCGCGGATTGAACAGGAGATGACCGCCTTCGCAGGAACGGGCGGACTGTTTGCCGGTGCGCATACATCGGTCAAGTGGTCGAGTACGCAACAGGTAGCGGCCTTCCTCCGCGAGCGCGGGCACAGCGACATCACCTCGACGGATGAGGCGGCGTTGCACCAGCTCGCGGACGCGGGCGAGCCGCTGGCCCCGTTGCTGTTGCAGCACCGTGAAGCGTCGAAGCGGGCGAGCACGTATGGGCTCGACTACCTCAAGCATGTCCATTCGCTCACCGGGTGTATTCATGCTAGTTTCCGTCAACTTGGATCAGAGGCCGGTCGTATGAGCGCGACCGATCCCAATGTCCAACAGGTGCCGCGAGGTAAAGCGTATCGGGCCTGTGTGCGGCCTGGGCCTGGTCGGGTACTCGTCAAGTGCGACTACGCGCAGATCGAGCTACGCCTCGCCGCACAGATCGCGCCTGACGAGCGCCTGGTCGAGGCGTTTCAGCGTGGCGATGACTTGCACACTGTGACCGCGCGCACGGTCCTGGGCAAGACCGACGTGACCAAGGCAGACCGACAGGCGGCCAAGGCGGTCAATTTTGGGTTGTTGTACGGGATGGGGGCCAAGGGCCTACGCCAGTATGCGGCCGACGAGTACGGCGTGCAGTGGACGGAGGAGGAGGCGCAGACCGTCCGGGGGCGCTTCTTTGCCCAGTACCGCGGCTTGCAGGCGTGGCACCGTAGCCAACCGGACGGTGAGATGGAGACACGCACCGTCGCCGGTCGTCGCCGCCTGGGCGTCGAGCGCTTCACGGAGAAGCTCAACACACCGGTCCAGGGCAGTGGAGCGGATGGTCTCAAAGCGGCGTTAGGGATCTTGTGGGAGACACGCGACCGAGCGTCAGGCGCGGCACCTATCCTGGTCGTTCATGACGAGATTGTCGTCGAGTGTGACCGCGGCCAGGCCGACGAGGCGCGCGCCTGGGTGGTGGATGCGATGAGAAGCGGTATGGAAACTGTCTTACATCGTGTGCCGGCCGAGGTCGAGGCGACGATCTGCGCCGACTGGTCAGGGGCAGCACTGCACATATCGAATGTCACAGCGCCGCGCGAGGGGGTGTAGACATGGCACTCGGACGTCACAGGGTCCGCGTCGAGGTGCAGGACGACGGCGCGTACCTGCTCGTGTCGTGGCGCGTCTTCGGCGGTGATGACTTCGTACGCGTCAAGGATAGTTTTCGGCGGCAATTCCCCCGATCAAGCGGCGCGGAATGGTTGTCCGCTGATAAGTGTTGGGTGTTACCACGGTGGCAACGAGCGACACTGCGCTCCTGGCTTGCGTATATGTTTGAACGCGACACCTGGAGTTGGACAGGTGAGGAAGAGCCCCAGGAGGAACGTCAGCAGCGCCAGGAGCCGCCACGGACGTCGCCGACAAGCCCATTAACCCAGGCGTACGCCACGCTTCACCTCCTACCGACTGCGCCGCCCGAGGTCGTGCAGGCCGCGCACCGCGCGTTGGTCAAGCTCCACCACCCCGATGCCGGCGGCGATCACGCACATGCCGTGGCCATCAACCAGGCCATTACCATTATCCGGGAGTATGCACCTCAGGATGGCACGGATCGGAGGGCGTCATGAGTAAAACTACTCCCGTGGACGATGAGGTTTTTACGGCCCTGCACAGCCGTTGCCGCCTGGCCGACGACGGTGCGCCGGCCCTCCTTGATCACTTCGTCGGTTATCTCGACGGGCAGGAGCGAGAACCTATGGCGGCCGAGGCGTGCGCGCGGTTGGAGGTGGACCGCCCCGACCTCTACCGCGCGTTCTACCTCGTGCGTGGTCAGAAGCTCTCGTTACGGAAGGCCGGTCGTCACCTGGGCCTGACGCATCGCACCGTCGGGAAGCACGTTGACGCCGCCTTGACGATGCACCGTCGGGAAGCACGTTGACGCCGCCTTGACGATCGTGCGCGCCTACTGTGAGCAAAGCGCCTGAGACAAGTGCGCTCCATAGCGCACTGGCGACGTATCCCCATTGACTAGGTTGTGGTGAGGTATCCATTTTGCTATAATACAGGTAGAAAAGTCTACGCATTTTACGACGCCGCACTCCTTCAGGGGTGCGGCGTTTTTGTTTGCCCAAGGAGGCGGCATGAAAGAGTCCGCGACGATCACACGCGGCGGCCTGGCCCGACTCGCCCCCGTGCGCGACGTGAAATACAACCTACTACTGACCGAGGGTGAGCGGCGCGAGCTCGACCGACGCGCCGTTGAGCAGGGCTACTCGAGTGCGGCTGATTATATTCGCGCGCAGGCATTAGGCCAGACGCGGGGCGCGCCGCACACCGGCGCGGTCTAAAGGAGTTGCCCCGATGAATAAGTTTTCTCGACGTGACGTGCAGGCGCTGGAGCGCGAGGTCATCGCGCTAAAGGCTGAGAATGCCCTCTTACACGCGGATAATGCCAATTTACGGGCCAAGAGCGAAAAGCTCCTGGCGGGCGTTCAACGCATGATGGATGAGCTCGGCAAGACAACCATGGAGCATTGTACCGAAGAGGGGATCGTGCGCCGTGGCCCGTTTTGGGATGTCCTTGCTATTGATGGGTTAGAGACCTGGTGCGTCGGGAATGACAGCGGAGGGCCGACTCGTGTCCAATAACGCGCAGTCCAATGTCACCGTCACCTTTATGGGTGTCTCTCAAAACCTCGATCAGGCCCTAAAGAGCATCCATGCAGGACTGGCAGGCACAGGCACGGAAGCGACGGCCGCAGGCGAGAAGCTCACCAAGATGTCCGAGAGCGAGGCCCGCGCCGGCAAAGAGGCGCGCAACATGGGCGAGGCCGTGCGGGTCGCCGCGGACACTGTTGGTTTGCTCGGGGTCGAAAGTGGCGAAAGCTACATAAGACTGCAATCGCTCCGGCATGGAGTGACTGACTTCACCGCGTCCATGGGTGGGCTCAAGGCTGGCCTCATCGGCGGAATAGGGTTAGGCGCGGCTTTCGGCGGCCTGTCCTTTCTCCGTTCGGCGGTCGAGGACAGCATCGCGGGTGAGCAAGCGACCAATCAGCTCCGCGCCGCCTTGGTGAAGGTTCCTGGCGCTTTTAAGGACGTGAACGATAGCATCGACAAAGGCGCGACGACCTGGGCACGTTATGGAATAGCCGTTGGAACGCTGCGCGCCGCCGTGGCGCAGGGCGTTGGCGCGGGTATCAAGCCCGAGACCATCATCGGCCAACCGGGCAAGATCGCCGACCTGGCGAAAGCGTTAGGCGAGGATGTGCCTACGGCGCTCGGCGAGATCGAGCGCGGTGGGCGTGGCGCGCAACGCGTCATTGGGCGACTCAATCTGTCCCTGGTGGAACAGCGGCGCACGATGCAAGAGCTAGCCAACCCGAACATGTCGGCCAATGACCGCACGCAGTTCCTCTTGAACCGTGTCCAGCAAACGGCGTTCGCGGGCCAGGGCACGGCGGCGACGCAGGGCGCGGAAGGCAAGATTAAGGCGTTGGACGCCAGCCTGGCCGACCTGAAAGAGACCGTAGGCACCAATCTGCTGCCCGTTTTGACGGATATGGTCAGTTCGTTCACGGGCATGATCCAGGGCGCGAATCAGATGCTGTCGGCCGTGGGTGGTCTCTCGACGTTTCTGCAAGCGACGTGGAAGCCCGCTTTGATTGGTATCGCCACGATCTTCCTTGGCTTGAAGATCAGCCATAGCGCCTTGGGCGACTTCATCCGTAGCCGGCTGCTGGGCGATGTGTCATCGGCCTCTGGCGCGTTCGCGGAGGAGGCGGTCGAGGCAACGAAGGCCAGTGACGCTATCGGGTCTATCCCGCCTGTCGTCACGACGTTGGCAAAGTTCATCGCAGTTGATGCCAGCACGGCCAAAGATGCGTACCTGCTCAACTTGAGCCGCATCCCCGGCGCGGTCATTCCTGGGCACAACGTCACCGCGCAGCCGATCACGGTGGCAAAGTTTGAGGCGACTCAGGCCGAGACCGATCTTGGAACGTACAACACTGAGCTAGCCAACATTCCGGCCAACGTCCCGACAACGGTCAAGGTTACGACGGGAGCCATTCCGACTATTAATGTGGCCGGTAACGTCACGAGTTGGAACGAAGCAGGCGCTCCACCCATCCAAACGACGGGGACAATTGTTGGCTGGACGGAGGCCGCCGCCGCGCCGGTCAACGTGACGGGCAACGTCACCTCTTTTACAGAGGGCGTGGCTGATCCGGTCAACGTCACGGGCAAGGTCACGACGTGGGCCGAAGCCGCGGCTGTCCCTGTTGACACGACCGGCCGCATCACAAGTTGGACCGAAGGCCCAGCTGATCCTGTCAATGTGGTCGGCAAAGTCACGGGATGGACGGAAGCAGCTGGCACACCCGTCAATGTGACGGGCAAGGTCACAGGCTGGACCGACGTGGCGGCCACATCCGTCAATACCACCGGCAAGATTACCGGGTGGACGGAAGCGGCGGCCACGTCGGTCAGCACCAAGGGCAAGATCACGTCATGGTCTGAGCCTGCGGCGACATCCGTGAGCACAAGTGGCAAGGTCACATCCTGGGATGAGGGCCACATCCCACAGGTGTGGGCCACGGGCAAGGTTACGTCATGGAACGAAGGGACGATCCCGACCGTCAAAACAACGGGGACGGTGACAAGCCTTAACCTGGGCGCGGGCGCCAAGCTCAACGTCAGCGGCACGAACGCGACGGTGACGCCGACGCTTGATGCGAACTCATCGTCTGAGATGAAAACAATTCGCTCCACCCTGATGACCGAGGCCAACACGGGCGGCGCGATTCCCATTAAGGTCAGACCGGAATGGGTCTCTAACGCCGTCAGCGGTCTCAAGGCGGGGATCGCGGGCGGTGTGGGCATCACCATCGCGCAGGCTCTTTTTACGGGAGCGATTATTCAGTATAAGACGGGGCCTAAGACTGCTGACCCGTTCGCTAGCCCGCCGCCAGCAACAGGCGGGCACGGCTCAACCGCGACGACGGCCACGACAAGCGCGCCACTGCCGGTGAAGATCGTTGATCCTGGCGCGCTTGGTGGGGCGCTTGGGTTCCCCAGCGGGCACAAGGGACCGGAAGCACTCAATGTCAACGTCATCAAGATCCCTGGCGTGCATATCGCGGCGGATGCGAAGATCGCCGTCAACAACTTCCCGGCTAACCCCATCGCCGCCACATCACCGACGGGCAGCACGGTCACGTTGCCGTCTACCCTCACGGTACACGCGAAGCAGTCGGGTACATGGACCACCGGGCTTACCATCGATTCCGTTTTGCGGATGGGGCAAATGATTGGCGAGATAGCCATTGGTTCTATGATTGGCAATATGATTGGCGGCTTGCTTGGCAAAGGTTTGCCAACAGGCGGTATTACGGGGCTTTTGACCAGGTTTCTCCCTAAAGGCGGAAAGGGTGGCTCGGATGGGAATGGGCCAGATGTGACAGCGATCGCCGGGGAGGCTGATCAACTCATTGCGCAGGCAGCGCGCGACGCCAAGCTCGCCGCCGCTAAAGGCAAGCCCATCCCTGGCGCGACGACGGCGACGCGGCCCGGCCACATCACCTACAAAGGCACAGAGCACGTGACGTCCCTGCAAGACGTGTTCAACACAGGACTACAGGCCGTCAAGCTCGGCGGTCCCCTTGGTCTCTTGATCGGCGGGGCGTTTGCCTCTAAAGGACTTGTTAGTACGGCGACCGCTGGCCTAACGGGTGCGTTTGAAGGTGCATTTGCCTCGATCATCGCCATGATTACATTCCCGATCAAGGGCTTGCAAACGAGCAATAAGCCAGGGCAGAAAAGCGGGCCTGCCGTCGCCGCCGCTTTCGCAGGCGCTGGCCTTGACCTTGAAATCCTTGGGCTGGGCAAAGCCATCGTCGGCAAGTTCTCGGATGGCGTCAAGTCCGGCTGGACGGCGCTTACGCAGCGTATCTCTGCCCTGTTTAATGACCTTATCAACGCGGTCCTCGGGCCGATCAACAGCTTGCTCTCGCACATCCCCGGCACGCATCCTATCCCGTTGGCGGGTGCGCACACGTCGAGCAGTTCACCACACGGTGGGAGCAAGGGCACAGGCTTTAACCTGGCGTCGATCAATCCAGCCGTACTGCATCCACCCGCGCATGTCACGGCCCATCATGCGCCGGTTGTCCATCATCACGCCACGACGCACCACACACAGACACACCAGACGACGCAGCACATCACCGTCAATATCAATGAGGCCAGGACACCGCGTGAGACCGGCGACGCCGTGCTCAAAGCCTTATCAGCGGCGGCCCAACGGAAGGCGAAGCATGGACGATAGCGCCCTCATGCGACGCGCGGCCCTCGTGCTGGCGACGGCTGTCCTCCTGATCGCCGCCTATGGCTCAGGGCTCACGCCGGGATGGCAGGTACGCCTAGACCCGCATGCGCGCGTCGTCGAGCGGGTCGCGCTTACTGTAAAGGAACCCTATTATGGCCCTACCCATGCACTGTCCCGTTTGCACCCACAGCCAGCGTGCCGTCATTGACGTGGCGCTCACGGCGGGTGAGGCTCCACGCGACCTGGGCGGTCAGTACGGCTTGCCGACGGCGGCGATAGCGCGTCACAAGCGCGTCTGCCTGGGGTTGGGCCTGGGGCGTCCACCGACGAGGAGCACCCGCCCGCGTGGGAAGAGGAGCGCCTAAATGCCCCGATCCTGTACCGTCTGTGAGCACCCCCAGCGCACCGCGATTGATAAGGCGATTGTGGGCGGTGAAGCGAATCGAATCATTGCGAAACGATGCGCTATATCGGTGGCCGCGCTGCAGCGCCATCGGGCGAACCACCTCCCCGAGGTGCTCGCCGAAGCGAAACAGCGGCGGGCTGAATCGCATCAATCGCATGTCGTCGCGGTGGGCGTCGCGGTACAGGAGCACGCGGCCGCCGAGGAGGCGCATGCCCTCGATGTCATGGATGAGTTGCAGCGTTGCTTCCAGCGCGTCAACCTACTCTTCGACGCCTGCGACCGCTGGCTCAGGGACGCCGATGATCCGACGCGCTACGACATCGGGCCGCGCGCCGGAGACATCCTGGTGACGTATGAGCAACCCGGCGGCGACGGCAAGCCTATCAGGCGCAAGGAAGCGCTCGACCGCCTCCTGGCGCGCGTAGAGGCCGCAGGCGAGGGCGTGGCTATTGAGCGCTGGGATAGCAAGTACGCCGACCCGCGCGAGTTGGTCTTAAAGACGGCGCAGCAGCTCACTGGACAAACGCAACTCCTGGCGAAGCTCTTGGGCCAGCTTGACGAACGGCCGCAGGTGAACGTCCTGATGGCCCCTGAGTGGCTCCAGGTGCGCGCCGCGCTCTTGACGGCGCTTGCGCCCTATGCCGAGGCACGGCAAGCCGTGGCGGCGGCGCTGGTGTCGATTGAGGCCGGTCCTGTGACGGGGGTGGCCTGATGGCGTTCGCCCCTATGCCGACAACGCCGACGCGCACGAAGGCGGCGATCGCGGCCGACCTGGCGCGTGCGCTCGATCCCGTGCTCCTCGCCGAGCAGGCCGGTATCATGCCCGATCCGTGGCAAGCATCCGTTCTGCGTTCGGCGTCGGCGCGCTTGCTCCTCAACTGTAGCCGCCAATCGGGCAAGAGCACTATAACCAGCGTCCTGGCTGTGCATACGGCCCTGTACGCGGCCGGGAGCCTCGTGCTGCTGCTCTCACCGTCGCTGCGGCAGAGTGGCGAGCTCTTCAAGAAGTGCCTGGCGACCTATAAGGACCTCGGGCGCCCGGTGTCACCCGAGAGTGAAACGGCGCTGACGCTCACCCTTGAGAACGGCAGTCGCATCGTCAGCCTACCGGGCTCGAAGGACGGCAACATTCGCGGCTACAGCGGCGTGGATCTACTCGTGATCGACGAGGCGGCGTGGGTGGCGGACAGCCTGTACATGAGCGTGAGGCCCATGCTCGCGGTGAGTGGTGGCCGGCTGATGGCGCTCTCGACGCCACACGGCACGCGCAGCTGGTTTTACGAGGCGTGGCGCGGGATCGAGAAGTGGGAGCGCTACGAGGTGCCGGCGACAATGTGCCCGCGCATCTCGGAAGAGTTCCTGGCCGAGGAAAAGCGCAACATGGGTGAGTGGTGGTACGCGCAAGAGTACGGCTGCGTGTTCAGTGAAGCGGAGACACAGGCATTCCGGCGTGAAGATATCGACAATGCGTTCAGGGAAGAGGTGCAAACATGGGGCCTGTGACAGTGGGTGTAGACATCGGACAGAAGCGTGATCCCACCGCGCTCGCCGTCGCCGAGGTGGCGCACCGTCAGGGCGAGGACTATCACATCATTCGACGCCTGGAGCGCTTACCGTTGGGAACGACCTATCCTCAGGTGGCCGTGCGCCTAAAGAGCGTGGTGGCGGGCGTGCGGACGCGCATGGCGTGGGATGAGGCCGAGCGTCAGGCCGACCCGTCGTGGCAGCGGCCACCGTCGGATGACGCGTCGCTGGCCGTCTACGTGGACGCGACGGGCGTGGGCCAGCCCGCCGTGGATCTGCTCGCGGTGGGCGACGTCCTGATCCACGCTGTGTACTTCACCTATGGGGACAAGCGGATTGTAAACGGAATGCAGATGTCCCTCGGCAAGGCGTGGCTGGTCAGCCACCTGCAGGCGCTCTTGCAGACGGGGCGCATCTTACTGCCGAAAACGACTGAGGCTGAGATTTTGGCGACGGAGCTACAGGACTACGAGATCACGGTTGACCAGGACGCGAACGACAAGTATGGCGCGTTCAAGGTCGGGACCCATGACGACCTCGTGACGGCGCTCGGGTTGGCAGTCCAGCCCCAACCCGGCCGGCTAATGCTGATGGACCCGGAGATCGCCGACCTTATTCAGAATGGCTGGCGGCATGATATGGGCGCGTAAGAGCGTCAGGAAAAGGGAAGGGGTAGGTGGGCACTATGGGACCTGTGATTATCGGCGCGGACATCGGCCAGAAACACGACCCAACGGCGATAGCCGTCGCTGAGGTGGAGTGGCGGCCCCTCGACGGGCGGCCGATCGATCACTACATCATCCGTCATCTGGAGCGCCTGGCGCTGGGCACGCCGTACCCGGCCGTCGCCGAGCGGTTGACGGCGGTCGTGGCCAACGTGCGCGGCGTCGCACAGGGCACAGCCGGTAGCGCCGGCGGCAGTAATTTCTCCATGAGCCTCTACGTAGATGCCACCGGCGTCGGGCAGCCCGTCGTGGATTTGCTCGCCCACGTCGGCACACGCGTCGTGCCCGTGTACTTCACGCATGGAGATCGCCGTCTGGAACAGGAGGGACCGCTGCGCTACATCTCACTGGGCAAAGCGTGGCTGGTGAGCCGCTTACAGGCCCTGCTCCAAACGGGGCGCATCTTGTTGCCCAACACGAGCGACGCCGCGGCGTTGGCCAAGGAACTCATGGATTATGAGATCAAGGTCGATCAAGACGCCAACGATAAGTATGGAGCCTTCAAAGTGGGCACGCATGACGACCTCGTAACCGCCCTGGGTCTCGCGGTGCAGGCCATTCCGCGCATTGGTGGCCCAGCCATTGAGGACAGGTCGTGGGCGCGGGCCGTGGATGTGCGGCCGCTCGAGGTCCGGGGGCTACCTCGGATGCCACAAGGCTTCGATTTCTAGCAGGGGAGGGCCGGGAGCTATGGGACCAATCACGATCGGGGTAGATATCGGTCAGAAGGCTGACCCGACGGCGGTGGCCGTTGATGAGATGCAGTGGCGCACCGAAGGCGGGAAGCGCGTTGATTACCATATCATCCGGCATCTGGAGCGTCTACCGTTAGGGACGAAGTACCCCGTGGTCGCCCAGCGCCTGGCCGCGATCCACGCCGGCGTGCGTCAGATGTCTCTACAGGCGCGGACTCAGGCGGCGGCGACGGTTTACGATCCAGCGATCACGGCGTACCGGCGCGTGGTCGGCCAACAAACGGTGCCACCGATCAGGATCTACGTGGACGCGACCGGTGTGGGGCAGCCGGTAGTGGACCTGCTCACGCAGACGGGCATGCGGCTGTGTCCGTGCTACTTCACGTATGGTGATCGGCGCATCGCGCAGCACGATGGCACGGTGACGATCGGCAAGGCATGGCTGGTGAGCAGGCTGCAAGCGCTCTTACAGAGCGGACGTATCTTGCTGCCCAAGACCGAGGAATCGGCCGCGCTGGCAAAGGAGTTGCTTGACTACGAAATCAAGGTCGACCAGGAGGCCAACGATAAATACGGCGCGTTCCGCGTTGGCGCGCACGATGATTTAGTAACGGCGTTGGGCCTGGCCGTGCAGGACGTCGCGCGCGTCCCCGGAAGTCCCGTTGCCGGTGGAACGCGCACGGTCTTCCGTCCGGCGCCACTGCCGCGGCATTTCAATGCCTTACCACCTCGTTAGGGATGACAGTTCGGCAGCAAGGGGCTATATCAAGCGACGCTTGATGTGGAACGTCTACCCACGAAGACGACAATATCACGATGATATCAGTAGGTATATACTCTATGGCATGGAAGACATTGCTCCGATCACGCATAACTTTCCCTTGCGGCTGCCGCGCGAGGTGTACGCCGCCGTTAAGGTGAAAGCCGAACAGGAACAGCGGTCCGTGAATGCACAAATCGTGTGGTTGTTGCGCCGGTCGCTGATAGATGGCGAACGCGACCAAGCGAGACCCGACCGGGCTGCTGAGATGGCCAATTAGCAAAACCTTATTGCTCGTGCCTAAGTCATTAAGTTGTGGATCTAGTAAGGCTTTACCTTGATGAATGCGAGTACGCCCAACAACTCCGTAACCCTTGGCCTTAGCGGCATTGTACCTGCGCGACTCTATGCTCATGCCATACAACACTTTAACGGGCTAGTTGGTGCGCTGACAACTGAAGTCGTCAGGAAGAATGCGTTCGAGTGGTTCGTTGATGATGATAATCGAGGTAGCACCACCACGACTCTCTTGGCAGAACCAAAGGACCAGGAGGATGTCGAGCATATCGAACATGTGGTGAGCGCCTATGCAACGGTTGGGCGGTCGTTAGAGTATCGCGAACGGATTCCTTACTCCTCCAAAGTAACCAAAGAGGCAGAGGAAATCGCGTCGATATTAAATGGCCGCATTGTCGCTGTGCGTTTTGAGACAGCGGAAGCAGATTCGACGATTGTCAGTGCGACGACTGATAAACCTACCGTAAGGGCATACCACAACGCTTATGGGGCTGTTGAGGGGCGAGTGCAGACATTAACAAGTCGTAGGGGGTGGCGCTTCACATTATACGACTCCCTCTACGATCGTGGTGTCACATGTTATCTCACTCCTGAACAAGAGGATATGATGCGTGGGGTATGGGGACATCGCACCCTTGTGGAAGGATGGATTAGCCGCGATGTCATATCTGGCCATCCCATCAATATCCGACGTATCAGGCATATTGAAGTCCTCGATGATGTGGTTCCAGGAAGCTACAAACTCGCGCGGGGCGCGCTTCGCGACGGGATGAGTCACGAAGAAGTCTCAGCACTTATTCAGCGGGTGAACAATGCCTGGTAAAGCCAAAATCATCTACTGGGATTCAAATGTTTTCATCCACTACATTGAGGAAACGGCGGCTTATATTCACGTTTTAGACGAACTGTTGCGGCAGGCGGAAAAGGGGGATGTAGAGATTGTTACATCAATCTTGTCGATAGCAGAAGTTGCGTTCCATACGGAAGAGAGGAACAAAACTCGTCTCAACCCATTGGTTGAGACGAAGATCGAAGCCTTATGGGCAGATCGTTCAGCTGTTAACCTCGTCGAGTTCAATCAGCTAATTGCGCGTGAGGCACGCGACCTCATCCGAATATCGGTTGGTAATGGATGGACGGGGTTGAAAGGGGCTGATGCTGTTCATCTAGCCTCTGCACGTAGGTTAGAAGTACAAGAGATACATACATGCGAACGCCATAATAAATGGTCAAGATACGCCCCGTACCTTAACTGTTCAATCACCGAGCCCCGGATTGACCAACTACTACTACCCCTTCCTTAACCGCTCTCTTCTACAATCCCCTAACCGCTGCCCATTCGGCCAAGCCTCACGACTAACATCTCAGGCGCGTATCTATAGCGAGAAACCGGACTATGGTGAAGCTATAAAAGCTACCATAGGCCCCTCCTTACGGACGTGAGTGCGCGGCAACAGCACAGGCCGGTCGTGAGCGTCCCCCGCCGTCGCGCGCGACCGTGTATGCTGGGTCGTTGACCCGCATGCGGCGCGCTGAGGAGCCGCCTGCGCCCCTGTCGTGTCCCCTAGCCAGTGGTTCCCGTCGAGCGCGTGCGCGCCGCAGCGGGCGTGTGGTGGCGCAGGGTGCGGCACTGCGACCGTTGCCCTCTTCCGCTGCCGCCCCTCTTTCTTCAAGTAGCTCGTCCCCGACCGTCGCGCGGGACCGTGTATGCTAACCGCTCATCCCGCCGGTCGCACCGTAACCCGGCGCTTGCCGCCTGCGCGTCTGCTCCATGCTCATGGCCTGTTTACCGTACAAGGTAGATGCATCGACTCCATCATCTCTTGCGGTACTATGACAACACGGCCACACGATGACTAGGGAGAGAAACGCATGAGCAACAATGACGTGGACGTGTCAAAAGTAGGCGGGATGAACGAGGGGACGCGTGTGACGCACAGTGCGCCGAGGACACGCGACGCTCACGCGGAATATGTTAGAGAGACGCAACAACTAATCGCGGAGCAGACCGTCACTCTCTTTGACACCCTACAGCGGGCTGTGGCAACGGTTACGGAGGGGCAGCCTGTTGAGGTGCAGCGTGACGATCACGCCCTGATCGTGCGGAACGCCGCGACGACCCTTACGTTCGTGGTCGAGGCCATCACCGACGTATCGGAGCGGGATGGCCCGGCCCAAACCTTCGTGGCAAGCCAAGCGCGCTGCCTCGTGCACGCGGGGGATACCCCGCTCGACGAGTGGGTGCTGCATCGGATCGAAGCCGGGTCGTCGGTACCACCCTATACCTGGGTGCATATGCCAAGCGAGGCGCCCGTCACGGAGGAGGAGATCATCACGCTGTTGCGCGGATAGGCGACGCTCCTGAGCAGCGGTCCGGCCGTCCGCCATGAGGCGTGGGGAGAAGGCTCAGGGAGCACGCCTGAACTGCGTTGGTGTACTATGCGGGTAGATGACGCAATCAGCGCTAGGAAGGCGGGACACATGATTGATGTTGATATCGACCCACCCAAGACTAACACCGAAACCGACGACGACGCGGGGGACGACGAAGCCGTTGATGACGGGGGAGACCTCGGGGCCGCCGACTCTCCTCCTGGTGACGAGAACGCAAGCGACGATCCGCAAGGGATCGTCGGCGAGGAGGCGTAACCCGACAGATGGACGATGGAGGTGACACGCAGGACCAATGGTAGACGGTGACTACATCACGCTGGTCGAGGCCAGCAAACTGGCGGGCTTGCAGAGTTCCGATTCCTTGCATGCGGCGGCGCGAACTGGCCGTCTCAAGACAGTGACGATGGCGGCGGGACCACGGACGGTGCGCCGGACGACGCGGCCGTGGCTCCAGGAGTACCAGGACGGCCAGCGGCGTGAGACATAGCGTAGGGTCACATCCCAGAGGTCACGTCCGTGGATTGAGCGTGTAGACAGCCCCGTGACCAATCCCAAATT
>JAABVA010001986.1_pt1 | contig 20938 bp, 25 predicted proteins | sample 5560331 | NCBI WGS metagenome assembly JAABVA01 (sample SAMN12812661, study PRJNA571458) | rock metagenome | isolation source: Antarctica rocks | place: Antarctica: Victoria Land, Mt New Zealand sud | collected 2016-01-07
GGTCGTGGTTGGGCTGGATGGCGGCTACGTCCGCAGTCGGCACCGGCAGGAGGAGCGGCACTTCGAGGTGGTCGCGGGCAAGGTCATCCATGCCGGCGGCGGCCAGCACCGCTTCGTCTTCGTCCGCAACGGTCAAGCGATCGCGTCCGAGGCGTTCCGGCAGACGCTCGCCGCGACGGGCGTAAACGCGGACACACCCGCGACTGTGCTGTGCGACGGCGATGCGGGACTGTGGCGGCTGCAGCGTGAGGCGCTGCCCGATGCCACGATCGTGCTCGACTGGTGGCACGCCGCGGTGCGCTTCGAGCACGCGCTGCAGGCGGCGCGTGGTCTCGGCGCAGGCACGGCCGACACGCACCTCGCCAGCGAGGCGGTTCGCGGCCTGGAGCGAGCGAAGTGGCGCTTGTGGCACGGGCGCTGGCCAGGGTGCCGACGCAAGCTCGCGGCCCTGTGCCGCTGGACGGAGCGCAAGCGCCTTCGAGACGTGACCGGCATCGGCCGTCTCCAGCAACACGCAAGCGAGCTGCTGGGCTATCTCGAACGCAACGAGGACGCCCTGGTGCACTACGCTGCCCGGCGTCGGCGTGGTGAGCCGATCTCGACCGCGTTCGTGGAGAGCGCGGTCAACGAGATCGTGGCCAAGCGCATGAACAAGAAGCAGCAGATGCGTTGGAGCAGGGCGACCGTGCAGTCCTTCCTCGACGTGCGCACGGCCGTGCTGAACGACACGCTCGAAGACGCCTTCCGCCATCGCCACCCCGGCTTCCGGCCCGCAAACGATGACCACAGGGCAACGACAGCCGCGGCGTGATCACCCCCCAAGATTTTGAATGCTCTCTACGGCCGTCGCAAATCCGGGCGACCGCTGGGGACGGCACCCTCATGGTCCCGGGTGCGATGGAGTTGCGCACCCACTACGGCGAACTGGCGATGCCGGTGTTCATCATGGCAGGGGACGGCGACCTGGTCGTCGGCGACCGTCAGGCAGAGCGGCTGCATGCCGCCATCCCGGGCAGCACGCTACGCCTCGTCGAGGGTGTCGGGCACATGATCCATCACGTTGTGACCGAGCAGGTCGTCGACGCCATCGAGGAAGTAGCCAGAAAAGCCGGCGACGAGGCTCCAACCGATGGAGGTCCTAAGCCTAGCCCAGCGACAGGACACGTGCCCCGAAACGCTTGAGAGCACGACGTCAAATCGGGCGGAGATACCTGGCCACATTGGCCACTACCGCTATAACGCCTGTCCCAGCCCGGCAATGCAACCGAGGCAAATGGGCAAAATCCCTGAAATGGGCCAGGCTGCCAGGATACCGAAGTCCGATCGACGTCAGTTGGCCATATACCTCGCAGTGGCGTCGGGCCGAGCAGAACCCGCGCGATGCCGGCGGCCTCGCGATCTACAAAGAACCTGCCGACCTGCTGGCACAGAATGATCGCTCGCCGCTCGCCGGAGACGGGCCGGCTCAGCCCGACTTACCAAGGAGATCGAGCGCGCGCCGATAAAGGCCGTCATCGACCTGACACCCTATCCGGCCTGCTCAGGCGACGTGAAGGGATAGATTTCGGAGTTTGCTCCTCCAGAGCCGCCATTCAGGACATCCCATTGCCTATTCCCGCTGAGTCCTGGATCTATCCTGAAAAGGCGGGCCTGCACCCTATCTGGATACCGCTCGAAGGGTCGCAGGGTCCGGCACCACCTGGTCCAAGATCCGCGCCGAAGACACCACGCCCGGCACGCCAGCTCCTGGATGCGTCCCCGCGCCCACGAGGAACAGCCGCTCGATCTCCTCGCTAATGTTATGCGGGCGGAACCAGGCGCTCTGGAACAATTGCGGCTCCAGTGAGAACGCCGCCCCGTTCACCGACAGAAACCGGTCGCGGAAGTCTTGCGGCGTCAGCAGGCGTGACGTGACGATGCAATCGCCCAGCCCCAGCAGGACCGTCTCTTCCAGCCGCTGCTGTATCCTCAGCCGGTAAGGCTCGGCCTCGGCGGCCCAATCCGTGCCGCTGACGAGGTTCGGCACTGGCGCCAGCACATAGAACGCATCGCAGCCGGGCGGCGCCAGCGACGGGTCGTTGGCGGTGGGCCGGTGCAGATACAGGCTGAAATCCTGCGTCAGCAGCTTGCGCTTGAAGATGTCGGTGAGCAGGCCCTCGTAGCGCGGCCCCAGCACCATGGTGTGATGGTAAACGTCCTCGAACCGCTTGCTGGTGCCGAAGTACCAGACGACCAGGCTCATCGAGTAGCGTGCGCGCTTCAGCTTGCGGTCGGTCCAGCGGCGCCGCTTGTGCTCCGACAGCAGCTTCGAATAGGTCCAGCCGACATCGGCGTTGGAGACCACGATGTCGGCGGCGATGCGCTCCCCGCCCACCAGCCGCAGCCCGGCCGCGCGGCCACGCTCCACGACGATCTGCTCCACCTCGGCGTTCATGCGCAGCGTGCCGCCCTGCCCCTCGATCAGGCCGCAGAGGCCCTTCACGATGGCGCCGGTGCCGCCCATGGCGAAATGCACGCCGTGCAGGCGCTCCAGGTGGCCGACCAGGCAGTAATAGGCCGTCGTGGTGAACGGGTTGCCGCCGATCAGCAGGGGATGGAAGCTGAACGCAATCCGCAGCTTCTCGTTGCGGAAGTACTGCGAAACCTTGGCGTAAACGGTGCGGTGGCCGCCGAGCCGCAGCATGTCCGGGGCCGAACGCAGCAAGGTCGCAACGCGGTGGAACGGCTGGTCGGCGAGCTGATGGAAGGCGACCTCGTAAATCCGCTCGCTTTCGAGGATGAAGCGCTCGAAGCCGGGCACGTCGTCAGGCTCGATCCGGGCCAGGGGCTACGCACGAGAAGCTCTGGGTTGAACCAGACCGTTTGCTATTAACTAGCAAGCAATCATCTACGCTTCGCACGTACGCGTTTTCTCAACCACGATAATCATGCCAGACCAGGCTGAGCTACCTGGGCGATCTCATGCGTGAGCCCTGCGATCCGGGCGACCTCGGCGCGCATCGCCTCGAAATCGGCCGTGGCCCTGAACACCGTGCCGTCGTCGAAGCGGATGTCATAGAACGGGTCTATCCGGCGCAGCTCGACATCGTCGGCCATCCGGCGCCCGCATAGCGTCCACAGCTCTTCCAGCAGGTAGGGCGCCGTGATGATGGTCGGGCCGGCGTCGAAGGTGAAGCCGTCCTGCCGATAGACGTAGGCCCGGCCGCCGGGCGCGTCGAGCTTCTCGACTACGGTCACGCGGTAGCCGCGCGCCCCGAGCCTGACGGCGGCGGCCAGTCCGCCGAAACCCGATCCGATGACCACGGCATGGGGACGGATTTCTGCACCTATGTCCGGCATCTGGCAGTCCCCATCCCTGAGCAGACAGAATAGAAGCACCCGGGCCATCCCGCGACAATAGCATTTGCGGCCATGAAACCGCGGCGACCGCCTGGATCGGAACGCCCGATTGAATGTTAATCAGCTCCCGCTTTGACCGCTTCAGTCACTGTGAGGAGTGCAGCGGCGCGGCGTTCCAGGGGTAGCGAGGGCTGTGCCGGGTTCCCCGGAATGCCGCGCCGCAAGCGCGGCTCGCGATGACGGAAGTCAGAGCGGATGGCGGTTGGCGCAGGTCGGCACTGCCTCGCCCGAATAAGCACGAGGTTGCAGTGCCGCCGCTCCTGGTGCGTGCGGCACGCCAGCACCCGGACTGGCCACGCCCAGGCACGGCGGGTCCTCGTACCAACCGACATCCAGGGTCGCCACCTCGCCGAAGGTGGTGCGCCTGGCGATAGACAATGCGATGATGCGCCACGAGGTTATCGTCATCGTCAGAAAGGGTACCGGGTCGCGCCACTCCCACGTCACGTCCTTTGTCGTCGCCAGGCGGCGCAGCCGGTTCAGGGCGCCATCCCGCCGGAACACCGCCATCTGCGTTTCGGTCAGGCACGAATAGAACTGCTGCAACTGCTCTTCTGGTCGGACGCGCACCTGTGCGCCGCCAGGCCCGCCGTAGCGCACAGGGTCCAGGATCGCCCCGGCGACATCCTCCGGCTCCCAGAAATGCACGCCGCTGGTCGCCCGCGGGTTGCACTCGATGCCATGCACCTCCCCGGAGTCTGCCACGATGAAATCAAAGGAGATGAAGCCGCTCCACCCCGCCGCCGCCACGAACCTGGTGATCCAGCCGGTGATCGCCGCGTGGGCGGTGACGCGCTCGAACGCGACGGCGACCGTGCCCGACATGACGGTGCCGCGGTAGATGACCGTCGCGACCGCCCTGCCGTCCTGGGCGATGGTGCAACTGCTGTGGACGCGGCCGGGGATGAAGGCCTGGACGATGGCCGGATCGGCCGGGTTGTCCGACGGCAGGGGGTCGCCGCGCCGCAGAAAGCGCACGCCGCGGCCCGAGCAGGAGAACACCGGCTTGACGACCACGTCCCGCTCCGCCGCCAGCGCGCGTGCGCCTGTCGAGCCGAGCCTGTGCGTCTGCGGCACCGGCACGCCGCACGCCTCGCCCTGCCGGATGAACCCGGCTTTGTCATGCAGCGCCAGCACCTGGTCCGGCGGCATGGTGAACAGCCGTGCCCGGCCCATGAGGCGGTCGCGCAGGAAGGCGACGTGCATCGTCTCCTCCGACACCGGCACGACGAGGTCAACGTCCTCATCGGCTATGATCGCATCGAGGGCGGCAAGGTAGGCGGCCTTGCCCTGGCTCGGCGGCGGCACGCGGTAGCTGCGCGCGACGTGGCGGGATGCGCCGGCCAAGTGCCACGGGAATGGCTCTGCCACCAGCACCCGGCAGCCTGCGCGCGAGAAGCCGCGGGCGAGGTCGAGCGACTTGGGGAGGCGGCCGAGGGTGAGGAGAACCGTGGTCATCCCTGCCGTCCCGATCCAGCGTTCAAGCGGGCGTCCAAGCGGCCATCCAAGCCGGTGTTCCAGCCGGGTGCGCCGGTGACGCGGCACATGACCTGCTGGGTCGGCCGGGTCGTCAACCGTGCTGCCGGGCGCACGCGCTCCGGATGGTCCACATGGAAGTCGAACACCCGGAAAAGCTGCGCGATCAGCAGCACCGCCTCGGCGGTCGCAAACGCCGCGCCCGCGCACGCCCGCGGCCCCAGGCCGAATGGGATGAAGGCGCCCGGCGTCATCTCATGCTCGCGCTCCGGCAGGAAGCGGTCGGGGTCGAACACCGCGGGATCTCGCCAGTAAAGCTCATGCCGGTGCAGCACCCAGGGCGCGACCATGACGAGCGCCCCGCGCTTGACCCGGCGGGGGCCGAGCCGGGTGGCCGCTGTCGCCACGCGCGGCAGGAAGGTGATCGGCGGATACAGGCGCAATGTCTCGCGGAAAATGTTCCGCACCGTGGGCAGGTGCCTGGTGTGCTCGAACCCGATCGGCCCGTCGCCGGCCACCTCCGCCACCTCGCGCCGCAGCCGGGCGACCAGGTGCGGCTGCGCGGCGAGGATGTAGAACACCCAGGTCAGCGCGCTGGCGCTCGTCTCGTGCCCGGCCAGGAACAGCACGCCAAGCTGGTCAATCAACTCCTCCCGCGTGAAGGCCAGGTTGTCGGCGTCGTCGCGGGCCGCGGCCACGGCGGAAGCGATGTCGTCGAACCGCGCCCCGCCGGCGCCGAGATGCGTGTCCAGCAGCTCGCCCAGGTGCCGCCGGATCACGGTGCAGGCATCCAGCACCGCCTGGCGTTGCGGCACCAGCGTCCAGGCGCGATCCATGATAAGCCGCCGTATCTCCACCTGCGCCACGCTGCGCTCAAATATGGTGAAGGCGGCGAACACCTCGTGCGCCGCCCGGGTTTCCAGCCCCGTCGAGAACACGGTGCGGCAGATGATATCGGCCGTGAGATGGCTCATCGCGAGGTCGAGCGAAAAGGCCGCGCCGTCCCGCACTCGTGCCTCCAACTCCTGTTCGCACGCATCCGCGCCGGCCTGCATGGCGGGGTAGGCGCGGTTGACGCGCATCATGGACAGCGCCGGGTCGATCATGCGGCGCTGGCGCTGCCAGGTCGCGCCGCTGGACACGAAAATCGAGTCGCCGATCAGCGGCGCCAGGGCGTTCACCATCAGGTCGCTCTTGGGAAAGATGCCCTCCGGGTCCGCCAGGACGTGCCGCACCAGGTCCGGCTGGTTCACGATCAGGATCTGCCGGCGGGAGTAGCCGAGCGGGCCGACCGGCACGCGGTAGGCGGCGGTCGGCAGCAGGCTGAGCAGGTCGCCGTCGCCGTGCAGCGCCGCCCGCATCAGGGCGGTCACGGCCGACAGCGTGCCGGGCCTCGGTGGGGTGTAGGGGCCGTGCTGCGGCTCGGGCCGGCCTGGGATGACGTTCATGCGCTGGCTGCTTCGTGCTGGCTTTTACAGGCGCTTGACGGGCTGCCCTGGCGGCAAGCGAGCAACTTTACACCCGGACGTGTCAAGTGGCATTGTCATGCAAAGAGCGGTCGATCTGGGCCGGAACAGGGGAGGCGCATCGGTGGAGCTGCTCGTGTTCCAGGGCTTGATCGCGGCCCATGTCATCGCCGGCAGCGTGGGCGCCGTGTCGTTCTGGGTGCCGGTGATCGGCCGCAAGGGCGGCACGCAGCACAAGCGCTGGGGCCGGGTGTTCACGTTCGCCGTGCTCGTGACCGGCAGCCTGGCCATCGGCCTGGGCCTGTTCACGCTGGCCGACCCGATTGGCACGCACCCGCATTTGGCGGACCGCTTCGACGCCCCGTTCATCCGCGGCATCTTCGGCTGGATGATGCTCCATGTCGGCATCCTGACCGTCAACCTCGCCTGGTACGGCTGGCTGTGCGTGCGGAACCGCGGCGACATCGCCGCCAGCCGCACCGTGCTGAACCTGGGGCTGCAATACGCCGTCATCGCAGCCGCGCTGAATTGCGCCTGGCAGGGTTGGCAGATCGGCCAGCCGCTGATGATGGCCATCGCAGTCGTGGGCGTCGTCACCGGCGGCACCAACCTGGCCTTCCTCCATGCCCGGCGGCACAAGCCGATGGACTGGCTGAAGGAGCACATCAAGGCCCTCGTCGGCGCCGGCATCTCCGTCTATACCGCGTTCATGGCGTTTGGCTCGGTGCGGGCGTTCCCCGCCCTGGCGCTGCATCCGGCGATGTGGGCGATCCCGCTGGTCACGGGGCTGGCCATCCTCCTGTATCACCGCCGCGTGGTGGACCTGCGGCAGCGTGCCCATGCTCCGGCGCGGCAGGCCGCCGCGGCGCTCCTCGATTGAGCAGGCGCATGGGCACGCGGGCGGCGCGTCGTGGTCGTGGGCGCCGGCATGGGCGGCCTCGCCGCCGCCGCCGACCTGGCACGGCAGGGCGCCGCGGTCACGGTCTGCGAGCGTGCCGCCACGCCCGGCGGCAAGATGCGCCGCGTGCAGGCGGGCGCCGCCGCCGTGGACGCCGGCCCCACCGTCTTCACCATGCGCCACATCTTTGAGGACCTGTTCGCCGACGCGGGGGAGCAGCTTTCCAGCCACCTCGACCTGGTGCCCGCCGGGCTGCTGGCCCGGCACGCCTGGCGGGCCGGCGGGCGGCTGGACCTGTTCGCCGACACCGCCCGGTCGGCGGACGCAATCGGCGAGTTCGCAGGTGCGGCCGAGGCGCGCGCCTACCTCGATTTCTGCGCCCGCAGCGCCGACGTCTACCGCACGCTGGCCGGGCCGTTCATCGCCGGCCAGCGCCCCTCGCCGTTGGACCTGGTGCGCCGCCTCGGCGTGCGGGGGCTGCCGGCGCTGTGGCGGACCGCGCCGCTGCGGACCCTGTGGGGGGCGCTGGGCGACCACTTCCGAGACCCCAGGCTGCGCCAGTTGTTCGGCCGTTACGCCACCTATGTCGGCGCCTCGTCGTGGCAGGCGCCGGCGACGCTCATGCTCATCGCCCATGTCGAGCATGACGGCGTGTGGCTGGTGCGCGGCGGCATCCACCGGGTCGTGCAGGCGATGCGCGCGCTCGCGGAGCGCCAGGGCGCGCAGTTCCGCTTCGGGGCCGAGGTGCGCGAGGTGATCGTCGTGGGCGGACGCGCCGCAGGCGTGGCGCTGGCCAGCGGGGAGCGCATCGAGGCCGACGCGGTCGTGTTCAACGGCGACATCTCGGCGTTGCCGGCGGCCCAACGCCCGGTGCCGGCGACATCGCGCGGCAGCCGGTCGCTGTCGGCCGTGACCTGGTGCCTCCATGCGCAGACGAGCGGATTCGACCTGGCGCACCACAACGTCTTCTTTGCCGAGGACTATGCCGAGGAGTTCGCCGCGATCTTCCGCCGCCGCAGCATCGCCGCGGCGCCCACGGTCTATCTGTGCGCGCAGGACCGCGGCGGGGACGATGGGCTTGCGCCCGGTGCGCCGGAGCGGCTGCTGGCGCTGGTGAATGCGCCGGCCGACGGCGACGTGGCGCCGCTCAGGGCGGCTGCCGTCGCCGATCTCGGGCAGCGGGTGTTCGGCCTGCTCGAAGCCTGCGGCCTGTCGGTGGACCGCTGTGCCGAGGCAGGCGTGATCACGACGCCCACGGAGTTCAATGGCCTTTTCCCGGCCACTGGCGGAGCGCTTTACGGGCGTGCCAACCACGGCGCCACAGGCAGCTTCCGCCGTGCCGGATCGGCAGGACGCACGCCGGGATTGTACCTGGCCGGAGGCAGCGTCCATCCCGGGCCTGGCATCCCGATGGCGGCGATGTCGGGCCGGCTGGCAGCGGCGCGGCTGCTGGAAAATCTTGGGACGCCATGAACTGATGCCAACCGTCATTCGCTCTGACACTTGCATTGGCGCACTGTCATTGCGAGCCGCCCCTGCGGCGTGGCAATCCAGGTCGCCCCGCACAGCCCTCGCCGCCCCTGTTGGCCCATTCCCAACAGTGATGCTGGTGGCGAAGTCGGAATTGCCTTTTTTTGATCTCATGCCGGTCGCTCGCTTAAGCGGCTTCCGCCGAGGATTTTGGCCCGACCAGTCGATGCCGAGAACGGTATGGAGGCAGGACCGCCGACTTCGCCACCAGCATCAACAGTTGTGACATCAGCCGCCATTGCGAGATATCCGCAAGCCGAGGACCGTTTGGACACTTCTCTCGTTCGAAGGTGAGCGCGGCTTCAGTAGATGTCGGCGAAGCGGGGCTGGTCGCGCCAGAACGGCCAAAGACTCAGGAACATGTCGCCCCACGCCGCCGTAAACGGGTCCGGCGAGAGCTGGACCCAGTCGGGACGCAGCGGGCCGCCCTTGGCTCGGATCATCGCTTGCGCCAAGTCAACCATGGCTTCAGCTCTGACCGACGTGCCGATGATCTCTGCGACGGCGTCGTGCGCCTCGTCGAGGCGACCGGCCTCTTCGAGCGTGCGGGCAAACCTTTCCTGGAACCCGTCCCGGCTCGCCTGCAATGCGGCGTGGTCTCGCATCCAGAGGGCCTGTTCCCTGAAACCCGCCGCGAGCGCCACCGCAAATGCGACGTATTCCCGGGACGAGCGCTCGTGCGGCTCGAGCGCCGGCATCGTTGCGAATTCCCACGCCGCCTCGCCCTGACCGGTGAAGGCCAGGCCACGAAGCTGTTGATGGGCAGCGAGCTCCGCTGCCCTAGGATCGGTAATCTCGTCCAAAAGCGTGGAGCCTTGGGCGAGGAGGGCGGCGGCACGATTGAGCTGTCCCGCATGGTGCAGGCCGATGGCGAGGTGGACGAGGGCGCCGTGCTTGGCCGCGGGCTGGTCGAGCGACGCCGCTAGGCGCTCGACCCGGTCGAAGACGGCGGCCTCGTCTGCCTCGTCTCCCAGCCGGCCGAACGCCGGGCCGACCTCGGCAAGCCACTCGGCCTGCCGCTGTGCGGGTCCTATGATCTCTCTCGCCGCTTCACGCATGGCGTCGGCAAGTGCGGCGTCCCGCGTACCGGGTGGGATGTGGCGCGCCACTGCGGCCAGGACTTCCCCCCAATAGGGCCGGCACCTCGCCGTTCCAGCTCCGAGCGCGGCCCGCCCGCGCACCGGTGTTGTCAGGTTGTTTGGGGACGGCCGACTGCGGGGTGAGAACGGCCTTTGATCACCGGGTAGTCGCAGTGAAGGTCACGTCCCGCCAGACCTGGAAGGCGGCGTCGCGTGCGGCACGGTGCTGGATAGCGGTCAGGCGGTGGCGACGGAGCTGGAAGTGGTTGTGGATGCGGGCGTGGGTGGACAGGAAACGCTGGGCGTGGCGGGCTGACTTGAACCGCTGCATCTGCCGCTCTCGTTGTCGCGTCGGCTGGTGCGACACCTCGACCCGGTTGTTCAGGTATTTGCTTTGCCGGTGCTCGACACGGGGCAGGACCTTGCGCTTTGCCGCCGCGTAGCTCGTGAGCTTGTCGGTGACGATCACCCTGGGAGCGTATTGCAGGCCGCGCAGCAGCTTGCGGAAGAACCGTTTGGCCGCCTTCGTATTGCGCCGGCTCTGGACCAGGATGTCCAGCACGTGCCCATCCTGGTCGATCGCGCGCCAGAGGTAGTGTTGCTTGCCGCCCATGCGGATGAACACTTCATCAAGGTGCCACTTGTCGCCCGGCCTCGGCCGGCGCCGCTTCAGCGTATTTGCGAACTGCCGTCCGAAGCGCAGGCCCCACTCGCGGATGCTCTCGTAACTTACCACCACGCCGCGTGCGGCCAGGATCGTCTCGACGTCACGCAGGCTCAGGCTGAAGCAGTGATACAGCCACACGGCGTGCTGGATCACCTCGGCCGGGTAGCGGAAGCCGCGATACGGGTTGGGAGCATGCGCCATGGCCGAAAGGCTGCCATGGCCCGGCGGAGGCTGCCAACCTGACAATGCCGTTCGAGGTGGCGGGGGCTGGAAACGTGGCTTGGTCGGAATGCTCCGACCGCAGTCGGCGCGCCAGTCCCCGACCCTACCACCGACGAGGCGATCGCGGCGTGGGCGGCCGAGCCGCGCACGACCCGCGGTGGGCAGCCTTGGTTTTCACCGCTCGCCATCCTGACGGCGCTCACGCTGCGCGCAGTGTTCCGCCTGGCCTACCGGCAAGCCGAGGGCCTGCTCGGTTCCATCATCGGCCTACTCGGGCTCAGCTTGCGCGTGCCGGACCACACGACGTTCAGCCGGCGTGCGGCGACGCTGGAAGTGCCACGGCCGCGGCAGCCCAACCTTGGTGCCGGTGCAAATATAGAGCCCATGCACCTACTGATGGACAGCACGGGCCTGAAGGTCTGTGGCAAGGGCGAGTGGCTGCTGGAAAAGCACGGGACGGCGACACGCCGGTCGTGGCGCATGCTGCACCTGGGCGTGGACGCCGACACCGGCCGGATCGTGGCGTCGACGCTGACCCGCAAGGACGTGGACGACGCGTCCCAAGCCGGTCCCTTGCTCGACCAGGTCGCAAGGACAGTGGCGTCGTTCACCGGCGACGGCGCTTACGACCGGGATCGCGTCTACGCCGGCGTCGCCCAGCGCCATCCCGAAGCGGCTGTCGTCGTCCCGCCACGCGCGACCGCCGGGCCCAGCGACACGGCCGAGACCGCGCCGACACAGCGGGACGGCCACCTGCAACGCGTCGAACCGAGAGGTTCGCCGGACATCGCCGAGCACGGGCGCATGGTGTGGCAGAACGCGTCTGGATACAACAAGCGCGCCCGGGTCGAAGCCGCCATGAACAGATGGAAGCAGGTGATCGGTGACGAGTTGCGCGCGCACACGGACGAGCGCCGGGCGACCGAGGTGGCGGTCGCCGTCAACGCGCTCAACCGCATGCTGGATCTCGAACGCCCAAGCTACGTCCGCGTCGCCTGACCTCAGGCGGGGTTGGGGTCAGTGCGCCCGTACCCCTGATCCCTGCACCACACTGTCGCAGGGCCTAAAGCGCCCTTCCAGACCGAACTGGGCCCGGACAGCTTCGCGGTCATCGAACACTGGGCAAGCCCGGAGACGCTCAAGGCGCATGCGGGATCGCCGCACATGGTCGCGTATGGCGCCCGGGTGAAGGACATGCTTGCCACCCGGGTCATCCATATCCTCTCTCCGGCCTGACTGGCCTGCATGGAGAGGCCGATCACATGGAGTTCATGTGATGTTCAAACGAAGGTCAGCATCTGCCTGTTTGTGCCTGCGTATGGCGTTGGCTGCCGTCTTAGCATTACAGTTGCAAAGCGCGGCTGGTGGTGCTGCACTCCCGTATAGCTGGGAGTGTAGGGATGGCGAGTGCCTCGATGGAAACGATGCTGGAGCTTTGGGCATCGTCGTTGCGCGACGCCAAAGCCCGTATCCGTCCCTTGTTCACGCAAGAGCGCGTGGCGGCGTCGGCGGGTCTGTTTTTGGATGGCTTGCTGGGGCCGGAGCGTCGCAAAACCGGGTGGATGCGGGCCGAGGCGGCGGGCGATCCCGGGCCATGGCGTCAGCAGGCGATTTTGGGGCGTGGGCGGTGGGATGCGGATGCGTTGCGCGACGTGGTGCGCGACTACGCGCTGGAGACGCTGGCTGACCCAGATGCGGTGCTGGTGATCGACGAGACCGGGTTTCTGAAGCAGGGCAAGTCGTCCTGCGGGGTGGGGCGGCAATACACGGGTTCGGCCGGCAAGATCACCAACTGCCAGATCGGGGTGTTCGCGGCCTATGTGTCCCGGCATGGCCATGCGTTCATCGACCGGGCGCTCTACTTGCCCAAGGCTTGGACGGACGATCCTGCCCGCCTGGCTGCGGCGCACGTCCCGGAAGAGGTCGGCTTTGCGACCAAGCCGCGCCTGGCCCGGCGCATGATCGAGTGTGCCACGACGAGCGAGATGCCGTTTGCTTGGGTCGCCGCTGACACGGTCTATGGGGTGAGCGAGCTTGAGATGGCGCTGCGCAGTGCCGGCAAAGGCTACGTGCTCGGCATGCCCAGCACCCAGCAGGTTTGGTCATCGGAGAAGCAGCCCAGCGTCGCCGGCACAGCCGAAGAGGTCGCAGCAGCACTCGTGCCGGCCGATTGGCAGCGGCTTTCGGCCGGTGCGGGCACCAAGGGACCGCGCGTCTACGACTGGGCATATGTGGAACTCGCTGACCTCGACGCCCAAGCCCAGGGCTATGCCGGCAGTCATGGCCAGTGGACACGCGGCCTGCTGGTCCGGCGCAGCATCGCCGATGGCGCGTGCGCGTTCTTCGCCACTTGGTGCCCGACGGACACGGGCATCGACACGCTGGTCGCCGTCGAAGGCCATCGCTGGACCATCGAGGACAGCTTCGAGACCGCCAAGAACGAGCTCGGCCTCGATCACAACGAGAGCCGGTCTTGGCACGGTTGGCACCGCCATGTCTCGCTGGTGATGCTGGCGTTCGCCATGATGGCGATCATCTGCCACCACGCGAACCGGCCCGCCCTTTCCAAAACACCGCGCCGCCTGACTCCCACGAGCCAAGCCTTATCCGCTGGTCAATCCAGGAAATCCGCCGCGTCGCCACCCGCCTCGCGCAACGACGTATCCGCCCTGCTTACGTCATCGCCTGGTCACTTTGGCGCCGGGCACATCAAGCCGCCGCTCAACGATCACATCTGAAACATAATCAGCAACTGTAATGCTAGGCCGCCAAGTCATAGTGTCCCGGAGGTTTTGCTTATGGATCAACAAAATAGCGCCGTGCAGGATGGCGTCGACCGTCGTTCGTTGATCGGACAGTTCGGTGCGGCTGCCGTGACCATCCTGGCGACAGGCGCTGCCGCCACTGGCGCCACCGTGTTGACCAGTGCGCCGGCTGCGGCCCAGAGCATCACCGACAACGACATCCTGAATTTCGCCCTCAACCTCGAGTACCTCGAGGGCGAGTACTACACGCGGGGCTTTCTGGGCGTCAGCCTTCTGCCCAGCGACGTCGGCGATCCCAATGGCGTCGGCAATGCAGGGTTCGTGCTCGGCGGCTCCGCGGTCCCGTTCAAGACTGCCGAGGTGGCCGGCGTCATCCAGCGGATCACGGTCGATGAGGTGGACCATATCCGGTTCATTCGACGGGTGCTCGGCAACGCTGCGGTCGCTCGGCCGAACATCGATCTGCTGAACAGCTTCAACGCCGTAGCGGTCGCGGCGGGCCTGATCCCGGCCGGCACCCAGTTCAACCCGTTCAAGGACGAGGTCAGCTTCCTGCTCGGCGCGCTTTCCCTGACCGATGTGGGCGTGACTGCCTATGCCGGCGCGGCGGCGCTGTTGCAGAGCAAGGACAACCTGGCTGCATCGGCCAGCATTCTTGCGGCGGAGTCTTATCATGCCGGTTCCCTCCGCACGCTATTGGCGATGTTTGGCCAGCAGACCATGTTCAACGCCATCTCTGCGGTTCGTGCCCGCCTCGGCAATGGCAAAGAGGCAGGCCTGTCGATCCCGAACTTCAACTACAACATCGCTCCGGTGGACTCCGACGGCCTTATTTATCGCCGTACCTCGGCAGAGGTGCTTAATATCGTCTATAACGGCGTGCCCACCGGCGGCGGCTTCTTTCCAAACCGGGCGAACGGCACGATCCGCTGACCATCAACGGCCAAGAACCGCTGGACCAGCAGCCGATAGCTGGACATGGCGACTGCGGATGTGGCAGGCTCTGCGTGTCGCACCACGCATTCGCCCGCCTTTCGCCCGATGTGTTTAAAACGAACACATTTGCCGCTCCGCGATAGCAGCAGCGCTGGGCTGCCCGCTTCCGCCGATGGTGGTGGGTTGGACCCGGCGTCGAGGTCCTCGGGGATCGTGATGCGTGCGATGCTGTCCATGGGTTGGACGGTGCCGGGTGATGGCGCGAACGGCTTGCTTGCATCAAGGATCGTGACGGCGCCGCTGCGGTGACGCCGTTTTGCGGCTCCGTAAGCGTGGTGCATGGATCGGGCGGTGGTCCTGGAGCGTTGGGTGACGTAAGGAACCGCCCTGCCCAACTCCGGATGCCCATCTTGCCTTTCAAGCTGAACCAGGACCGCCGTCGTCACATCCCGCGACAGCAACACAAGGTGACGAACTCGCTGGGAGCGCTGCTCCGCAGCAGGCCGGCCTACGACGCCAGCCTGCGCCAGCGCGGCAGCCTAACGGTGTGGTTCACCGACAATCGGTTCCATCGTCAGCCTGCTCGGCCTCAGCTTGGGCGTGCCGGACCACACGACGCTGAGCCGGCGTGCGGCGACGCTGGACGTGCCGCCGCCGGGGAACGTTGGTGTGGACGTTGGCAGCGAGCCCATGCACCTGCTGGTGGACAGCACGGGCCTGAAGCTGTGCGGCAAGGGCGAATGGCTGCTCGAGAAGCACGGGACGGCAACACGCCGGTCGTTGCGGGCGCTGCATCTCGGCATAGACCCCGGCACCAGCCGGATCGTAACCGCCACATTGACCTCCAAGGACGTGGACGACGCGTCCCGAGCCGGTCCCTTGCTCGACCAAGTCGCGGGCGCGGTGGCGTCGTTCGCCGGCGACGGCGCCTATGACCAGGATCGCGTTTACGACAACGTCACCCAGCGCCATCCTGGCACGGCCGTGGTTGTCCCGCCACGCGCGACCGCGGTGCCGAGCGACACGGCCGAGACCTTACCCACGCAGCGGGACGGCCACTTGCAGCGCATCGCCGAGCACGGGCGCATGGCGTGGCAGAATGCGTCTGGACACAACAAGCGCGCCCGGGTCGAAGCCACCATAAACAGATGGAAGCAGGTCATTGGCGACGAGTTGCGCGCGCATGCGGACGGGCGACGGGCGACCGAGGTGGCGGTTGCCGTCCACGCTCTGAACCGCATGCTCGAGCTGGAACGCCCAAGCTATGTCCGGATCGCGTGACCCCGAACGGAATTGGGATTGATGCGCTTGCATCCCTCACCCATGCACCACGCCAGCAGGCGCGCTACGGGTCAACCCCGGACGCTGGGGTCAAATTGCCTGTGCTGGGCCTGCTTGGCTAGGCCGCCCGCAATCGGGGCTACTCGGGGCCGGCGATGCCGCCGGGATGCTCACCACGCTTCGCCTGGCTCTTGCGGACGCGCATGAACTGATAGATGCCGATGGCCAGCACGATGCATAGAGTGACAAAGGAGAGAATGACAGGGAGCGAGATTTGATGGTCCATCGCAAAGCCCTTCGACGCGGTTCCGATTGCACGTTGACGCCTGGAGGCGGACGCGGGTTGCATCCTGCTCGACGAATTCAGGGGAGTCGCTTGAAGCGGGTCACGCAGTTCGTCGGATGATTGCTTCGAGATAATCGGTATTCCATCCGGCTGACTTGCGTCGGGTTTTGAGGCTGTGCTTGTCCTTCGCCCCGCGTAGCAGGTTGAGGGCGATGTAGCGCACGGTCGCCATGTTCTGCGGGCCGTGGCTGGAGCGCAGGCGGCTGAGGTCCTCGTGGAACGCGACATCAAGGACCCAGTGCAGGCGGTGGTGAGTAGGCCGGAGGAGTTTCACCTCCGGCCTCTCGTAGAGCTGTGCGTGAGACTCTCGCCTCACACAGCTCCCATCAGGCGAACCCGCCGATAATACCTTTCTGCCAGTGTACGGAGAGACGCAGGTGGCGTTGTTGCAGCGATCCGACGATTGGCGATGCGAGCGGCCCGGCGTAGGAGAGCAGCAGCTATCTGACCTAGGATGCCCTGTGCCGTTCAAAGCCAACGCCGACCGCCGCCACCACATCCCCAAGCAGAGGTTCAGGGTCACGAACTGGCGTGAGTATGACGCCAGCCTGCGCCAGCGCGGGAGCTTGACGGTGTGGGTCACCGACGATGCTGTCGCGGCATGGATGGCCGAGCCCCGGACGACCCGAGGGAGAGCATCAGGATGTCTGGGGCGCCCGCAGACAGGGTAGTTTCAACGATCGATCTGCGTCACTTCGGGGCTCGCGTCACCCGGCGAGCTTATCGCCGATCGCCTCAGCCGTTGCGGGCACCCCAGACATCCTGATGCTCTCTTGTTGGCCCGCATCATGCGCACCAGCGACACGATGAGGACCATCGGGCTGCGGTTCAGGCTCTCAGCCGAGTAGCTCCAGTCGTCGATCAGGGTGACGATGGCGATGCCGGCCTCGATGATGCGGAGGAACAATGACTGCGCGAGCAGCACGCGGTCGCGGCTGAGCCGGTCCAGGCTCTCGACCAGCAAGTGGCTGCCCCGCGGCAAGAGGCCCAGCTCCACCGCGTCCAGGAAGGCCCTGAGCGCGCCCTTGCGGACGTTGCGTCCATGGAAGGCCGACATGCCGAGATCGCGGAAGCTCAGGCCGGCGTCCAGCAGAGCCCGTGTCGGGCCGCGTAGGTGCGGGCCAGGTCGAGCTGATGGCGGCGGCTGTCTCCGCCGGCCTGCTCCGGCGTGCTGAACCGAAGGTAGCTGTATGCGAGCTTGTTCATCCTGCGCGCTCCTGCCCGGGACGTCGGGCGGGACCATGCTGGATGGAGCGGAACTGGTCTGGCGATAGGAAGCATACGATCGGGGCAGATGCCCTGAACCACCTCAATGCCCATGGTTCCACCATGCCGCGAGCACGTTCAGCGCCTGGACGAGGGCGTTCAGGCCGACCAGGAGCGCCGCGGCAGCGGTCGCGGTGGCGAGCAGGCGCTGGCCGCGCTTCGGCTCCGCATGCCGCGGCACAGGTCCCAGTTGCGGCGCCATGACGGGAGCGCCCGTCCGGTCGCACATCGGCCCACAAGCACAGCGGGAACGGTTTTGGTGATCGGCTTGGTCCACGGTGGCGCCCTCCGCTGCAAGCGCCAATGTCTAGGACTTTCGTCCTGCCCAGTTCAAGCGCGAACTGCACCGCCACCGGGCAGGACGCCGCTTTTTGTTCTTTATATGTTCCAAGTAGAAATCTACCCTGGCCGTGCTCAATGAAGGTGTCCCATGCCGAAGTCAGCCCTGCTCCCCTGCCCTGCCGACCGCCGCGAGACGCTGGAGGCGATTGCGCTCACCCTGCGCGGCGGTGCCCTGTCCGACCCGTTCGAGGACCATGCCGCCTGGGTGGCCGGCGTGGAGGTGATCGAGGGTCTGGAACGAGCCGGCTTCACGGTTGTCCGGACCACGGCTGCCGCGTCGTCGGACGCCACATCGTGAGCGCTGCCTGTGTGTCGGACGCGCTGGCCCGCCTGGAAGGCATGGCGGCGGCAGGCAGCCCGCCGGACGATGTGGCGTATGAGGCCGAGGCGATCGCCGCGGGCTGGTGGTGGAACGCCCAAGGCGGCCTGACCCCGGACCGGCTGGTGCTGCTGGTGCAGGAGCTGCAGCACTGGTGCATCGCTGCGGCCGGGCATCACGCGCGGCGCTGGGATCACCTGAACCAGGCCGGGCGCCCTCAGGAGGCCGAGGATGCCGCCCGGTGGGCGCAGGCGCTGGACCAGGCGCAGCGGATCCTGCGCGTCTACGCCTGAGCCGGAACGACGCCGCAGCGGATGCGAGGCCGAGTGTCAGGCAGAGAGCGTTCCAACCCGGTCACTGCAACGGCTCGCTCGGGCGCCGCTCGGTCCGCACCAGCTCGTCCATTGCGGCCAGGATGCGCATCCAGGCTTGCCGCCCGGCCTCGTCGCCGGCCGCCACCAATTCGTCGGCGCGCATGGCGGCATGCAGCTCCGCATCGCGCCCATGCCGGTCGAGCAGCAGCTTGGCGCACCGGTAGGCATCGAGGTCATCCACCCGCCAGCACTCTCCGCGCCTGCTCCGCGGCCCCTTCCTTACCGGACAGCAGCGCGATCAGCGCTTCCTCCAGCATGACAAGGCGCGCGGCCGTCTCGGCGCAGGCAGACTGGGCATCAGCAGCCCCAGGGTCGCCGGTGCGGGACAGGATGGACACGGCCCGGTGCAGGCGCAGCGGGAGAGGGTCGGTCACGGCCGCCGTCCCGCTCTCAGGAGCACGCCTTCCCGCCGCTGCCGTGCGCCCCAGCCGACTTGGCTGCTGCCTCGGTCATATACTCGCCCCGCTTGGTCTTGCCGTAGAAGCGGTCACCCCGGCAATGGTAAACTTTGCTGCTCTTGTTCACCCAGACCTGGCCCGGACCGCCACTGGCGGCTGCGCTGGCCTGCGGCGTGGGGGGCGAGGTGCCTGGCGTGGATGTCACCGGGACGGCAGGGCGGGGCGGCATGCCGCCATGGGCGGCGCACAGGGCCCGGGCGTTCGCACCGGACAGCACGGTGCCGTCGCGGCATGTTACGCCTTGGGCCTGCGCGGCTCCGGCCAGGGCGACAGCAAGGGTGAACGCGATCAACAAGCGACGCATGGCACAAGCTCCAGGGTAGGCCGGGTGGGGCAGCGCGGCTTAAACACGTTGCAGAACGACATGAACAGGTCAATCTGTGCGGCGCCGAACGGATGACAGGGATCACGTAGAACCACGCCGGCCTCGCGCAGACCGAAAACATGCTCGCCTGCTGGGTTCGCCGCTTCGATCCTGCCGTCCTTCTGTTATGGTGTCGATATGGAGACGGGAAGCGATTCGTGCGGAATGCGCTGACGAGACACCTGGCAGCTTTGGCGCTGACGCTGGGTCTGCTGTTCACGGTCGTGCCCGTCCGTGCCGAACCCTTGGCCACGGTGGCTCAGCCGGCTGACGGCTTGGTTCAGGCAATCCAATATCACGGAAGGCCGGGTCATTACGGACGGCATCGGTTTTACGGGCGCCCGCACCACTACTACGGACGAGGTTTCTATGGACGCCCACGCTACTACGGCAGACCACGGTTCAGCGGCCCAAGATACGGCTACTATGGCCGGCCGAGCTACATCCGCTAACTATCCACCCCTGTTGGAGCCGGGCGCTGGATAGGTCGAGGTGTCCGAACGTAGACTGTCCATTGCGTCGCTTGCGAGCGGCAGGGACGGCGGGCAAACTGGGGCATGACGGATAATTCGCTTCCCCTCGACCAAGGCCTGTTCGGTCGTCTCCGGCGCGACGCAGGGGCGGTGTGGGATGGCTACGTCGCGCACGATTTCGTTCGTGCGCTCGGACGGGGCACGCTGCCGGAGGCCGCGTTCCGGCACTTCCTGGTCCAGGACTACCTGTTTCTGATCCATTTCGCCCGCGCGCATGCGCTCGCCGGCTTCAAGGCCACGCAACTTGCCGACATCCGCGCCGCCGCGGCTGCGGTCTCCGCCATCGTCGATGTGGAGATGCCGCTGCACGTCTCGTATTGCGCCGGCTGGGGACTGAGCGAGGAGCAGATGGCCGGCGCGCCCGAGGCGATAGAGACGATGGCCTACACGCGGTTCGTGTTGGAGCGCGGCTTGGCCGGTGACCTGCTCGACTTGCAGGTGGCGCTCGCGCCCTGCCTCGTCGGCTACGGCGAGAGCGGCGAGTGGCTGCTGGCCGACCCGGCGACGCGGCGCGACGGAAATCTGTATGCCGAGTGGATCGCCGCCTACACGAGCGAGAGCTATCGCGGCGTAGTGCGTGACGCGATTGCAATGCTGAACCGGTTGGGCGAGACACATGGCGCGGCGGCCCGGTATCCGCAGCTCCTCGTCACCTTCGTCGCGGCGACGCGGCTGGAAACGGCGTTCTGGGACATGGGCTGGCGGGCTGGGTGATCAGCCTCCCCGTTGGGGTGAAAGCCGGGCCTACGCGGCGCAGATATCTTGAGTTCCGCCGCGCGCTCCGAAGGCAGCGCCGAGCGGGGGTTCCGTCATCTCTGACCGTACTTGGCGAGGAGATCATCCAGCTCGTAGCCGACCCCGTAGCCAAAGTTGTGGCTGCTTCTGCGCACGGCATCAAGGCGGTTCAGCATGGCGTCGCGCTGCCGATCAGGCAGGGCAGGGCTGTTCAACGCTGCTGAATGGGCTGTAATGAGCCTGCCCTGCCGCTAATGAGGGGCGAAGTGAGGCGGCTGATCGCAAGGGGGGTTCCCGAGCCGGCCAATGTCTGACCTTTACGGCGGCAACTGGGTCGGAGGTTGCTGTGGCTGCGTTTTCGCCGTTGTTGGATGTGCTGGCGGACGTCCCTGATCCGCGCCGGGCGGAGGGCAAGCTCTACAAGCTGCCCCATGTGCTGCTGTTCTCCATCCTCGCCATCGTGGCCGGGTGCAACTCGTATC
>JAABVA010001989.1_pt1 | contig 20879 bp, 18 predicted proteins | sample 5560331 | NCBI WGS metagenome assembly JAABVA01 (sample SAMN12812661, study PRJNA571458) | rock metagenome | isolation source: Antarctica rocks | place: Antarctica: Victoria Land, Mt New Zealand sud | collected 2016-01-07
CCGTTGCCGCCGGAGCGGTCAAAGCTGGAGAACTGGCGGGTCTCGGCTCCTTGATGGAACAGGGGTAGGCGGTCGAGCTGGCGGTAGGTGTTCCAGCCCACCGGCCCCTTGTCCTCCGCGGGGGCGGCCGCGGGGGCGGCGCTTGACGCGGGCGCGCCGGCGCTGAGTCGCGCCGCGCCGAGGGCCAGTCTGCGCGGCGTGGCCGGCGTGGCTGGCGTGGCTGGCGTGGCTGGCGTGGCCGCGGCCACCGCCGGCGCGACGGCCAAGAGCGCGACAAGCAGCGCGGCGCATACCGCGACAGGGCCCTGGTACCAAGGTCGGGAGAGGCGCATACGTCGTGGTCCTTTCTTTCGTCTCGTTCTTCCGTCTTATTGCACCAGTCCTATGTCGGGTGGCGCCGCCCGGCGCCGCCGGTCGAGCCGGACCGGCGGTGCCGGGCGCCGGGTGACACCGCGGACAGGCTAGTGCAAATTAGAGGTGATACTGCTTGTACAGCATCGCGGCGTTCTGCGGCGTCACTTGCGTGGTGCCCAGGATCTCGCGGTACGGCACTTTCTTGCCGCTCACGATCATCTCCGCGAACTGGGCGGCCTGCTTGGCGCAGGTGGGGTAGATGAAGGTCGTCGCCAACTCGCCGAGTTGCACGGCACGGATACCGCCGTCGGGGATGGCCAGGCCGTCGGTACCGATGAACTTGATCTGCTTGGCCCGGCCGGAGCCTGCCGCGGCCAGGTAGGCGCCCAGCGCCATGGGGTCGTTCTCCGCGTACACGAGGCTGATGTTCTTGTACTGGCTCAGCCACTGCTGCATGATCGGCGTCGCGGACTCCTTGAGCCACTTGGCCTCGCGGTGGGCGATGATCTTGATCTTGGGATTGCTGGCGATGCCCTCACGGAAGCCCTTGTCGCGGTCGATCTGCGGCTGGTTGCTCAGGATACCCTGCAACTCCACCACGTTGCCGCCGTTGGGCAGCAGCTTGGCGGCGGCCTGCCCGGCCTTGCGGCCGATCAGCACGTTGTCCCCGCCGATGAAGGCGGTGTAGCAGGGCGTGTTGACCGTGCGGTCCAGGACGATGACCGGGATGTGCTTGGCGCAGGCTTGCTGCACGGGCGCGGTCAGCGGCGCCGCCTCGTTGGGCGAAACGATCAGCACGTTGACGTGCTGGGAGATGAAGTTCTGCACCTGGCTGACCTGCAGGCTGCTGCTCTGCCTGGCATCGGCGATGTTCAGCAGCTTGAGGTTGGGGTACTGCTTGATGTAGGACTGCAATTGCAGATTGAGTTGGGCGCGATAGGGCTCGGCGTTGTTGGATTGCGAGTAGCCGACCACAAAGACCTTGCTGGCCGCGCTGGTCGAGTGGACCTGGCCGCCGGTGGCCACGGCCGCCGTGGCGCTAACGAGCAGGCCACAACCGAGTGTTTTGAGGAAACGCTTGTTCACGGGAGTACTTCCTTCCTACAACAATAGACCGTTAATAGACCAAGGACGACGGGGACCCGGCCCTGACGGCATCCGGCCGGACACCGTCAAAGGCATAGACTGTAGACCACGCTCACCTCCTTTCCGGGCGAATCGCCGCGACGATAGCGGTAAAGAATCCGGGGCGCTGCAACACGACGGCCGCGACGACGATCAGTCCCTTGATGATTAACTGGTAGTTATCGCTCACCGAGTTCAACCCCAGCACATTGTCGAGCAGCGTCAGGATCAGGGCGCCCACCAGCGTGCCGATGATGCTGCCCTTACCGCCGGCGAGGCTCGTGCCGCCGATGACGGCGGCGGCGATCGCGTCCAACTCGAATGTCTGCCCGGCCAGCGGGTCGGCCGAGGCGCTGTAGGCGGCGTCGATTGGCCCGGCAAACCCGGCCAGCAGCCCCGCGAGGGTGAAGACGACTATTTTGACCAGCGTCACGTTCACGCCGGAGAGCCGCGCCGCCGTCTCGTTGCCGCCGACGGCGTAGATGTGGCGGCCGAAGCTGGTCCTGGTAAGCACCAATTGGAAGACGATACAGGCGGCCACGAAGGCCACGACCGGGTAGTAGATGCCGGCGTGGCCCCAGAACGGCAAGTTGACGCCGGTCCACAGGCTATGCCCCGGTGTCCCCAACAACTGGAAGGCGGCGGAGTTGGGGCTCAGGGTCCCATTGGCCCCGACAACCTGGGTCCCGACGCTGACGTTGCTGCTCACCTCACGGTCGATGCCGCGGGCGATGCTGAGCATGGCCAGGGTAACGATGAACGACTGGATGCGCAGCAAGGCCGTGCCAGCGCCGTTCAAGAAGCCGAAGAAGGCGCCGACGGCCATGGAGATGAGGATGATGGGCACGGGGCTCAGGTTGTGCGTGGTCAGCATGAGCGCCGCCGTCATGGAGCAGATGCCGAGGAGCGAGCCGACGGAGAGGTCGATCCCCGCGATGAGGATGACCAGCGTCTCGCCCACGGCTAGGATGCCGCGCGAGGCAAAGGCTCCGATCGCGTTGGTCAGGTTCGTCCCGTTCCAGAACTCGCCGCCCTTGGAGATGACGCCGTAGGCCACGATCAGGATGAGGCCGATGTAGCCCTGGAGCGAGCCCAGCGCGGACAGCAGGCGGGCGAGTTGTTCCTGGCGCGTGGGTGCCGCGTGCGTCGGCTCGGCCACGGGTTCACGGACATCTACGCTCATGGCCGCGCTCCCAGTGGGGCCCGCTGACTTTTCACGGACCCTGGCAGGCCCAGATGCGGATGCGGATTAGCTGGCACGGGCCCGCGCCTCCTCCCGCGACGTCGCCGCCGCCAAAATCATCTCCTGGGTCACCGCGCCACGTTGGAACTCGCCCGTCAAGCGCCCCTCGCACAGGACGAGGATACGGTCGCACATAGCCAGCAGTTCGGGCAACTCCGAGGAGACCATGATGATACCGATTCCCGCGGCGGTCAGCTGGTTCATCAAGGCGTAAATCTCCGCCTTGGCGCCCACGTCAATCCCGCGCGTCGGCTCATCCATCAGCAACACGCACGGTTTGGCCAGCAGGCACTTGGCGAGCACGACCTTTTGCTGGTTGCCGCCGGAGAGGGTGTTGACGATCGTCGCGGGGCTGGGCGTCTTGATGCGGAGGTCGCGGATATACTCTTGCACCGCGGCGCGTTCGCCGCGCTGGTTGACGACCAGCCAGTGCACGAAGCGGCCCAGCGCGGCCAGGCTAATGTTGAAGCGCACCGAGAGCAGGGTGACGAGGCTCTGACCTTTGCGGTCCTCGGTGATGAAGGCCAGGCCGCGCCGGATAGCCGCGTGGGGCGATCGCGCGTCGAGTGGCCGGCCATCCAGGAAGACGTGGCCGCGAACGACACGGCGCGGATAGACCCCGAAGATTGTTTCCAGCACCTCGGTGCGCCCCGCGCCCAGCAGGCCGGCCAACCCCACGATCTCCCCCGCGTGCAGGGTGAACGTCACGTCATGCAGGCGGCGGTGTTCGCCGGCATCGCCATGCAACTCCAGATGCTCGACGCGCAACAACTCGCGGTCGCCCGTGTTCACCGTCTTGGGAAAGAGTTCCTGCAACGGGCGGCCGACCATCATGTGGATCATCTCGGCGCGCGAGACCTCGGCCAGGGGACGGGTGCCGATGTGTTCGCCATCGCGCATCACCGTCACCGTGTGGGCGATTCGCGGCAGTTCTTCGAGGCGGTGCGAGATGTAGATGATGGCCACGCCGTGCGCGCTCAGCTGGCGAATCACGCCGAAAAGACGCTCGACTTCGGACTCGGCCAGGGCCGAGGTGGGCTCATCCATGATCAGGATGCGCGCATTGAGCGAGAGCGCCTTGGCGACCTCGATGAGCTGCTGCTCGGCGATGCGCAAGAGGCGCACCGGCCGCGCCGGTGGAGTGGTGAGGTCAAGCCTGGCGAGCAAGCGCGCCGTCTCCCGGCGCATACGCGGACGATCGATCGTCCCGTACGGCGTCCGCAACTCGCGCCCCAGGAAGATGTTGTCGGACACGGAGAGCTCGGGAACCAGGTTGAGCTCCTGATGGATCATGGCGACCCCCAGGTTCTGGGCGTCACGGGGTGAGCGGATCGAGACCGGCCGGCCGTCAATGCGGATCTCACCGCCGTAATCGGCGAAGACGCCGTCGAGGATATTCATGAGCGTCGACTTGCCGGCGCCGTTCTCGCCCAGCATGGCCCGCACCTCCCCGGCGCGCACGTCCAGGGACACCCCTTTGAGCGCGCGCACCCCTGGGAAGCTCTTGGTAATATCCCGCATCTCCAGGAGATAGCCGTCGGATTCTTGTGCGGCGCCTGTGCGCTCGGGTTCTTGTGCGGCGCCCGCGCGCGGGGGATCGCGTCGCACGTCGCCGATCCCTGCTTCAGCCATCGCATTCTCCGATGCTTGTTAATCCCTTGTCGAGTGACGCCGTATCAGACAACCTGTACCCGCGACTTTTCCGCCTCATTATCGACCAGTCAAGCCTGTCAAGGCAATCCCCTGGACGAAGTAGCGCTGGAAAGCGAAGAAGACGAGGATAACGGGCAGGGTCACGATGATCGAGTAGGCCATCACCAGATCCATATGGACCTGATACTCGCCGAAGAACTGGTAAACGCCCAATGCCACGGTAAAATTATCGGTCGAGTGCAAAAAGATTAACGGCGCCAGGAAGTCGTTCCAATGCGCGACGAACGAGAAAACGCCGACGGCGGCAAGGGCCGGCTTGATGAGCGGCAACACAATAGACCACCATGTGCGCAACACGCCGGCGCCATCGATCTTGGCCGCGTCTTCCAACTCAACAGGGAGGCCAAGATAGTACTGCCGCAGCAGGAAGATATAGAAGGGTACCCCGAACCAACCGGGCACAATCAGCGGCCAGAAGGTGTCGATCCAATGCACGGTGCGGAACATCATGAATAGCGGGATGATCAACACGACATAGGGCAACATCATTTGGCTGACGCAGAGTATAAAGAGCGCGTTGCGCCCTGGGAAGCGGAGGCGCGCAAAGCCGTAGGCGACCAGCGACGAGCTAATGAGCTCACCGACAAGCGAACCGAACGTGATAATGGCCGTGTTTTTCAAGAATGTGAGCGTCGGCACGGTGGTCCAGGCAGTGACGAAGTTGTCCCAGACAATCGGTTGGGGAATCCAGCGTAGCGGGAATAGAAACTCTTGCCCATACGGCTTGAGGGCTGTGCTGAACATGAAAACCAGGGGGACCAGGGCCATGACTGACAGCAAGAGAAGAGCTATATGGGTCAAGATGCGGGTAAGCCGCCGGCGCGTCGATTGGCGGCCCAACATTGACAACGTCCCGGCCTGTTCCCCGGAGAGATGAGCAGGGGCGGCCATGCCACGACTCTCTTCATGCTGGATCAAGGGGGATACCCTCTCCTGGCTCATTTCGCCTCTCCTTCGTAGTAGACCCAGCGACGCTGCAGCGCGAACTGTCCCAGCGTCATCACGAGCGTGATCGCGAACAACACCCACGACAACAGGGCGGCATACCCCATTCTGAAGTAACTGAAGGCATTTTGGTAGATGTAGAGAACGAGCATGAGCGAGGAGTTGCCCGGCCCGCCCTGTGTCATCACAAATACGTCGGTGAAGACCTGGTAGGAGGCGATGATCCCCAGCACCAGGTTGAAGAAAATGATGGGAGATAGCATCGGTATCGTGACGTACCGGAACTGCGCCCATGCCCCAGCTCCGTCGATCTTGGCCGCCTCGTACAGCGAGGGCGGTATCCCTTGTAAACCGGCCAGGAAGATAATCATGGCCCCGCCAAACGACCAGGCGGATTTGATGACGAGAGACGGCTTGACCATCGTGGTGCTGTAGAGCCACTGTGACGTTGGCAGACGCAGGTGGGTCAGGAGGTCGTTCGCCAACCCATAGGTTGGACTGAAGATAAGGAACCAGAGAATGGCCGTAGCCACGACGGGCAGTTGAGAGGGGAGATAGGCGAGCAGGCGGTAAATATTGGTTCCTTTGACGCCCTGATTAAGCAGCAACGCCGCGCCCAGGGCCATGACAAGCCCGGCGGGCACGGCGAACACGGTGTAAAACGTTGTATTCCCCATCGATGTCCAAAAGAGGTCATCGGTGACCAGGGTGTGAAAGTTGCCCAGTCCGATCCAGTGTGGTGTACCAAGCAAGTCCCAGTCCGTGCCCGCCAGATAGAGCGAAAAGAGCATAGGGAAGGCTGTGAAGAGCAGGAACCCGATGATCCAGGGGGAGATGACGGCATATCCGATGAACGCTTCGCGGCGGCGCAAAGATAGGCGGCGACGACGTTGGAGCGTCGCTCCCGCCTGGGCCTGGGTCGTTGCACTCATGAAAAACTCTCTACATCCGCATAATCGGGAGGGTGGAATAGTGGAATAGGAGCATCGTGATGGTACCACCGGAAGGCGCGTATGTGGCTAGCAGGATAAGCAGGAACATCCTTACGCGACAGAAGAACGTTCCCGCCTACCCTGCACGCGAGACGGCGCCGGGCGGTTGTTTACGGGGCTTGCAGAATGGTGTCAATCTTGGGGACCATCTTCGCGACAGCCTGGGCCGCGGTTTCTTGGCCGAGTTGCACCAACTGCAATTCCTGATCCCACACGGCCTGGGCACGCTCACCATTGGAGTAGTTGATGGGCGGCGGCGACCCGTACTTCAACTCCTCGACCCAGGCAGCCGGGCTATGATTGTCAAAGTTGACGAAGCGCGGCGCTTTGTCTACAGCCGCTATCGCGTCGAGGCTCGATGCGCCAAACGCATTTAGCCACCGCGTATGAAAGTCTATCTCGCCGAGCCACTTGGCGAATTGCCACGCCTCCTCGGGGTGGGCCGTCTGCGCCGACACGCTCCATTGGTCGGTGTAGACCGCGGTGGCCGTCCGATGGGTGCGCGGGCTCACCGGTGTCGTGACCACACCCCATTGGAACGGTACTTTCGCGGCGGCGATAGCCGGCCGCTCCCAGGGGCCGACGATACACATCGCCACCGTACCCGCGATCCATTGATCGCCGGCAAAGATCTGGGCGGGGGGCAGAGAACCAGGAGGCGGCACGACCTTGTACTTGGACTGTAGATCGAAGAAAAACTGTAACGCCTCGACCGTTCGTGGATCGTCAAGCAGGCATTTTTTATGATCGGCGCTGATGACCTGGCCGCCATTGCCGCCCACGAACGCGATCCAATTGAACAGATTGTTGACCATGCCGAAGCCCCACTGATGATGCCCCGCATTGGTCGTCTTCTGTGCCGCGTGCAGGAAATCGGACCAGGTCCAGCTACTCGTGGGGACAGGCACACCGGCCTTCTTGAACGTGTTCTTGTTGTAGAGAACGGCATGGGAGGACAGGAAGCGCGGAGTGCCGTAGATCTTGCCGCCGTAGGAAATGCCCGCGCGTGTGCCTGGAAGATATTGGCCCAGATCGACATGATCGCGCTTGAAGTAGGAATCGAGGGCTAACAGGGTGCCTTTCGACGCAAAGGCTTCAAACTGGCCGGTATTGTGCTGCATCACATCGGGAGCATCGTTTCCGGCGATCATGGTCTCAAGCTTTTGCTGGCCCCAGTTCGGCCCTTGGTTGTTGACATATTGAATCTTGATGTTTGGATAGAGCTTCTCAAAGCGCGCGGACACGAGCGCGCGAAACACCTTGAGCTCAGTAGCGGGCATCCAGTATGAGAAGCGTAGCGTGACCGGCGAGCGGGGGAGGAAGCGACCGACCTGAGCCGCCACTGGAACAGCAGGAGCCGCGGCGCTGAGACCGGCAACGGCGGCGGCCGTTGCTCCGGCCTTCGCCAAGAAATTTTTGCGCGACGTGTTGTCCGTGTTGTCCGTGTGTGTGCTGTCAGAACTCTGAGTAGGCATGAGATGGTACTCCTTCTTGGGGCCGGCAAAAAAGACAGACTCCGCTACTGAGCGTATGAGAGCGAGCAATGCTTTCGCACTAAACTAATGTACGCTGTTGATCTCCTTTCTTGGCTCTTACATATACATAGATACGTGAAAATGTTTTCTTGCTGTATACCAGCGATGCTAGCACAGGCTTGAGGGCTTTGTCAACCCTCGACGGTTCCACTGCCAGGGCTCGTGAATTATCGGCCAGCGACGTCTTCACTGGGACCGCCGCAGTCCCTGCGGCACGCCGTCGGGGACGCAACGCTTGGGCACACTGGCGCCTGTGGCCGTGCAGGCAGGCCGCAGGGACTGCGGCGGTCCCAGTGGAGACGCCTGCGTCTCGCGCTTCAGAATCTCTGTGCCCAATAATTCACGAGCCCTGGGCTCCACTGCCAGGGCTCCACCGCGCCACTTGACAAGCAACAGCGCCTTATCCTAGAATCTGCTCATGGATAGATTCGCTGTCATTCTCCGCGCTAAGAAAATGTTTTCTTAACAAGCAAGCTTCCATCAAAGCGCGCACGCTAACCTTCGGTACACTCCGAATAGGTAGCTTGGCATGTAGAGGGGTGATGATGGCGGGAAAGAGAGCGACCATTCAGGACGTGGCGGCGCAGGCAGGCGTGTCCATCGCGACCGTATCGCGCGTTCTTACGGGGCGGGCCTTTGTCGATGAGGAGAAGGCGCGCCATGTGCGGCAAGCCATGCAAACGCTGCAGTATCAGCCAAGCCGGGCCGCCCGCGCTATGCGCGTCAATCGGTCGGCTATCCTGGGGCTCCTTATTAGCGACATTCGCAACCCCTTTTTTACCAGCCTCATCCGCGGAGTCGAAGATATCGCGCAGCGCGAAGGCTATAGCTTGCTCCTATGTAATACGGATGAAAACCCGCGCAAGGAACGCCAATATGTCGACGTGCTCTGCGCTGAGGGAATCGCCGGGGCGATCGTGGTCCCTACACAGGAACGCTCACCGGCATACCGGCCCTTTCAGGAACGACATATTCCGTTCGTCGCCGTCGATCGGCGTATCAGGGATAATGGAGTTGATACGGTGACGGTCGACAACGTGCGGGGAGCATACGAGGGCGTCGCGCATCTTATCAGTAATGGCTATCGGCGCATCGGAGCGATTACCGGCCCCTTGACGACGACGACAGGTCACGACCGCCTGATGGGCTATCGCGAGGCTCTAACAGACGCCGGGATCGCGTACGACCCCACGTTGGCGCGCTCGGGCTCCTTCAAGGAGCCAAGCGGACGTCTCCTTATGGCCGAATTGCTTGCCATCACCCCAGCCATTGACGCCGTGTTCGTGGCCAACAACTTGCTCACCCTTGGGGTGTTGGAGGAGCTACACGCGCGCGACGTGCATATCCCCGCCGATATCGCGGTGGTCGGCTTCGACGAGATGCCGTGGGCGTCGTTGAGCGCCATCTCCCTGACCACGGTGACCCAGCCCGTCTACGAACTTGGCGCCACGGCGGCGATGCGCCTCGTGCAACGCCTCAGGAGTACGGAGCCCCTGACCAGGCAAGAAATCGTCCTCATGCCGACGTTGTACACGCGTGCCTCGTCGCGCCCGCGTGCGGGCGCTGCTGACGTGGAGTCACTAAACTCGATTGCTGCTGACGTGAAGTCACTGAAGCGAAGCGCGACGGGAAGCATCAGATTCTGAAAGGAGAGAGCACATATGGCAACCGTAGGTATCCTCACATTCTCGGACGGGCGCGACTTCGTCGCGCGCGAGACCGACGCGATGAATCGCGGTTATCAGGACCGCCTGGCCGCGCGCTTGACCGCGGACGGCCACCAGGTCGTGGCCGGCGAGGAGATCATCTGCACGAACGAGCAGGCCGTGCGCGAAGCCAAGCGGCTGGCCGCGACGGGGTGCGACTGCACCATCTTCAACTTCGCCGTGTGGTCCTTCCCTCACCTGCCCGCCCTGGCCTCGCGCTTCGCCCCCGGCCCCCTGCTGCTGTTCAGCAACGTCAACCCGGAGTATCCCGGCCTCGTCGGAATGCTGGCTAGCGCGGGCGCGCTCTCGCAGGCCGGCACGCCCTATGCCCGCGCCTACGGCGAGATCGAGGACGACACCATCTACGCCACGGTGCACGCGTTCGTGCGCGCGGCCAGCGCCGTCGCGCGCCTGCGCGGGCAGACCTTCGGGCTCGTCGGCGGCCGCCCCATGGGCATGTACACGACCACGGCCGATCCCGCGCAGTGGCTCAAGACCTTCGGCGTCGACGTCGAGCACATCGACCAGGGCGAGATCGTGCGCCTCGCCGCCGAGGTCCCCAACCGCACGGTCGAGGCGGCCTTCAAGTGGCTCACGGAGCATGTCGGCCACATCCACTACGACGGCAAGCAACTCACGCCCGACAAGCTCAAGACGCAGATCCGCGCCACCGAAGCGATGAAGCGGCTGATCCGCGAGTACCGCCTCGACTTCTCTGGCATCAAGGGCCAGCCCGAGCTGACCAACAACTTCTGCACCATGGATGTAACCGAGGCCTTCCTCAACGACCCCTACGACTGGGATGGGCCGCACGAGCCGCACATCTGCGCCACCGAAGCCGACATGGACGCCGCGCTGACCATGCAGATCCTCAAACACCTGGCCGGCACGCCGGCCCTCTTCGCCGACGTGCGCCACTACCACGCCGACCTGGGTATGTGGGACCTGTGCAACTCGGGTGAGCACGCCACCTACTTCGCCGGCCGCTCCTTCGACCCCAAGGACAACCTGCCGCAGGTGCATTTCTATCCCGAGGGCTTCTACTTCCCGGCCGGCGGCGCCAGCGTGCATCACCTGGCCTACCCCGGTGACGCCACCTTCGCGCGGCTGACGCGGCAGGACGGACGCTACCGCCTGGCTATCCTGCGCGGCGAGTTCGTGCGCTACGACAGGGACAAGAACGACGCGCTCATGAAGCAGACGACGCTGGAGTGGCCGCACGCCTTCGCGCGCTTCACCTGTGCGGCTGAGGAGTTCATCGGCAGCTACGCCAGCAACCACATCCACGCTGTCTATGGCGACTGGACCGCCGAGTTACGCCTCGTGGCCGGCCTTCTTGGGGTCGACGTGACGGTGTACGGGGAGGCCTAGACGATGACGGACGGGGACCTCCTCTTAGGGATCGACGCGGGGACGGCCGGGCTGCGCGCGGGCCTGTTCGACCTACAAGGCCGCGCACAGGGCTTCCACGATCAGGCCTACCCGACGCGCTATCCGCGCGCGGGCTGGGCCGAGCAGTCGCCCGCCGCGTGGTGGGACGCGTTGGTCGCGGCGGTACGCGGCTGCCTGGCGGCGAGCGGCGCCGACGGATCGCGGGTAATCGGGCTGGCCATCGACGCCCCCTGCGACATCCTGCTCACCGACCGCGACGGCGCGCCCCTAACCGACAGCATCATGTGGATGGACCTGCGCGCGACGGCGCAGGCGCGGCGGCTCACCGCGACGGGCGCGCCCGTGCTGCGCTACTGCGGCGGCGAGGTCCCGGCCGAGTGGCCCGTGCCCAAGGCGCTCTGGCTCAAAGAGAACGAGCCCGCTTTGTGGGAGCGGGCGTCCCACCTCGTGGAGCAGATCTCCTGGCTGACCCAGCGTCTCACCGGCGAGTGGGTCGTCCCACTCAATACGGCCGCCGCCAAATGGCAGTATCGCGCGAACGCCGACGATGAAACGCCGCGTGGCTGGCCGGCCGAGCTGCTGCGCGGCGTCGGGTTGGAGGATCTGCCCGACAAGGTCCCGGGCCCGGTAATCGCGATGGGCGAAAAGGCGGGCGAGCTGACGGCGGAGGCCGCCGCGACGCTGGGGTTGCGGCCGGGCGTCGCCGTGGCTATGAGCGGCATCGACGCGCATGCAGGGATGGTCGGCATGGGCGTGCTGGCGCCCGGCGCCCTTGCCCTCATCACGGGCACCTCGACGTGCCAGTTGGCGCAATCGCCCGGGCCCGTCTTCGATGGGGGGTTGTGGGGCCCGTTCGAGGCCGCCGTGATTGGGGGCGAGTGGACGCTCGAGGCCGGACAGTCCAGCACGGGCGGGACCGTGCGCTGGCTGCTCGACACGCTGGGCGGCGATCTACCGGGCGGCGCCGAGCGCTACACCGCCGCCGACGCGGCCGCAGCCGCCATCGCGCCCGGCGCCGACGGCCTGACCGTGCTCGATTTCTGGCAGGGCAGCCGCACGCCGATCAAGGACCCGGTGGCGCGCGGGACCATCTGGGGCTTGACCACGGCTCATGGGCCGGGCCACCTACTGCGCGCCGTCTACGAGGGCACGGCCTATGGCAACCGGGCCATCGTCGAGATGTTGCGGCGGCTAGATGTCCCCACCGATCGTGTGCTGGCCTGTGGCGGCGGAACGCGCAGCGCCCTGTGGCTACAGATCCTGGCCGACGTCGCCGGCCTGCCGCTGACGCTGACGGATGCGCCCGACGCCGTCGCGCTGGGCAGCGCGATGTGCGCGGCGGTGGGAGCAGGCGCCTACCCGGATCTGCGCGCGGCTGCGGCAGAGATGGTGCGCGAGACGCGCACCGTCGAGCCCGACCCGTCGACCCGTGCCGTCTACGACGAGGGCTACGCCCGCTATAAGGACACCTACGCCGCGCTGGCGCCGCTCTTCCAGCGCGCGTAAATAACCGCGGCGCTTAGTACTACAACGTTAGGATCACCTGCGACTGACAGGCAGCGGCCTGACGTCGCATGGCAAAGAACGACGACTAAAGTCGCTGGAGCGACGCGTGTTGAGACACGTCAGTGTCCGTGGTCTGCCATGCGACGTCAGGCCGCTGCCTGTCAGTCGCAGGTCAATGAGGGAAGAGGATAAATGGCAACGGATTTTTCACTGGAGGGTAAGGTCGCGGTCGTCACCGGAGGCGCGCGCGGCCTGGGGCTGGAGATGATGCGGGCGCTGGCCGAGGCCGGCGCCGCCGTGGCGTCAGTCGACCTCTTGCGCGCGCAGGGTGAGGAGGCCACGCGGGATATAGCGCGCGACTACGGCGTCCGCGCCGCCGCGTACACGGCCGACGTGACCGACGCGGCGCAGGTCGCCACGACCTTCGGCGCGATCGAACGAGAGCTTGGGGCCATCGACATCCTCGTCGCGGCGGCCGGCATCGTTGAGAACGTCGCCGCCGAGGATGTCGATCCCGTGGCGTGGCGGCGCATCATCGACGTCAACATCACGGGTGTCTTCCTGTGCGCGCAGGCCGCGGGCCAAGCCATGATCACGCGGCGCGGCGGCAGTATCATCCTCATCGCGTCGATGTCGGGCGTCATCGCCAACCGTCCGCAGAAGCAAACCGCCTACAACGTCTCCAAGGCAGGTGTCATCATGATGGCCAAGAGCCTGGCGGCGGAGTGGGCCGATCGCGGCGTCCGCGTCAACGCCATCGCGCCCGGCTACATGCGCACGGCCTTGACCGATCAGGTCTTGGCGGGGCAGGAGGGCCTGCGCGAGACATGGGAGAGTTACATACCACTGGGCCGTATGGGCTCCCCGCCGGAACTGCGGGGAGCGGTCGTCTACTTGGCCTCTCCCGCGTCATCCTACGTCACTGGGCACGCCCTTGTCGTCGACGGCGGGTATACCGCATGGTAACAGAGGGCCGCACGAAATGCAGCCCTCCTTCTTTTTTTGTGCCCAAAAGCGGGGTTTGGGGGAGAGAAATGGCTGGGCGGGCAGGATTCGAACCTGCAACCTTCTGATCCAAAGTTAGCCTCAGCCGTATCATACCATGTCGCACCCTGCCGCTTATCGGCTATCCAATGCTTCCAGTTAAGATGGGGCACACAGCACGGTTGTGCGGGCCGATTAGCCCATTAGTGCGGTCGCGCGGCTGGTTGTAGCGCGCGAACGAAAGATCAATGTTCTTCCCGCAGCCGACGCACGTTGCGTGCGGAAGCGTTATCTTGTCAGCAGTCATCGCTCATATCCTCTTTCCAACACCATGCCCCGCGTGTTCATGTCCTCTTATCGGTTCTTCCCCGCGTCCCAAGGGACGTATCCCCACAGCGCCACGGCCAAGCAGCCAATGGCCCATAGGATTAGCGGCGTGGTTAGGGCGAGTCGGCGGGGGAGATCGCGCGCGAACCAGGCGCGTTCCTGCTGCGGCTGGCATGGGAGGACTTCGCCGATCTGCTCGAACTCGTACCGGATGGCGCGGGGGGTGCTGCTGCACGCCAACGGGACACCGCTGGGCCCCTTCGATCCCGGCTGGATGCAATTGGGCTGGTGGGCCAGGAAGTTTGGCTTCGTGTTCGCGCCCATCGACAGCAGCGGCCACGCGCTTCCGGCCGACCTGACCACCCTGGCCCGCGAGAGCGGCGCCCCCGTGATCATGGCCATCCACTCGCGATACCCCGATTTATTCGATGCGGGCGACGCGCGCCTGGTCTTGCCGGTGCGGGGGCAATCTTACCGGCTTGCCGCGCTCGACGAAGCCTGAGATCTATCCTCTACGAAAGGAAGGACCCCACGGGCGTGATCAACATGGACATGGCCGGCGAGCGCGTGGCCGTCGCAGTCGATACGGTGATCTGGGATCTGGACGGCACGCTCTATGAAGACAGGCGGGTGTACGACCACTACGCGTCCGAGCTCGCGCGGTTCGTGCCCGCCGATCGACGGCCGCGCTACCGGGACGACTGGACCGGCGCACGCGACGGTCACGGCTTCGTGCGTCCGGGATTGGGCTACGACGAAGCGCGGGATCGCCTGTTCCGCTACGTCGGCGCGCGCATTGTGTCTTATATCGACTGGGACGGACGCTGGGAACAAGAGAACGCGGGCGAAGCCATGCAGCCCAATGGCGAGGCTGGCCAGGAAGATCAAGAGAACAGGCCGCCCATCGAGACACCTATTTTCAGCCCCGAGCGATTCAATATCGGCGACATGTGGGGCATCCCCGACGTATTGGCGGCGCATTACGGCGTAGGACGCGACGAGCGGCGTCAGGCTTTCCTGGCGACCCGCGCATACATGGGAACGGCGGAGGGCCGCGTGCCGCCCCAGCCAGACGTACACGCCGTGCTGGATGCGCTGCGCACGTCCGGCAAGCGCCTCGTGGTCATGAGCAACTCCCCGGCGGAGACGGCCGTGCAGGTACTCGACCACCTCGATATACGGCACTACTTTGCCTCGGTCGTCCCCGACGCTCGGAAGCCAGAAGGCTTGCGGTAAGTGCTGACCGAGCGGAGGGAGGGGGAGCGTGTCCTATCCATCGGCGATAACTTCGTCAACGATATCGAGCCCGCGCTCGAGGCGGGAGAATACGCGCTGTACATCGACCGCTACGCCACGAGTATGGGTGAAGACCAGGCCCGGTGCGTACGCGTCCCCTCCATAGCGGCTGCTGTCGCGCTCCTGATGTGATCCCAAGGCGGGATCTGGCGGGACCACCACCGTCATCGTGTCGCGGCCGTGGATGCTGCGCGGGACGCTCACCTTCTCCAGCTACAGCGGGTGCGGCCAGCCCACGGCGGGCACGTTCTCGATCCAGCGCGTCGTCGTCGGGCTGCCCATCGAGCGGTCGCGCGTCCAAGGGGCGGCGATCCCGTGCCCTATGGAGGGGTCATGCGGGTTCCCCGTGACCGAGGTTATCAGCGCCACCGGCGTCTTCACGCGGGACGCGGCGCACGTTACCGATCCCCTGTACGTCACGGTGAGCGCGACCATCACCACGGCGCGTCCGGGCTTGGCAGGGGCGGCCGTGCGCGACCCAGACGGGCGCCCACTGGCCACCGTCATCACCTCGAAGGTCACGGTGACGAACGTGACGGGCTATCTCCAGGCGGCGGCGTCGGACAGCCAACGCGTCGCCTTGTCGTTCCTCCCCCCGATCAGTGACGCGGTCCCAGCGCCCCTGGCGCTCGACGGCTGGCGCGGCGTGCAGCCCATCTCAACGCTCCAGCCCTGACCCTTGCGGAGATCGGGATAAGCTCCGTGCCGAGATGGGCGACGAGTGGGTCCATGGTAGCTAATGTGCCCTGGGCTGGAGCGTCACGGGGTAGAGCGCGAACCCCACGCACGATGCTTGAGCTTGCGCGCGGCATATGTCTTGCTTTAACATCCCATTAACATTACTTTAACATCCCGTTAACATAATGGGCGAGAGGTTGAGGGCGGAGAGGGTATGCAGGATCTAACCGAGCGCGCCGCGCGGCGGCTGTACGAGGTGAGCCGGGACTACTATGCCCCTGTCCTCGCGGCGTTCGCGGCCGCGTGGCTCGATGAGCTCGCCCAGCGCCCCGACGGGGTCGCCCTCTGCCTGGGGCGGGATGGGCTCACCCCTTTCCTCGCGGCGCGCGTGCTCCTGCGCACGTCTCCTCATCGCTTCCGCGGCGTCCACCCGCGCCGGGTACAACTCGCGTATGTCTCGCGCCTACTCGCGCGCGGCGCCGTCGCGGACGCCGCGCAGGCTGCGCTGCTTGACCAGTATTTGCGCGGGCGGGGCGCGGTTGTCGGAATACCCCTGACGCTCGTGGATGTCGGCATCCATGGCAGCATCCAGGACTGTCTACAGCGGATGTATCCGCGGCGCCACTTGCGCGGCCACTATCTCGTCCTGCGCCAGCGCGACGGGGATCCCCACGGGGCGCGGAAGCGCGGCTTCCTGGCCGAGCTGGATGTGGCCCCGCGTGCCCCGTTGAGCATCGACCCGTCCTGGCCGCCTCCGCCCGGCGTCGAACTGGGAGGCAGGTTACGCGACGGCGATCCGCTCTTCCTGCGCCCGCGTAGCGTGCATGTTCTGGAGGACCTCTGGAACGGGGTGAGCGAGGCGCCGGAGGGGCTTCAGGCCGTGGCCCACGGGGGGCGGGTCGTGGCGGTGCGCCATCGGGTAGACCGGATACTGACGCTGCCCCTGAGGCCAGTGATCGCCCCTGGGGAGCGGGTCCGCTCAAGCGCGCCGCGCTGCGGGGCGTGGTCGACGGGGTGGCGCGGGGCCAGTGGGGCGACGCGTCTGGCGTGGCGTCCGCACCTACCGTGGCCAGTGGCTTGGGCGACTGGCTGCGTGGGCTGGAGGACCCCGATCCGCTCGACCAGTACATCCTGACCGCGCTGGTGCGCGGCGACGATCGAGGGGCGGGATATGCGGACGAGCCCGACGAGGGCTGACCCCGTCGGCCGCGACACACGGACACGGACAGAGAACCACAGAGCGAGCAGAGACGAATACCAGAGGAGGATGACATGGGACACGAGCATCATCACCGGCGGCACGACCGGGCGAAAGAGGAACTGGGTGAGGCGGGCGGCGAGGGGCGGGCGCTGCGGGTGCGCGCCACGTTGGACAGCGGTCGGGTAGCGGATCATCTGATGGCCCTCGCCCACGCGCTGCGCGAGGGCGGCGGTACCCTGCGTAGCGGCGGGCAGACCGTCGTGCTGCGCGCCGCCGATACCGTGGATCTGGAGGTCCAGGCCGGGGAGGAGGGCGCGCAGAGCGTGGTGCGCTGGAGGACGCCTGTCCCGCAAGCGGACCTGGAGATCACACCAGGCATGCACGCTCCCGCCCCACAGCCAGCGGAACAGGCGACGCACGCGCACGACGCGGGCCTCGTTCTGCCCGGCGATGCGTCGGCGGCGCCACCGGTCGTGGCGCCCGCCGCGCCACCGGCCACACCCACCCCTGCCGGCGGGGAAGGGCCACGCGGGAGAAAGGGAGCTCCTGAACGGCCACAAGAGGCGTGAGTAGTCAAGCGAGCGGTATGAGGAGGGGTAGTAAGCATGGCACACCATCACAGTCATCGGGAACGGGGCGCGTCGGGGCCGGCGGTACGCGCTCACGCATCGCTGGGGATCGAGCAGGCGGCGGGCTATATGGAGACGCTGGCGCAGGCGCTGCGTGCGGGCGGGGTGACCGTCCGCAGCGGAGGAGAGTTGGTCGCGTTGCGGGCGGCGGAGCGCGTCGCGTTGGAGTTGGAGGTCGGCGAAGATAGGACGCACAGCGTGGTGCGCCTGGACCTGCGGTGGGAGACACCCGTGCCCGAGGAACGGCTGGACATTGTCCCTGGGATCCCGGGGCTGGAGCAATCCGGCGCATCCCGCTCCGACGCGGAGAGCGGAGTTGACAACCCATCGTCCGCGTTGTGAAACCGCAGCGAGACGGCCGAGGGAAGCCGGGTGTAACCGCGAGGGAACCCTACGCGGCAAGATCCCGACGACGTGACGCCCAACCCGGTCCGTCAGTGCGCGGCGGCCGGGACACCCCGGCGATGACGGAGGGGCACGCGCCACTTTTTCGCGCCCACTGGGAGCGCCGGTGACCAATGACGACGGTATCCTCTGGCGTACCCGCGACCGATGCGGCCATCCCCCAGCTACGCCGCCTCACCTGTCTCCCCGAGGCGGCGCGGCTTGTGGACGCCGCGCTGAGGGATCAACCGTGCTCCTGGCTGGTCCGCGGCGAGGGGCCGCTGGACGTGCAAGACGTGACGGTGCTGCGCGGGCATCCAGGTAGCCGGTGGACACTCCGCTATACCGTCCGCCGGGGCGCTGAAACGCGTACCCTTATCGCCAAGGTCTATGCGCGCGACCGCGGCGACGTGGTGGCGACGCTCACGGCGCTCCGCCGCCTGGGGTTCGGCCCCGGCGGGCCGCTGCGAGTCCCGGCTCCGCTTGCTTACGCGCCCGCGCTCCGCCTCCTGCTGCTGGAGGACGTTCCCGGCGAGACCGCCCGCGCGGCCGTGCTGCGCGGCCAGACAGGAGCCGGGGAACGCACGGCGCGCTGGCTCGCGGCCTTCCACGCGGGCGCGCCTCCCCTGCCCGCCGTGTACCGGCTGCGCGATCCGCTGATCAAGGCGCGTCGCTGGACGGAGGCGTTGGGCGCGACCGCGCCCGCGCTCGCCGGAGACGCCCGCCGCCTGCTCGCCGCGCTCGTGGAGGCGCGACCGGCCTGGCCGCCCTTGCCCCACCTGGCGCATGGCGACTTCAGCGCGTCGCATGTCTATCTGGCGGAGGCGACCACCGTGATCGATTGGGACGCCTGGGGCGTCGGCGACGGCGCGGAAGATGCCGGCCGCTTTCTGGCCTCGCTGCGCCACCTCGCCGCCCGCGACCCCACGCGACACAGAGCGGTGACCCAGGAGGCCGAGGCGTTCGCGCGAACGTACCGGGCGGCGGTCCCACTGGCGGGGCGGAGCCTGGCGTTCTATGAGGCGTTGGCGTGCCTGCGGACGGCGACACGACTGATGGCCGATGGTTCGCCACGTCGAGAACGCCGCGCGGCGGCGCTGCTCGCGGCGGGCGAACAAGCCCTGATAGGCGGACACGTCTAGCCTATCGAGTCATATCGGGCCTTTGTTGTGTTAGAAGGGGTGTGGTTTATCTGCGTTGACAAGGCCCTGCCTATGGCTAGTGTCAAATATGTCGCCCATTTCGCACTCACAGCCGCCGCTCGTCCAGCACATACAACAGCGTCGGGCGCGTGTGGAGGGGCGGGGACGGCAGTGGCAGCCAGCGCCGTACCGCGGACGGCAACCACGTCCAGGGATCGGGAGGGCGCCACGCGCTGCCGCTCACGACGAAGACGCGTCCGACCCGCCCGTCCACGGCGATGGCGCGGGCGGTGAGCGGGAGGGCGAGCATGCGCAGGAGGCGGCCGCTCCGCGCGTCGAGCACACTCAGGCCCGCGTCACTGACCGCAAAGGCGCGGCCCCGCGCCGTGTCGACGGCCACGAGGGGCGACGCGCCCACGGGCACGGTACGCAGGAGGCGGCCGCGTCCCGTCTCCAGCACATGCACCACGCCGGCGTCGACGTCCGTGACGAAGGCTCGGCCCGTGCGCGCGTCTACGGCGATGCCGTCGGGACTCCAGCCAACGGTGACGGTGCGCACCCAGGCTCCCGTGCGCGCGTCGAGCACGACGATATCCGGGCGCGCCTCCACCAGGCCAAGCACCCGTCGCGCCCGCCCATCGACGGCGAGCCCCATGATGGGGCTGGAGAGATCGGGCACGACGCCGCGCGGGAGCCGCCCCGCCGGGGTCACGAAGGTCGAGACCCGGCCGTCGGAGGAGGCGACGAAGGTGTGGCCGCTCCGCGCGTCGACGGCCAATTGGCCGGGGAGATCGCCGACACCCAGGGTGCGGGTGCGCAGCCGGACGCCCGTGCGCACATCGAGGAGCGTCAGCGTCCAATCCGCCGTGCTGCCGACGACGACGCGTCCCGTCCGGCCGTCGAGCGCCACCGCATCGGGCTGGCGCCCGACCCCGACGTGGATGACGCGCCGCACCCGGCCGCTGGTCGCGTCGATCACCGTCACCGTGTCGTCTACCAGGTTGGCGACGACGACACGCCCCGCCCCCTCGTCGAGCGCCGGGGCTGGGCCACCCATCTCCTGCGTGTACGTGGTCCCTGTCCCCACGCTGTGGACGAGCGTCCCCATGCGCGTGTCGAACGTCCGCACGACGCCGGCGTTCACGATGAACAGACGGCTCCGTCGTGCGTCCAAGGCCACGTCGACCTCAGCGTGCGCAGTCAGGTGGAGCGGAATGGTCATGAGAACGGGCGACGGGGCCGGATGTGCGGCCCGGACAAGAACCGCTGCGCCCACCACTGTTAAGAGCAAGAGGACGGCGCATTGTTTCCCCCGTTTTCCCCGATCGTTTCTCCCCCCGCTCATACCAGCGCCCCGAGGCCCGCCCCGGCGACCGCGGCAAGCACGCCCAGCGCCACCGCCCACCGTGCTGACCTCGGCCACGCGACGGCTTCCGCCCCTATGGAGCAGGACGCCCTCCACGGCATAGACGCCGCCGGTGGTACAGCCGCCCAGGAATGCCGTCGCCAGCACGGTCGCTAGTACCCTTCGACGGAAATCATTCCGCAGGGAAAGGTAGACTGGAAGGAGAGGGCGGCGGAGCGTCGCGGAGGAGACACAGGAGGGCAAACGATGCCACGCGGGGCGCAACGGCGAAGTACGATCAGTGCGCGGCAACGGGCCGTGTTGGAGAGTCTGAGTCGGCGGCACGGCACAGGTCAACAGGTGGCGCTGCGGGCGCGGTTGG